>WNGI01006115.1_pt1 | contig 10916 bp, 8 predicted proteins | sample 5400621 | NCBI WGS metagenome assembly WNGI01 (sample SAMN13153374, study PRJNA577476) | soil metagenome | isolation source: 20 cm soil or saprolite under Garry oak tree replicate 1 | place: USA:California | collected 2016-06-15 | reverse complement strand
GAAGAGAAAGCGGTCGCTCTGCGAATTGAGCCAGCCCCCGTAGCCGTGGAAGCTGATGGCGTCCGGCTTCCGCGTCGCCCCCGCCATGAGCGCTGGCACATAGTCGGCCCCGCGCGCGGACGCGGCCTGCGAGGTCGCCGGCCCGATGATCTTGATCGTCGGATCGACCGCGATCATCTTCGGTACGGCGCCGTTCCACATGGCCACGTACTCCGCGGGCGTGATCTGATTCCCCATTGGCGGGCATCCTTTGATCTGGTCCGGCTCGTTCCAGAGCTCCCAGTACGCGATGCGATTCGCAACGCCCGCGGGATTGATCAGCTCTCTTCCGTCCTCGGCGACGAACCGCCCCCGGTTGAAGTACGCGACAAGACGAGCCATGTAATCGCCGAACTCTCCGAACGTCGGATCGCGGACGTCGCTGCTCGCGCAGTCCCACATCCATTCCGGCGCGTAGGCGACGGTCAGAAGGACGTCGCTGTTCGCGGCACGGACGTCGTTCACGATCGAGTTGAGGTTGTCGAAGCTCCAGTCCCCCTTCCTCTTGCCCGCCGGAAGGACCGACGCCGCCCCCAGCGTCGTCGCATTGATGCGGACCAGAGGCGGCGCGAGCGCGTTGAATCGCGCGCGCGAGCCAGCCGAGCCCTCGAATGTTCCGGGCCAGACGAACTGCGTGCCGAGGTGCGTGGTGATCGATCCGACCTCGGCGCCCGTGTCCACGGTCACGACGATCGCTTGAGGCGGCGACCCCGCGACGGCGACCGCCGCGACGGCGATCGCCGCGAACAGGATCGCGACCAGGCCCACGACGGGCTGCTTGATCTTCATGGCGGTACTGAACAGTGACCGGCCTTTGGATTGAGTGGGCATTGACGCGGGGTTGATGGCCGAGCAGAAAGGCCCGCCGCCGCTCTTGGACGGTGCCGAGAAACGCCATGTCTCGCCGCAGCGCTCCTTAATCCGCGAGCGATTGCATCACCGCAGTAACGAGGACCGCAGCGAGTTGCGCTCCTGCGAGCCCGACGAAAGGAAATGGACGGATCATGAGAAGCACGATTCCCCGGGCGATGGCGCTATTCGGGACGGCCCTCATCGCCCTCACCGCCATTGCGGCTCGCCCACAGGGGGCAACGGCCGCTCCAGGCGACCTCGTCGCGGAGGTCACCACATCGGAAGGAAGCGGTCTCCTGTGGGCTCGCGGGATCTCGCCGAGCGTTGCGTTCGACGGGCGGTATCTCTACTACGCCGAGTATTCAGGCTCGGTACTTCATCGGATCGATGTGCCGCCGGCCGGCGCATCGACCCCCGCCAGCGGGCAAGTCGATACGATGATCACGGGCTCGTCTTCCGGAATCATGTCGATCGCCTACGACGCGGGCCGGGATCTCTTCTGGGCGATCGGAGGCGACGGCGTCTCGGTCTACACCCTCAGCAAGAGCGGTGTGGCAACGCTCCGCTTCAGGGTCGACCCGGTCAGCGATCGTCCCGGCTACCAGCCGCAGATGTATCCCGCGGAAATAAAGATCGCGTACGACCGCAGCGACGACACCATCTGGTACAGCCCGGACGCGTTCGCGCGCATTTATCACTACCAGTCCTCGCCGGACGCATTGGGCACCGCGGCGCTCGTCGCGGGAACCCCGTACGTCGACGTGGACATGAACGCCGAATGTGGCTACAGCCAAAGCAGCGGAGTGGCGGTCGGGGGCGGCAATCTCTTCGTCAGCCTGTCCGGATGCCCGCTCTACTTCGCCTTCACCAAGACGGGAGTCAAGGTCGGCTCGTGGCCGATGCAGCTTTCCGCGGCCGGAGACATCGAGTGCGACAACGTGAGCTACGGCGTCTCGGTCATGTGGGTCAAAGACGAATGGGGCGGCCGTATGCAGGCCTACGAACAGCCTTCGGCCGGTGCATGCGTCTTTGGGGGAGGATGAAAAGGCGCGGTTAGAACTGGAAGTAGATGAAGGCCTCGCGACCCGTGGGGATTGCCATCGACGCCACGAGGATCGCGAGGCCCGCGGCGGCACCAACCAGGATCGGACGTGACCGTCCCGCGGGAAGAACAAGGCGCGGGCGCCACCCCCGGCGCGACAGGAGGGAGGCCACCACCAGACCCGCCGCGATCCCACCGATGAACAGCCCATCGCGCGACGCGAGGGCTCCAGTGCTCGCGCCGTGTCCCGCCATCGCGCTCAGCATCGCGCCGGCTGTCGCGAAACTGTCGGCCCGGAACAGCACCCACGCCACGAGGACGTAGAGCTGGGTGAAGAGCCAGCCGGCGACCAGAAACGGCACGGTCTGGGGCAGCGCGATGCGCCGGCGAACGAGGTGGTGCGCCGCCAGACCGAGCCCCCAGAAGCCGCCCCACGCCACGAAGTGCCAGGCGGCGCCGTGCCAGAGTCCGCCGAGGAGCATGGTGATGAGGAGGTTACGCACGACGGCCGGCGTGGGCCGGCGAGATCCTCCGAGCGGTATGTACACGTAGTCGCGCAGCCAGGTCGAGAGCGAGATGTGCCAGCGGTGCCAGAAGTCCGCGATCGACGTCGCGAGGTACGGAGCGTCGAAATTGATGGGGATGCGGAAACCGAAGAGTGCCGCTGAGCCGCGCGCGATGTCGGTGTAGCCGGAGAAGTCGAAGAAGATCTGGAGTGAGAACGCCAGCGTCGCGAACCACGCGTCGGGCGTGCCGATGCCTCCTTCCGCCGCCGCGGCGAATCCGCGGGCGACCAGTGGCGAAAGCCGGTCCGCGAGGAGCATCTTTTTGGCGAGCCCGCGACCGATGAGGTAGAGACCCTCGGACGCGAGAGCGGAATCGAACCGATCGAGACGCGCGAGGCTCGGGACGAAGTCTTGAAAACGCTTGATCGGACCCGCGATCTGGGTCGGGAAAAATGCCGCGAAGATGTGGAACTTGGAAAAGCTGTGCACGGGGACGTCTCCGCGGTAGATGTCCACGAGGTAGTGGATGAACTCGAACGTGAAGAACGAGATCCCGAGCGGCAGAACGAGCTTGAGGAGCGGCGGGTCCCACTGGAGGCCGAGGAGCGCATTCGTCCCGTTCGCGAGCGAGGTCATTCCGAAATCCGCGTACTTGAATATCGCGAGCACGCCGAGATCGAACGCGATGAACGCCGCCAGGAGCGCACGCCTTCGCGACGTCGTCCGTCCGAGCACGAGCCCGAAGAGGTAGTTCGCAACGACCAGGGAGAACACCAGCCCCGCATACGGCAGGCTCCAGCTCGCGTAGAAGACGTAGCTCGCGACGAGCAGAAGCTCGATGCGGCGCGACGGGAACGACCAGAAGAGCATCCAGGTGATGGGAAGGAAGATCAGGTACTCGAGACTGTTGAAAAGCATCAGTGGCGAGCCCAGCCAGCCAGCTGCTCGCCGATGCAGCGGGACTGTTTGAGCGCCCCGGCTTCGCCGAGGTGCACAAGATCACGGAAGTCAGCGGGACCGACGCTCGCACGGCAATCGATGAGCGTGGCACCGTGCGCGACCGCGAACGCGCGCACCACCGCGTCCGCGCGATCAAGATAGGTGCCGACCTGCTCGTATGCGAACGGATGGAGTGGCGGAACGACGATGGCGACGTCGATGCCCCGCCCTCGGAGGTCATCGATCAGCTCGCCTGTGACGGTGAGTCCCGGAGCGGTCGGGGTCGGCTCCGTCGCCAGGTCCGGCACAAGATGGCCGACAGCGGCGACCAGCTGCGCCGACGAAGTGAAGGTCCCGGGATACGCGAAGAACCCACGCTCAGCCATGTCGTATCGCTGGTGCGGAACGAGCGAGGCCGCCCATTCCTTCAGAAGGATTCGCTGCCCGTAGGCCGACCACACATCGCCGAGCCTCGCCTGGATCGTCTGCGGCAGATCGTTCGATTGCCCGAGCGCGGTGAGGTCCGCGGGCGAAAGCACCTCGTGTGCGAGCTCGCTGTCGGCGAACTGCGCCCCCGCATCGGCGCTCCAGGGGGACACACCGATCACGACGAGCTCGGGATGCTCGATGGCAAGAAGGTGTCGCGTCATGGCGGCGGTGAGCCACGGTGTAGACGCGCCGAACGCGCCGTTCAACCCCGGCCCGCATCGGCATGCGTCCGTGACCACTGCGGGCGCGATGCCCGTGAGGATGGTCGAATCCCCCACGTAGAGCACGCGTGCGTCCGGCATCCGTTCCGCGAGAGCGACCTTCCCCATCGGGAAGTCCGGGTTGGACAGGCTGAAGTGGCTGATGAAGAACCCCGACCGGAAGAATGCGAGCTCCGCGCCCACGAGCACGGCGAAGCAGACCGCCAGCGCCAGGGCGATCGAGCTACGGTGCTTTCGGAAGATCGGCCACGGCGTAGCACCGTGCCTCGCCACCGCCGTCGACGCGGGAGGGCACAGCACGGCGCGGGGCGACGCCACGCTTCGGGCCACACGCATTTCTAGGCGTCCGCCGATTGAAAGGACATTGACGCGAGGTTGACCCACACGGGTGCCGAACCGCAGCCCGCGCTGGGCACGGCCGACGGCCAATCCCTGAGCGGAACGGTCCTCAATCCGAATCCAGTGACCAGCACCATGACGGCATCTCGTGACCGTGCGAGCGCACGCTCGACCGGTCGGCACTCCTTTGGGCCGATTGAGCGGCCGTTGACGGCATCTTGAACGCGCCGGACCGGCACACGGCGGGCATGCACGCGGCGCTCGCACATCATTCGGAAGCCGCAGCGCGCCTCAATTCGCAGTTGCTGAAATGTCGCACGATGCGCGTGGCGATGACCGGCGGCGGCGGTTTCATCGGTTCTCACCTCCTTTCCCGGATGGTCGGGGCCGGATTGGACGTGACGCTCATCGGCGCGACGACGGGCCGGTCCCGCTACACCGCCTCCCTCGTCGCCTCAGGCGCGGTGCGCTTCCTCTGCTGCGACGGGCGGTTCCAGCAGCGGGAGATCTTGCGCCGAGCGGTGGAGGACGCGGACGTCCTGGTCCTCCTCGGCCATGAGACACCGCGGTCGCCCACGATCGGTGCACGCCTCGTCGATGAGCTGGATCGCAACGTGGCGCCCGTCGTCCGGTTGCTCGAGGCAGCCGAAGGCCGTATCCGTCATGTCGTCTTCGCGAGCTCGATGTCGGTGTACGGCGGGGCCTCACCCCTGCCCGTTCGAGAGACCGACCCACCTTTGCCTGAGACTCCGCACGCGATCGCCAAGCTCGCTTCCGAGGAGGCGGTCCGGCTGATGGCGAAGGCAGGTGGTTGGACCGCCTGCGTCCTGCGCTTTGCCAACGTCTACGGGCCTGGAGAGCACGATCTGGGCACCATCCCCGGCATCATCCGCGCGGCACTCACGGACCAGGCAGTGGCACTGCGCGACGGTGCGTTCGACGAACACGACTATGTTCACGTGGCGGACGCCGCACGTGCCGCGATGCGGGCGGTCCGCGATCCCGTCGGCGGAACGTACAACATCGGCACCGGCGTTGGGACCAGTGCCTCCGCGCTCGCGGCTCTCGTCTTCCAGGTCCTCGGCACACCAGTCAAAGCGATTCGGGATTCGGCGAGCGGACCGCTCGAGGCTCGTCGGCTGATCGCGGCCACCGACATGGCAGCCGCGGCACTCGGTTTCACGGCGGAGCACCCGCTGATCGATGGGATCGCCGAGGAGGTCGGGTGGATCCGCTCCCTGGCGAGCGCGCCGGCGAGCGAGGGGCCGACCCATATGTCGGCGCGCGGCTCTGTACGTCGGGAGGCACTCCGGGCGACCGCCTGACAGGTGGCTGTTTTGTATGCTTGCTGTTCGCAATAAGCCACGCGGCGCGGGTGGTGGTGGGCGTCAGCGGAGTGCAAGAAAACAGCAACGGCGAGTCACGCCGGCCGGGCGTCCTTATCGTCGACGACGATCAGGATCTTGTTGACCTGGTCGGATACCTCATAACTAAGGTGGGGCTTCAGCCGCTCATGGCGACGGCGCCCCCAGGCGCGCTCGAGCTTTTCGAGAGCGAACACCCAGCTGTCGCCATCATCGACCTCAACATGCAGCCATGGGACGGATTCGAGCTTCTCGCGGAGCTCCGGCGACGTGATTCCCGGATGCCGATCATGGTCCTGACGGCCCGTCCGGATGAAGAAGGCAAGGTGCGCGCCCTCGAAATGGGTGCCGACGATTACGTGGTGAAGCCCTTCGGCCACCGCGAGCTCGTCGCGCGCATTCGCGCGCAGGTCCGACGAAGCCAGCAGGAGAACAGCGAGAAGCCCGAAGTAGCCGTGCTGGTCGTCGGCCCGCTGCGCCTCGACCTGCGGGAACGGCTGCTTGAGATCGATGGCTACGTCGAGGTACGGCTTACCGGCACAGAGTTTCGGCTTCTGGAATACCTCATGCGTAACAGCAACTCCGTCGTCACGACCAAGGCGCTCGCGAAGCATGTCTGGGGGTATGACGACGGAGCCGCGCGTGATGTGGTCCGCGTCACTCTCTATCGCTTGCGCCGAAAGCTCGGTGAAGACGTCGAAAAGCCGCGATTCATCCAAACCGTCACGGGAGTCGGCCTGAAGCTCGTCGCGGGCACGACGGAGGCGAAGGAACCCTCGCTGTAACGCCGGTGTTTCGGGCCTCACGGCCTTGTAATGAGCTTGTTCCGCAATGTTCCATAAACACAACGATCTGGGGCACCCACCTTGCGGGATTTGTAGGGCGGTGTGTGATGCGCCAGTGAGAAAAAAGGGGGACTCGAAGTTCTAGTCATGATCAAAATCTTGCTTGTTGAAGACGACCCGGACTTGCTCGACCTCACCGCGTACGTGCTCCGGCGAGAACGCTTCGTCGTGGCAGAGGCAGCCGATGGAGCGCAGGCGCTTCGGCGGTGGAAGGCCGACCGCCCTGACATCATCGTGCTGGATCTTGGTCTACCAAGCCTCGACGGCTTCGAGGTCCTCAGGCGTATACGCGAGGATGGCGAGACGCCTGTGCTCGTCGTGACCGGCAGGCGGGACGCCCAGGACATCGTGCGAGCGTTCAACCTTGGGACCGACGACTTCATCCCAAAGCCCTTCGAATACCGCGAGCTGATCGCGCGGATCCGCGCGATCCTGCGCCGCTCGAAGCTCGTGCCGACCCAGGACGCTGAGCCACGCCTTGAGCTCAACGGGTTGTCCCTCGATCCGCAGACCTACGAGGTTACGTGGAAGGACGCCTGCGTTCGTCTCACGCCGACCGAATTCCGGATCCTGTATCTGCTTACGACGAACCCTGGGCGCGTGGTCCCCGCAAGCCGCATGTACACGTATGTCTGGGGAAGCCAGGGCGGTGATGCGAACGCGCTGCGTTCTCACATCAGCCACCTGCGACGCAAGCTCGAGGCGTGCGGCGACTCGCCGGGTACGATCGCGTCAGTGCCGGCCGTCGGCTACATCTTCAAGCGCGCGGCCTCGCCGGACAGTCCAACGTTGACGGTTGTGCCGATCATCCCTGCGCAGGCGCCTTCCGCGCCCGCCGCCGCGCCGGGGCCAACCGTACAAGCGGGGGGTTTGAGGAAAACCGCAGCGCAAGCCGCCGGCTGACGACGGTTGGAGCCGACGCGCCGAACCAGGACTGTGGGCTCTGGGTGGCTCGAACACCCGACCTCAGCGATGTCAACGCTGCGCTCTAACCAGCTGAGCTAAGAGCCCTCGGACGTCAAGGATACCGTGCGGGAGTCTCGCTCCGCACGTGACCAAACATACGCAACCCGTCGACCGGGGCGTCCTTCGCGAAACAGACGACCTTGAACGCGCCGAGACCGTTGGCGTCGAGGAGTGCGTCGATCGCGGAGCGCCGGCTCGCTGCGCGGAGCTGCTCGATCGGTGTGGGCGGTCGCGCCGCCGATTCGCGGATGCCGAGAGCGATCAAGACCTCGCGCTGGGTCGATGCACCGACGAGCCGCAGCCCTGCCCCTTCGGCGGCGCGCCGGATCGCAGTGAAGTCAACGCTCGCGGTCAGATCGTGCAGGCCCGGTTCGAGGAGCGGGTCGGTGATGAGTCGATGCTGCGCGAAACCTCGGACGGTCCCCGCGCCCTGCCGAGTGAGAAGCTCGGCCTCATCGCCGCCGTAGTCGATGAGGACGATGTAGCCGGACACAAGGGCGGCGGCAAGGCTCGCGACCCAGCCTTCCGCGGCCGGGCTGGTTTCCCAGCGACCGCCGATCGGTACCGACTCCGGGATCCGCCACCGCAGGTCGGGCGTGCTCGGCGAACGGAGCACCTCGACAAGCTCGCCACTCTCCTCTCCCACGAAGATCTCGCGTACCCCATCCGCCGTTCGCGTGAGCACGTGAACTGGAAACGCGTCGAGCACTTCGTTGGCGAAGACGATCCCGTGAATTGGCGCGAGACTGCGCGCAACCGACGCCCACCGGAGATCGCGGCCTTCGAGGGCGAGCGACTGTTCCGCGCGCATGCGCGGGCTCACCTCCACGATCGCGGGTCGCGCGCCGCGCGCGGCATCGGCTCGCTCGCGTTCCAATGCCGCGAGGAGATCCCGCATGAGGATGCCCCGGCCCGCGCCCGCTTCGACGAGGTCCCAGGTCGATGGCTTCCCCAGACGGAGCCAGAGATCCGCGACAGCGCGGGCGAGCGACCGCCCGAACGCCGGTCCGAGGTCAGGCGACGTCACGTAGTCGCCCTCGAAACCAAGCGAGGCCCGTGTCGTGTAGTAGCCGCCATCAGGATCGAAGAGAGCGCTCTCCATGTAATCGGCGAACGTCAGCGGCCCGCGCGCGGCAATGCGCGCGATCAAGCGGTCGGCGAGATTTCCCACCGAGTCAGCCTAACGGTCCGTTTTTGTCCAATTCCCTCAATTGAGCGGGTGTTGACGGCCGATTGAACCCTGCCCTCCGCCGAGCGCGATGCGAGGCTGGGGCGCGCGGTCCTCATGTCCCCGGCGTAGCCACTCTCAAGGTGCGGAGCAGCAAATAGTCCTCACCTAGGAGGCGACTGTGAAACCTTCACTGCCGCGTAACCTTGTTTACGCCGCGATCCTCACGTTGGCCCTCGCGCAGATCTTTGCAACTGCACCGAGCCACGCGGGGGCTGCCACCGGCGATCTCATCGCCGACGTCGTCGTACCGGAGCCGTACCCCAACCAGGTCTCGCCGAGCGTCGCGACGGATGGACGCTACCTGTACTACACCGAGTACGGCGGCTCGGTTCTTCACCGGATCGACGTTCCACCCGCGGGAAGCTCGACGACCGGGTCGGGCGAGGTGTCGACCCCGATCCAGGGCGCGCCTTCGGGCATCATGACGCTCTCATACGACGCGGGCCGCGACGCGTTCTGGGCGGTCGGGAGCGACGCGGTCACCATCTACCTGATCACCAGGGCCGGTGTGGCAACGCTGATGTATCGGCTGGATCCCAGCGACCGACCGGGTTTCGTCCCCGCCGGCGAATATCCCAACGAGATCAAGGTCGCCTACGACGGTACCGACGACACGATCTGGTACAGCTCGGATGCCGGCACGCGCATTTATCACTATCAGTCCTACGCGGACGCCCAGGGCACGGCGGTCCTCGTGACCTCTACTCCCTACATCGACGTGGACGTGGCGCCGAACGACATGCAAACCGAATGTGGTTACAGCCAGAGCAGCGGCATCGCCACCGGCGCCGCGGATCTCTTCGTGACCATCTCGGGCTGCAACTATCTGTTCGAGTTCAGCAAGACCGGAACGAAGGTCGCGGCCTACCTCCTGCCATACGGCGGGACGAGCACGCAGGACCTCGAGTGCGACGACCAGAGCTATAGCGTGCCGGTGTTCTGGATCCGCGACGGCTACGACGGCCACATGCGTGCGTTCCAGCAGCCCTCGGCTACGGCCTGCCCATTCGGTGGTGGCGCCGCGGCCGCCCCGGCACCGACCCCCACTCCTACCCCGACTCCAACTCCGACTCCAACGCCCACGCCGACACCGACGCCGACGCCAACTCCGACACCCACGCCCGGACTCTTGCCACCGCTTCCTCCGCTGCCGCTTCCGACGCCACCGCTTCCGACGCCACCGCTGATCGGGTTCTAGGGACCCAGCTTCCAGCAAGGTCGCCCGGGACTACGCACCCCAGCGCGGGGGCCCGGGCGGCCGGATCTCCGGCGGCCGCGGCGCGTTGTGGCCGTCGAGCGGGATCTCCTCCGATGGCTTCCACGTCCCAGCGACGGCGAGCTCTTCCTTCGCGAGGACGGTGCGGCCGAAGCGCGCGTACGTCGACATCTCGAAGTTGGGCGTCTCGCCGAGCGCGCCGTGCGGACACACCTCGACGCAGTCGCCGCAGTAGATGCAACGCACGACGTCGAGCTCGTACGTTTGCAGATCGCGCTCGCGCATCATCAGCGCACCGGTCGGGCAGGTCTCGGCGCACGCGCCGCACGAGACGCAGTCGGTGTACTTGAGGGACACGTTCCACGGCGTCGTGACGATCGAGTCGTACCCGACGCCCATCAGGCCGTAGCAGTTCGCTCCGATCACGTCGCGGCAGATGCGAACGCACTGCGTGCAGTTGATGCACTTGTTGAGGTCGCGAAGGATGAAGTCGTGACTGAAGTCGTACTCGTAGTCGTGGTAGTCCACCGGCTCCGCACGATGGAAGCGGTTCTCGGTGAGACCGTGCTCCAGCGAGAGGCGCTGCAGGTGGCACCGCCCAACGTCAGGGCAGACGCATTGGAGACAGCGGGCGGCCTCCTTCTCGGCGGCGTTCTTGTCATAGCCGTTCTCGATGAGCTGGAAGCTGAGCTCGCGCTCCTTGAAGGGGAGCATCGGCATTCGAACCTGCGGCTCGACCGGCTTGTAGGGGACGATGTCGATGAGCTCGGGGACGGCTTCCTCTTCCGCGATCTCCTCGGCGACGCGCGCCATGTCGTCTCCCGCGAGGTAGCGGTCGATGGCCTTCGCGGCCAGCTTTCCCTGGGC
>WNGI01019651.1_pt1 | contig 10917 bp, 10 predicted proteins | sample 5400621 | NCBI WGS metagenome assembly WNGI01 (sample SAMN13153374, study PRJNA577476) | soil metagenome | isolation source: 20 cm soil or saprolite under Garry oak tree replicate 1 | place: USA:California | collected 2016-06-15 | reverse complement strand
CGCCACGGCCGCCGCGTGGCGCTCCTCGGCATGAGCATGCAGAAGAACGTGGGGCTCGCCGCCGACCTCGACTACCTCCACGTGCCCGAGGGCCTGCTCCTGCCGATCGAGGAGCTCGCGGCCCTCCCGCCCGAGCGGCAGGTGATCCTCTCGACCGGCAGCCAGGGCGAGCCCAACTCGGCGCTCGCCCTCATGGCCGCCGGTGAGCACAAGTACGTGCGGGTGCTGCCCGGCGATCTCGTGATCATCTCGGCGCGCGTGATCCCCGGCCACGAGCGGACCATCGGCCGCGTCGTGAACGCGCTCTATCGGCTCGGCGCCGAGGTCCTCTACGAGGACAACGCCTTCGTCCACGTTTCCGGCCACGCGAGCCAAGAGGACCTGAAGCTGATGCTGAATCTGACACGCCCGCGGTATTTCATTCCCGTGCACGGCGAGTACCGGCATCTGCTCGGCCACGCCCGGCTCGCCGCGGGCCTCGGGCTCGGGCCCGACCGCGTCTTCCTCATCGAGGACGGCACGGCGCTCGAGGTGACGAAGACGACGGCGCGCGCCGTGGGCGGATTCCCCGCGGGCCGCGTCCTCGTGGACGGCAAGTCGGTCGGCGACGTCGGCGCGGTCGTGCTGCGCGACCGCCAGCTCCTCGCCGACGACGGCTTCGTGGCCGTCGCGGTCACGGTCGACCGGGCGGGCGCGGTCGTCGCGGGACCCGAGATCGCCACGCGCGGCTTCGTCTACGTCGACGAGTCCGCGGAGCTCCTCGAGGACCTGAAGCGCGCCGTCCTCGGCGTGCTCGCCGAGGGTCAGCCGGGGCCGGCCTTCGACCGCGAGGTCGCCGGGGCCCGGATGCGCACGGCCGTCCGCCAGCTCATCACCCAGCGCTTCCGGCGCAAACCGGTGGTGCTCCCGATCATCATGGAGGTCTGATGGCGACGCTCGTCTCGAGCGAGGACAAGCCCGAGTCCCGGTCCCGCCAGCGCCGGAAGAAGGGCGGCGACCGCTGGCTCGCCGAGGTGAAGGGCATCCTCTGCCTCGTGGCCGCCGGCTTCATGCTCCTGGCGCTCGCGCTGTGGAGGCCAGACGTCCCGCCGGCCGAGCAGGCGAGCCCCGTCGGGCCGGTCGGCGTCTGGCTCGCCTGGGTCAGCTTCCAGTCGTTCGGCTACGGGAGCTTCTTCTTCCCGCTGCTCCTCGGCGCGTGGGGGACGTCGGCCTTCGTGCGGCCGCTCGTCGCGCGCGGCTTCATCCCCGTCGCCGGTCTCGGCATCCTCCTCACGGCGGCGACCGGGCTGCTCGGTCACGGCGCCGCGAAGGGCGGGATCGTCGGCGAGGCGCTCGCGACGGGCCTCCGCAGCGGCGTCGGGAACTTCGGCGCCTGGCTCGTGCTCCTGGCCGCCGTGCCCGTCGGCGTCCTCTGCGTAACGCGCGTCTCCTATGCGGTGCTGGCGCGCGTCCTCAAAGCGCGGCTCGCGCAGCTCCGCCGGGACGACTCCGCGCGAGCCGACGGGTCGAGGCTCGGGTCCAGGTCCAGCGCGCAGGCGACGGCGCTCGCCGGGGAGTCGTCGGCCCTCGACGTCTTCACGCCCCCGGTGGTCGTGGAGCCGTCCCGGCCGCGCGGCCGGCTCGCCGAGCAGGGGCTCGCCTGGCAGGAGACCTTCGACTTCGGCAAGGGCGGCGCCAAGTCGTTCCAGCTCCCGCCCGTCGGTCTGCTGAAGGCGCCGCCCGCGTCGGAGCTCAAGCGGACGCGCGAGGAGCTGCAGGAGAACGCCGAGACCCTCCGGAAGCGGCTCCAGGAGTTCGAGGTCGACGGGCGCATCGTCCAGGTGAGCCCGGGCCCCATCATCACCTCGTACGAGTTCGAGCCGGCGCCGGGCGTCAAGGTCAGCCAGGTCGTGAACCTCGGTGACGACCTGGCCCTCGCGCTCAAGTCCGCCTCGGTGCGGATCGTCGGGCCCATCCCGGGCCGCGGCACCGTCGCGATCGAGGTCCCGAACGACGAGGCCAGCATGGTCTATCTCCGGGAGATCTTCGTCTCGGCCGAGTTCGCCGAGTCGAAGGGGAAGCTCCCGCTGGCGCTCGGCAAGGACGTCACCGGCACGCCCGTCGTCGGCGACCTCGTCGCGATGCCCCATCTCCTCGTCGCGGGCGCGACGGGCAGCGGCAAGTCGGTCGGGCTCAACGCGATGATCCTCTCGATCCTGTACAAGGCGACGCCCGCCGACGTCCGCTTCCTCCTGATCGACCCGAAGCGCCTCGAGCTCAGCGTCTACGAGGGGATCCCGCACCTCCTGGCGCCCGTCGTCACCGACGCAAAGGAGGCCGCGGCGCGCCTGCGCTGGATCGTCGGCAAGATGGACGAGCGTTACAAGCTCCTCCAGGCCCGGCAGGTGCGGAACATCGAGGGGTACAACAAGGCCGTCTCCGTCGAGGACCGGCTGCCCTACTGGGTCGTCGTCGTGGACGAGCTCGCCGACCTCATGATGGTCTCGGCGGGCGAGGTCCAGACGTCGCTCGTGCGCCTGGCGCAGATCGCGCGCGCCGTCGGCATCCATCTGCTGATCGCGACCCAGCGACCCTCGGTCGACGTCGTGACGGGCCTGATCAAGGCGAACTTCCCGACGCGCATCGCGTTCCAGGTGGCGTCGAAGGTCGACTCGAGGACGGTGCTCGACGGCAATGGCGCGGAGCAGCTGCTGGGCCGCGGCGACATGATCTTCGTCCCCCCGGGGGCGAACAAGCAGATGCGCGTGCACGGCGCGTGGGTCTCCGACGAGGAGGTCCGCGCGGTGTGCGACTTCCTCCGGCGCCAGGGCACGGCCGTCTACGAGGAGGTCGTGCTGCCGAGCGAGGAGGACGTCATCGAGGGCGACGCCGCCGAGCGCGACGACCTCTACTGGGACGCCGTGCACCTCGTGATCGGCCAGCACCAGGCGTCCATCTCGTTCCTCCAGCGCCGCATGCGCCTCGGCTACCCGAAGGCCGCGCGCTTCATCGACATGATGGAGCAGGACCGGGTCATCGGCCCCGGCGACGGCGCCAAGCCCCGCGAGGTGCTCGTGGGGCCCGAGTACCTGGCCCGGCGCGGCAAGTAACCTCGCGCGGCCGGCCGCGGCGCGCCGCGTGGTATCGTCGTCGGCGTGCGCCGCGCGCGTCCGCTGCGGTCCCTCCTCCTGGGTGCGAGCCTCTGGGCCTCGACCCTGCCCGCGGCGGCGCAGGAGCTGGCCGATGTGACGCGCCCGTGCCGGCGGGCCGACCTGATCGGCGCGTGGGTGGTGATCCGCCTCGGCGCGGCGCCGGGCGCTCGCGTGGACCGGAGCGATCCGGCCTTCTACCCCCACCAGGAATACGTCTTCTACAAGAACGCGACGGTGCGTCACGTCGCGTCCCAGACGCGGATCACCGACGCCGACCACCGGGCGCTGCTCAGCGCGGCACCGGACGGCACGTGGGCGGTGGACGGCGAGGGCAGCCTCTTGCTGCAGCGCGCCGGCCAGACGAGCCTCGAGCGGAGCGCGTGTCTCGTGCTCCTCAAAGAGGTGGTGGAGCCGAAGACGCACCTCCGCTCGCTGCGCGGCGACATTCTGTTGACCAACGCTGACGGAGCCACCCAGCCCCGGTACCGAAGCCAGCTCAGGAAGCTCCGCGGCCCCGGCGAGTGAGCCTCGTCGGCAGCCCGCTCCGCGCGCTCTGGATCGCGGCGTTCCTGTTCTACCTGAGCTTCCAGCTCCTGGTTCCCGTCGTGCCGCTCTACGGCGTGCGGCTCGGGGCCAGCGACGTGCAGCTCGGTCTCCTCACGGGGCTGTTCGCGGGGACCGCGATGCTCCTGCGTCCGGTCGTGGGCCAGCTCACCGACAGCCTCGGCCGCCGTCCGCTCATCCTGCTGGGCTCGGCGATCTTCGCCGCCGCACCGCTCGGGTACGCCGCGGTCGGCGGGCTCGCGGCGCTGCTGGCGCTCCGCGTGCTGCACGGGAGCGGCATGGGGTTCGGCCAGACCGCCGCGAGCGTCGCCGCCGCCGACCTGGCGCCGATCGCGCGACGTGGCGAGGCGCTCGGCGTGTTCGGCCTCGCGTCCACGTTCGGGATCATGCTCGGACCGTACGCCGGGATCGAGCTGTATGAGCGCTTCGGCTCGACGACGACGTTTCTGGTGGCGACCTCGCTCGCCGCGGGGTCGGTCGCGGTCGCGGCAACCCTGCCCGAGACCCGCCCGCCGAGCACCCACGCCGCGCGGCCCTCGGGGATGCTGAGCGCCGCGGCCCTCTATCCGTCGGCGCTCTATCTCGCCTTCTTTTTCGGGTACGGCGGGGTCGTGTCCTTCCTGCCGCTCTTTGCGGAGCGCGAGCAGCTCGGCAATCCGGGGCTCTTCTACACGCTGTTCGCGCTGGCGGGCGTCGCCGTTCGCCCCGGCGCCGGTCGGCTGGCGGACCGGCTGGGCCGCCGCGTCGTCGTCCTGCCGGCGCTCGTGGCGGCGGGGCTCGCGCTCGCCCTCCTCGCCGCGGGGCGGTCGCCGGTCTGGCTCGGCGCCGCCGCTCTGCTCTACGGCATCGGGTTCGGCGCCGGCACGCCCGGGATCTTCGCCGGCGCGGTCCTGCTGGGGCTCTTCGCCGAGCGATTCGGCTATCGCCTGATGTGGTGGGTGGCCGCCTGCGTCCCCTGGCTGGCGGCGGTGGCGGCGTTGCGCGACGTCAGACGTCCCCGCGGCTGAGCGCGCCGGCCCGCCGCTACTCGGGCCCCGGCCTGGCTGGAGCGAGCATCGGCGCGCGCTGGGGCATGACGGCGGCGAGCCATCGGAACGCGAGGCGTTGGTCGGTCTGCGCCAGGGCTTCTCGAGCGGTGGCGAGGCTCTCCCTGAGCCGGGCGTCGCCGGGCGCGGTCTCCCGCCCGCGCTCGAGACAGGCGATCGCCCGGCAGAGCATCCTGGCCCGCCAGTCCGACGTCGGGTCCGGGTCCTCGAGCGCGCGCTCGAGGAGCGCTCGGCCGACGCGCAGCGCGACCGTGGCGCGATCCTCCGGGGGGTCCTGGTCCGGTCCGCGCGGCTCGTGGCGCCGTCCGCCCGGCGCGGCAGGGCCGCCGCCCGGAGGCGCGTCGTGGCGGGACGGTCGCGGGCCGCGTTGGCGCGTGGGCCAGATGAGCTCGAGGGTGCCGAGGACGAGGAGGCCACAGGCGACGAGCGTCGCCAGCAGGAGGGCGACCTCTTCTCGCAGGAGCAGCTCCACGCCTCTCAGTGTGACCGCGGCCTCCGCGCGCGCCAAGAAAATTTTGCGTGGATTGCGGATGCCGTGTCCCCCACCTATGCTGCCGGCATCGGCGCGGCGCAGGGGAGACGGAGATGCTCTATATGGTGATCGAGCGGTTCAAGGCCGGGGCGGCGCCCGAGGTGTACCGGCGGTTCCGCGACAAAGGTCGGATGGCGCCTGACGGTCTCGAGTACGTGTCGAGCTGGGTCGATCTGGAGTTCGGGACCTGCTATCAGCTGATGCGCACCGAGGACCCGTCGCTGTTCACCGCCTGGACGGGCGCCTGGAAGGATCTCGCCGAGTTCGAGATCGTGCCGGTGCGCACGTCCGCGGAGGCCGCGCAGGTCATCGCGCCACGTCTGTAGGGCCGACCGGGCGCCGCGTCACCGGTCGACTCCAACCTCGCGCAGGTAGCGCAGCACGCCCGGATGAATCTGCTCGCGGCGCGGCGCGGCGGCGAGCGTGTTCGCCGCCGTCGTCTCGCGCGCCTGGGGCAGGCGTTGCCCGAGCTGCGCCGCGCCCCGGTGGAGCGCCCGCGCCAGCCGGTACGCCACGTCGTCGGGGAGATCCGCGCGCGTCAGGATGAAGCTCCACGAGCCGACGGACGCGAGCGGCGCGTCGAGGCCCGCGTAGGCCCCGGCGGGCACCGTCAGCGGCTTCAGGAACGCGTGCTTGGCGAGGATGCGCGCGCGCTCGTCGGCCTGCGGCGCGAGGAAGCGCGCGCCCCCGGGACCGCCGGCCACCGCGGTGAAGCCCGGCCAGCCGAGGCCGCCGCCCCAGAGCGCGGCGACGCGCCCGTCCAGCACCATCGCCGGCCCGTCACCCGCGCGGTCGAGGTACACGGCCTGGAAGTCGCGCTCCTGGTCGAGCCCCAGGCCGTCGAGGACGTAGCGCGCGAGGATCACGAGGCCAGAGCCCCGCGCGCCGAAGGCGACGGGCTTGCCGCGGAGGTTGGCGATGGCGCGATAGGGGCTGTCGGCCCTCACGACGAACATCCCGGGCGTCGAGTACATCGCGGCGAGGAGCTTGAGCTTCGCGGGCGGGCGGCCGATGCCGCCGAGCGCCTCGTGGACGACCTCGCCCTGGACGAGCGCGATGTCGAGCCGGCCCGCCTCGAGGAGCGGCACGTTCTCGGTGCTCCCCTTCGTGTTCTGCGGCAGGAGCGCGAGCGTCGGGTCGACCTCGTTGACGGTGTCGGCGACTGCCGCGCCGTAGACGGGGAAGCCCCCACCGGGCGTCGCGGTCCCCAGGACGACGACGGTCTTCTCGGCCGCCTGCACGGCGCTTCCCATGAGCCACCCCCCGAGTGCGAGAGCCACGGTGTAGCGCGACACGGGGCACATGGCCGCTACGCTACCACGGCCGCGCGCTATACTCCCGCCGGGAGGAACGCCGATGACGCTCGTCGTCCCACTCGTCGCGCTCGCGCTGGCCGCGCTGACCGCGGCCGCCGAGGCCCAGCCGACGCAGATCACCATCGCGCTCCCCGCGGAGGCCACGACGATGGACCCGGGGCGGAGCACGCAAGTCCTGACGGTCAACTACTTCGTGAACCTCTACGACACGCTCACGCGCTGGGATCAGGGGCTCAGGCTGAAGGAGGGGCTCGCGACCTCCTGGAAGAACGTGAACGACACCACGTGGGAGTTCACGCTGCGCCCGGGCGTCCGGTTCCACGACGGCGCGCCGCTCACGGCCGAGGACGTCAAGGCTACGCTCGAGCGCAACATGCTGCCGGGCAAGACCGTCGTGCAGCCCGGGTTCGCCACGTTCGAGGCGGTCCAGGTCGTGAGCCCGACGACCATCCGCATCGTCACGAAGAAGCCCGACCCGCTCCTGCTGGTGCGGGTCGCCCAGATGGGCGCGCAGATCCTGCCCGCGCGTCTCACGACCGACGACGGCGTCAAGGAGCTCGCGCGTCGGCCCGTCGGGACCGGCGCCTATCGCCTCGTCGAGTGGGTGAAGGACGAGCGGCTCGTGATGGAGGCGAACCGCGACTGGTGGGGCTGGGAGGGCAAGCCCCCGGCGATCGAGCGCGTCGTCTGGAAGCCGATCCCCGACGACTTTCCTCGGATCGTCGCGCTCGAGAAGGGCGAGGCCGACATCATCACCAACGTGCCGCCCGACCGGATGGCGGCTCTCGCCGACGGCCGGGTCACGAAGATCCTGAGCGCGCCGGCGACCCGGACCGTCACGTTCTGGATCAACACGACCCAGCCGCCGCTCTCTGACAAGCGCGTGCGCCAGGCCCTCCACCACGGGCTCGACGTCAACGCGATCATCAAGAATCTCTATGCCGGGATGGGGAAGCCCTTCAGCGGCGGGCTGGCCGACACCGACTTCGGCTACAACCCGGCGCTCAAGCCGTACCCGTTCGACCCCGCGCTGGCGAAGCGGCTCCTCGCCGAGGCTGGGCGCGCCGGCGGCATCGACGTGACCCTCTACGCCGGCAGCGGCACGATGGTGAACGACAAGTTCCTGCTCGAGACGATGGCCGACATGTGGGCGAAGGTGGGCATCCGCGCGAAGCTCGAGATGATGGAGATGGGCGCGCGCCAGCGCATGAACAACGAGCGCACCCTGCCGCCGCACGGGCTCATGCTGATCAATCCGCAGTCCACGCTCCTCGACGCCGACGGCTCGCTGTGGCGCCTCTTCCACCCGAACGGCTTCGGCGGCAAGTACTGGGCGGGGAACCAGCCGGGCCAGCGCTTCCACGAGCTGATGGAGCAGGGGCGCTACACCCTCGATCCGGCGAAGCGCCGCCAGCTCTACGCGGAGGCGACGCAGATCGTCCACGACGAGAAGCCGTGGTTCGAGCTCTTCCAGGAGGTCGTGGTCTACGGCGTGGCGAGGCGCCTCCACTTCAAGGCGCGGTCCGACTATCGGCTGATCGTCTCGGAGATGACGCTCGGCAGATAGGTGGAGCGCCCGTCCCGCGACGCCGGGCCGAGGGGGCCCGCGCGGCAGGGATCTCGGGACCACGCGGCACGGGTCCGCTGCTCCGTTGCGGCTGGGCTCCATCCGGGCACGCGGGGTCCGTCGCCCGCGAGCCGGGAACGGGTTCCCTTCGACCCCTGCCGCACGCGCCCCCTCGGCCCGGCGACGCTCGCGTCACCCCTCGAGCCACGCCGGGAAGTCGGCGGCGAACCGGTCGAGCGCGAGCAGCACGATGCGGCCGTCGCGCTCCGCCGTCTCCCGCTCCTTGGGCGTGTTGTAGCCCCACGCGGCGAGGAAGAGGCTCGCGCCGGCGAGCGCAGGCTCCGCCGTCACGTCCCTGAGGGTCGCGAGCCGGTCCTCGACGAACCACATGCGCGCGGCGTCGCCGCCGGCGACGAGCTCGCGGAGCGTCGCGCGCTTCGGCCGTCGGGACTCCTTGCCGAGGACGCGCCCCGCGGGAAGCTCCACGCCCTGGCGCCGCAGGAGCTGGCGGGCGAAGCGCCCCTCCTTGGTGGTGATCACGTGGACGGCGACGGGGCCGGCGACGAGCCCGCGCAGGCGCTCGACCACGCCCGGGTAGAACCGGTGGCTCTCGAGCCAGCCGCGCTCGTCCGCGGCGATCCACTCGTCCCGCACGCGGTCGAGCGCGGCCGTGGCGGCCTCGCGGGTCGCGGGGAGGTCGGCCAGCCACGCCTCGGGGCGCCAGTCCTGCTCGAGCGCGGCCGGCGAGGCGCCGGCGTGGAGGGCGTGGACGACCGCCGTCATCTCCCAGCCGGACTCCACGAGAGGCCGGAGCCGCGCGAAGCTCTCGAAGAGACCCGCGGGCGGCTCGGGCGGCGCGCCGGCGCCGAGGCGCCGGCAGGCGCGCCAGGCCGACGCGAAGTACTCGCGCATCCCGTCGCAGAGCACGCCGTCGAAGTCGAGCGCGAGAATGGCGGGCGCGCGCGCGGGCACGGCGGGCACTCTAGTGTAGAGTGGCCTCGTGGGCAAGGTGCGGACCCTCCTGCTGTCGCTGACGCTCCTCGCGGCGTGCGCGCCGGCGTCGGCCGAGACCCTGGACGACGTCGTGCGCGACGTCGAGACGGCCTACGGCCGCATGACGGATCTCCGCGCCGAGTTCACGCAGAACGCCTTCAACAAGAGCCTGAACCAGACCATCCCCGCCCAGGGCGTGGTCTATCTGAAGAAGGGCGGCAAGCTCCGCTGGGAGTACAAGGAGCCGACGCCCCAGGAGATCGTCTCCGACGGCAAGAAGCTCTGGGTCTACACGCCGGCGCTCGGTCAGGTGAACGTGGGCGAGGCGACCGAGGCGCTCGCGGGGCCGGCGGGGAGCTTCCTCGCGGGGCTCGGCCGGCTCCGCGCCGAGTTCGCCGTCCGATTCCTGAACCCGGCCGAGCCGCGCGACGGCGAGGGGAACTGGGTGCTCGACCTCACGCCGAAGCGTCCGCTGCCGACCCTCGCGCGGCTCGTCCTCTCGATGGACGCGAAGACGTGGGAGCTGCGCCGGGCGGTCGTGTACGATCAGTTCGAGAACACCGTGACGATGCGCTTCACCAAGGTCGCGATCAACTCGGGCCTGCCCGACCGGCTCTTCACGTTCGAGGCGCCGAAGGGCGTCGCCACGGTGCCGCTCCGATAACGGGGGACGCGGATGGCCGCCGAGAACTCCTTCGACATCGCGTGCAAGATCGACATGCAGGAGGTCACCAACGCGCTCGACCAGGCGCGCCGGGAGATCGAGACGCGCTACGACCTCAAGGGCTCGAAGAACGAGCTGACGCTGGACAAGACCGACATCACCGTCGCGGCCGCGGACGACATGAAGCTGAAGGCGGTCGTCGACATCCTCCAGTCGCGCCTGCACAAGCGCGGCGTCCCGCTCAAGGCGCTCACCTACGGCACGGTCGAGCAGGCCTCGGGCGGCGTCCTGCGCCAGAAGATCTCGCTGCAGCAGGGGATCCCGATCGAGAAGGCCAAGGAGATCGTCCGCCTCATCAAGGACACCAAGCTCAAGGTCCAGGCGTCGATCCAGGCGGACCAGGTGCGGGTCTCGGGCAAGAACCGCGACGATCTCCAGAAGGTCATCGCGCTCCTGCGCGACAAGGACCTCGGGATCGCCCTCCAGTTCACGAACTACCGCAGCGTCTGAGTCCCTGCCGAGTGCGGCTCTTCGGGATCGACGGCTGCCGCGCCGGGTGGGTGATCGCCTCGAGCGACCCGGGGCTCGGCACGCTCGACTTCCAGGTCGTCCCCGACCTTCGGAGCGCCCTGGGCGAGGCCGCCGCGGGCCGCGCCGTCCTCGCCGTGGACGTCCCCATCGGTCTCGCTGCGTCGTGGCCCCGCGCGGCCGACGTGGAGGCGCGGCGGTTCCTCGGCGCCCCGCGCGCGTCGAGCGTCTTCCCGTCGCCGTCCCGTGCGACGCTCGCCGCGCGCTCGTACAGGGACGCGTGCGCGCGGAATCGCAGCGCCACCGGTCGGCGCGTCTCACGCCAGCTCTGGGGCATCCTCCCGAAGATCGCCGAGGCGGACCGGCTGATGACCCCGGCCCTCCAGGCGCGCGTCCGCGAGGCGCATCCCGAGGTGACCTTCGCGGTGCTGGCCGGGCGAGGGCGCGGCCTCGAGCACGCGAAGAAGACGCCCGCCGGCGAGCGGGAGCGTCTGGCCGTCCTCCGGCCGTTCGTCCCGGCGTTCGATCCGGGAGCGGTCCGGCAAGCGCTCGGTGCTCACACCGTGGCGCGGGACG
>WNGI01006114.1_pt1 | contig 10917 bp, 17 predicted proteins | sample 5400621 | NCBI WGS metagenome assembly WNGI01 (sample SAMN13153374, study PRJNA577476) | soil metagenome | isolation source: 20 cm soil or saprolite under Garry oak tree replicate 1 | place: USA:California | collected 2016-06-15 | reverse complement strand
AGCATCGTGATCGCGAACGCCGTCTGTGACGCCGCCATGAGGAGATCGCGGGCGACTGCGCGGGTGTGACTCCGCTTCGAAATGTCGTGGTTGCGCGGGATCACCCCACCGAGAGCCGACAAGAACGTGGGAAGCGCGATCGTCGCGAGGACGAAGGCGGTCCATACCCCGGGCGAGCCGGTGGTCAGCGCCCAGCCGGCGACGAGTATGAGGAAGGCGGCCGGCGCCGACAGCGTACGACGCAGGTTATCCAGCATCTTCCAGCGCCCGATCAATGGCATCGCGGCGTGCGATCTGCGCGGGATGATCCACGGAAGGAGTTGCCAGTCGCCGCGGGCCCACCGGTGCTGGCGAGCCGCGGCGACCCCGTAGTGGGATGGGGCCGGCTCGAAGAGCTCGATATCGGTGACCAGCCCGGCCCGGGCGAAGACGCCCTCGAAGAGATCGTGACTCAGCAGGGTGTTCTCCGGGACGCGTCCCGCCAGCGCCGCTTCGAAGACGTCGAGCTCATAGATCCCTTTACCGGTGTAGGAACCCTCCCCGAAGAGGTCCTGGTAGACGTCGGACACTGCGGCAGCATATGGGTCGATGCCACACGGGCCCGACGACAGGCGCTGGTACAAGGAGCTCTCACCACCCGGCAGCGGCGGCGTGACGCGCGGTTGCAGCACCGCATACCCTTCCACGACGCGACCCGTGCCGGGGTCGAGTCTCGGCCGATTGAGAGGATGGGCCATCGTGCCGACCAACCGGGTCGCGGCTCCCCGCGGCAGCCGGGTATCGGCATCGAGGGTGATGACGAAACAAACACCAGGGGGGACCTCGCTCGTCAGGAACGTCGAGTCAGTGGCGCCGCGAAGAAGGCGATTCAGCTCGTGGAGTTTGCCGCGCTTGCGCTCCCACCCCATCCACGTGCGCTCGCCCGGGTTCCACACGCGCCGGCGATGGAAGAGCAGGAATCGCTCAGTGCCCCCCTTCGAGCCATGAAGCCGGTTGAGACGAGCGATTCCCTCGCGCGCGGCGGCGAGCGTCTCCTCGTCGCCCGGCTGGTGCTCGTTCGGCGCATCCGTCCAGTCGGAGAGCAGCGCGAAGCAAAGATCGCCGTCCGGATTCGCCAGATAGTGCACTTCCAGGCGCTCGATCTGCTCGTCCACTGCAGCAGGGTCACTCAACATCGTCGGCACGACGATCATCGTCCGCAGGTGCGCGGGTACACCGTCACGCAGCTCGAGCCGTGGGAGGACGCTCGGCGGGACCAGTGCGGTGGCCGCACGATTCAGCAGCGCGATTGCCAGGTCGGATGCCGGCACGACGGCCAGGAGCCCGAGCACGAGCAGGGCGACCAGTCCCGCGCCTGCTGCGTCGGCAGCAAGGAGGGGCAGCGCAAGGATGACCGCGGTGAGGATCACGAGCGTTCCGAGATACCCGGGCATCGCCGCCGCGACATAGGCGCGCAGCAGTCGACGCGTCGTGGGTGCCCGGATCCCCAGTGCCAGCTCGAAGGCCAGGCGTCCATTCCCGACGAGGTAGAAGCCGGGATCCTGCCGCCGCTCATCGAGTCCGCGCTTCGCGTGGAGCACTGCCGCTCGAGCGATCTCGAGCTCGGAGCGGCCCGAGCCCCGCGCGAGCTCTTCGATGGCGTGCCGGTAGCTGTCGCGGGTCGTGAAGTCCATGGTGAGGTAGGTCGTGCCCTCTCGAAACGCCTCGTCGACGAGGCTCACGCTCTCGAAGAACGCGGCCCAGTCGAGCGCGGACATCAGGCTCATGCCCATGATCACGTTTCGGACGGTCACGTTCATCGCGGCCTGCCGCTGATGCTCGATCCTGACGATGTCATCGGGTGTCGTACCCTGCACCGCCAGGCGTCGGTCGAGCCACAGCAGTGCCGGGGTGATGACGGGATCCTGGTCGCGCAGCCGCTGGACGAGCTGCACGGCGAACGCCGTCACCAGTGGGGCCTTCTCGAGCCGCTGGAGGACCGTCGCTGGCGGCTCCGCCGGGCCGTTGAGTCCGAGGAGGTCGTCGGCCAACAGATCGGCCTCCTGGCGCGCCGCTCGCCCGCGGACGATCGCTTCGGCTAATCGCCGAAGATTCTCGACGAGGACCACCCGGAGGGTGATGGCGACCGCCCACAGCTCCCCGATGGTCAGGGGCTGGACCCGCTGGTAGGCGAGGACGAACCGACGGAGTGCGTCCGGATCGAACCGGCTGTCCGTATGCGCGACGAACGCCCAGGCCACCCCGTAGACGCGCGGATAACCCGCGAGAGGTCCGTCAGCCAGCTTGGGGAGCTCGCGGTAGAACCCGGGCGGCAGGTCGTCGCGGATCTCGCGCAGCTGTTCGTCCACGAGATGGAAGTTGTCGACCAACCATTCCGCCGCGGGCGTGATCGCTCGCTCCTCGCGAATCGACTTCGCGATCACTCGATGCGCGTCGCGCAGGACACGGCCGTTCTCGAGAACGCGCGGCAACAATCGACGGCCCTGACCCGGCTCGCTCATGACGCGCTGGGCGGCCGCCAGGCTCTCGGCGTGTTGTTCGAGGCGCTCGATACCAAAGAGCTCGGCCCGGATCGGCTCTTCCTGAAGAGGCGGCATCAGCTTCAGGCCTCCGACGGGCGCGTTGCGCTTGCCGATACGCTCACACGCCGCCTACTCTTTCAGCGCCCCGACGGCCACGAGACGGTCATGGTCCCTCGTCTTTCGGAGCTGCGCTTCACGACGACAGCGCACAAGACGCCGGAGTCGTCGAATCGCGTGATCGGTCTTCGAGGGCGAGCCCATCCGAACGCCCTCCAGACGTGGCCTTCACTGAGAACGCGTGAGCAAGTACAGGTAGAACGCCGCGGCCTTCAGCCGTGTCGCCTTGGTCGCGTGATCGGTCTCGTCTCCTACCGTGGCGTTCTCCCTCGCCTCGGCGGGCGTGACACTGGCGCTCGCCGGGATAGCCGGCGTCGTCAGCGCCGGATCGGGATGAGCGCAGCCCAAGGTGACCGCCGCGATGGTCGCCCACGTCGTCACGGCCATCCACTTGACCATCGAGTCGTTGCGGCCGCGTTCCCACTTCCGGGCGGTCGGTTGCGCGCGGCGATTCGGCTACCGTGACTCGGCCGGTGTTCGATCGGCGCGGCTCCGGCGCCGTTGATGGATCGCCGTGGCCTCACTCGCGACGCTGGCGAGCAGCGCGCGGTCGCCGCCCCGCTTCAGCCCGTGTTCGATCAGAACCCGGAAGACGATCTGCAGGCTCACGGGCAGCTTGAGCGTGATCATGGCCTCACCGGCTAACACGCGGGCCCGGTCCACGATCTTCTGGGGCAGGATGAGGAGGACCCGCCGCTGATCGTCTTTCATATATACCGTCTTCTTGTTATATAAGTCATATCGTGATATATGTCAACGCGTAGGACGAAGGAGACGCCCGATGAATGCCGTGATGTTCTCGACGTGGATGGCGGTGGGCCTTCTCACGGGAGGGCTCGCCGGCATGGTGAGCACGGACGAGAGCCACGGGCTGGTCCGGGACCTCGCCCTCGGCGTGATCGGGAGCAGCGCGGCGACCGCCGCGCTGACGGCCCTGGACCTCGCAGCGGACGTCGGCCCGATCGCGACGGCGTTCGTCGCGTTCGCCGGCGCTGCGCTCCTGATCATCGCCCAGCGCAAGTTCTGGCACGCGCATGCCTGAGAGCGTCGAGAGAACGAGATCGACACCGACCGACCATGGGCCACCGCGGCCCAGTGAGGATTTCCCATGAAGCGGCACGCCATCGTCCGTCTTCGTCGCCTGGCCACGCGCACGCGCGAGATTTTCGCCAAGCTCACCGGGGTTACCCGCCGCGTTGCGGCCCCGATGCCGGCGGGAAGGACGGCGCGTGATGGATGAACGAAGGCCTCCGGCGACGATGTCCGGTGAATACCGTTGCGGGCACGACGAGGCGCAGCAGGTCAACTCGTCGAGGTCGTACGATTCCTCCGTCGGTCATCGCGACGCGATGGCGGCCAGCGCCGCCTATGCCGGTATGTTCGTCTCTCGCGTCTACACGCGTCCCGGGATCGGCTTGGCGTGGACCATCTGCGCTGGGTGTGCCGGCACGACTCGAGCAGACGCGGCGGCCGCGTGAAGACCCCGGATGAATCGCAGAGGGGGGCGACGTTCCTCCAACTCTGCGCGTCGCAGAATGATCTCTTCGCTCTGGATGAGGGCGGCGACGTCTACCAGTACAACTTCAACACGAAGACGTGGCTGAAGCTGTCGGCCAGGCCGCGCCCGGCGGCCACCACGTCCTTGTTCGGCGGTCGCGAAATTGTCGATCTGAGGCTCGACCCGGTTGGGAGAACCAGCGCCGTAAGGAAGGGTGCACCGAGACGCTGATCGAGGCGTGTGGACAGAAGAGGAGCCTCAGGGGCGGGAAGCGCCTCCTGAGGCTCCTCTCGAGAGGCTAGGCTACGGCGCTGAGACGGTCGCGCCGTCGCCCGCAGCCGAGATCGTGAATGTGCCGTTGGCGTTGGGGGCGTAGAAGTAGGTCGTGCCCCACGCCGTGCTGGGCGGCGTCGGGATCGCGGCCATGAACGGACCGGCCGTGATGTTCTGTGCGTTCGTCGCGATCGCGGTCAGCAGCCCGAGTGCGCTGGGCAACACACCCATGTGCGCGCCCCAGACGACGACGGCCGAGGCCATACCGCGGATGTCAGCCTGGGCCTTCGCGATGCGCGCCCGGGCCTGCATGTTGGCGTAGAGCGGAACGGCAATGGCCGCCAGGATGCCGATGATCGCGACGACGATCATCAATTCGATGAGCGTGAAGCCGCGTTGATCGCCCATCGTGCAGCGTCTCTTGTGCCAGAAGTTGAACATATGCCCCTCCTTCGCAATGACTGCACTCGAATACGGTGGCTCACGCCGCCGTCCTGACAATCCAGAAACGTCAGACGAGCGGCGGAGCGCGAGGCTCCGGTGGGCCGGCGGCCAGAGTCGGATGAAGACGCGGCGGCCTGGTGTCGGCGGCCGTGCGCCGGACTTCGATCAACCGCGGCGGGCGCAGCGGCGCGTAGTCTTCGGCAATGACGAGTCGCTTGGCGATCTGATCGCCTTCGGGTTCTTCGGCGTTCTCGAACGCGACAACGTCGAGCCAGGGAATGTAGAGCTCGGCGAGTCGTCGTTCGGCAGATGCCGCCAGCAGCAGCCCGATGCACAGGGCGGCGATCCAGCCGGGCGACGGCCTCACGACCGATTTCATCGTGAGACAAGCGGAGCAGGCTCTATGCCAACGCAAAATGCGATACGTATCGGAAGGTTGCGACACAGGCGATTCGTCACGTTTGCCATTCCGCGGCAGGCGAGTGACGGGAAATGGCAGCCTCCTCGGACGCTGGTATCGCCGAAGGCTGCTAAGCCGAGGTGCGCATGCTGGCGATGAAGGTCGGGTCGTCGCACATGAGGAAGCCGGTCGGGTCCTGGTCCTCGTCACCCATGATGTAGAGAGGACACTTGCCATCGCGGTGCGGGCATTCGTTCAACGCATCGTCGCCAGTGATAGCCCTTCAGCAACGTCCTGGCGATGACGCCCTTTGCCGTGACGTCTGGCGTGCCACGAGATCGGCGCTCAGCCTGAGAAGCTCTTGCGGCAAACACGGCTTGACGACGTAGGCGTCACATCCCGCATCGAGCGCCCAGTCAACGGCAAGGTGGGTGGCATGCCCGGTACACGCGAGAATTGGGATGCGAGCGGTGCGCACGTCGTGCTTCAGACGGCGCGTCGCCTCCCATCCATTAAGCGAGGGGAGCGAGAGATCCATGACGATCACGTCCGGCCGCATCTCATGGGCGATGTGGACGGCGTTCACACCATCACCCGCCATGAAAACGCGGATACCGTGCGCGGCGAAGTAGGAGGCGTACATCTCACGCTCGGCGAGGTTGTCATCAGCAATGAGCACACGTCGGAGTTGTGGCGGGCGAGAAGCGTGGTGGGTCTTCGACGACCCGCCCGCTGTGCGCTTGCCACGAGGATTTCGCATGACGCGCTCAGCGTATCTCCGATCGCCCCGTCGCCACATCGCCCAGTGGCACTAGAAAACATTTTCCATATCCGCGAGGTCGCTGCGGTGTCCGATTATCAGGTCAGGATATGGAAGACCGTAACGAGCCGATCTGCCCGGTTTGCAAGGCGGCCGTCAAGCGCGCTGCGCCAGTGGGACCGCCAACGGCCGACAACCGCGTCCCGCACCTCGGATGCTGGATCAGGACGCGTCAGGCGGTGACCGACCCCGCCTCCGACCGACAACCCCGACGCCGACGTTCAAGGAGATGGCAACGTCGTTCCAGACGCAAGCGCGTCATCCTCGTTACCGGCAGCATCGTTGTACTCGCTCTTGCCATCCTCGCGGTCCTGACGATGGAGTGGCTAGTGGATCTCGTCGTGAAGTGAAGCTCCATGCGGGCGCCCGGCGCCCGACAGATCGGTCAGCGGCCGACGAGGGAGGCGACTGTTCTGGACAGATCGAACGGATCGATGGGCTTCGTCAGGAACGCCTCGAACCCGAACTCCTGCACGCGCTCGGCTTCATAGCGCTCGCGGTGCGCGGTGATACCTCGCTCGGCCTTGAGTCGGGCGCGCGGGGTAACGGCGAGGGCCGCAAACCTCCGCGCCGGGATCGAACCGTCGTCTCCGCTCGCGGCAACCCGCCGTCCGGGTCAGATGAACGTGAGTTCAGAGTCCAGGTGAGGGAGATCAGCGCGGGAGTCGGCATAGATCCAGGGCCGTCGTCGGTTAGCGCCCGACGAGGGACGCGACGGTTCTGGCGAGGTCGATCGGATCGACGGGCTTCGTTAGAAACGCTTCGAAGCCAAGCTCGATCAGCCGGCTGGCCGCGTAGCGCTCCCGATGCGCGGTGACCGCAATCGCTGGGACGCTGCGGCCATGTTCGCGCTTGAGTCGGCGGATCTGTTCGAGCAGCCAGAGACCATCCTCACCTGGCATCGTCAGGTCCGACACGATCACGTTCACGCGGGCCGTCTTCATAATGGTCAGGGCATGCTGCGCATTCCGAGCCTTCAGGACGTTGGCACCGAACTGTTGCAGCGCGGCGCCGAAGACTTCGAGCGTGTCCTCGTAATCGTCCACGACGAGCACGTGAATGTCGGCCAGGTCCATTGCACGGACCGAGGATTCGTTGGGCGCCATGCCGGGCGCATGCGCAATATCGGGACCAACTCCAGCATCGACCTGATTTTCAACACTTGACGAACAGCATGAACGCGTAAGCGTCCGATTCGGGCATCAACCACTCCTCCCTTGACGCAGGCGTCTGACACCCTCATCGAAAGTTACGACGCGGGAGGCCGATTCTACCGGGCCGGCACACGGCGCTTGAGAACACGCCGCGCCCGTTCCTGGCTTTCCGCGGCGAGGATCTGTCGCTGTCCTTGATCAATTGCTGGCTGCGCTCAACACGCTCCTCGAGTGAAGCGGCGATGCTGCGACAGTTCAGGACGTGGAGACGGAGATGGTCAACGAGATCGAGTCGGCAAGATGGGCAGAAGTAGTATCGCCGCCCAACGATGTCGACGCCCAACTCGGTGAACTTGAAGTCCCGGCGACAGTCCTCGCACGCCGCCACGGCATGACCATGGCAGTGTTGAGCCAGAACTCGGCGCTCGGCATCACTCAACATCGCTGGATCACGCCGGCCGCTGACGCCGGGCCTTCCGCGTCAGCAGCATGCGGATCTGCTCGAAGAGCTGCTCGGGCAAGCACGGCTTGATGACGTAGGCATCGCAGCCAGCCGCGATGGCGCGCTCTCCGCTCCCACCAACGACGTTCCCGGTACAGGCGACGATGGGGATGTGAGCCGTGCTGCTCTTCCCCTTCAGCCGCCAGATCGCCTCCCATCCATCGAGTAGGGGCAGCGAGAGATCCATGACGATCACGTCAGGCTGCTCGCGTTCAGCGAGACGCAGGGCCGTGAGGCCCTCACCGGCTACAAGGACGCGCATCCCCTTCGAGGTGAGATACGTGAAGTACATCTCGCGGGTCGCGGCGTAGTCATCCACGACCAGGACGACAGGCGCGGGAGTCCGACTGCTGATGACGCTGGCGCGGACGTTGCGGCCGCTGCGTCGCATGTGAACCCCCGCTCGGCGAACCGCAAGATCCGTTCCATCACATTATTCGCCGTAGACAACTAGGAGCAGCTTCGGCTGTGGAAACTTTTTACCCACTCGTGGGAACGTACGCCTTCCTCTTGACCGGTTCGCGGTGGCGAGCAACCGCGCCGAACGACCGAGGGATGGGCCGCGTACTAAACGATCTGCTGGCCTCAGGCGCATCGCTGTTTTCCTAGCCAACTCTGCGTCGGCGATCTTGTCGTCAGTCCCAGAGGCGAGTCGAGAAGTAGCGCTCTCCGAGGTCGTTGAACAGGGTCACGAACCGGCCTCGACGCTCGCGGCGGGCGACGCGCTCGAGGCCAGCCATGTACGCGCCGGACGACTGGCCCACGAAGAAGCCGGCGCGGGCCAGGCGGACGCACATGGCGTGGGCCTCATCGGACGTGATCGGCACGCGCTCGTCGATCAGCGTCTGATCGAGGATGGCCGGCACGATGTCCTCGGGGCGGCCGAGAGGTTTGAGGCCTTCGATGCCGGGGAAGACTTCGGGGACGATCGAGACGATCTTGATGCGCGGGTCGTGCTCTTTCAGGCGGCGGCCCGCGCCCGTGAGGGTGCCGCCGGTCCCCACCCCGACGACGAAATGGGTGAGCCGACCACCGGTCTGCTCGAGGATCTCCGCCGCCGTCGTTTCATAGTGCGCGCGCCAGTTGTCGTCGTTGCCGTACTGGTCGCAAAAGAAATAGTGATCCGGGTCGCTCTTCCACCGCCGCCGGACCTCACGCAAGGCTTCGTCGTAGCCGAGCTGCGCATCGGTGAACACGAGCCGCGCTCCGTGGGCGCGGAGCCGCTTCTTGCGCTCGATGCTGGCGTTCTCGGGGATCACGATCTCCACCGGGACGCCGATGATGCCTCCGATCATCGCGTAGGCGATGCCGGCATTGCCCGAGGAGCTGTCGAGCACCGTCTTGCCGGAGGCGAGCCGGTGATCCTCCAGCGCCGACAGCAGCATGCGCAGGACCGGGCGATCTTTGAGGGAGCCCCCGGGATTGAGGCACTCCATCTTGGCGAGCACTTCCACCTCGGGTAGCTCGCCGCGCAGGACATCGACACGGACCATCGGCGTGTTGCCGATGGTCTTGAGCGCCGGAAAGCGCTCCAGCATTCGGACGATGCGAGGATCCCACGGCACGCCGTGCAGTCTACCCCCCGATGGCAGCTCTGGACGCGGGTGCAACTTCGGGAGGCCGGAAGTCCCCGTTGCTGCAGGCCTGAGGAACCCGCACAATTTCCTGCTCAATCTGACCGTTCCCCAACGTCTTGTGCAGCGGGATGAAGCTCAGACACAGGTCGCCAGGACCCTGATCCACCGGGAAGAAACTTTTGGGAAGTGCCGATCAAGGGCAGATAGGCCGTCAATCGCGTGCTCATCAACGGGCAAGGATTCGGGGAAGCTACGCGGCGTTGGTGATCGGGCGACCACCTTCGTCCGATGCCGTCACAACACGAGAGGCACGCTGATCGAGCCGAGAAACACGGGACGCCCTGGCGTGTCGGTTCGCTTCAGCGCATCCGATACGCGCCGTAGTACGCGGGATAATACCCCGCAGCACCGTAGTAGTGCGCTGCCAGGAAGAACCGTCGGTGCACGCCACCTCCACCGAACGGGCGGGTGAGACGCCGGGGGCGTCAGACGGAGAGCGTCAACAGACTATCGGGCCCGGACTCGCCGGGCCAGCCGAGACGCATCGGGCCAACCAGAAAGAGGGCTCGGAGCCGCCGCGATGCGACGCGCCTTCATCGCATCCAGAAGGGCTCTCAAGAGAATTCTCACGAGGATTACGACTTCGTCGGCAAGATTTGGGAGTGATGGCGCGCCGTCAAGCGTCTTGACGCTGGGATGATGGAGTGGCGCGCGCTTTGCGAGACGATCGAGATTCGCTATTACGGCGTCTACTGTTTCTCGCACCTCCAACCATTGCCTCTCCACCTCCAGCCATCCCTGATCACTCATTGTGTTGTCCTCCGGCTTTGTAGCTTCTTCGCATCCTACGAGACGCGCCGGGGAGTAACGAAATTTCTGGAAGCCCTACGTCGACCCCCCCAATCAGCTCGCCGTGGAACCATGCCTACTTCAACACGTGGTCCCGATAGTACTTGAACCAGTCCGTCACGATGATCTGCTGCGCCTCCTGGAGCGTCAGCATCCCGGCGCAGACTTCCTTGTGGAGCTCGTTCTCGACCGCATCCTTGGCCTTGGCCCCGACGAGGTGCGGTGGGGACGGGCCGCGTGACGTCAGCGGCGTGCCGGGCGTGCCCCACATCTCCGGCCACAGGCTCTTCGGATCGCGGGGGTTGCACCCAGCTCAAGCGAGATGAAGTGGTCCTCCTCGTAATGCGATGGCGTCTTGTCGCTGGCGGTTCGATTCTCGTATCCGTCAACGGCGAGGGCGACAGCGCGGTCCTTCGTGTGCAGGACGAGCGACGGACCTGGTAGGGGGAGCACGTTCACGGTGCGGCTCCTGCGTGTGCCTGCACCACCGGCATAAAGCGACACGCAGAATCTTTCAGTCAGGTTACAACGCCTTCAAGTGGAACTTGCGAAGCAGCGCGTAGTTACAGCACGTCGTCGGTTGTCTCGGCCCCTCCCGTCAGGGTCGCTACTCCACCGCGACTACCCGTAGTCCTAGGATTCCTAGATGTTCCCTGACTTTGAGGGTACATCTGGGGCGTCCAGCTACGATGGTAAGCATGCCCCGGGTGCCCTCGGGGTGTTGCAGGAGATCGAAAAGGGTCTGTGGCACTCGACTCGGC
>WNGI01006111.1_pt1 | contig 10919 bp, 4 predicted proteins | sample 5400621 | NCBI WGS metagenome assembly WNGI01 (sample SAMN13153374, study PRJNA577476) | soil metagenome | isolation source: 20 cm soil or saprolite under Garry oak tree replicate 1 | place: USA:California | collected 2016-06-15 | reverse complement strand
ACTTCAGACACTAGCTCTGCTAAAATCGCCGCCTGATAACCGGAGCCGGTACCAATTTCCAAAACGCGATCGCTCGGTTTCGGGTGCAACTGTTCCGTCATAAAAGCAACAATATACGGTTGCGAGATCGTCTGATCATAACCAATCGGCAATGGATGGTCCGTGTAAGCAGCAGCGCGCTCATCCGCCGGCACAAACTCCTCGCGCGGCACCTTCGCCATCGCTGCAAGCACGCGTTCCTCGTGAATGCCGCGCGTCATCAGCTGCTGCTGGACCATCCGTTGCCGCTCCGCTGCAAACTCCGTAGGCGGCGCCGCATTTTGGCTGCAACCGGTTGCTGCAACCGCTGCAAGGATCAGCCATTGCCAAACTCGTCGCATCCGACAAAATAGTGCACATTGCTTGTCATTCCGAGCGAAACCGCGCTGTCCGGCTCGGACCGAGGAATCTCTCAATACAATGTCTGACGAACGCAAAACTTTAGAAGAACGCGCAACGATGGCCGACATCGAACGTCGACGTCATTCCGCCTCGCATGTCCTAGCCTTTTGTCATGTCGAGCGGAGTCGAGACATCTCTTACCATTTTCCATGAACGACGAACGCAAAACTCTAGAGCAACGCGCGACGATGACGGACTTGGAGCGTCTTCGTCATTCGGCTTCTCATGTACTTGCAACGGCGATCTTGCGCTTGTGAGCGCGTGTCATTTGAAGCAAAGCAAAAAGCCGCCACGCGGTGAAGCGTGACGGCTGATTGGGAAATATAGGCAGGGGCGGCTCACCGAACCGCCCGGGCGATTGAGGTCAATCGCATCTACCAGCTTTACGGATTGTTGATGACCATTTGCGGTGCGGGTTTACTCACTTCAAGCTGAGCGCTCACTTTTTGAATTTGCGATGCCTGCTTTTTCAGGCTCGCGGTGAGAGCTTGAATTTCCTTCTGCTGTTGCGCGACGGTCGCTTCCAATTCCTGCACGGTGCGGTGTTCTTTGAGGAACTCGTTTAGCAACATCGCGTTCACCGCTTCATAGCGCACGGTGTAGATCTCACCTTTGCCATCGCGATCGACCAAAGCGGGGTTCACTTTTGCCACTTGCTCGGCCACGAGACCGAACTGCGGGATGCCATTGGGATCAACTTCGTGCTTGTAGCGGAAGGTGACCGGTTTCAGTGCGAGGATCGCTTCGCTTGCCTTGTCCATTGGCTTGATCTCCGCCTTGAAACGTTCCGAGGAGGGTGCCACGCCGAGTTGACCATCGGCGTTCACTTTAACCGCTGCACCTGCAACTGCTGTTCCACTAATGCCAGCGATAAAGGTTCTTGTCTGGTCTCCGCTCGTGCCGATGCGGATAGTGTTGGCCTCGGCAGCAACACCTATGTTGCCGATGTCGATATTGAAGTCGCCCGTGGTGAGATCGGCGCCGGCGAAATCGCCCAAGGCAATGTTGCTGCCGCCGCTTGTGTTGCTCTCGAGCGCGTCAAAGCCGTCGGCCGTGTTGAATCCGCCGCTTGTGTTGCTATAGAGGGCCAGGTTGCCGTTGGCAACGTTCCTCTCGCCGGTGGTATTGCTCCAGAGCGCAAAAGCACCGTTGGCCACGTTGGCGTCGCCGGTGTTGTTAAAGAGCGCTTGCCAACCGGTGGCGGTGTTGTTATTGCCGGTTGTGCCGTTACCCATCGCTGCACGACCGGTGGCGGTGTTGGCTTCGCCGTCCGTGTTGATTGCGAGCGCTGCACGACCGGTGGCGGTGTTGTGGTCGCCGAGAATATGGAATCGGAGCGCGTTACAACCGGTGGCGGTGTTGTTGGAGCCGGTGGTGTTGGCGTGGAGCGCGTTAGAACCAAGGGCCGTGTTGCCTTCGCCGGTTGTAAGGCTGAAGAGCGCACCATCACCCTCGGCGGTGGTTTCGTTAGGATAGCCTCCGTCCGGTGGCGGCCTAAGCGCTCGAGCCGTCGGCGAAAACGCGAGCCCTGCGAGCGCGAGGACGCACGGGATAAGAAACAAACCGCGCCGTAAATTTTTGCGGCGGGGCGTTGTCGCTTTGAACTGAATGTTTGAATTTTTCATAACTAATTTCCTTTTGTCGTTTTGGCCTTCTTTGACTCCTCGTCATGAGAAATCCTTCCTGGCCGTTCACTCATGTACTAGAGAAAATCCGGCGCGAGGTTACGCGGAAAATGCAGGAAGATCGAAGAGTAGCTTTACAAGGCGTGTTGGGGCATGGCAGATCACGCGCAAATGCTGCGCGAGCAAGGCTTGTCCGTGCCAACGCCCAATCCCAACCCGACAATCATGATTCAGAACGAGCCGAAATTGCAACCCGCACGATCTGCCATTTTCTCTGATCGTTGCGCCGACTGCCGCCCCGGATTTCCGCATCCGGCGCGGGACGGCAGTGGCGCACCTTTGCAAGGAACTCGTTTAGCAATTCGCGTTCACCGCGGCAGAAGGTAGTTGGTTACCGCCTGGTCCGCGATGGATTCACCCACCGCGCGTCCGACTTCGCAAGCCGTGCGGAAATGAATGCCGCCCCAGATGCGGGAAAGCCCCACTGCGACGGCGGCGTCGGAGAAGCTTTGATAGGTCACCGTCACGCCGGGCAAGGCGGGAGAACTCAGCGTGAAGGGCGTCTGGTTACCCAAAAGCAGCGCCAGCACGCGCATGGTCGCGCCAGTGACGGTGGAATGGGTCGAGATGTATTCAGGATGATTGGGCGCTGGGATCAGCGAAGTCCACGAAGGATCAGGTTCGGTGGCCGGATTGCCATCGGTATCGGCCAGCCGAATCGCGTGGAACGGACGCCAGAAACCGTAATGGTACTTGGCGTCGAAACCGGCAATCATTCCGTCGCATGCCGCGAAGTTGATCAATGCGAAGAACCTGGCGCTATCGGCCAACGCGTAACGGCGCGGCACGACCGAGCGGGCCACAGCGTTCTCTTCGAGCGGACTGGAGGCGGCCCAGAGGAGTGAGAGCTGAGTTTGGGTTTCAGTGCGGATCGCACTATCGACGCGGCCGATTGCTTTCACCTCATTCACGTCGGCCGCGTACTGCGGACTGTCCAACACAGGCGGCGGGCCTGGCCGGAACTGGGATGAATTGCTCATCGTGAAAGGGACGAGCATCGCATACTGTGGTAACGCGCCCGGGACCGTGCCATCGGGGATCGAACGCCACTGACCGGGAGCGAAGCCACCGAAGTAAGGCGGCACGACTGTGGACAGGCCATCCGTTGCGCGCCAGGCGAGCACGGCTTGAGCGACCTGCTCACCCCAAGCTCGTCCACGCGCGATAGAGTGGCTCCCGCGCCGGTCGCCTGGAATCCTGGCAAGCGATTCAGCCAGCCTTTCTTCAAGCAGGCTAGCCTGCGCCGGGAAAAGACCCAGGAGTGCCGTGAATCCGGCCTGCGCGGCGGCGGCCTCCTGTCGGGCACCTGGCGGCGCGGCGTCAGTGACGAAATACGGTTGGTAGCTACGGGCAATACCGTTGACCGCGTCGTAGATGGCGGCGTTCACAATCGCCAATGCGCGTATCTGAATCGGCGGTGACGGGGTGCTGGCACGAATGACGACCTCGGCGGTTTCGTTCCAATCCGTGACCATATTGGCACGGCTGCTGGAACTGGGGATAAACGCCGCACAGGCAATGCCGGCGGCGACGATGATGTGTTTGGTTTTCATAAACTAATTTCCTTTTGTCGTTTTGGCCTTCTTTGACTCCTCGTCATGAGAAGTCTTTCCTGGCCGTTCACTCGTGTACTAGAGAAAATCCGGCGTGAGGTTACGCGGAAAGTTTCGAAAATCGTTGAATCGGAACCGATGTAACGATGTAACCTTTTTAACGAGTCACGTTCGTCTCTTTCGTCGGCTCGACTGAGTTTTTAGAATCTCTTCTTCAACTGAACGTACCAAAACCGGCCCTTGATGGTGGCGATCGATTCGTCGTAGTTGTTCTCGAAAGCACCGGCCACAAATGGCGGATCTTGATCGAACACATTCTGCATCCCAAGTGTGATCGTGGTACCATTCAACCAGGCGCGCCATCCACAGGGGTTGTACTCGGCGGTGGAGACAGGCAGAACGTTTTTCTCTTTACCGTCCATCTTCACATTCTTGCGGCCATCCTTGGTAAAACCAGGCACCTCAGCCGGTCCTGGCGGTGGCAAGTTGAACGCGTAAGATGCAAGCAGGTCGAGCGTAATCCACTCCCGGACTAACCGACCTTGCCTGTGCACCAAACCGAGGTCGACTGTATCATGGTACTGGCCTGTGTAGTGCACCGTTGCCCCAGTATCGAAACCACCAAGCCATGTGTCAGCTGGACCATCCCAGAATAGGCTGAAATAGGCTCGATCCCGTGGCAGCGAACCGGCTATCGTCGACGAGGTCGACAATTGGCCCGCCAGATTAATCGACGGGCTGCCGGGAGTGACCACCAGGCCAAAGGTATTCAAGTAGGTCCCGTTGACCGTCAAGGTCAGCCTCCCCCAATCTGGGCCGCCAAAGATCGTTGAGTCGAAAATATAGATGGCTTCGTAATCGATTCCGTCGAGGCTCACGCCGGCAACATTGAATCTGGGATCGATAACGAGTGTGATTGGGCCAAGTTCGCCGGGAATTGAGGTAGGCGCACGCTGCACTAACCCGGGGAGCGCGTTCTCATTATCGATAATAAATTGCGCGCCGAGACGCGCCGGGATCGATCGAAGGGAGATATTCCAATAATCGACGCTGAGAGTAAGCCCTTTGAGCCATTTCGGGCTGTAAACTACGCCGGCGGACCATTCATAGGCGGTCTCCGGTCGCAGCAAGGGATTTCCGATTCCGAGCTCCGTGATTCCTCCCGGGGTCTGAGATGAAAATGGATCGTGAACCAGCGTTGGATCCGGAAAACGCACGCCCGCAGGGGCCAACTCGGGCAGCGTCGGCGCATGAAACGCTTCAGTGTAGCTCGCACGCAAGATCACCGCGCCCATATACTTGGGGTCAGGCGGTTGCCACCGGACGGAGACCTTCGGTTTCTGCGAGTTATATTGGGTATGAGCAGCAGGGAAAGCTTGAGTGGTAGATGTATTCTGGCTGAACCATTCCTCGCGCTCGGCAAAGTCCACCTCCAAGCTGTAGAAGCCGGGAAAGTTCCACGTCGGGCTGGTGAAGGGAATCCGCACTTCCTGGTAGGTTCCCCAAACATCACGGTTCACCTGTGTGGCTTCGAAATCTTCGCTGCCGATCGAGTTAAACGTGGTGTTAAGGGCGTCTGGATCAATCCTCCACCGCTCCCCATAATATATGCCACCGACCGCAAACGAGACCGGCCCGGCGGGAAGATTAAACAGAGCGCCGTTAATGGTGAGATAGCCTAAAGGCAACTCAAATTGACCAGACTTATGCAGGGTAACATAAACCCTGCTAATCGCGGCCTGGCTGTTACGCCCCAAGATTCCCAGAAAAGGATTAAACGCCGTAGCCGGGTTCGTATCCAGGAGAGCCTCACGCAACCCCGGTTGGCTAACAGCGTTTCGCGCTTGAACTTCTTCCTCGTCCCGGGAATATCGGAAACCCGCTTCCCAGTTCCATGTCTTAAAGTAATCGCCAAATTCGGACAGCTCACCGCGCAGTCCGACATCGAAGAGGATATCATTAAACGTGGTCGGAGAAAGATTGTTACCCGCTTCCAAGGCGCGATAGCGGACCCCGGTATATACGGGGGTTCCGGGAGAGGTCTTGCTATCCGCCGGAATAGTCGCGTTCGCTACCGTAAACGGATTAAACGGATTTTGGATTGGCACACTGATGCCAACCGGACTTAAGCGTGTGCCTGTCGCGTTGTGGAATGGATCGGGTAAAAACGGAGTCGGCGCCTGAGCCGCACGGAAATAGGAGCGGGTATATTTAAAGTCCGCAAACAGCTCCAGGTACTTGTCGCAAATGTCGCGCGTAAAGGAGCCGTACAAGCTTTGACGGTCAGCCGCCGCAATCGACGGCGTCAAAGCCGCGAAGTTGTAAAGGACGAAGTTCCCATCCAAGCCGTCCAAGGTCCCATTTAAAAAACCCTTTCCGTCGTTGAAAGCGGGATTGAAGGGACTGATATAGTATGGAGAAGTTGCGACATTCGGAGCTGAGTGCGGGGGCGGAGACTTTGCGCTGAAAAATAATCTCGGCCTCAATCGGAATCCATAATAACCTTCAATGTGCCCGGGCTCATTCGAACTGCGGTTATCAAATCCGCCCCAGGCAATGGCGTTCGCGTTACTGCTAATGTCGCGGTCGCGGCTGAAGATGTCGGCACGGTCGTAGAAATCGGCAATGATCACGATATCGGTCTTGTCATCTCCCACGCCGGCTTTGATCCAGCCCTCGTACTCGCCCGCATCATTGGACGCACCCAAGTTCGTGTTCCCGTAACTGCCCCCAATCTCAACGCCACGGAATTTGTGTACCAAAAAGATGTTGAACACACCTGCTACCGCGTCGCTGCCGTAAACAGCCGATGCGCCATCCTTCAGGATGTCGATGTGATCGATCATTGGAAAGGGAATCAGGTTGATGTCCACGTTTTCGAATAGCCCGGTCCCTGCGACGCGCTTTCCATCGACGAGGACCAAAGTCTCTTTGGACAGCAAACCGCGCAGGTTAACTACGACGCTGCCGTCACCGCCATTGGCGATGTTCTGGTTGATGGTCGCGCCCAACTCCTGCGGCAATTTGGTGAGCAGGTCTGTAGCGTTGCGAATTCCCAATTTCTCGATGTCTTGCGGACGATAGCTATCAACCGGATTCGGCCCGACTTCTTCCGCGGTCGGAATATTCGAGCCGGTCACGATAACTTCCTCAGTTATGACGCCAGCGTGGCCAGCTGTCTGTGGCGCGGACGATGGATTCTGCGCGACCGTTACGAGGACCGGACAAAGCACGCTCGCCGTGATTGCGACCCACAGACCGGTCTCAGGGGTATTCTTCATGCGAATTCCCACCGGCGGTGGTAACAGATTTTTATAGCCTCTGACAAGCTTCGTTTCGCAAAGTCCTCGGCGAGTTTTTCGAAGCGCGTGAAATTACAACTGGTTTCAAAAGTCCTGTAGCGGCGGTCTGTGACCGCCGACCGCGATCTTTCCGAGCCAAAGCACGGCGCTCATACAGCGCCGATGCGTAACTGCTGCTAGTGTGGCGGGCTCGGCGCTGCATTCGGCGGAGAGATAGGCTGGTCCTCGATGGGAAAGAGCGTTAATAATTCCGGCGGAGTCGCTCGCGAATCCTGTAACTGGCCGTCGAAATACGCTCGAACAATGAATCCGCCATATCGCCGTCCGTCGGATGAAGCCGTTTCGTTGGACGTTTGCTTTCCAGCTGTTGCAGTCTCTCGATCGCCAGAAAAGAAAACGGCCGGATCTGTCGCAGACCTGACCGCTGAAACGGAGTCGAATAAGTTTCTTAGAATCTCTTTTTTAACTGGACATACCAGGATCGGCCTTTGATGTCGAACGTCGATGCATCGTAGCCGTTTACAAATACTCCGGCGACGAAAGGCGGATCCAGATCAAAGATATTATTCATGCCAAGGGTGATCGTTGTGCCGTTGAGCCACGCCCTCCACCCGCATGGATTATACTCCGCAGTCGAGACAGGCATTACGTTTTTGTTCTGGACGTTCTTGCCTCCATCCTTGGCGTAGCCTGCTACCTGGTTGTCTGTCGTCACCGGCGCAGCAAGGTTGAAGGTATAAGAGACAAGGGCATCTACTGTCGTCCACTCGCGAATTTTGCGAGGTTGGCGGTTGGCCGTGAAAAAGATGTCGGGGTCGCTGCCCTGGCCGATGTAATGCACCGTCACTCCGGTATCGAGACCGCCGAGATCGTAAAACGCACTGGCATAAAATCGATTATGCGGTAAGTAACCAAAAACGTTGAAGTCGCCGAAACCGGTTTCCTGCCCCGCGAATTCGCGCTCTCGATCGCCGACATTGATGGCTGCGACATAGCGGGAGAGGTAGTTGCCATTTAAGGTGAAGGTGAATATTCCGAAGTTGCCCCTGCCGAAAATCGTAGTGTCGAGCGTGTAGATTGCCTCGTAATCGATACCTTCCGTGATAGTGCGCGAGATATTTTGGATAAGGCTTCTGACAAAAAGGATCTGGCCGGTGACCGGATCACGTACGACCTGGCCCGGGAATCTTCTTCCGCCACTCACGAAATTCTCATCGACAATAAATTCCGGACTAATAAAGTTGGTCCGGTCTCGCAGGTCGATGTGATAGAAGTCCGCGCTTAAGGTCAGGCCTCGGACAAACCTGGGCGTCCAGACTGCTCCGTAGGTGAACTCATAAGCGACCTCCGGCCTCAAGTTCGGCTGTCCCCCTTCCAGCACGCGCAGCCCTGGCACCGTCTCACCCGTTGCGGGATCAAAAACATTGATAAAATTCTCCGACGCGGAGCGAGCGAAATCCGAGAGATTCGGCGCGTGAAACGCCTCAGTATAACTGGCGCGAACTGTCAGGCTCGAGTCGAACGGTTGGTATCGCACCGAAAACTTCGGCCTCTGCGAGAGATTGGTGTCGCTGTAAAACTCGAACCGCTCAGCAACTTGAAATTCGAGACTGTGGACGCCAGGAAAATTCCAGCTCGGACTAGTGACCGGGATCCGAAGTTCTCCGTAGTAAGACCAGACGTCGCGGCTCGCGCGCGTGGCCTCGAAATCAACCGAACCGAGCGAACCAAAAGATGTATTCAACGCATCGGGCTGATCGTTGACCGTCTCTTTTCGGTGCTCCGAGCCGAGGGCGAAGGAGAGCGGGCCGGCTGGCATATTAATGATGGCTCCATTCAAAGCCACCGACTCGTCAGTCAGCGTGGCTACACCAACCTGCTGAGTGGTGGCGAGCACTCGGTTGAGCGCGGCAGCCGTGTTAACATTGCGGCCAAAAGCGTTGAAGGCGGTCAGAGGATCGGTGTCCAGGAGCGCGACGCGCAGCCCCGGCCTGCTCACAAGTCCGCTGGCAACTTGAGTGTGGTCATTTGAGTTATAGCGGAAGCCAATCTCGTAATTCCAGGTTTTAAAATAGTCACCGAATTCGCCCAAGGTTCCACGAACACCCGCATCGAAAAGGTAATCATAGGTGGTGTATTTAGACGTGCGCGGACCAGCTTCGAGCGCGCGGTAGAAAACACCTGTCGTCACCGGTGTTCCATCCGGCAGGAAGGCGTCCGCCTGGGTGAAGGGATTAAATGGGTTACTAAGTGGGACACTTATCCCCTCCGGACTCACAGGCGTGACACGATCAGCCTGCTTAAACGGATCGGTGGTAAATGGCACCGGCGCTAAAGTGGGAACGAAAAACGTGCGAACGACTTTGAAATCGGCGAACACGGTAAAGTATTTGTCGCACAGTTCGCGAGCGAACGAGCCGTAAAAATATTCGCGGTCTGCCGCTGGAATCGCTGAAGTCAAAGCTGCGAAGTTAAACAAATCATTGCCAGTTTTTAGGCGGTATTGCGGATCGTTCGCTACATTTGGAAACGCGTGTGGTGTAGGTGTCCGTGAGCCACCGTTAAGCTGCGGCTCGTAGACAAATTCACCGACGCGACCGGAAAAAAAGCCGCTCCGCGTATCAATACCGCCAAATCTCCTGAAATCTGCAGTGCTTGAGATGTCGCGGTCGCGGCTGAAGATCGCTGCGCGATCGTAATACTCGACGAACACAACAATATCCGTTTTGTCATCTCCTATGCCCGCTAAAAGGTAGCCTTCCCGTTCGGCCGCGTCGTTCGACGAGCCGAGATTTGTATTGCCGTAGCTCGCGTAGACCTCGAGACCGCGAAACTTATGTTTTAGAAAGACATTGAAGACGCCGGCGACCGCGTCAGAACCATAGATCGCCGAAGCGCCGTCTTTCAGAATATCGATGTGATCGACCAGAGCGAATGGAATCAGATTTAGATCGACCGAAGCTTCGTGGGCGAAGCCAACGGGCGCGACACGCTTTCCATCTACCAGGACCAGGGTCTCTTTCGAAAAAAGGCCGCGCAGGTTAATTTCGGCGCGGCCATCGCGGTTGAAGTTGTTTTCATTGAGCGCCGCTCCCGTAAACGCAGGCAATTTCTGAATAAAATTAGTCATCGTCCGCACACCGAGCCGCGCGATGTCCTCCGGCCGATAGGTGTCGACCGGGTTCGGGCCGACTTCTTCCGCCGTCGGAATGTTCGAACCGGTCACGATAACTTCCTCGGTTATAACGCCAGGCTGGCCAGCTGTCCGTGGCGGGGGGGAAGGATTCTGCGCCAACGTCACGAGGACCGGACAAAAGACGCTCGCGATGATCGCGAGACACAGACCAGTATCGGGAGCGTTCATTCATTGTGGGGGGAATCGTGTAACGTCCCCCGCGAATTCCCCGCCGACAGGGGTAACAGATTTTTCTATTCTCTCACAAGCTTCGTTTTTATGAGAGGCCGACTGGTCCTACTTGCTGCTAGTGTGACGGGCTCGGGGCCGCATTCGGCGGAGAGATGGGCTGATCCTCGGACGGAAAGAGCGTTAGTAATTCCGGCGGAGTCGCTCGCGAATCCTGTAACTGCCCGTCGAAATACACTCGGACAATGAATCCGCCGTATCGCCGTCCATCCGATGAAGCTGTTTGGGTCTTCGGACGCAGGTAAGTGGCTGCCATAAACTTCGGGGTCGCATCCGTCCAGTCCCGAACAGGCGTAAGCCAATCATAACCAACCCGCGCATTAGTTGGCTTCATTTTGTTATCTCTTGTTAGGTCATAGAAGGAGACGCTAATCCTTACAACGTGGTCATTTTGAATATTTGGTCGCGGCTTCACTCCAATTTTAAGGATGAAATAATCCTGGACGTTGGGATCGGTAATCTTTGTTAAAGTTGTCTCCGTGATCGCTAAAATTGAGTCGTACGAGACGCCGAT
>WNGI01006440.1_pt2 | contig 10923 bp, 9 predicted proteins | sample 5400621 | NCBI WGS metagenome assembly WNGI01 (sample SAMN13153374, study PRJNA577476) | soil metagenome | isolation source: 20 cm soil or saprolite under Garry oak tree replicate 1 | place: USA:California | collected 2016-06-15 | reverse complement strand
TAGCTCGTCAACAACATCGTGCCGCGTCTCACTTCACCAGCGGTGCTGGCAAGCGCCAGTGTCGCTCCCAAAATCGGCCCGACGCAAGGTGTCCAAGCCACGGCAAAAGTAACCCCGACGAGTATCGAGCCGAGATAACCCGCCGGCTTGTCCTTGAGATTAAATTGCAGGTAACGATCGAGCGCAGCAATCTTGAAAAGTCCGACGAGGTAAAGTCCGACGAGGAGAATAAACGCTCCGCCGAGAATTCGGATTGCGTTTCGATAACCGAGGAAAACTCCGCCGAGGAAGCTCGCCGACGCGCCGAGGGAGATAAAAACCAATGAAAAGCCGACGATAAACGCCAGTGAATTCAACACGACGCGCCAACGGACGCGGGCGCGGGCTTGCTCGCTGCGCATCTCATCGAGGGAAACTCCGGAGACAAAAGAGAGGTAGGAAGGAATCAGCGGCAAAACACAGGGCGACAGAAACGATAAAACGCCGGCGGCGAAGGCGACGAAAATGTTAACGTCGGTCATCTTTTTCCGTCGAGCAGATCTTTGACCAGCTTGCGAGCGCCGCTGCCATACCACTCCGCTGGCCCCCAGCCGCGCGCCAGTCCTTCGCCGTTGGGGCCGATTAAATAGGTCGCCGGAAGACCCCAGGCGCCGTAAAGGCTGCCGACTTGAGCTTCCGGATCGAGCGCAACCGGATAACTAATTTTAAGTTCCTTGACGAAGTCAATGGCGTCTTGTTTGCGGTCTTTGACGGCAATCGCCAGGATGGCAAAATTCTTCTGTTTGTATTCCTGATATAACTTTTCCATAGCGGGCATCTCTTCCCGGCACGGCACGCACCAGCTCGCCCAGAAATTCAACAGAACGATTTTGCCGCGGAAATCCTTTAGAGAAATCTTCTTCCCGTCCGGAGTACTCAAGCTGAATTCCGGTGTCGGCCCGACCTCTTTCATCGGCTGGAGGATCGGCACCACCTTGTAATCAATTTTTGACTGGCTCCAGACGGGCGAAAAACTCGACGCGGCTGAAGCTCCGAGCAGAACAATTGCAAACAATAAATGGCGACCATTTCGCGTTCTCATAACGACATTCACTGTAGCCAACAGGTCGCGTGGACGCAATACTCGGACACAAACCACAACTCGTGCACGAGTCGGAAACTTTCCAAGAAAAAAACATCCGCTGATTAGACCCGAATGGAAGGAGATAATTCGCGATGAACGGAGGGACAGTAAACAACTAAAAACACAAGGCCCTCCGAGTAGTGTACCGGAGGGCTCTGTGCATTGGGGTAACCAGAACGGTTACCTTATCGCCTGAGAGTAAGGAGGGTTTACATCACCACCTCATCCCCACAACTCCACGCTTACTTCTTTTTCTTTTTGGCTTTCTTTTTGGCTTTTTTCTTAGCAGCCATAAGCACCTCCTTTTAGGATTCCACGGGTGGGCTTTTTTGGTTGACGGGCGTCAAAACAGGACTCAGGCAAGAGAAACGAATATCAAAACCCTCCCATATTTTGTAGGTGATTTGATTATTAAGGCACAACAGATTGTATGTCAAGAAAAAAATATCATTTTACAAAATAAATTCTCGAATCGTTCAAAGCTGCATTGATTTTCACCAAGAGCAATTTTGGCGAATTAGGCGCAATGAGGAGGCACCGAGCTGCAACGATAATCAACAGGGCGTTTTATTTGTGAAGATTTGACGTAACGCCAAGAAAACTGCTCCGTGGAGAAAATCTTTGGCGGAGTCAGCGCTGCTTGCACACACCCGAGCGAGTGTCGCGTTCCCGATTGAGGTCAGGCTTCCGAGCGCTTGCTTGGGTGGTTTTTAAAAATTGACGGGGCCAACTCATTGTTCACGTTATGCCGACGCATCGGCCCGGAGCGGGCCCCGCGACTTCATCTCGTCACTTAATTAAGGCCTAGTGCTTTAATGAGTTTTAACAGGTGGCTGCGGTGCAGTCCGAGGGCCTTCGCCGCCGTTGCGCGATTGCCCTGGGCGCGCGCCAGTGCATTGACAATCAACGCTCGCCGGTGACTGTTGACGGCATCATGAAAAGGCTGAGTCGGCGGCGATGACATCCCATTGCCTATCACCCGGGAGGGCAGGTGATCCACGGTGAAGCGAGGTCCGTCGCCGAGAACCACGCCGCGTTCGATTACATTTGCCAGTTCGCGCACGTTTCCCGGCCAGGCGTAGACACATAACTTCTGTAAAGCGTCCTCAGTGATTTCGCTAAAGGTCTTTTTTGTTTCGGAGCCAAAACGGCGCAGAAAGTAGTCGGCGAGGTCATGAATGTCTTCTTGGCGGTCGCGCAAGGACGGCAGTGCAATAGCGATGACGTTCAAACGATGGTAAAGATCCTCGCGAAACGAGCCGCGGCCGACCGCCTTTTCGAGGTCTTGATTGGTCGCCGCAATGATTTTGACGTCCACCCCGATGGGATGCATGCCGCCGACGCGCTCGAACTCACGCTCCTGCAGGAAGCGCAACAGCTTGGTTTGCAGCTCAGGCGAAATATCGCCGACCTCATCGAGGAATACCGTACCGCCATCGGCGGCTTCCATCTTCCCCTTCTTCAATTGGTACGCGCCCGTAAAAGCGCCTTTTTCGTGTCCAAAAAGCTCGCTTTCCAGGAGTTCCTTGGAGAGGGCGGCGCAGTTGATCGCGACGAACGGGCGAGCCGACCGATCGCTCCATTCATGAATCAAACGCGCGAATAATTCTTTGCCCGTACCACTCTCTCCCAGCAGGAGAACCGTCGTTGCGCTGCTCGCGGCTTTCTTGGCTTCTTCGATCACCCGCGCCATCGCGACGCTCTTTCCCGCAACCAACCGGTAACGGCCGGCCAGTTCTCGGGTCAGAAGCTCCACTTCGGATTTGAGCCTGGCTCTTTCCAAAGCCTTGCTTACGACTAATGCCAAATGATCCGGGTCGAAGGGTTTGGTGACGAAGTCGTCGGCGCCGTTCTTGATCGCTTCAACAGCGCGCGCGATGGTCCCATAAGCTGTGATCATGATCACGGGAAGATCGAGCTGTTTTTTTTTGATTTCTTCCAGCACTTCGATGCCGTTCATGCCAGGCATCTGGTAATCGAGAAGAACAAGGTCCACAGGAGTCACGGCCAACTTTTCCAGTGCAGCTCGGCCGCTTTCGGCTTTTTCAACGCCGTAGCCCAGGTCGGTCAACTCTTGTTCCAGCAAATCGAGATTCAGCGGTTCGTCGTCGACCAGGAGGATATTTTGTGGCATCAACTACTCCCAGTAATGTTGGGTCCGAGAAACGCCAGCTTTTCCCTGAAACGGATTACCAAATATCGCGCTAACAGGTCTTATGTGTCACTAATGCCGTTCGATTTGGCCATGGGGAAATACATCAATGTCGAACGAATGATCAAAAAACAAAGGCAACAACTCTTGCTTGTAGACACTTCTCATTCCTTTTCATGCCCTGAAAAGCTCCCCCATGCGCCGACCAAAAAAGCGGCCGGCGATGAAAAGACTTCCGGCCAAGAGCAGAAGCCCCAGAATTCCCATCGCGCTAGCGATATAAGGGCCATCCGCTAGTCGCCCTAGAAGAGCATAGATCGCCTTTGTTATGGGATAGTACTGCTCTTTCGAGGCGAGGATGAGACTATCGCTTACCTCCAGCATTGCGAATGAAAATGACAGCACCGCCCCGGCTATGAGGTTGGCGAATATCAGCGGCATGGTGATTTGATATAGAGTCTTCATCGGACTAGCACCGAGGTTTATGGCAGCTTCTTCGAGAACGACGCTGGTTTGTTGAAAGCCCGCGTAAGCCGCGCGCACCATATAAGGCAATCGACGCACGGCATAAGCAATAACGAGCAGAGGAATCGGATTGACGCGGGCATCGAGCGGTGTTGCCGAGAACGCTGCGACATAACCAAAAGCCAAGACGAGGCCCGGAAGCGCCAGAGGAAGCATCGCCAGCGCATCCAGCACAGCTCGACCAGGCACTCGCTTGCGCGCCAAAAGGTAAGCGATGGTAACCCCAAGAACGACGTCGATGATCGTGCTCAGGCTGCTAAGAAAGAGACTGTTCTTGATGCTGAGGAGTGTGAGGTCATGGCTAAACACATCTTTATAAAACTGAAAAGTGTATTCACTGGGAAGCACGCTCAAAAACCAGCGCTTCGTCACTGACGTCAGTAAAACGCCTAGATGAGGAATGAGAGCCAGCGCTGAAATGCCCAGAACGACAGCATAAGCAATGACGGTCATGGACGGTGACGCGGGGCGCATGGCTGACGCTACATGGCCGCGGCCAAGCATCTCGTAACGCCCCCCGCCCAGGATGCGTTTCGACAGATAAAAGAAAAAAAGCGTGAGCACGATGACGGCCACCACGAACGCGTAGCCCATGGGATTTTGATGCAAGTCGGTCACCATGTTGAAAATTTGCACGGCGACGACTTCGCGATATTCAAAAACCAGGGGCGTGCCGAGGTCGGTGAACGCCCAGATGAACACGATGATCGCCCCGGCAAAATATCCCGGAAGCATCAATGGAAAAGTAACGGTCCGAAAAAGCTTAAGGCTGTTTGCACCCATGTTTTTCGCCGCTTCCTCAAGGCTAGGATCGATATTGGCCAGGGCCGCCGCCAAATTCAAATACATGATCGGGTAAAGATGCAGCGCCTCCAGGATCACCACGCCCCAAAAACTCCCGCCGCCGAGCCAGTCGATGGGCTGGCTGATAACACCCATCTCCAGCAGCAAAAGATTGATCGACCCAAAACGAGCCAATAATTGACGCATGCCAATCGCCCCGACGAACGGTGGGAGCACCATGGGAATCAATATGAGACCGTTCAATAACCCCTTGCCGGGAAAATTGTAACGCACCAGTAAGAGGGCCAAGGGAAGACTGAGTAGAGTAGTAAATAATGTCACAGCCAATCCCAAATTAACGCTGTTGGCGAGGATGATTGTATTGTTCGGACTGGAAAACATGAGTTTCATGAAAACCAGGGAAAAACCTTCTGCGGTGAAAAAAGCATTGGAGAAAACATAGCCGAGGGGATACAGCATGAAGACGATGAAAAACGCCCAGAGAAAAATTAGCACCATGGCATTGGCGGGGTTCAAGTCATGGCGCCGCAACCAGCTAGTCACCCAACTCCTCCTGGGGCAACACGACCACGGCTTGGGCATCGAACTGTAGCGCGAGTCGGTCTCCCACGTTAGTTTTCCTCGTTGGCGGGTTGTACTCCACGGCACGCACTACGGCGCTGTCCGCGAGACGTATGGAGTATTGTTCGTTATCGCCAAGGTACATCATGCTTTGCACCTCGCCGATCAACTCGTTGGTTGAATCGGACTCTGGTCTGCCGCTTGACTCTCCACCGGGCCTTAGTCGCACGGCTTCCGGCCGCACCGAACAAAAAACCGGCTCGCCGCGTTTCAGCCCCTTGGCTCCGTTTTTTGCACGCACCATGCCGGCTTGAGTTTTAACCGTTAAAAGGTCGCCGACCTCTTCTAACGTCCCGCGCAATAGATTAGTCCCACCGATGAACGCAGCGACAAATGCTGATTCGGGCCGGGTGTACAGCTCATGGGGTGTGCCAACTTGGACGAGCCGGCCACGGCGCATTACCGCGATACGGTCTGCCATAGATAAGGCCTCGGCTTGGTCGTGGGTGACGTAGATCATCGTGCGGCCAATTTTACGGTGGATGTCTTTGATCTGCGTGCGCATCTCTACTCGCAGTTTGGCGTCGAGATTGGACAACGGCTCATCTAATAAGACGACGTCCGGCTCGATCACCAAAGCACGAGCGAGAGCGACTCGTTGTTGCTGTCCGCCTGAAAGCTGATTCGGCATGCGCCCGGCGTAGGCCTGCATGTGGACGATTTCAAGGGCGTGCCTGACTCGCTTCTCTTTCTCGGCTTCCGATACACGGCGCATTTTTAATCCGTAGGCGACGTTATTCTGTACGTCCATATGCGGCCACAGCGCATAATTTTGAAAAACCATTCCGGTATTACGTTTGTGAGGTGGCACTGGGCTCTGGTCTTGGCCGTTAAAAAGGATTTGACCGTTGTCGGGAGTATAAAACCCCGCGACCAAACGGAGCGCCGTGGTTTTACCGCATCCAGACGGCCCCAGAAGAAAGAACAGCTCCTCGGCGCCGATGTCCAAGGTCAGGTTGTCGACTGCCCTGGACTGACCGAGCATCTTGCTGACAGACTCAAATTTAACGCTGACCATTAGCTCGGCCCCTGGATTCAACTCTTTTTCTTCCAACCGTACGTTACCAGGCCGAACGAGAGACAGACAAAGGCTAACAGGCTATACCATTCTGAGCGTATGATGGGTGGCTTGACGCCGAACAGGTATTTACTCCGGGCGAAGTGAATCCACTCGTTGAGTTTTTGATTGCGGAATACAGAATCCTTCCACTTCGTCTTCGCCAATTCCAACGCCTCATCCGCGGAGATGGGCATAGCCGTCAGCCTCTGCCACTGCTGTTCGCTCAAACCATCCGCCAGTGCGTCTTTCCACGCCCGAGTAAGCAGATGCTTTTGATCGATGATCAAAGCGCCGATTAAATCGTTGACGATCGACCAGCGCTCGGAACTCAATTTTGGGTCAAACACAAACTCCGATCGCCACGAGAATGGGTTGATCTTTACCGCAGTGCTCTGCGGCGACAGCGCGTATAACGACGGCAATACGCTGAAGCGATTGAGCTGGAAACGCTGCGGCCCATCCGGAGCCTTTTCAACTAATAGCCAGAGCTTTTGGCCTTCCTCGGACATCACGAAACGAATGAAAGCTTTGGCAACTGCGGGGTTGGGTGCGCCCTTCAAGATTCCGATACCGTCGGGAGTAATGATCGTCAGATTATCAGGCATAACAAAACCGATCTTATCAGCCCCGGCTTCCTTGACTTGGGCCCAGGCGTAAAAATCTATTGCCAATCCGTAAGCGACCTCTCCAATGGCGACGTCTTTAGGAATTTGACTCGCCGAATTCGTAAAATTGCGCACATTGGCTCCCAAGCCGGTGATGATTCGCCAACCTTTGTCCCACCCGTACGCTTGCAGGATGACTTCATACACCATGTGCACGCTGCCGCTCTTACGCGGATCCGAAGATCCCACCCAGCCAAACGCTTGTGGCGACGCTAAATCTTCCCAATTCGTGATCACCGGAAGCTTCGTAAGATTGAGTACAATTTTATTATAGACGATGCCGAAGCCTGCCAAGGTAGCGCCATACCAAGTGTAATCCGGATCGTAGAGGGGAACACCCGCCAACTTTGGGGGTATTTTTTCGAGCAGCGGCTTGGGTAAAGCATACGGATCAAGGAGATGATCTTTTTTTAGCGTCAAATAAGGATCAAGTCCTCCCCCGAAAAAAATATCGATGCCGATTCCTGCCGGCTTGTTTTTAAATTCCGATTGCAGGTAACGAAGGGTTTCTGATGAGCCGCCAACGTCCATCCACTCCAACTCTACAGTTCGTCCGGTCTCGTTCTGATAGCGTGTCTTAAACGCACGCTCGAACTCATATCTGATTCCCTCCCAATGAGGGGAAATCAACACGAGCTTGTCGGCAAACCCGACCGTTGGGAAACCGTGAATTACCGAAAGCGCCAGTAGAAGAGCAGACCAGGCAATTTGGCTCTTCGTTCCAAACTGGCCGCGAGGCGTCCTATTCATGTAATCGCACCGATCCTTGCGAGTGAAGATCAGTACGGCAAATGTTTTCGTCAAAGAAACTTCCTGTTATCCACTCACCAGCGGAACCAGTTTAACTTCGCCACAGCTGGTTGCCAAGCTTTCAGTTTTCAACAATCGGGAATTACAAAAAAGGTTCAGCAGTCTATAGCCGAGTTTGCCAAGTGAGGTCAAGAATGAATCGATTAAACCGGATTCCGGGTCAGGTTAGCGATATCCAGCGTGCCCGGAATGACGTTTGAAATCTGTTGCAATAGCAGGGGTTGGTGGGCCGCAGAAAAATTCGTTGATCGATAGTTATTCCAGTTCGTAGACGAATTAAAAAAGGGAAAAGGCGCTAAACCTTTTCCCTTCACCAATCTAACCTATGCGATAACGCAAAAATTAATAAAGCAAAATGTCCCCAGCTAACGAGCGCCGCTCTTTGCGGCAACGGTGCGTGCCAATTCGTCATCGATAATGCGCGTGAAAGCTTCCAGCCGCTGTGATCCTTGAACGGGTCGTCCGTTAATAAAGAATGCTGGTGTTCCCGTGATCCCCAACCGCATGGCTTCGTCGACATCGCGCTGCACCGCCGCTTTGTGGACACCGTTCGCCAGGCAACCCTCGAATCGTGCTACGTCTAAGCCGACCTGCGTTGCATAGTGCTTCAAATCGTCGGAAGACAAGCTGGGCGACTGGTCGAAGAGCACGTCGTGATAATCCCAGAATTTCCCTTGGTCGTTGGCGCAACGCGCCGCTTCAGCGGCGCGCCGTGCTTGGGGATGGATACTTTCAAGCGGAAAGTCCCGATAAGCCAACTTGACCTTCCCCGGATATCGCGCCAGTAGTTGGGCCAATGTCGAGTGAGCTTGTTTGCAAAACGGACATTCAAAATCGGAGAATTCGACCAGCGTTACGGGCGCGTCCGTCGCACCGCGGAGAGGCGCGCCCTCGATCGACATCTCTACGCGAACTACTGAAGGGGGCGGGAGGTGGTCGAGAACCTTAGCCTGGGCCCGCAGAGATTGCACAAAAAGGTCACGACGAGCGGTGAGCTTCTGCTGCTGCAAGAACGTCCGGATTTGCTGACGGACCGTAGCCTCATCGCCGCGCAAACCTTCCTTGTTTGCCTGATAGAAGGAATCGATCTCCCCTTCGGTGACCAAAGTAACCTTTGATGTCACTTCGGCGTCCACCAACGCCGCGACCGAGATGCCGCGCTTCTTCGCTTCTTGAGCAACCAAGCGCTGCGCAATGAGCGAGTCGAGTTCCTGGCGCTTGAGGTTATAGACCTGTTCCTCAAGTTGCGTGAGCTTTGAGCCTAGGGAACGTTCGAGGTCCTTAGCGGTGATCGCTTCCCCGTTTACCTCCGCCAGTGGCTTGTTTGCTGAGGTCTGAGCGCGGACCGGAGATACGCCTAGCGCTCCCGCGACGATCATTACGCCAAAAGTGGATGTAACTCTGCGTTGTTGTAGCCGGAAAATCCCACCGAGATCATGCAGACGCACCATGTCAGCTCTCATTGTGTTAGTCCCGATTGATATTGCGTCGCTGCCATTCCCAATCTTTCGCAGGGATTAAAAAAGATCCTTTATGTCGCTTTCTGTAAAAAACAAAAGAGGCAGAGTTTTTGGACCCAGCCTCTTTTGATCGTCCATTCAAATTGTTTTCAATATAAAATACAAGTGCCCCCGATGAACCGGCAGGGATCGCCGCCCGTTGTCTTGATGTCGCATTGGTCAGTCGCAAACTCGATCGTCTCACAGGTCCAGTTTGCGGGAAAGGTACGGTTAGACCCACCGTTGAAAATACATAATTTAGTGTCCGAGATTGGCACCGTTTCACCAGTACCACTCGTGACTGTGATTTGACCACCCACATTTGTGTACGAAACGCTGACGCCTTCTGATGTTTTTAAGGTAGCAGCGGTCTCGGCAACTGGGGCTGGTGGCACTCCCGGTCCTAAGAGTAAATCAGCGAATACCTGACTGCTACTTTGCCGTACCTGCCATGCGTCAGGCTGCGGACTGCTAGGATCGGCTCTAATACTAAAAGGCGTGGAAAGTGCGCTACCCGTTATCGCTACCCTACAGACATTGTGCGTTACGAGATTTATGCCGAAGCCGGTGGTGGAATCTCCCGAACCGTCAGTGATCAGCTGCGAACAACCCGCTACGGCTCTATCCGCAGATGTAAACTTAGTCATGACCTCTTTGGGGATAGCGACATTAATTTGGTTTGTAGCGCTTCCCGTGTACCGATACCTGTATTCCGTGCACGGTGTAGCCGAGCCGGCGGAAAGCTTGCAGGTTGTGGAGATGGTTTCAAGAAACTGAATGGTGTTGCCGTTAAAATCACCGCATTGTGGCGAATCACAAGCCGCGGCATAGACTTTGGTGTTGGCGAAAAATAGGGTGAGAACTAGTAGTAAAGCAGACAACAGCGCGAAATGTTTTGTTTGCATTTTTTTCCTCCTCGGAATAACTTTTTAGCGTTTTTATAACAACCATGGACCCAAGAAAAGAAAAAGGTTGCTGACACCTTTTTCTTTTCCCCTTCGATCAGCCGTTAATAGCATAAAGCGCTACCCCCGATGAACCGGCAGGGATCGGTACCTGTGGTTTTGATATCGCACTGGTCTGTGGCAAACGAAATCGTCTCACATGTATAGTCATTTGGAAAAACTGGGCTTGACGGAGCCGAAGGCTTTACAACAGAGGTTAGCGGGAAGCTTGCACAGACGGTGCGTTACGATATTAACACCGAAGCCGTTTGTGCTATCGCCTACTCCGCTGGCGACGAGTTGCAAACATCCAGCCACATTGGTCCCGGGCGTGAACTGAGTGAGGACTGTATTGGGAATAAGAATTTCGATTTGGTTTGTCGAGGTGCCGGTGTACAGGTACTTGTATTCCGTGCAGGGCAAAGAGCCACAGGTTGCGGCGGCCGTCCCGCGAAATTCAATGACGTTACCAGTACCGAATTGGCCGCAATCCGAGGTGGCATCTTCGGCGGAACTACAGGAACCGTTTCCGTCAGCAACCGCACCCGCCTCTGTGTAGTTGAAAAGCGAAACAACGGCAATAAACAGTGCCGACAATAATAAGTCTCTAGATTTTCGCATTCGCGTTACCCTCCTAAAGTCTGAAGTAGTTATTAAACCACGATGAGCAAACGTTTAACGTAAACAAAATCACCCTCAATGGCGTTTATGACCTTGAAA
>WNGI01006107.1_pt1 | contig 10923 bp, 9 predicted proteins | sample 5400621 | NCBI WGS metagenome assembly WNGI01 (sample SAMN13153374, study PRJNA577476) | soil metagenome | isolation source: 20 cm soil or saprolite under Garry oak tree replicate 1 | place: USA:California | collected 2016-06-15 | reverse complement strand
TGATGCAGGGCGGCAAGGTGCCGGAGGGGATGGACATCGTCCCCGGCAACGCGGATGCGTCGGGCGGCGGCACCGTGTTTTACATGGTGCGGAAGGCCGCGGCCGTCAGCGGCCACGACCTCACCAACGCCCGCCCGTCGGTCGATTCGAACAACCTGCCGGCGGTCAGCTTCACGCTCAACAGCGAAGGCGCGAGGAAGTTCGGCACGGTCACCGAAACGAACATCGGACGGCGGCTCGCCATCATCCTCGACAACCGCGTGACGTCCGCACCGACGATTCAGTCACGGATCACCGACAACGGCCAGATCACGGGCGTCACCCGCGACGAGGTCAACGATCTCTCTCTCATCCTCAAGTCAGGCGCGCTGCCCGCGAAGCTGACGTACCTGCAGGAACAGACGATCGGTCCGACGCTCGGCGCGGACTCGATTCGCTCGGGCGTGACCGCGTCGATCGTCGGCCTGCTGCTGATCGTCGCGTTCATGCTGATCTACTACAAGCTGTCGGGCATCAACGCGATCGTCGCGCTCATCTTCAATCTGATCATCCTGCTCGGCCTGATGGCGTACATCGGCGCGGTGATGACGCTGCCCGGCATCGCGGGCTTCGTGCTGACGATGGGCATCGGCGTCGATTCCAACGTCCTCATCTTCGAGCGCATCAAGGAGGAGCTCGAGGCGCAGCACGGCGTGCGCGCCTCCATCAACGCGGGCTTCAGCCGCGTGTTCCTCACGCTGCTCGATACGCACATCTCGGCGCTGATCGCGGCGCTGTTCCTCATCCAGTTCGGCACCGGTCCGATCCGCGGGTTCGCCTACACGCTCATCATCGGCCTGGCGTCGAACCTGTTTACGTCGACGTTTGTATCGAAGACGCTGTTCGAGTGGGAGCTGTCCCGCCGCGCGCATGATCAGCGTCAGATCGCCACGCTTTCGATCTAGACACGAGAACGCACATGCATATCTTCACCAATCCCAACTACAACTTCCTGCGGTGGCGGTGGCACGCCGTCGTGCTGTCGTGGATCCTCATCCTCGCGGGCGTGGCCTTCATTTACACGCGCGGGCTGGCGAAGGGCATCGAGTTCGCGGGCGGCACGTCGGTGATCATGCAGTTCGACAAGACGCCGTCGGTCGAGGCGGTCCGCGACGCGCTGAACAAAAATTACCCGGGTGGCGGTCAGGACGCCATCGTGCAGACCTACGGCGACCCGTCGCTGCGTCAGGTGATGGTGCGCGTGCCGACGGTCGGCGCCGAGCAGGGCGCCTCGCTGAGCGCGTCGGCACAGAACGTCGAAGCCGCAGTGCGCAAGAGCGCGCTCGGGAATTTCAAGGTCGTGGGCACTGAAATCGTCGGTCCCTCGGTCGGCGCGGATTTGACGCAGAAGGGGCTCTCCGCGTTCGTCCTCTCGCTCATCGGCATCCTCGGCTACATCGCGTTCCGCTACGAATTCTCATTCGCGGTCGGCGCGGTCGTGGCGACCCTGCACGACGTGCTCGTCACCTTCGCGTTCCTGGCGTTTTTCCGCTACGACCTGACGCTGAACGTCATCGCCGCGCTGCTGACGGTGACCGGCTACTCGACCAACGACACCATCGTCATCTTCGACCGCGTGCGCGAGAACATGCGCAAGATGCGCCGCGAGTCGCTGAGCGAGGTCATCAACATCTCGATCAACCAGACCCTGGGTCGAACGGTGATCACCGCGGGTACTGCGCTGCTGTCGGCCATCGCGCTCCTCCTGTTCGGCGGCGAGGTGCTGCACGGCTTCGCGTTCACGATGATCATCGGCATCATCACCGGCACGTATTCGAGCGTGTTCGTGGCGGCGGCGATTGTGACCTTCTGGCGCCGGACCAAGCCGTCGAAGCTGTCGACGGCGGCGCCGGCGGCCGCGCCGGTCGCCGCGTCGAAGAAGTCGAAAGCGCAGCGCAAAGCACGAGCGTCGTAATCTGATTTACCTGCTCGCCGCGGTTCTCGGGGTCATTCAGGGCCTGACTGAATTTCTGCCCGTGTCGTCGACGGCGCACCTGGTGCTGGTCGAAAAACTGGTGGGCTTCCAGGATCCCCTCGGCGTCTTCACGGTGATGATCCAGCTCGGCTCGATCCTCGCCATCGTCTGGCTCTACCGCGTGAAGATCCTCCACGTCATCGTCGGTCTGCCGTCGGACCCCGATGCCCGTCGATTTGCGCTGATGATCATCCTGGCGGTGATTCCTGCGCTCGCGGCCGGCGCATTGTTCTCGAGCAAGGTGAAATCGCTGTACCAGCACCCCGGCGTCATCGCTGGCGCATTCATCGCCGGCGGCATCGTCATGCTGCTGGCCGAGCGGTTTCGTCCGGCGCCGACGATTCTTAACGCCGAGCACACGCCCATCGGCCGCGCGCTGGGCGTGGGACTATGCCAGATGCTGGCGCTCGTGCCGGGCGTCTCGCGCAGCGGCGCGACCATCGTCGGCGGCATGTTGATGGGGCTCGATCGTCCGGCTGCGGCGGAGTTCTCGTTCTTCCTCGCGATTCCGACGATGAGCGCGGCCTTCGGGCACGACCTGCTGGAAGTCCGCCATTCGTTCGACCCCGCGCTGGGCGCCGAAATCGCCATCGGATTCGTGATGGCGTTCTTCGCCTCGCTCGCGGTGATTCGGCCGTTTCTCGAGTTCATCCGGAAATCGGGCTTCGCACCCTTCGCGTGGTATCGCATTGTGCTGGGCGTAGTGATCATCGCGGCGCTGGCGCTGGGCTGGAGATAGGCGTGGCGCACGACAGCATCGGGCAGTGGCTGAGACGCCGCTTTCTCGCCGGCTTCTTCGTCACGGTCCCCCTGGTCATCAGCGTTGCCGCCCTGGTGTGGATATTCGGTATCATTGACGACTTGACGTCTCCACTGGCCACGCGGCTGGTGGGACGCGCCGCGCCGGGCGTCGGCATCCTGATGATGATGCTGTTCGTGCTGGCCGTCGGCGCCGTGGCGACCAACGTGATCGGTCGGCGCATCCTCGGACGCGCGGAGCAGCTGCTGACGCGAGTGCCCGTCTTCAAGACGATCTACTCGCCGGTCAAGCAGCTGGTCGCGGCCTTCTCGCCGGACAACGAGTACGGCTTCAAGCGCGTGGTGATGGTGGAGGACGAGCGGCGCGGTCTCGTGATGGGATTCCTCACCAAGGAATTCACGGTCGAGCGCGGACAGGGCCCCGAACAACTGATTGCGGTCTATGTGCCGACCAACCACTTGTACCTGGGTGACATCAAGCTCTACCCGCGGGCAAGCGCCTTCTATCCGGACGTGACCGTCGAGGAAGGCATCCGCATTTTCCTGACCGGCGGGATGTCGCTGCCGGGAAAGATCAAGTCAGGTTCTGGCGTCCCCTAAAAAGGGCGCCCTACACATCGAGAGGACCAATGAGACCGACGACTGGAGTATTGAGGGGAGCCGGCCGCCTGTTCGCGCTGCTGGCAATGGTGGCGTGCGTGCTGGCGGCGCCGGCGCGCGCGCTGGCGCAGGCGCCCGCGGAGCCGGCAGGCGCGCCTGCCGCGCAGGCCGAGCCGGGACCCGGCGGCGAGGCGAGCCTCGTCCTGCCCGCCCTGGACCTGGTGGACGTCGGCGGCTACAACGGCCGCACGCTGCTGATGGGCGGCATGGTCGTCGCGGCGCTTGGCATCGCGTTCGGTCTCATCATCCTGACGCAGCTGAAGAACCTCCCCGTACATCGATCGATGCGCGAGGTCTCGGAACTGATCTACGAGACCTGCAAGACGTATCTGATTACGCAGGGGAAGTTCATCGGGCTCTTGTGGGCCTTCATCGCGGTGATCATCGCCGGCTACTACGGGTGGCTGAATCCGATTCCCGGCAAGTCGGTGGGCGCGACGCTGCCGATCATCCTGCTCTTCAGCATCATCGGTATTCTGGGCAGCTACAGCGTCGCGTGGTTCGGCATCCGCGTGAACACCTACGCGAACTCGCGCACGGCATTCGCGAGCCTCGCGGGGAAGCCGTATCCGGTGTACGCGATTCCGCTGCGCTCGGGCATGAGCGTCGGGATGATGCTCATCAGCGTCGAGCTGCTGATCATGCTCTTCATCCTGCTGTTCATTCCGGGCGATTACGCGGGCCCCTGCTTCATCGGCTTCGCGATTGGCGAGTCGCTCGGCGCGGCCGCGCTGCGAATCGCCGGCGGGATCTTCACGAAGATTGCCGACATCGGGTCGGACCTGATGAAGATCGTCTTCAACATCAAGGAAGACGATGCGCGCAACCCGGGCGTGATCGCGGACTGCACGGGCGACAACGCGGGCGACTCGGTGGGGCCGAGCGCGGACGGGTTCGAAACCTACGGCGTGACGGGCGTCGCGCTCATCACGTTCATCATCCTCGCCGTCAAGACCCCGGAGACGCAGGTCAGGCTGCTCGTCTGGATCTTCGTGATGCGCGTGATGATGATCATCGCCAGCGCCGGCTCGTACCTGCTGAACGAGGCGATCGCCAAAGGGCGTTACTCGAACGTGACGCGCATGAACTTCGAGGCGCCGCTCACCACGCTCGTCTGGCTCACCTCGATCGTCTCGGTCATTTTCACCTTCATCGTGTCGCGCCTCCTCATCCCGGATCTCGGCGACGGCACGCTCTGGTGGAAGCTCGGCGTCATCATCACGTGCGGCACGCTGGCTGGCGCCATCATTCCGGAGCTCGTCAAGGTGTTCACGTCGGTTGAATCGAGCCACGTGAGAGAGGTCGTGACCGCGTCACGGGAAGGCGGTGCGTCGCTGAACATCCTCGCGGGGTTCGTCGCCGGCAACTTCAGCGCCTACTGGCTGGGCCTCAGCATCGTCTCGCTCATGACGATCGGATATCTCGTCAGCGCGTCGAGCGCCTCGATGTCGGACCTCATGCTGGCGCCGGCGGTGTTTGCGTTCGGGCTGGTCGCGTTCGGATTCCTCGGCATGGGCCCGGTGACGATCGCCGTCGACTCCTACGGACCCGTCACGGACAACGCGCAGTCGGTCTTCGAGCTCTCGGTGATTGAGGGGATCCCGGGCATCAAGGACGAATTGAAGCGGGATTTCGGGCTGTCGGTGCAGTTCGAAAACGCCAAGGCGATGCTCGAGGAAAACGACGGCGCCGGCAACACGTTCAAGGCCACCGCGAAGCCCGTGCTGATTGGCACCGCGGTCGTCGGCGCGACGACGATGATCTTCTCCATCATCGTGGAGCTGACGGACAAGCTGACGACCAATCTCGACAAGCTGTCGCTGCTGCACGCGCCGTTTCTGCTGGGGCTGGTGACCGGCGGCTCGACCATCTACTGGTTCACCGGCGCATCGACGCAGGCGGTGACGACTGGCGCCTATCGCGCGGTCGAATTCATCAAGGCGAACATCCGCCTCGAAGGCGTGGAAAAGGCCTCGGTGGCCGACAGCAAGAAGGTCGTCGAAATCTGCACGCAGTATGCGCAGAAGGGGATGTTCAACATCTTCCTCACGGTCTTCTTCGCCACGCTCGCGTTTGCGTTCGTCGAGCCGTTTTTCTTCATCGGCTATCTGATCTCGATTGCGCTCTTCGGTCTCTATCAGGCGGTGTTCATGGCCAACGCCGGCGGTGCGTGGGACAACGCGAAGAAGATCGTCGAGACCGAGCTGAAGATGAAGAACACGCCGCTGCATGCGGCGACGGTGGTCGGCGATACGGTCGGCGATCCGTTCAAGGACACATCCTCGGTGGCGCTCAATCCCGTGATCAAGTTCACGACGTTGTTCGGATTGCTCGCCGTTTCGCTCGCGGTGCGCTTGAGCACGGAAGCGGGGACCACGGTCACTCACGGCCTTGCCGCGGTGTTTTTCGCGGTGTCGGTCGTGTTCGTGTACCGCTCGTTTTACGGGATGCGTATCGGATCCGCCTCGCATTAGGGGGCTTGCCTCGACGTAGCGCGCAGCGCGGTGTCGGGTGTTGACCGGATGTGAACGTTTTCATGTTGCGCGAGGTCAATTAGCTCTTGCGCAAGCGTGGAACCGGTATAAAATGCCCGGTCTTTGCCTGTTACAACCGGGGAGCACTTTCGAGGAACCGGTGTCTAAGTTCGGTGTCGGCCGTTCGCTCGGATTAGGCCGTGCGTTCCGTTGACATCCATTTTTTGCGATAGCTATAATCGGCCGCCTTTGGCGAGCTCAGCCGCGCGCAAAAGATGACCCGCAGGTCATAGCGCCGGGCGAACCGGGGACGGGTTTCAGGAGGGGTAGAAGCGGTGCCAAAGGATATGTTCCGCGATATCGTGGAGCCGACGGTCAAGGTCGGAACGCAGCAGTGGTACACGGTTCCGGTTTCGATTCTGGTTCACACGGCCGCGGTACTTGCGCTGATTGTGATTCCGCTGATGGCGGCCGACGTGCTGCCGACGCCACCGTCGATGCTGGCGTTTGCGGCTGCTCCGCCACCACCGCCGCCGCCTCCTCCTCCACCGCCGCCACCGCAGCAGGCGGCCCCCAAGCCGGTCGTCGAGGTGAATCCGGCGGCGGCCCCGGTTGAAGCGCCGAAGGAGATCGCCCCCGAACCGCCCGACACGAGCTTCGAGCGGGCGCAGCCTGCCGGTATCGCCGGCGGCGTGATCGGCGGCGTCGTCGGCGGCATTCCGGAAGCGCCGCCACCGCCACCGCCGCCGCCACCACCCGCAGCGCCCGTCCGCGTGGGCGGCAACATCAAGCCGCCAATGAAGACCAAGGACGTGCGGCCGAGCTATCCGCCGATCGCGCAGTCCGCGCGCGTGCAGGGTGTGGTCATCATCGAAGCGACCATCGGTCCGAACGGCAAGGTGCAGGACGCCCGCGTGCTGCGCTCCATTCCGCTTCTGGACGCGGCGGCGCTCGATGCGGTTCGGCAGTGGGAGTTCACGCCGACGCTTCTTAACGGTGTGCCGGTGCCGGTCATCATGACGGTCACCGTCCAGTTCACGCTCAGTTAAAAACAATACCGGCAGCTACTACACGCCAGTTTCTCCAGCGGAGGATGCAGTAATGGAAGTCAGAAGGATGCGTCAGATTGCGCAAGTCGTGTGTGCGGGCCTTGGCATGGTGACGCTGAGCACCCCGGCCTTCGCACAGGCTGCTGCCGGTGGTTTGAACCTCATCGACATCGCGCAGAACATGTCCGGCATCGCCATCGCGGTCGCCGTCGTGCTGTTCGTCATGTCGTTCTGGTCGGTCGGTGTCGCCATCGAGCGCATCTACACTTACAACCAGGCGCGCAAGCAGTCGAAGCTCTATGCGCCGCAGGTCGCCAAGCACCTCAAGGACGGCCGCCTGAAGGAAGCCATCGCCCTGTCGGCGTCGAAGGACTATCGCTACAGCCACCTGGCGAAGGTCGTGCTCGCCGGCCTGCAGGAATACCAGTTCCAGCAGGAAACGGGCGGCGCCTCGCTGAACCGTGAAGACGTGCTCGACACCGTCCGCCGTTCGATTCAGCGCGCCACCGCGCTCACCGCGTCGGACCTGAAGAAGGGCGTCTCGACGCTCGCCACCATCGGCTCGACGGCGCCGTTCGTCGGACTGCTCGGCACGGTCGTCGGCGTCATCAATGCGTTCGTCGGCATCGCGTCGACCGGCTCGGGTGGTATCGGCGCCGTGTCGGCCGGTATCGCGGAAGCGCTCATCGAAACCGCGCTCGGCCTGTTCGTCGCCATCCCGGCGGTCTGGTTCTACAACTTCCTGACCAGCCGCATCGAGTACTTCAACGTGGAGATGGACAACTCGTCGTCCGAGCTCGTCGATTACTTCATCAAGAAGACGGCATAAGTTATTTGCGATTTATGATTAGTGATGAGTGATTTGCGAATCACTCATCGCTAATCGCAAATCAGAATCGGCCTGGAGTCGTAACTATGTCAATGCAAGTCGGTGGCGGCGGCGGAGTCAAATCCGACATCAACGTCACCCCGCTCGTCGACGTCATGCTGGTGCTCCTCATCATCATGATGATCATCGCGCCGCTCCTGCAGAAGGGCGTGGACGTCCGGCTGCCGATCGCGACCAACAGCGCCAGCAAGCCGGAGACGCAGGACCAGACAGTGCTCGGCATCAAGGCCGACAAGACGGTCTGGATCAACGGCGTCGAGGTCCGCAAGGAGGAGATGCGCACGCGGCTCGAGGCGATCCTCGAGACCAAGAAGGAAAAGCTGATCCTCATCAAGGCCGATGAAGACGCGCCCTACAGCGCCATCATGGACGCGATGGACCAGCTCCGTGCCAGCGGCATCGAGGACGTCGGCCTCATCACCGACAGCAAGTCCGCGAGCGCGCTGTCGCAGGGAGGCAAGTAATGGCCTCCCACGCGCACAAGCACTACGGCGCGGACTCCGTCTTCAAGGCGAAGATGCCCGAGCCGAACGCGGACATGAACATCACGCCGATGATCGACGTGCTGCTCGTGCTCCTCGTCATCTTCATGGCCGCGCTGCCGCTGTCGCAGAAGGGTCTCGACATCAACCTGCCGCCCGAGACCAACGCGCCGGTGAATCAGCCGCAGATCAGCCAGATCGTGCTGGTGTACGGTCCTGACAAGAAGATCGCCATCAATCACCAGGACGTCCAGCTGACAGAACTCGAAGAGAGGCTGCGCACCATCTTCGAGGACCGCAAGGACAAGACGATGTTCATCGACGGCGACGGCTCGCTGCGCTACGGCGACATCATCAACGTGATCGATGCGGCCAAGGGCGCCGGCGTCGAGAAGGTCGGCATCGTGACCGAGGGCATGAAGAAGGGCGCGTCCACCACTCCGGGCGCGTAAGAGTCGCGGGTCTCAGGACCCACCCCTGCATCTTCCGTACAAGCAAAAGGGCCGTCCCACGGGACGGCCCTTTTCATTTTCCCTCGACCGCGCCGTCGCGAATCAACTTCTCGAAACGACAAAGCCCTCGAGAATGCCCGCCGCCAGCATCCGCGGCCGGACGCGCCGCTCGGCCTCCAGACGCTTGCGCTCCGTCATCCCGCGCTGAATCACCTTTTCCAGGGCGTCGCGGTTGAACGGCTTGACGATGTAGCCGACCACGCCGGGACGCAGCGTGATCATCGGATCCATTTCCATGAGGCCCGTCGCGAATACGACGGCGATGTCGGGATAAAAGCGGCTGATCTGATCGAGCAGCCAGATCCCGTCGTGGCCGGGCATGCGGACGTCGACCAGCGCGACGTCGATTGGGCACTCACGGACAATCTCCAGCGCGGTGTCGGCGTCCTCGGCCGATTTGACGGCGTAACCGAGCTCGGCCACCCACCGCGAAAGTACTCTGCGGACCCCTTCGTCGTCGTCCACGACGAGGATGGTCCCGGGAATCTGGTGTGACATGTTCTCCATGGGTTCGTTCTTTGGTGCTATCCGCGACAGAGCAGGATTTGTGCCACGCGGCGTCGCGAAGTGTTCCGAAATTCGCTTGAAAAATTGGAAGAAGCGCGCCGTGCTGTGCGCAGCCGCACAGCGGCGAGCGTTCCGCACACGTACACTCCGCACAAGAAGCGAAATCCGCACGTCTCCGGGGACCCGGTGATCTAAGACGAGTCGGTGGTTCGAAGGTTCGTGGGTTCGAAGTGCACGAACCTGCACCCCGAACTCGCGAACCCCGAACCCGCGAACGTCGAACCCCTAAAAGCGGACCCGCGCTCCGAATTGCGCCTGCCAGCGTGACCGCAGGTCGTCGCGCGTGAAGGTCCCCTGGAAGTTGGGCGACGTGATCGTGGACAGGTTCAGCGTTTCCTTCCCCGTCGCCGCGTTGATGCCACCGTAGCCGATCGTGATCGGGCTGTTCAGATTCGGATAGACGCTCCAGCCCCAGTTCTTGTTGAACAGGTTCAGCAGGTTGAACACGTCCATCGTCAGTTCGACCTTCGTCCGACCGCCGGTCGGAATGTCCACGCCGTAGCGGAAGTCGAGGCTGTTGATCCACGGCGCGTGGCACGCGTTACGTTCCGGGATGCTGCCGCGGCTGTCGCGCATCGTGCAGTCGCCGTTGATGTAGGCGTTCAGCTGATCCCACGTGCCGTTGATCACCACGACCTGGTCGGCCGAGGCGGGCACGAACGCGACGTCGTTGGTCGTCACGCCGTCGCCGTTGGCGTCGCCGTTGAAGACGATCGTGTACGGCTGTCCATTCTGCCCGTTGTAGTAGAACGACGCGGTGCTGCGCACGCCCGACGTGATCGGGATCGGAATCGACGCGGTCAGCGTGACGCGGTGCGCGGTCTCGTAGTTCGAGGTCGCCAGCGGCGGGTTGTTCACGTCGTGGTTCACATAGGAGCCGAACGCCCAGTTGGAGCGCGCCACGCTGGAGGTGCCGTCGTTGACCGACTGCGCGCGGTTGTACAGATACGACCCGCTGGCGTAGAAGCCGCTGGCAAACGGCCGCTCCACCTTGAACGTCGTCGTCCAGTTGCTGCCCTGCGACGTATTCGACAGCAGCACGACGTCGTTGAGGTTCGGATCCTTCTTCGTATAGGTGAGACGTCCGTCGGGCAGCGAGCCGAGAGGAACGTAGTTCAGGTTCTGGTAGAAGATCTCCTTCATGTTCTTCGTGAGCAGGACTTCCGCCGTGCCGATCATCCCGAACGCGATCTCGCGGTCGTAGCCGAGGTTGCCGCGGACGACCTCCGGGTACTTGTAGTCGGGATCGATCAGGTTGATCGTCTGCCGTCCGCTCAGCGCGCCCGGCACGGTGCGCGGCTGGCTGTTCGGGTCGGCCACGAACGGAATGGCGACCGTGGTGGCGAAGTTCACCGCGATGTTGGTGAAGTCCACGCCGGTGTTGCCGTACTGGTTCGACAGCCAGACATACGGCGTGCGTCCCGTGAAGATGCCGACGCCGCCGCGCAACTGCTGGCGGTTGTTCGATCCGCCGCTCAGATCCCAGTTGAAGCCCGCGCGCGGCGACCACATCGTCG
>WNGI01006104.1_pt1 | contig 10924 bp, 13 predicted proteins | sample 5400621 | NCBI WGS metagenome assembly WNGI01 (sample SAMN13153374, study PRJNA577476) | soil metagenome | isolation source: 20 cm soil or saprolite under Garry oak tree replicate 1 | place: USA:California | collected 2016-06-15 | reverse complement strand
GAGCGCGGGACACGTTTTACTGTTCGTCTGGTCAAAGGCGCGTATTGGGATTACGAAAAAATTAAGTCCACCCAAAACGGCTGGGTCATTCCGGTATGGCTGCAAAAGCCCGAGAGCGATGCCAATTTCGAACGGCTCAGCCGCATTTTACTCGAGAACGAATCGATTGTGACTTCCGCGTTTGGTTCTCACAACGTCCGTAGCATCGCGTACGCGCAGGCGTTAGCGGAAGAGCTCGGGATTGATCGCAGCCGTTTCGAATTTCAGTTGCTCTACGGAATGGCGGGGCCGATCAAGCGCGCGCTGGTCGAGATGGGTTATCGCGTCCGCGAATATTCACCGGTCGGCGAACTGTTGCCTGGGATGTCGTATCTGGTGCGCCGTCTCCTTGAAAATACCTCTAATGAAGGATTCTTGCGCGCGAAGTTCTCCGAGCATGTTTCAGCAGCGCAGTTGCTGCGTGATCCGCGTGATCTGGTCAACGGGGAGAATCCGCCTTCGACGACGGTCATCCCGAGCGCCGTCGAGGGATCGAGCGGAAGTTACCTTAAAGCTTCCGCAACGGGATCCCTCGACTTCGCTCGGGATGACGGAGCCGGTCGCAACGGCGCCACCGCGGAAATGCCGCCGCGCTATACCTACAAAAATGCGTCGCTGACAAATTTTGTTCATCCTGAGTCGCAGGAAAAAATGCGGACAGCTTTGCGCGAAGTGCGTGCGCGCTTCGGACAGAAGCATCCGCTGGTCATCGATGGCAAAGAAGTTTGGACTGACAAATTGCTGCCCTCGCTGAATCCGAGCGCGCCGGATCAAATCGTTGGTTTAGTTGCCGAAGCCGGAATTCCCGAAGCCGAGAGCGCAGTGAAAGCGGCGCGGCGTGCCTTCCAAATTTGGGGACGTACACCCTTCGAAGAACGTTGCCAGTTGCTTGAACGGGTGGCTGCGATTCTCGATCGTCGACGGTTTGAACTTTCCGCAGTCGAAGTGTTCGAGGTCGGCAAAGCTTGGGCCGAAGCCGACGGCGACATCCGCGAAGCGATGGATTTTTGTCTCTTCTATGCGCACCAAATGCGGCTGCGCGGAAATCCGCGTCTGACCCAACATATCCCTGGTGAGGAAAGCTACCAGCATTACTGGCCGCGCGGCATAGCTCTCGTCATCGCGCCATGGAATTTTCCGGTCGCGATTCTCTGCGGAATGGTTACCGCCGCGCTCGTCACCGGGAATACCGTGATCATGAAACCGGCCGAGCCTTCAGCGATCCTTGGCGCGCTATTGATGGAGATTTTTCAGGAAGCGGGCGTACCGCCTGGCGTTCTCAACTGCCTGCACGGTCGCGGTTCCATCATCGGCGCCTACCTCGTCGATCATCCCGATGTGGAGATGATCGCTTTCACCGGCTCGCGTGAAGTCGGTCTGCGAATCTGGGAATCCGCCGGTAAAACGCGACCGGGCCAGCGCGAACTTAAGCGCGTCATCTGTGAGATGGGTGGCAAGAACGCGGTCATCGTCGATTCCGATGCCGATCTCGACGAAACAATCGTCGATACCATTTATTCCGCTTTCGGTTATCAGGGGCAAAAATGCTCCGCCTGCTCGCGTTTGATCGTGCTCGAAGAAAATTACGACCGCGTGATGCAGCGGTTGCTTGCCGCCGCTGCCAGTTTGCGCGTTGGCAATCCGGAGGAGCCTGGAATCACTGTTGGTCCCGTCATCGACGAGACTGCCTACCGCCGCATCCAGGAAATCATCGAGCGCGGCAAAACCGAAGCGACTCTCGCTTTCCAGGCGACCAAGATCCCGGAAAAAGGCTATTTCATTCCGCCCACCATTTTTACCGGCGTAAAACCGGAAATGACCCTAAGCCAATGTGAAATTTTCGGACCGGTGTTGAGTGTGTTGAAAGCGCGCGATCTGGACGATGCGATCAGAATTGCCAACGATACCGATTACGCGCTCACCGCCGGATTCTTCTCGCGCAGTCCCGCTAATATCGAGCGGATCAAAGCAGAGCTCGTAGGCGGGAATATTTATATCAATCGCTCCTGCACCGGCGCCGTGGTCGGCCGCCATCCTTTTGGTGGATTCAAAATGAGCGGCGGCGGAACCAAAGCCGGCGGCAGCGATTACCTGCTCAACTTCCTCGTCCCGCGCGTCGTTACCGAAAACATCATGCGCCACGGCTTCGCCCCCGAAGCCACGCCCGAATATCGCGCCGAATTTCTCTGGCCGCCGCAATAGGCGCGCAAAAGCGTCTGTCGCTTTGCGTCGCACGCGACTCCGGTCCGCGGTAACCGTTATTTAATCCAGCGGGTGACCTTTGAGCAGCAGTTTCACGACAGTCACCACCATGTAGCCGACCGGCCAGGCGGCGGTGAGAACGACGAGCGCGAAGACATACATCTCTTTGGCTCTTTCACGCGCGGACTCGCGCAGGAACTCGCGCGTGAAATCGTAAAATTTGCGCTGATCGGATTCTCCCTCATCGCCCGGGGCGGACCAATAGCCACGCCACCCACCCATGTCCGAGTGAAAGAAATAGTCCGTTCGCGGAAACCGGCGTTTTCTGATTTCGCACGGACTTTTCGGTCTCATCGCCTGCGATCCTCAGCTTGAATTATTCCAAAGTATCACATCACATGCAGCTTTAAAGTAGCATGAAGAGCAGCGAGGTTGCGAAAGATTCCAACCGCAGCGTCGGGCCAACGTTCAGTTTTTCATCCAGCGAACGATTTTGTCGTAGGCTTCGGACAAGACGCTCACATGGTTCGCGCCCTCAACCGGGAAGAAGTCGATGAAAGGAAATTTTTGGGCCAGCTCGCGGCCCATGCGCACAGGGATAACTTCGTCCTTTGTCCCGTGAAAAATCGCGATTTTTGCCTCCGGATTGCGTTTGCGAATTTCAGCAATGCCGGAGCGGTTATCGTAGTTCTCGATCAGCAGACGTGACAGAGGCCCCCCGATCCGGACGGCCTCTTCGCGCAGAGTGGTGAAGGGCGAGATCGCGACAACTCGCTGGACGCGATGGCGCGCTGCGAAATCGATCGCAACCGCGGAGCCGAGCGAATGGCCAATGGTGCAAAGTCGCGATTCGATCTCTTCCTCGGAAAGAGCGAGCCGTTTCGCCAGCGCATTCAGCGCGGCGTCGCTCGAAACCCGCGTGCTCGCGATGGTGGCGTAACCCTGGCATTTTCCGTAGCCGGGATAATCAACAAGCAGGAACGCATCATTAGAATTTGGGTAGCCCGCCAGGATCGTCGTCCAGTCGAGTGTAAGAGAGCCGTTGCCGCAAAACGCGATCCAAAACCGACTCGGCAATCGTCCGTTATTTCGTGCCGGGACATAAAACGCCGTTTGTTTGCCGAACGGCAGCAGGTACGAAATTTCTTCGCCGTTCGGCGGTAGCGCCCGTGCGTAATCCGGGTCGTAGGGGCGCGGATGATAAACCAATGAGTGCTGCTTGAAATAGATCAGGGCGATGAGCAGAAAAACGATCAGAAAGGCCCCAAGCAATCCGCGCATGAGAATGCGGGTCGCACGATTGTGTCGGGAAACGGGTCGATGCACGTGAAGGCAAGAACGTGTTCCCGCAATGTCGAGCAAATCGATTCCTTTCACGATAAAATCGATTTTATCGATCGCCTGGAATGCTTTTACTGCCAGTGACCGGCGACCCAGGCCCACCCGCCGGGGTGGCGCACCCACCGACCCTCAACCCAGACCGCGGCCGGTCTCGGACGCACAATCCAATGGCCCGGCACCCATGCATAGCTCGCGCCAGTCCATTGCCAATAGCCGTTCGTCCAAACGTAGCTCGGCCCTGGTGCAACGGTTCTCGTCTCTACCCGAACTGGCGGCGGGGCTTGAGTAACCAAAACCTCTCGCGTAACCGGTCGGGCCACAGCGGGACCAGTGGTCACAGTTTCGCGCGTCACTTCAGTCGTGGTCGTGGTCGTCACAGGGGTTTCCGCGACACAGCCAGCTAAGCCCAACAGTGCCAGCAAACAAAAAGGCATTCTCATATCATTCCTCCTCTTTCAGTTCGTTTTCGCCGAACGATTCGGCTTTGTTCTTAAAAGCGAAGACCTTCAGTAGGTAACGGAACACAGGCCGCTGGGCGCACAGACTGAAAAGTCTGTGTTCCTTAGCTCGCCGGCGGCATAAAAAGAAAACGCAACGACAGAAGCGCAGTCGAGCGCTGCTCCCTGCCGTCGCAGCTGCGGGTCACATCCAATGGCACAAAACCAAATCTCATCCGATGATCGCGCATGCTTTACATCGTCGCGACGCCAATTGGAAATCTTGGCGACATCACCCTGCGCGCGCTGGAGGTACTGAAATTGGCTGACGCGATCGCGGCGGAGGACACACGGCACTCTGGGATGTTGCTCAAACACTTTGAAATCAAAAAACCGCTCGTCAGTTTTCATGAGCACAATGAAGCGATGCGCACTGCGCAATTAATCGAGCGGCTCGCTACGGGGGAAAACATCGCGCTGGTGACGGACGCCGGGATGCCGGGGCTGTCCGATCCGGGAGCGCGGCTAATTCGCGAATGCATTCGGCGTGATCTCCCCTTCACCGTTGTTCCCGGCTCCTCTTCGATCCTGACCGCTTTGGTAGGTTCAGGATTTGAAATGGAGAAGTTTTGCTTTCGTGGATTTTTGCCGGTGAAAAGCGGGCAACGCGAACGCGAATTGCGCGCCGCGAATGAACGCCAGGAGACAACGATCTTTTTCGAATCGCCATATCGATTAACGAAAGTGCTCACTGCCGCCATCGACATCTTGCAAGACCGGCAACTCTGTGTCGCTCGCGAGCTGACCAAAAAGTTTGAAGAATTCCGACGGGGCAGCGCGGCCGAACTATTCGCGCATTATCAAGCGCATCCGCCAAAAGGAGAGATTGTGCTGCTGGTCAAAGGAGCGGCGAGTTCTTGATTATCTGTCTTTGTAGCTGCCGCTGTCCTCAGCGGCAGACCTGAAAAACTCTGCCGCCAGAGACGGCGGCAGCTACATCGGCTTGGACTTGCGACCTTGGCGCTTCTGTGCCACGTTGCGCGGCTTTTTCCCCAAAGAGCATTACTCGTATGGCTTTTGCAATCATCAAGACCGGTGGCCGGCAGCATCGCGTCGCGGAGGGCGACACGATCGATGTCGATTTGCTCGAGACCGAAGCGGGCAAGCAGATTGTGCTTTCGGACGTGCTCATGCACGCTGATGGCGATAGGGTCACGCATGGCGCGCCGATCGAGGACGCGAAAGTGACAGTGGAAGTGGTTGAGCAGCGCAAAGACAAAAAAGTCGTCGCCTACAAATTTCGACGACGAAAAGGTTACCACCGCACTGTGGGTCATCGGCGCAAGCTGACCCGGCTAAAAATTAAATCGATCAGCGTCGGCGGAAAGAAAAGCGCAAAAAAAGAAGCGGCCGAATAGGAATACGATTAAGAATAAGATTACGAAGAAGAACCCAATCAACCATCATCGATTAACCATCAACCCTCGCCAATGGCTCACAAAAAAGGACAAGGCAGCGTAAAGAACGGGCGCGATAGCGTCAGCAAGAGACTGGGCGTGAAAAAATTCGGAAGCGAGCTGGTCATCGCGGGCAACATTATTGTGCGGCAGCGGGGAACAAAATTTTTGCCAGGGAAAAACGTCGGGCTTGGTCGTGATTACACCATTTTTGCGCTGGTCGATGGGAACGTGCGCTTCGATCGGGCGGGACGACGAGTGAATGTCGATCCGGTGGCGGCGAAGTAAGTCCGAAGTAGGACTAAGCGTTAAGGTAGCGCAACGGGATTCCTCGACGTAGCTCGGGATAACCAAAGAGTACGGGACAACTGTTGCCCAAATTATGCTGTTTGTTCTATAAAAGAAAGTTCCTCCATGAAATACAAGACGTTCATTCTCTTTGGCGCGCCGGGTAGCGGCAAGGGCACACAGGGCAAAACGCTCGGCAGTATCCCGCGTTTTTTCCATTGTCCGTGTGGCGATGTTTTTCGCTCAATCGACACCCGCACCGAGGTCGGCAAAGCTTTCCTCGAATACTCGAGCAAGGGCCAGCTCGTCCCAGACGAAATCACGGTCGAGCTGTGGAAAGAGGCGATCGACGCCGCAGTCGACGCGCACAAATTCAAACCCGATATCGATACTCTGGTGCTCGATGGGATTCCGCGAAATGTGAACCAGGCAAAGATCATGGAGCAAATGATCGACGTGGAAAAAGTCTTCCATCTCGCCTGTCCAAACCGGGACACACTATTCGTCCGCCTGAAAAAGCGCGCCTTGAAAGACAACCGGCTCGACGACGCCAATGAGCAGGTCATCCAAAAACGACTCGATATTTACGAAAACGAATCCCGTCCCGTGCTCAGTTACTATCCGAAGGATCGCATCACGGTGGTTGACGCGATGCAGCCACCCGCGAAGGTTTTGTTCGACATCCTCGCCAGTATGAACGGCGTCGATGGGCATCGAAATGAGTCAGTTTGAGAACTTCACTGCTTCCAGCCTTTATTGCGACAAATGCAAAGCGGCCATGCCGGTGCGCGAACGGCTGCTGCTAGTTTTGCCTGACAAAGAACTGTACGATTATCTCTGCACCGGATGCGCTTCTTCGGTCGGATCGCGCGAAGTTATGGCAGGTGAAAAAATGATGGCGCAAGCGATCGCGGCGCAACAGGCGCGCCGAGGAAAGCGGGTTCCACTTTCTCTGCATTCCTAACAAGAATGCGGATTCTCCTTATCGGCACCGGTGAAATCGGCCTGCCGACATTGCGGATGCTGCACGACTGGCGTGAGCACGAGTTGGTCGGCGTAGTGACCCAACCCGATAAACCAGCCGGACGTGATCAAAAACTCACGCCATCACCGATCAAGCAAGCGAGTCAACAATTGAGTATTGCAGGTGCAACACCTGAAAGTAAACTCGATCTGCCGGTTTTACAGCCGGAAAAAATCAAAAATCGGCAGTCAATTCATGCCATTCGCGCACTGACGCCGGATGTGATTGTGGTAATAGCTTACGGACAAATTCTTCCGCGCGAGGTGCTCGAAATTCCCAAAGTTGCTTGCCTGAATTTGCATGCCTCACTCTTGCCGCGCTGGCGCGGCGCCGCGCCGATCCAGGCCGCCATTGCGGCGGGCGATCGCGAAACCGGAATCACGGTCATGTATATGGATGAAGGCCTCGATACTGGTGACATCCTGCTTCAGAGAAAAGTTGAGATCGCACCTGCTGAGACTGGCGCTTCCTTGCACGACGGGCTGGCCCAAATTGCACCGGCAGCGTTGGCTGAGGCAATCTTGTTGCTGGAGAAGGGAAAAGCGCCTCGCCTTCCGCAAGAAAATGAACTTGCAACTTACGCGCCCAAACTCGAGCGCGAACACGGCCGGATCGACTGGACTGAGTCGGCCGATGTCATCGAAAGAAAAATCCGCGCGTTCGATCCCTGGCCCGGCGCGTTCATGGAGATCGACCATCGCAAGTTGAAAATCTTTGGTGCGACAATTGTCGATCGCAGGGGCAAGCCCGGCGATATTTCGCGAGACGAAAATGAATTGATTGTCGCTGCCGGGGAAGGCGCGGTGTCGTTGGGCGAAATTCAGCTTGAGGGGAAACGGCGAATGAGCGCTGCGGAATTTTTACGTGGGCATTCCCGAATCGCCCAGCTGTAAGCCGCGGTCGCTGGCCGTGGACCCCTCTAGCGTCTACGGCTACCTAAGCCGCAGCAGCAGCCAGGGACCGTGCGACAACAAACAGCATTTTTGTTTTCAATACACGCACGTTTGCGGCATCTTGACGCCCAATGCAGACCGAAGCCGCCGCTTATGAACGCATCGTGCTCAAATTAAGCGGCGAGGCGCTTCAGGCCCCCGGTGCGCGGGAAAATATTTCGCCACAGGTCGTCCTCGCGATTGCCGAGCGAATTAAGGAAGTGCGCGATCTCGGGGTGCAAATCGGTGTGGTCATCGGCGGAGGAAATATCTGGCGCGGAACTTCCGCCGCCCATCGCGGAATGGACCGCACCACCGCTGATTACATGGGAATGCTCGCGACTGTTATCAATGGCCTGGCCTTACAAAGTACGTGCGCCCAAATCGGAGTGGAAACACGAGTGCAAACCGCGATTGAAATGAAAAACGTAGCGGAGCCTTTCATTCGCGGGCGCGCCATCCGCCACCTCGAGCTCGGGCGCGTTGTTATTTTTGTCGCCGGCACCGGCAACCCTTATTTTTCCACCGACACCACGGCGGCGTTGCGTGCGAGCGAGATCGGCGCGGAAGTGCTTCTGAAAGCAACCAAGGTCGATGGCGTTTATGATTCCGATCCGAACAAGAATCCAAATGCAAAGCGCTACGAACAGGTGAGCTACACCGAGGCGCTGAGCAAACGTTTGCAGGTAATGGATTCGACCGCTTTCAGTTTGTGCATGGACAACAAGATCCCCATCGTCATTTTTAACATGAACGAGCCAGAGAATATTCGCAATGTGGTGCTGGGGCGGAAAATCGGCACCGTGGTTTGCGATTAAGATTCGGGCGCGCCAAAATCTTTTATGAGTAGCGACGACATTCTTCTCGAAGCCGAAATGGCAATGGAAAAAAGCGTCGATTTCATGGTGCACGAATTCGCGGCGGTGCGGACCGGGAAAGCATCGCCCGCACTAGTAGAGAATGTGGACGTGCAGGCCTACGGCTCGGCCATGAAACTCAAACAGCTTGCCCTCATCACCGCGCCAGAACCGCGCTTACTCGTGGTGCAACCATTCGACGCTGGAACGGTCCGCGACATCGAGAAAGCGCTCAACGAATCGCGTATCGGCATAACGCCGTCGGTGGACGGCAAGATTATTCGCCTGCCCATCCCGGAATTGTCGGAGGAACGCCGCAAAGATCTGGTCCGTTCGCTGGGCAAGATGGCGGAAGAAGCACGCGTGCGAGTGCGCGCGAATCGGCGCGCTGCCCTGGATGAAGCGAAAAAGCTGAAAGCCGCGGGCGGCCTGACCGAAGATGGGATGCGCGACACAGAAGGCGAGGTGCAAAAATTGACGGATCGTTTCGTAAAATCGATCGACGATCATCTCGCGCGCAAAGAAGCCGAGATCATGAAGGTCTGAGCCTCTTCCTCTACCTCTTAACCTTTCTCTTCTGTCCTTAGAGCAAAGATAAAGAGGTAGAGGAAGAGTTACAATCTAACCAAATCGATTAAGAACTGGCACCAGAGATAGATCATCCCGCGCCAAGAATACTTCACTACGTCTTTCGCCGCGGGTGTCAGCACCCCCGCCCGGACATTGTGCGCAATCTGCTCGCGCAAATCATTTTCAATGTCGGTTTGCATCCGTTCGTCATCGAGAGCGTCGAGCGCGCTTGTCTCGACGGAATGACTCCGCAGAAATTCGCGATGGCTTTGATAAAGCTGCCAAAATGTCTGATCCGGCCGCTGGCGATTGATCCGAAACTGTGGAGTTAGTTTTAATCCGTAAGACAACGGATAATTCCAGGTCGTCCAAATCTGGCCGTCTTTCGCGCGCGAGGAAATGCGCAGGTAATAAAAGGAAAGATCGTGTTGTTCGTTCAGGCAAATTGTGGCCTGGGCGCGATCGTCGGTCTTATAGAACAACCTGAAAAATTGCCGGTAGTCTTCCCAATCCCAGCCGGCATCGTTCACGTGAGCGAAGCCTTCATTTTCGATCTCACGACTGATCTCGTCGAGTGCAGGAAACAGGCTGGTGGAGGGCGGACTTTTGGGCCGCAACCGTTTTTCTTTGGGCAGCCGCAAGGTGCGAATGCGCGTGAGGATCTCCAGCCACGGCAGGAAAAGCCAGGCGGCCGCCCCCGCCGCCCCCCAGCCGGCGTTTCCGGTGATGAAATAAACTGCCAGGAATGACGCGATCAGAATTCCGAAGGCCCCGAGTTTTTGCGCAAGCGAAGTTTGATAACTGCGCAGAGCGACACTGAGAACAGCAACCCCGAGGGTGAGAAAAAGCCCGAACAGCATTTACGGTTCGATTTGATGCTCGTCTAAGAATTTCTCGAGCTGATCGATATCGAAATTTGCCAGCACTTCTTCGCCGGCTACCAGCGTCGGGACATAACTTTGATCGGAAAGGTCCTTCATCTCTTCGTAGGCGGCCCGATTCCGGCCGACATCGACCTCCGTGAACGCATAGCCGCGAGCTTGCAGAAAATCCTTCGCGTCGATGCACCATGAGCACATCGCGCGGCTATAGAGTGTGAGGTCACTGCTCATAAACAATCAATGGTAAAACAACGTCTGTACCGGCGTCAACCGACCCGCTAATAAGCTTTGGCCCAAACCACTCGTTTCTCACTCGCTTGGCCTGTGAAAATGCAGCGCCCAGGTTCGGAACCGGACACTGGAATGCAACGAATTGTAACTTTGAGGTCGTTTTTTATTTTCTCTTCGATTTCGCGCGAGCCATTCCAATGCGCCAAGGCAAAGCCGCCATGAATTTCCGGTTTCGCTGGATTCTTTGGCGTGAAGAAATCGTAAAATTCTCCCTTGTTGTCGATGGTGCGGGTATTGGCATCGCGAAATTTCAGCGCTCGCTGGTAAAGATTTTGTTGGATCGATCCGAGAATTTCCGGCGCGCGGGAAACGAATTCCCTTGTTACCATGAATTGTTTCTCTTTCACTGGCTGATCCCGCCGGCTCAACTCTACCGAATTTTTTTCCAGGTCGCGCGGGCCAAGCTCAACTCGAATCGGGACACCTTTCTTGATCCATTCCCAATTTCTCACCCCGCCACCGAATTGGCGTCGATCGATTTCCACCTCGAGCGCGAGATCGGCGTATTTGTTTGCGCGAAGCTGGGCTGCGAGTTTGTCGCAAGCTTCCAATACCTGGCCCCGCGTTTCTTCCTTCGGCGTGATCGGTAAAATCACAATCTGGGT
>WNGI01006102.1_pt1 | contig 10924 bp, 8 predicted proteins | sample 5400621 | NCBI WGS metagenome assembly WNGI01 (sample SAMN13153374, study PRJNA577476) | soil metagenome | isolation source: 20 cm soil or saprolite under Garry oak tree replicate 1 | place: USA:California | collected 2016-06-15 | reverse complement strand
CGCGCCGATAGAGCGACGCAAGCTTCGACAGCGGGATACCGAAAATGTAAAGTATTGCGATCAATCCGTAAGCCAGAGTCAAACGCACCCGTCCAACAGCCTCATAGCGTCGCGGGCTCGTCAAGATCCGCTTCTGGCTGCATATCACGCGCCCGCGCCGCCGAAGCAGGCGAAAAAACTCCACGTCTTCCATTAGGGGCACTTCTGGAAAGCCACCAACGTGCACGAACGCCGTGCGCCGACAGAATAGCCCATGGTCGCCACATCGCATTCGCAGCAAGATCCCGGCATAATGCGCAAAGCCGTCCGTCAATCGATAAATGGAGCTTCGCGGCAGACGAATTCGAAAAAAACCTCCCGCGACTTTCGGCTCATTCATGATCTGCTCGATCTCGTGCAAACATCCCCGCGGAACTTCGGCATCGACATGGACAAACCAAAGAACGTTGCCATGTGCGGCACGTGCCCCAGCATTCATTTGCACGGCCCGATTGGGTTCACTCCGGACGAGTTGATCGCAAAAGCCCACACTGAGATCAGCTGTGTCATCGGTGCTTCCGCCGTCGGCGACAATAATTTCCGCTTCTGCCGCTCGGTCCCGCAAATGCTGAAGAAATGGTCGTATAAGTACCGCCTCATTAAAGACCGGGACAATAATCGAGACCTTCGTTTGAGTACTTTTCACCAATTGGTCCACGGAGATTAATCCGAGGAATAAAACGGCTGCGTGATGCCTCTCGCAACAAGTAGAAGTAGGAACCTCCCTGCTGTCTCAGCCACAAGGCCAGAAAGCTAGCGAAGCATCCATGCAACTATCAACAAACGAAGCGAAAACGGAGGAATTCATATGATCTTAAGACTTATTATCACGGCAGCTATTGCACTGCTCTTCGCACCAGCAGCGCTGGTTTTTTCCCAGGAACATCCGGAGCATCCCCAAAAGACCACCGAGCATCCAAAACAAGGTACGGAGGCAAAACAAGTCAGCACGACCGATATCTCTGCCGGCATCAAGACAAATATCGACGCGAAAAGCAAAAAGAGCCCTGACGGGAAATTTCACGTCAATCACGAGGGCCAAGATCTCGCGCTCGATTTGGTAAAAGTACACGACGATCGCCTGCAGGATCTCGGTGGAGGCAAGTACTTTGCCTGCGTCGATATGAAAGCTACCGATGGCAAAACGTACGACATCGACTTCTTCTTAACTGGACAGCCGGGCAAAATGAAAGTCACCGAGACGTCGGTTCACAAGATCGACGGCAAGCCGCTTTACAATTGGAAAGAAGAGAACGGCACGTGGCACAAAGCGCCGGCGAGCTAACCTTGCAAACGGATCCTAATCTCCGTGCGACTTCTGACTATCCCGGTATTTTTCCTGGCGGCCGCGGTTGCGACCCGCGCTGCTGACAATCCGGGCATCATCAAAGGAACAGATCAATTCGAATTCATCTATCAAGTTAAAGTTCCAGAGATCAAGGGCGAGACCCGCGTCTGGGTCCCGCTTGCAAAGACCGATGCTTTTCAAACTGTGACCGAAGAAAAACTGAGTATCCCAATGAAATGGGAAAAAGTGCAGGACCGCGATTACGGCAATGATATTTGCGTGATCTATCCGCAGCCTTCCGATAGCGGCAAAACGGTGGAGGTCCGCTACCGCGTCGTCCGCAAAGAGAAGGTCTCCTATTCCGCAACCGAAGCGGAAACTGCGCATTACCTTCGCCCGGAAAAACTGGTGCCCATCAACGAAACCTTCAGGACGCTTGCTCAGAAAGCGACGGCGGGAAAAACCGATGATCTTGAACGCGCCAAAGCGCTTTACGATCACGTTATGGGCCGAATGCGCTACGACAAATCCGGTACTGGCTGGGGCCGCGGTGATGCTATGTACGCATGTGACGCACAAACGGGTAACTGTACGGATTTTCACGCCTATTTCATTGCATTGGCGCGCAGCATCGGCATTCCGGCTCGCTTTGCGATCGGTGCAACCATTCCTGCTGACAAAAACGAGGGCAGGATCGACGGTTATCATTGTTGGGCTGAATTCCTGGCAGATGGTCGCTGGGTTCCCGTTGACATCAGCGAGGCGTGGAAGAATCCAAAGCTGGCGAATTACTATTTCGGGCATAATCCGGCTAATCGTTTCGAACTAACCAAGGGGCGCGACCTGATCGTCGATCCCGAGCCTGCGAGCGGCCCGATTAATTTTCTCGCCTACCCGCTGCTGGAGATGAACGGCGAAGTAGTCAAACCCGAAACGACTTTCAAATTCCGGCGCACCGGCACATGAAGTACTGACAAAGTAACGGCAACGCGCTCTTATTCTCTCTTATCTTGCTCATACTCGTGCTCGACTGGCTCCAACGAGTAGGAATAGGAGTAAGAGGGATACACTTAAGTCTTTACCAGCCATGCCTCCGGTCGTGCCAAGGATTCCTTTGATGGATTATATCGGCAGGCCAGTGCTGGCTTGCATGTTTCTTGTGCTGCTCTTGCTGCAATGGCGTTTCCCGCTGCGTCGCCAGCATTTTAGCGTGGTGCACCGACTGGTGCGCAATTTTGTGCTCTCGCTCCCAGGTTTTGCCATTGTACGCTTCGCCATGCTACCAATTCCGATCGCGGTGGCGATCTGGGCAGAACATCGACGTATCGGTCTGCTGAACTGGCTTTCCCTTCCTGGTTGGGCTGCTGGCATCGCGACGTTTCTGCTGATGGATTACGCTTACTGGTGGTGGCATTGGGCCAACCACATGGTGCCGCTATTCTGGCGGTTTCATAATGTGCATCATACCGATCTCGATCTCGACGTGACCACCGCCGCGCGATTTCATTTTGGCGAGATGTTTTTTTCCATCGGATTTCTTTCGCTTGCAGTGATGATCTTTGGCATCGCCCCTGTGATGCTGGTGATGTTCTTCATCACCCTTGAGGCCGCGACACTCTTTCATCATTCCAACTGGCGACTACCAATTCAGGTCGAACGGATTTTCAACTTAATCATCGTCACGCCACGCATGCATGGGATTCATCATTCCATCGTGCAGCGTGAGACCAATTCAAATTGGGGCACGATTTTTTGTTGGTGGGACAAGTTTCATCGGACATTACGCCGTGATGTATCGCAAGATGCCATTACCATTGGTGTTGCTGCGTATCGGGAGGAACACGAGCTGACGGTCGGGAAGCTCCTGGCGCTGCCTTTTCGTAAGCAACGTCCGTGGCGATTGCCGAACGGTGAGCTTCCGGATCGTGCCATTCGACCTGCGGATCGACTAGCCGAGTAGCTTCGAACTAATAATAGGATTGGGCAGCTCCGGAGACGCCATAAATCCATAGTCTTTCCAGGAAGCTAGTGATTTGCTACGTTTCGAGTCTGGATGATCTGCCTGATGGCAAGAGAGCTTTGGCCGGGCAGTAAAAATGATGAATCGCTTCGCTGAGAAACTGGCTGCGCATTCTCTCTCGCTCCGCCGCGCGCGTCCTGAAATCCTTCAGGTGAATGTAGGCAAGCTTTGCAACCTCACTTGCATGCACTGTCACGTGAACGCCGGGCCGAAGCGGAAAGAATTCATGACGCGAAAGACCGTTGATCGAATCATTAATTGGCTGGCCAGAACGCAGATTCCGACACTCGACCTCACCGGTGGCGCGCCGGAAATGATTCCAGATTTCCGCTATTTCATTGAGCGAGTGAAAGTGCTGGCGCCATCACGACACATGATCGACCGCTGCAATCTGACGATTTTGCTTCAGCACGGTTACGGAGATCTGCCTGAGTTCCTCGCGATGAACAAAGTCGAGATCATTGCTTCGATGCCGTGTTATTCGGCGAAAAATGTAGATGCGCAACGCGGCGAAGGCGTTTTCGACGACAGCATCGCTGCTCTGCAGTTACTCAACTCGTTAGGCTACGGAAGCGATCCCGAATTACCGCTGCATCTCGTCTACAATCCAGTGGGGACATTTCTGCCGCCGCTGCAAGACGAGCTTGAGGTCGATTTCAAACGCGAACTCAAAGAACATTTCGGAATCGTGTTTAATAAGCTTTATGCGCTCGCGAATCTTCCAATCGGCCGCTTTGCGAGTTATCTCCGGCATAACGGCAAACTGGAGGAATACATGCAATTGCTCATTCACGCGTTTAATCCAGCAACGATTAGCGGATTGATGTGCTGCAATACGATCAGTGTCGGCTGGCGCGGCGAGGTGTATGATTGCGATTTTAATCAACAGCTCGGGATGCAATGGTCCGACAATGGCACTCGCGAGCGCTTATTTCTGTGGGACATTGATCCCGACAAAATCGAAAATCGCGAGATCGTGACAGGCAACCATTGTTTTGGTTGCACCGCTGGCGCCGGTTCCAGTTGTGGCGGTGCGATCGTGTAACGGTTAACAAACAGGCTTCTTACTGATCAAGCGAGCGGCCGCGTCGCAGAGGGAGCGGACAGCAGTCGCGCCAAACCGAACTCGGCGTGGATCAATTGCGCAGCGCGTTCCGCGTCTTTTTCATCGATGATGACTGCAATCTTGATTTCCGAAGTAGAAACCAGCTGGATGTTAATCCCGCTTTTCCCCATGCACTCGAACATTCGCGCTGCTACTCCTGAGTGCGATCGCATTCCGATTCCGACCACGCTCAACTTGGCCACGCCGGCTATGGTGTTCAATCGCTTCGCGCCAATCTGGCCAATCACCGGCATCAGGATTGTACGGGCGTTTTCCAGTTCGTCCTCATGAATCGTAAACGAAACGTCGGTCGTTCCGCTAATCGAAGCGTTTTGCACGATCATGTCGACGATGATGTGCGCTGCGGCGATATTCGAAAAAATTCGAGCAGCCATTCCCGGTTCGTCACGCACGCCCGCGATGCTGAGTTTTGCCTGGTGCCGATCGAGACTGATCCCCCGAACCATCACGTCTTCCATACTGGGAGTCTCTTCTTTAGTTATGGTCCCTCGCCTCTTAGTAAAGGTCGACCGCACTTCGAACTCGACGCCGAATTTCTTAGCAAACTCTACCGCCCGCGACTGCATCACTTTGGCGCCGCTCCCCGCCATTTCGAGCATCTCATCGTAGGCAATCTCGCTAACTTTTTTGGCGTCGAGGACAACGCGCGGATCGCACGTGAATACACCATCGACATCCGTAAAAATCTGGCAGGCATCGGCGTTCAACGCCCCCGCCAGCGCAATGGCGGTTAAGTCCGAGCCGCCTCGACCCAGCGTGGTCGTATCTCCTTCCGGAGTTTGACCCTGAAAACCGGCGACGATTACGATGTAATCCTCCGACAGCATCTCGTGAATCTGCTTCGGACTGATATTCGCGATGCGCGCCTTGGTGTGGTGGTGGTCGGTTAAGATTCCTGCCTGAGCGCCGGTCACTGAGATAGCTGTTCCACCCAGCGCGTTCACGGCCATTGCGGTCAAGGCGCTGGCAGCGCCTTCACCTGTGGCAAGCAAGATATCGAGCTCGCGTTCTGTCGGCTGCGGCGAGACAGCTTTTGCGAGCTTGACCAACTGATCGGTTACTCCTGCCATCGCGGAGATGACTGCCACGACCCGACAGCCCTTACGCTGCGTCTCAAGAATTCGGCGGGCCACGTTGCAAATTCGCTCCGGTGTCCCGACGGAGGTGCCGCCATATTTTTGAACGATCAGGCGCATGGCGTGAATAGATTACGGAACAGGATCGAGAAGTTCCAAAACAAACTAAGACTTGGTTTGCATCGCAATGCTTAGGGCGCGCGTCAGCAACTAGAGCCCAACCGCGCATCGCACATCATTCATAGTCGCCGGAACAGATTTTAATTCCTTCATCTGCCCAACGATCACATCGGGATCTTTCAGTCCATGTCCGGTGACGGTGCAAACAATTCGACTCTGTCCGTGGATCTTCTGAAATGAATATGCTGCCTCTTTTGAATCGCAGCATTTAAAAAGCCCCGCAATGGAGGCCGCACTTGCAGGTTCGACAAAAATTCCCTCGTGCTGTGCAAGCCAGGTCTGCGCCGCAAGAATTTCTTGGTCACTAACAACATCAATCGCTCCATGTGATTCGGTGATCGCGGCGCGGGCTTGTTTCCAACTTGCTGGATTGCCGATGCGAATTGCCGACGCCACCGTTTCGGGTTGTTCGACGATGCGATTGTAAAAAATCGGAGCAGCGCCTGCGGCCTGAAAGCCAATCATCGCCGGCAACTTCGTCGACCATCCAAGCGCGTGGTATTCTCGATAGCCGGCCCAGTACGCAGTGATGTTTCCGGCATTGCCTACCGGTAACAGATGGAAATCAGGCGCGTCGCCGAGAACGTCGACAATTTCGAACGCGGCGGTCTTCTGGCCGGCGATCCGATCCGGGTTGATCGAATTTACAATGGCAAGATCGCTGGCCTCGCCGAGCTCACGCACGAGTCGCAGTGCGTCGTCAAAATTGCCATCGATCGCGACGATCTTAGCTCCGTAAGCAAAAGCCTGAAGCAATTTTCCCGTCGCAATTTTTCCCGCAGGCAAAATCACAACGCATGAAATTCCTGCGTGCGCTGCATAGGCCGCCGCTGACGCCGAAGTGTTCCCTGTAGAAGCACAAATCAGCGCAGTCGCGCCTCGCTCCATCGCCTTCGATACGGCCAGGGTCATGCCGCGATCCTTAAACGAGCCGGTTGGGTTAACACCTTCGTTCTTGACGAAAACCACGCGACCGACGCGTTTGCTCAATTGTTGGCAAAACACCAGCGGCGTATCCCCCTCGCCCAGGGAGACAACCGGCATCGATTCAGCGACAGGAAGATATTGGCGGTAATGCTCGATCACACCGCGACCGAATTTTGATGTTGTTCTTTCCGTGTGCATTTTCTATTCGAAGCGAATCCGTGTGATTGTCGATGTCTAAGTGCCGTGTAAGATCATGCCGTATGCCTGTGCTGAGCAAGGAAGATAAGCTGCGACTCTTAACCACGATCCTGGAAAGTCGTCACGCAGATCTGCGGGAACAGAACTTGAATCGTCAGGGAAAAGGACATTTTCATGTTTCTGGCATGGGCCACGAGGCGCTTGCGGCGGTCTCGATCCAAACGGAACCAGGCGATTACATCGTACCGTATTATCGCGACCGCGGTCTTGTTCTCGGGCGCGGCATGACAACGCGCCAGCTTGGCCTCGAATATTTTGCAAAGCGCAACACCGGAAGCGGCGGCCGGCAGATGCCATCGCATTACAGCAATGCGGACTTGCATATCTGGAGCGTGCCGACTCCGACCGGTTCGCAGTTACTTCCGGCGTGTGGCATGGCCTGGGGCATTCAGCTCGACGGCAAAAAGAATCTCGTGGTCACCACGGTTGGCGATGCTGCGACACGCCAGGGCGATTTTTTTGAAGCGCTCTGTTTCGCCGCGGAGAAGAAACTTCCCATGCTCTTCCTTGTGGAAGACAACGGGTACGGCATCAGCATGCCGACGCGGAAGAACAATCCGCTCGCGCTCAACGTTCTCCAACCTGACAACTGGCGCCGGATCGAGGGACAAGACGTGCAGCAGGTTTATGACGCAACAGCAGAGGCGTTCGAGAAAATTCGCGCAGGTAGCGGGCCGTTCTTTTTCTGGATCAGGATGGAGCGCCTTTCCAGTCACACCAGTTCCGATGATCAGAAACTTTATCGGAGCGCCGAAGAATTGCAGGCACTGGAGAAATCAGACCCCCTCAAGTGCTGGAAAGATCAACTGATCCAGGAAGACGTGATCACTGCTGAGGAATTCGCGAAGCTCGATAATGAGGTTAAAGAGCGCATTCGCCGCGAGTACACGGAGGCGGAAAAAGCCGAGAATCCATCGCCTAACGACTTACTTGGCAACCTTAGCGAATCACCTCCAAAACTTAACAAGGAGATTCTCCCGCCTGGGAAATATCGCATTGGCGATACTGTGAATAAAACATTGCGCGCGGGTCTGGAGGACGATTCGCGACGCATCGTGTTCGGGGAAGACATTGAAGATCCGAAGGGCGGTGTGTTCCGTCTCACACAAAGGCTTTCAACCGAGTTTCCAAAACAGGTGTTCAATTCGCCTCTCGCCGAATCGACGATTCTCGGTGTCGCCTGCGGTCTGGCGGCGTACGGCAAACGCCCCGTTTTCGAACTGCAATTTATTGATTTCATTTATCCGGGGTTCAATCAGCTCGTCACGAACATATCGAATTTGCGCTGGCGATCGTTCGGCAATTGGAAATGCCCGCTGGTGATTTATGCGCCATATGGAGCTTATCTGCCTGGCGGAAGTTTGTGGCACAGCCAGGCGAACGAATCAGCGCTCGCCCATTATCCCGGTCTGAACATTGTAATCCCAAGCTCGCCAGCTGATGCCGCCGGATTGCTATGGACAGCGATGCATGGCGAGGATCCGGTCATGTTTCTGATACCGAAACATCTTCTTTGGGCGGAACACCAATATGCGGAGCCAATTCGCGCTGTTCCCTTGGGTCAGGCGCGCAAGTTACGCGATGGCTCCGATGTCACGCTGGTTGCTTGGGGCAACACCGTCGAAAAATCACTAGAGGCTTTAGACAAAATCAACAATGGGATCAGCGTCGAGCTGATTGATCTGCGTTCCATCGTTCCGTGGGACAAATCGGCAATCGAGGAATCCGTGCGCAAGACTCGCCGACTGGTCGTGGTTCAGGAGGACACCGAAAATTGCAGTGTCGGGCACATGTTGATTTCTCACATCGCGAGCGCACCCGAGCTATGGAACGAAATGATCAGCCCGCCGGTTCTTGTGAGTAAGGCAAACGTCATGATCGGTTACAACCCGATTTATGAGTACGCGGCGTTACCAGACGTCGAGCGGATCGTCTCCGCAATTCAGCGCTCGGTTGCGACAAAACAGGAACGCGCAGTGGCCGCGGGCGTTGATCGCGGCACCCCGATTGCAGAGCCAGTGCTGGTGGCCCCGAGGTCAGTGCCTGCGGCTACAGCGGAAACTGGCAAGCAGCGCATACAAAGCATCACCGTCCCAGTCATGGGCGAAGGGATTCGCAATGCAAAAGTCGTTTCGCTTTTGAAAAATCCCGGCGACACCATCGCGCTCGATGATGACCTCTGCGAAGTGGAGACCGATAAAGCCGTTTATCCCATTCAGTCGTCCTTTGCCGGCGCGATGGGTGAATGGAAAACAAAGGTAGGCGACACGGTCGAGATCGGCCAGGAGCTTGGTACGATCGTGACGGCCGAGCCATCGCTAGCTGACCAGTTTCAGGAGACAGCAAAAGAATCGGCGGGCGACGCTGTAGCCGCGGGCGCTGATCGCGGCTATCCAGTGTCGAGGCGCGAGATCACCCAGCTGGGCTCGACGACCCCGGCTATACCAATCGAACCAGCGCTTTCGCCAACGATCATACGCAAGCTCATTCACGTGATCCCTGCCAACTTGCAGATCGATGCGCGATGGAACGCAATTCGCAACGCGCGCGACGCAGCCAAAAGAAAAAATGGAAAACATGCCCCTTCTCCTTCCGTGATGATCGCGTGGGCAGTGGTGCGAGCCATGGAAAAACATCCACCCTTCCGTCGCCTCATTTTGGAAGACGAGCGTATCGTTGAGAACGAAAATTTCGATCTGGGCATTGCGGTAGCGATGGAAGGCGATCGCCTGGCAACAGCGGTGATCGTTGATGCGAACAAGAAGACCTGGCCGGAATTCGTCAAGACTTACAACGAAACAGTCGATGCTACTCGCAGCGGCCGCGTCGACGCGATGAACGCCCCGGTTGTGATAACCAGTCTGGGCGCATTCGGGGTCAAAGCAGGTGCGCCTATTGTTGTGCCGCCCTCAGTCGGCACGCTTTTCGTAGGCACCGCGCATCGCGAGTTAATTCCTAACGGGAAGAAGAACGAAAGCGCGGAAGTGATCACGCTTTCGCTTACTTTCGATCACCGTGTGGTAAACGGCGCCGGCGCAGCGAGCTTCGCGAACGAAACTAAGAAGCAAATCGAAGGATTTAGAATTCCGACAGCAAAAGTACACGCCGCTTCTCGCTGAGTTGTCTCTAAGAACGCTTCCGGGTTTTGCGACGCTTCTGGCCGTTGAGCGGAGAAGCGCGGTCAATCAACAGAGCGTTCAGGTGGTGTGGACGCTCTTTCGCATCAATTATGATTACGTACGAGCCCCTCGGAGAAACGGAGATGAAATCAGGATGCGGCACTTCATAGATTTCGCCGCTGGCTGTGTGAATCTCGTACGGCACAAACGGCACAGCGCGATTGAATTCACGAATAGATTCAATGACCACATCCAATTCATAATTCCTCGTCGACGGTTCATCAAGCTTGCAAGTTTGACCGAGGCTTTCACCTTTTAGATGTCGCGGCTTTATGACCACTGCCAACAAGATCACCGTCGTCCGGATTTTGATGATCCCAGTCTTTGTAACGATGGCGATCTATTACGGTGAAAGCATCCAGCATGGCACGCCGCTTGAGTGGCTGCGTTATACTGCAATTGCCATTTTCGTGATCGCTGCTGTCAGTGATGGTCTGGACGGCTACGTTGCGCGCCATTATAACCAGAGAAGCTCGCTGGGAGTCATTCTCGATCCGCTCGCCGATAAGGGCCTGCTTTTGAGCGGCATAATTACACTAAGCATCAGCAACTGGAGCGACATTGATCCTGATTATGGAAGGTTTCCGGCGTGGTTTCCCGTTCTCGTCATCTCGCGTGACGCCGTGATCCTTGTGGGCGCAATCGTCCTTTATTTGCTCAATGGCAAAGTTCACGTGAAACCAAATTGGACTGGAAAAGTGGCGACCGTCTTGCAGATGATCGCGATTGGATGGGTGATGCTACAGCTTCACTTTCTTCCGCTGCTGTATGTAGTTATCGCAGCCGGGGTGTTCACGTTCATCTCAGGAATCGTTTACGTCACCGACGGGG
>WNGI01006101.1_pt1 | contig 10925 bp, 11 predicted proteins | sample 5400621 | NCBI WGS metagenome assembly WNGI01 (sample SAMN13153374, study PRJNA577476) | soil metagenome | isolation source: 20 cm soil or saprolite under Garry oak tree replicate 1 | place: USA:California | collected 2016-06-15 | reverse complement strand
CGCATACCCTGAAATCATGCGCTTTGATACGCGCGAGCGCCGCTTGCGGATCTGGAAAGCGCTCGGCATCCCAATTGAAATCGAAACGAGTCTCGACGTTCCAGGCGGCGCGACCGTCGAGCGTGATGACATCCGCAGGAATCTTTCGTTCGCGCAATTGCGCCGCGACGCCCGCGGCGTCTTCCGGCGTCTGGTAATACGCGCGAGACACCCACAGCCCCAAGCTCCAGCGCGGCACCGTCGGCGCGCGTCCGGTGATTCGCGTGTAATGGTCGACGATCGCCGCCGGCGCATCTGCGGCGAAGAAAAATAGATCGAGCGCTTCATCTTCGACGAGCAGTGCGTAGCTTCGATGCGACCAGTCGGGATGGCCGATGCCGTGCGTCACCATGCCCGGCGTGTGAACGAAGACGCCCCACGCACCTTGACCTTTGCCAGGACTCCACGCAAACGGTGTGTTCTTGTACGACAGTCCGGTGTTGACGCCGAGCGCATCTTCAACCTGCGAATGGATCAACTGCCCGCGCTTGTCGAGCGGGCCGAATTTTTCACCCAGCCCATAGATGTGCTCTCCGCTTTGCAATGCGAATGCGGCAGTCCACAAACCCCCCTGGCGGACGCGGCCGAAAATAGGCAGGCGCGCAAGACCGCGAAAATCCTGGTCTGTAATCGAACCGAATATCGCGCGGCCTTTCCAGAACAGTTGAAACCGCAATGGCGCACGCTCGATTTCCAGTGTCGCGTCGCCTGCCGTGAATCGCCATGGCCCCGTTGTCGCGGAAGTTACGTCGCAGGGTGTCGCGCGTCCCAGCACGATGCCGTAATCGGGCCGAGTACGCGGTCCCATCCGCAGGCGAAACACGCCTTCGCCAAAGCTCGACACTTCGAGGATATCGCCGGTCGACGTTGCGAACGACGCGCCGACTGTGGACGTGTCGATGCTCTGATGTGCCTCGATGCGAAGGTAAGCGGTCGGGTCGAGGTGCATCGTCTGGCAAACTGCGCTGCGCTCAAATTGCGCAGGAAGGCTCGGGCATTCCCGGCACGTCGACACGCATGGCGAACACGCCGCCGGATTGCGGCAATCGCGCGAGCTCGTCGGGTTCGCGCTTCTGCCGTGCAGTCGTCACGTAGAGCGTTTTCAGATCAGGACCGCCGAACGCGCACATCGTCGGGCACATCGCGGGAATCGGAAATTCAGCGACCAGTGTGCCGTCCGGCGATAGCTGCACGACTTTGCCGCCGCGATAGAACGCGCTCCAGTAATTGCCGGCGCTGTCGACGGCGCCGCCATCGGGACGGTCGGTTTCGCCCGAGAAATGCGCAAATGTTGTCGGGTTCGACGGCATTCCAGTCGCAATATCGTAGTCGTATGCGCGAATCATGCGAGTCGGCGTGTCGGCGTGATACATCGTCTTCGAGTCGGGACTCCACGCGAGCCCGTTGCTGATCATGATGCCGCCGATGATTTGAACGAGCGTGCCGTTGCGGTCAACGCGATACAGCGCAGCAGTGCTGCTGTCGCGCCGTTCGTTCATGCTGCCCGCGAAGAAGCGTCCTTGCGGATCGCATCGCCCGTCGTTGAAGCGAAAGAATTCGGGATCGTACGGCGCCGCGACAATCCTGCGTTCCAGCTTGCCGTTCGACGATGCTGTCCAGATGCCGCTACGCAGCGCAACTATGAATCCGCTTTGCGCGCGGATCGCGAACGAGCCAATCGACTCGGGCATGGCAAGCGTGCGGTCGCTGCCCGTCGCTGGATCGAATCGATGTAACGCCGGCGCATTGATGTCGACCCAATAGAGGACCTGCTCGGCCACCGACCACACCGGACATTCGCCGAGGTTGGCCTTGGCATCGAGCACGCAGACGAATGAAGTCGACGGGACGGTGGTCATAGAACCCCCACGCTTGCGGCCTCAGTGGCCAATGAGGCCGCTGCGCTGCCCCCTGAGGGGGAGCAATTCGCGCCTTGGGACGGCCCGGCGGCGCTCATAGAATCGCTGCGGCGACGCGCATCGTACAAGAATACGCTGCGCCGGGAGCCAGCACGCGCATGCCCGTTCCCTGTGCCCCCGAAGCGGTCCGATTGAAGGCGTCGGTTTCATGCGTCACGGGCTCCACGGCGACAAAGTCGCATCCCGTCGGCGCGTAGACGACCAACCGGTCGCATGTTGAATCGGCTTCGATCCCGGTCACTACACCGCGCTCTGCCGAGACCAGCGTGGCACAGCCGGTCCATTCGGTAAAGACGTTGTCGATCGCTTTGTCGCCGAACGTTCGCGGCGCTTTGAATGACCATTCGTCAACTGCATCGAGTCGTTCGATCGGCATTCCCGTCTCGTCGTTGATCCAAATGCCTGCAGCAGTGAATTGAAGCGTCATTGTCGGATCGCGTGGAAAAAACGGATGCCAACCGAGGCCGAAGGGGAATGCGGTGCCGCCGGTGTTTTCGACCGTCAGCGTGGCGGTCAGCACCGCATGGTGCGCGTCACTGCTTGCGAGATCGAATGCTTGCACGGCGCGAAACGGCCACGGCCACGCCGATGCATCATTGCCTTGTGCATCGTGGTCGAGCGTCAACGTCGCACTCGTCGGCGTCGCGGCTTGCACGATCCACACGCACTGCCAGCCGACGCCGTGGATCGCATGCGGACTCGCACCGAAGTTTCGCGTCAACGCATGGCTACGATCGTGAAACGTCAGCGAAGCATTTCGAATTCGGTTGGAGTAAGGCACGAGTGGATACGAGCTCGTGAGGCGGACATTCGCGCTGGTGAGCACGTCGCCGGGGGTTTCGCGCAGGATTGCGCGCCCACTGAGCGCAAAAGCGCTGATCGCGCCGCCGAGGCCCGGCAGCAAACCAACGTGCGCCGCCCCCGCGGTCAGTTCGAGACGCTGTGTAATCAAGTCGCGTAGTTAGGACTTCGCGCTGCCTTTGATTTTGCCCAACCACTCCTGCGCGCGATTCACCATCATGCCGAGATCGGAGTTGATCGCGATCCACGTGAAGCCGTAATCGAGATATTTGAGCACCATGTCCGGATTTGGCCCGACGGTCCCAATGGGCTTGCCCGCATTGCGCGCGGCCGCGACGCCCTGCTTGATCTTCGCCTGGACATCCGGATGGTTGAAGTCGCCGAGATGTCCCATCGAGGCGGCAAGGTCGGCGGGACCGATGAATAACGAATCGACACCGGGCACCGCCGCGATCGCCGATATCTGTTCAGTCGCGGCGAGCGTTTCGATTTGCACGATGACGCAGATCTCGCTTGCCGCGGACTTGGCATAGTTGGCGACATTGCCGTAGCGACTGCCGCGATGAACGGCTGCAACACCGCGCACGCCGTCGGGCGGATAGCGCGTGTGCGCGACAGCGCGTCTCGCTTCGTCGGCGTTCTGGACAAATGGGATCAACAACGATTGCGCGCCGATGTCGAGCAATCGTTTGATCATGACCATGTCGTTCCACGCGGGACGGACGATCGCCGATGCGGGAGTGCCCGCGATCGCGCGCAGGATCTCGGAAACCTGCGGAGGGTCGATCGGCGTGTGCTCGGTATCGACGACCAGAAAATCGAAGCCGGTGCTGCCGAGCGCTTCGGCCGTCGCCGGCGCTCCGCTGACAAGCCACGCGCCATAGGGAACCGCGGCGGAAGCAATCGCGCGCTTGAACGAATTGACGGGCATGTCCATCATTTGCTCCGAGGAGTTCTGGCGCCGGCAATTTTCATGGGCGCGACGCCGATATGATATAGAGTTTCATAGGGGAGAATCGCTTGGCCAACCGTCTCGACGATCGTGCGCGGTATCCGGACCTCGCGGGACGCGGCGTTTTTGTCTCGGGCGGTGCGTCGGGCATCGGTGCTGCGTTTGTCGACGCCTTCGTCATGCAAGGATGCCGCGTGACATTCATTGACATCGCGGATGCGCCGGCGAAAGCGCTCGCCGACCGCTTTGGACCGGAGCGTGTTCGGTATCTTCATTGCGACGTTCGCGATATTGCGGCGCTCAAATCAGCGATCACTGCCGCCGAAGCGACGTTCGGATCGATTCGCGTGCTGATCAACAACGCTGCGCGCGACGATCGTCACGTGTTCACCGATGTCACGCAAGACTATTGGGACGAAAGTCTCGCGGTCAACTTGCGGCACCATTTCTTTGCAGCACAAAGCGTCGCGCCAGGGATGACGCGCGGGGGCGGTGGATCCATCGTCAATCTTGGATCGGTATCGTGGATGCGTGGCATCGCGGGCTTTGCCGCGTATTCAACGTCGAAAGCGGCGATCAACGGGCTCACGCGCACGCTCGCGCGCGAGCTCGGCGTGCACAATATTCGCGTCAATTCGATCGTTCCCGGCGCCATCGTCACCGAGCGGCAGAAAGCGCTATGGCTGACGGTGGAAAAGGAGCAGGCGTTCCTGGACGCACAATGCCTCAAGTTCAGGCTCTCCGAAGACGATGTCGCCCGCACGGCGCTCTTCCTCGCGTCCGACGAAGCGCGCGGCATCACCGGACAAAATCTGATCGTTGACGCCGGCTTGGCGCAGACGAGCGGTTAACGGTCTCTTCCCTATGTCCACTGTGTCGCTCACGAACGTCGCCAAGAGCTACGGCACGAATGAAGTCATCCACGGCATCGATCTCGATGTCGAATCGGGCGAGTTCGTGGTCTTCGTCGGACCTTCCGGTTGCGGCAAGTCGACGTTGCTGCGAATGATCGCGGGCCTGGAAACGATCACGTCCGGCGAAATCATGATCGGCGGCACTGTCGTCAACGAGCTCCCGCCGCGCGAGCGCGACATCGCGATGGTGTTCCAGGACTACGCGCTGTATCCGCACAAGACCGTATTCGAGAACATGGCATTCGGCTTGCGGTTGCGGAAACGCCCCGACGCTGAGATCAGGACGCGCGTCGGCGACGCAGCGAACATTCTGCAAATCACCCATCTGCTCGAGCGCAAGCCGCGCGAGCTCTCCGGCGGCCAGCGTCAGCGCGTTGCGATGGGGCGCGCGATCGTGCGCCAGCCGAAGGCATTTCTGTTCGACGAGCCGCTGTCGAATCTCGATGCGCTACTGCGCGCCGAAATGCGGATCGAGATGAAGAAGCTGCATCACCGCCTCGGGAACACGATCATTTACGTCACCCACGATCAGGTCGAGGCGATGACGCTCGCCGATCGAATCGTCGTGCTGCAGGAGGGCAAAGTCGTTCAATACGACACGCCGGACGGCATTTACAACCGCCCCGCGGCGCAATTCGTCGCCGGATTCACGGGCTCGCCGCCGATGAACTTCGCCACCTGCCGAATTGACGAAACCGGCAAAGTGCTGCATGTCGGCGGCGGCATCGACTTGCCGGTCCCGGAGAACCGGATCGCCGAATGCAGCCGCCATCACGGGCGCACGCTGACGTTCGGCTTGCGGCCGGAGCATATTGGGGGCGGCAGCGTGGGGGCGGCTATTCCGGCCAAGGTACTGCTCGTCGAACCATTGGGCGCGGAGACTCTTGGCGTGCTGAAGCTCGGAAGTCGATCGGATGGCCCGGAGGTGACCGGCCGTTTCGCACCCGATGCAAAGCTCGGCGTCGGCGACGATATCTCCGTATCATTGGCGCTCGACCATTTCCACCTGTTCGAGCCGGACAGCGGTGTGGCGATTCGCGGCGCCGATTGGTGATCGTTTGCGAGGCGAGGAGGAACGCAATGAAGACGTGGAGAATCGCGGCAACGATCGCGCTCGGTGCGGCGTTCGCGGCACAAGCGTGGGCGCAGCAGACGACATTGCGCATCTTTACCGGCGGTCAGCAGCGGCCCGATGTGATGCGCAAAATCGCCGACGAATATCAGAAAAAGAATCCCAACGTGAAGGTCGACGTCGAGGTCGGCGGTGCGACCTCCGACGCCCAGCAACAGTATTTGTCGACGGTGCTGTCGTCGAAGGACTCCGTTCTCGATGTGATCCTGATCGACGTCATCCGTCCCGCGCAATGGGCGGCGCAAGGCTGGGCGGAGCCGCTCGACGCGTATCTCGGCGCCGACAAGCCGAAGGTGCTCGCGCAATATCTGAAAGCGTACGTCGATGCCGATCAGGTAAACGGCAAGCTCATTGCATTGCCCTATTTCGCCGATGCGCAGTTTCTCTACTATCGAAAGGATCTGCTCGAAAAATACAAGCGTCCCGTACCGAAGACATGGGACGAGATGATGGAAACGGCGCGCGTCATCATGGACGGCGAGAAGAGTCCGCAATTGCAAGGCTTCTCGACGGCCGGCTCGCCGATCGAGGGAACCGTGTGCACATATCTCGTTCCCTTGTGGGGCACGGGTTCAGAGATCACCAAGGGGGGCAAGCTCAATCTCGACACGCCCGAAGCGCGACAACCGTTCCAACTTTACGGCCGAATGAAGCAGGCGGGGGTGCTGCCGAAGAACATCGCCGAAATTCCAACCGATCGCATTCGGATCGACATGCAAGGCGGCAATCTAATCTTTGCGATGACCTGGAGTTATGTGTGGAACCGGCTCGAGAACGACGCCGACAGCAAGGTCAAAGGCAAGATCGGCGTGACGATGCTGCCGCACGATCAAGGCGGCAAGAGTGCGACCTGCATCGGCGGATGGCAGCTCGCAGTGTCCGCGTTCTCGAAGAACAAGGTGGAAGCGGTGAAGTTCGTTCGCTGGCTGTCGTCACCCGAAGTGTCGAAAATGCAGGCAGTCCTCGCGTCGCACATGCCGGTATTCCCCAGTGTGTTCAAAGAGCCCGAAGTGCTCAAGGCAAACCCGTGGTTTGCCGACGCGCTGCCCGTCGTGGAGGGCGCGAGATCCCGGCCGGTCACCGCGCAGTATCCTCAGGTTTCCGACGTGATCCGCAGCAACATGAACGCCTATCTCGCCGGAACCAAGACAACGGACGGGGCGCTCGGCGACATGAAGAGCCGCCTGTCGCCATTCTTGCGCTGATGTGCTCGTAACAAGGAAAGATCTGTCCGAGCGCGCGCTCGGAACGCTGCTGTTGCTGCCCGCGGCGGCGCTGTTGCTGGTCATTGTCATCTATCCAATCGCGACGCTGTTCTGGAACAGCCTGCACGCCGTCGACAACGCCAATCCTGCCGCCGCGGAGACATTCGTCGCCTTCTCCAACTACACGCGAGCCTTCGACGATGAGCGTTTTTGGCATTCGTCGTGGAACACGATTCTGTATGCGATCGTCACGGTTCCCGGCGCGCTGATTGTCGGCCTCGGCCTCGCGCTCCTTGCCAACCTGCCGTTTCGCATCAAATGGCCGGTGCGACTGGGGCTCCTGCTCCCGTGGGCGCTGCCCCTGGTCTTCGCCGGTCTCATTTTTCGTTGGTTCTTCGAATATCAGACGGGAATCGTCAATGATCTGCTGATGCGCATCGGTCTCGAGCCGCTGCAATGGTTGTCGAGCCCGACGCTCGCCTTCATCGCAATTTCGATCGCCATTATCTGGAAGGCGTCATCGTTCATGGCGCTCATCTTGCTCGCCGGACTGCAAACGATCCCGCGTTCGCTCTACGAGGCCGCCGACGTTGACGGCGCAACACGATGGCAGCAATTTTGGGAGATCACGCTGCCGATGCTGCTGCCGTCGATCTTCGTTGCGTTGATCTTCCGCACGATCACCGCCATCCAGACGTTCGATATTCCGTTTGCGATGACGGGGGGCGGCCCCGGTGATTCAACGGAGACACTCGCGATGTACATCTACAAGACGACGCTCGATTTCCTCGACTTCGGCTACGGATCAGCGCTCGCCGCGCTGATGTTCGTCTTGTCGCTCGTTCTGACGTCGGGGTACTTGCGGTACACGCAGCGCTAGGAAATGCAGGCAAAGACCGCGAGAAACGACTTCAACGAGGCCTTTGGCCTCGACACACATGCTTCCCTATAGACGGAAGACTGTCGTCTGGTTCGCGGCGATCGTCGTCGCGGTGAACGGTTTTTTTCCCGCCGTCTGGATACTGTTGACGTCGTTCAAAACGGAAACCGAGCTGATCCAGAGTCCGATCACCTATCTTCCTCAGGCGGCGACGCTCGCGAACTACGATTCTGCGTTCACGTCGCAGCCGATCCTGCGCTTCATGTTCAACAGCTTGGTCGTTGCGTCGCTATCGACCGTCTTGTGCGTTCTGGTCGGCGCTCTCGCCGCTTATGCGTTGACCCGGTTGCGGCTTCCGTATCGCAATCTGATCATGTCGCTGCTGCTCGCGGTGGCGATGTTTCCACTGATTTCGCTGATGGTGCCGCTGTTCAAGCTGATGCGCGAGCTCGGGTTGCTCAACACGTATCTTGCGCTGATCCTGCCTTACGCCGTGCTGTCGTTGCCGGTTTGCACGCTGGTGATGGCGAGCTTCTTTCAGGACATTCCGCCGGACCTGGAAGCTGCGGCGATGGTCGACGGTTGCTCACGCGTTGGCGCGCTGTTTCACATCGTCATCCCGCTTGCGGCGCCGGGCGTTTTCACCGCGGCGATTCTCGCATTCGTCAACGCGTGGGACGAATTCCTCCTTGCATTGACGATGATGAATCGGGTGACGATGCGCACGCTGTCGGTGGGCATCACGCTCTATCAGGGCGAATTCGCGTTCCCGTGGCCATTGATATCGGCGGCATTGATCATCGCGATCGTTCCGATCTGCATTCTGATTGCCGTGTTTCAGGAGCGCGTGGTCGGCGGGCTGACGCAAGGCGGCGTCAAAGGTTGATACGGCCGTCGTGACTATAATTGTTCTTTTTCCCCATCCCACTCACTCATGCGCTTCGAAGGCTCGTCAACCTACGTCGCAACCGATGATCTGAAGCTCGCCGTCAACGCGGCGCTTGCCCTCGAACGCCCGCTGCTCATCAAGGGCGAGCCGGGCACCGGCAAGACGCTCCTCGCCGAGACGGTGGCGACCGCCCTCGATCGTCCGCTGTTTCAATGGCACATCAAATCGACGACTAAGGCCCAGCAAGGACTGTACGAATACGACGCGGTTTCGCGGCTTCGCGACTCGCAACTGGGCGACGGCCGCGTCGGCGACATCGCAAACTACATCAAGCGCGGCGTGCTGTGGGAAGCGTTCGAGAGCGAAATGCCTGGCGTCGTGCTGATCGACGAGATCGACAAGGCCGACATCGAGTTCCCGAATGATCTGCTGCGCGAGCTCGATCGAATGGAGTTCTACGTCTATGAAACGCATCGGACGATCGTCGCCCGTCATCGCCCGCTCGTCGTCATTACGTCGAACAACGAGAAGGAGCTCCCCGATGCGTTCTTACGACGCTGTTTTTTTCATTACATCCAATTTCCCGATCGCGAGACGATGACGCAGATCGTCGACGTGCATTTTCCCGGTTTGAAGAAGGTCCTGCTGCAGGAGGCGCTCGAGGTGTTCTTTAATCTACGCGACGTGCCGGGCCTCAAGAAGAAGCCATCCACGTCGGAGCTTCTCGATTGGCTGAAATTGTTGTTGGCGGAAGATATACCCGCGGAGGCGCTCAAGAGTGCCGACCGCAAGGCTTTCATTCCGCCCCTGCATGGGGCGCTGCTCAAGAACGAACAGGATGTTCACTTGTTCGAGCGCGTCGTGTTCATGGCGCGTGCGGGCAGATGAGCGCCGCCGGGCCGTCCCAAGGCGCGAATTACTCCCCCTTAGGGGGCGGAGGGCAGAGCGTAGCGGCCGCATTGGCCACTTCGGCCGCAAGCGTGGGGGGATCCATCCCGCGATTCATTGAACCGGTGACGCTCACCGGCACGCATGCGACAGTCGAGCCCCTCGCGCGCGAGCACGAGTCGGCAATCCGCGAAGCGGCCGCCGATGGTGAGCTGTGGAACCTTTGGTACACATCGGTCCCTGCGCCGGACAAGACCTCGATCTGGCTCGACATTGCGCTCGATATGCGCGAGCGATTGGGCGCGATGCCGTTCGTCGTCCGCGACAAGGTGCGCGGCGATATTGTCGGATCGACCCGCTACTTCAATGTCGACGCGGCGAATAGGCGACTCGAGATCGGCCATACGTGGTACGCAAGACGCGCGCAACGTACCGCGATCAACACCGAATGCAAATTGCTGCTGCTGACGCATGCGTTCGAGGCGCTTCAATGCATCGCAGTCGAATTCCGGACGCATTGGTTCAATCACCGGTCACGTGAAGCGATCTTGCGTCTCGGTGCCAAGCAGGACGGGGTGCTCCGCAATCATCAGGTCCTGCCCGACGGCAGCAAGCGGGACACGGTGGTCTTCAGCATCATCGACGGCGAATGGGCGGCGGTGAAAGCGCATTTACGCGGGCTGCTCGAACGGCCCGGTGGATCGCAACGATGAAGATTTCCGCGCAATTTTCGATGTGGGGCTCGGTGGTCTTCGCGCTGTTCTGCCTTGGCTATGCCTTTGCCGGATTTTCGTCGATGGACGGGATGGCGGACGATGCGGCGCGCGCCGACGCCCGCGGATTCGCGCTGTTCTGGCTGTTTCTCGGCGTCATCGGGATCGTCATGGCGGTCGTTTCGTGGTGGATGGTGAATGGCGATGACGGGAGTTCTGCAGAACGTTGATAGTGGCGAAGTCGCTGCGGGTGGCTCCGTACAAATCCGATGCTGGTCGAATTCTTCCTGCACCTCAAATCGTTCAAGCTGCCTGTCTCGACGCGCGAGTTCCTGACGTTGCTCGAAGCACTCGAGCATCGCGTCGTCTCGACGTCGCTCGATGATTTTTACGCGCTGTCGCGGCTTTGTCTCGTCAAGGACGAGCAGCATTTCGATCGCTTCGATCTCGCGTTCGGCAGCTACTTCAAGGGGGTCGATGGAATCTTCGATATCCGCGCCGAAATTCCCGAAGAATGGCTGCGCAAGGAATTTCTCCGGCATTTGTCCGATGAAGACAAGAAGTTGATCGAATCGCTTGGCGGCTTCGACAAG
>WNGI01006445.1_pt2 | contig 10928 bp, 10 predicted proteins | sample 5400621 | NCBI WGS metagenome assembly WNGI01 (sample SAMN13153374, study PRJNA577476) | soil metagenome | isolation source: 20 cm soil or saprolite under Garry oak tree replicate 1 | place: USA:California | collected 2016-06-15 | reverse complement strand
GTTCTTCTTCGGTCGGCTCTACCGGTTTCGGAGTAATCAATTTAAGGTCGTAATCAGGGTTGCGCTGCGGTGCAGGCCACTCCGGCCTGTCGAGCCATTCCCGGCTGTGATCGCGAAAGAAGTTCTTCACGATCCGATCCTCGAGTGAATGAAAAGCGATCACCGCAATGCGTCCGCCGGGCTCAAGTCGAGCAGTCAATACGCGCAGGCCCTCTTCCAACGCGCCAAGTTCGTCATTGACTTCCATCCGCAGCGCTTGAAAAACTTGCGTGGCGGGATGGTGCCGGCCGTGCCGGCCCACAAGCTTTTCGATCGCACGCGCAAGCGGCAGAGTTTCGCGGAACGGAAAGGTCTTACGCATCTTTACGATCAAGCTTGCGATCCGGCGCGCAGCCGGTTCCTCTCCCAATTCGCGAAATAGACGAGTCAATTGCTCTTCGCTGTACTCGTTTACGATCATAGCAGCAGTCAGTTGGGTTCGCGGATCCATGCGCATGTCGAGGGGACCGTTTCGCATGAAGCTGAAACCGCGTTCCGCATTTTCGAGTTGCCGGGAAGAGACGCCAAGATCAAGAAGCGCTCCGCCGATGGTGCGAATCCCAAGCTCATCGAGAACGCTGGCCGTGTGTCGGAAATTCGCCTGCCGCACAGCGATGCGGCGGCCGAAACGTGCAAGCTGCTCGCTTGCATGTTCAACTGCATCAGGATCCTGATCTAGCGCCAGAACATCGGCACCGCTTTTCAAAAGCGCTTCAGTGTGACCACCGCCACCACACGTTGCATCTACGATGAGAGAACCCGGTTTCGGCTCGAGCAATTCCACCACTTCCCGCTCGAGCACTGGACGGTGATAAACAAAATCATCCATTTCATACACCTCCTGTTCGAGGATCAGCGGATCTATGGCGACCCAAGCAGGCCGCTCAAAGAATAACGTGCTGATAACGTTTTGATCTAACATCGCCTTATAAGCCAATTACATTCGCCACGTGCTGGTAAGTAGGTGTCTCCTCCTCGTGCGCCCGCTTCCAGCGTTGCAGATTCCAAATCTCAAAACGCCCCCGCCCGCCCACCAAAGCAACTTCACCTTTCAATCCAACCGTCCGGCAAAGCTCTTCCGGCAAAACAAGGCGCCCTTGTCGATCCGCGCTCGCGTGCTGAGCGCGGGAATGCAGCTGGCGCAAGAAAACCCGACGATCGCGCGCCGACACACTTTGGTTCGTTTCCGCTGCCGAACTCATTCTTGCAAACTCTTCCGGTGACATGACCAGAAGAAATTGATGCGATGCCTCAGGCAAAAGGATAAATTCTTCGGCTTGATCGCGCCGCCAACGAGAGGGAATAGTGATTCGATTCTTTTCATCAATGGAATGCCGGAACTCTCCGGCATAGAAGCGTTCAGGTAGAGAATCGGCGTCCATGGTCGAGTGGAGTATTCATCCATTTTCCTCCACTTGGCCCCATCTTTAACCACCTTCCCACACCCCGGTCAATAAAAAAATTTCAGTATGTTTGCAGCCGCGTGCCTTAACCGTAAGCTTCTCAGGTCATGAAATTTTCCACGCCTGGGCTGGTGATGATGTGTGCTCTTCTTATTTGTGGTAACATAATCGCATTCAGCCAGTCTCCCGAGGAAATCAGGAATGATGCCGTCCGGGTCACCGTATCGATGCATTCGGATGGCTCGCGCACGGTTTACAAGTTTGATGGCGCGCAGCACAAGGCAGTGGCAACGACTACTGGCGAGGATGGCAAACTCCGCGAGACGATTCGTTATGAGCTGGACGAGGCGGGGCGTTTTTCCAGCGGAGAAGTTTCCGGTCCCGATGGCCGCTTTCGACTCAAGAGCCGGTACAAGTACGACGACGCCGGTCGGCTTCAGGAAGAAACGCAAAGCGCAGAAGACGGCACCGTCCTACACAAGTTCGTTTACAGCTACGATGCATCCGGCAAACAAACCGGCTATTCCATTTTCGATGGATCGGGCAAGTTGCTCGGCCGCAGGACCTCCGCTACCACTCGCCCGTCTTCTTCACCAAAACCGCGCGAAAAAAATCCACGGTAGGGTGACTGAACTGAAGATAGCCCGGCGCTAAACGCTGACTATTGGCGTCGGTTGAGCCACTGGATCGACATTTGGTTGTTGGCTTGCCACAGTCGGAAAAGAGGGCTACAAAACCGGCGTGATTGAGTACATCCAAAAGGGGGGATTGTTAATGTGGCCAATTCTGGTCTGTAGCGTCATCTCGATCGCGGTCTTTGCCGAGCGCTTCTTTTACTTCCATCGTGCCACAATTCATGTCGGCGACTTTTTGAAGGGACTCTCGAATCTTGTCCGTCGTCGTAATTTTGCTGAGGCGCTGCATGAATCAGCCGGGACACCGGGTCCGGTCGCGCGGGTGATTCATGCCGCAATTATTCGGCACGATGCGCCTCGCGCAGAACTGCGCGATATCGTGCAAGAAGCCGCCCAACTCGAAGTACCAAAGTTGGAACGATTTCTCGCAGTCCTGGCTACCATCGCTTTTCTCGCGCCGCTGCTCGGATTGCTTGGGACCGTGGCGGGAATGATCGACGCGTTTGGAACGATTGCCTCAAGCGGCGGTTATGCGACGGTGACTGAGCTTTCCAGCGGCGTGTACAAGAGTTTGCTGACGACTGCGGCAGGCTTGGTGGTCGCCACGCCAACCTTTGTCGCTTATAGCTACCTCTCTTCGCGCGTGAACACCATGCTGCATGATATGGAGCGCGCGGGGATCGAGATCGTCCACATGTTGACCGAGACCCGCCCGATCAGCGGTATCATCAGCTTTCAATCACCTGAACCGCAGGCCCCTTCCGAGGCACAGTTTGACTCGTAACCGGCGATTCGATAAATCGATAAGCCTCCAGCGCCTCATGAAACTCAGCCGCACGGTGACGTTCAACTTCGGCTGGCTTGTCCTCATCGCGCTGGTCGACGTCGCTTTCCTCCTCGTTTTTTTCCTGTTACTAAGCTCGAATTTTATTTTGCAACAAGGGATCTCCGTTTCGATGCCGTTCTCGCGCTTTACACTTGGCCCGCAGACCAACCAGCAAATCATAAGCATTACGGGCGGCGCAGTTCCCGCCATCTATTTCCGGGAGCAGAGAGTCACAATCGAGCAACTCGGGCCATTGCTGGATGTAGCCAAGCGCGAGAACCAATCGATTATCATAAAAGCAGATCGTACCACTCCGTATGAAACCGTTGCCGAAGTGACGAACGCTGCGCTTGAACACGGCATCACTTCTGTTGCATTAGCTGCGAATCCGCCGCGATGAACAGCCTCACTCCCGAGCTCGCAACCGAACCGCTTCTTTTTAATTGGGATTCGCCTCGGCGCACCAAAGCAGCGATTACAGCTTTTCTAGCGCTTTCCCTACTCACGCATGCGCTCTGCTTCTACATTTTCCAAATTGCTTACCCGCCGACGGTGGCGCTCCTCCCGCCGCCAGCTCGCGTAACTTTGATAACACCCGCTTCGGAAGAAGGCCGCACATTGCTTCGCTGGATCGACGCAGAAGATCCCGCGCTTGCTTTTACAACTCATCGTCCGCCGGAATCAAAGGTCCGCGCCCTGCCGAAGATTGAGCATGTGCCGTCCTATCTCACGGCGAAGCTAACGTTGAAGGACGTTCCGTCGCCGGAAGTCGATTTGCGCATCCCGGATTCCCAGCCACCTGGCGCAGTGCCGTTTCTCCCGCGAAAAACTGCCTCTGTAATCAAGCCGACCACGACATCTGTCTCGTTTTCAAATGAACTCGATACTTTTGGCGCGCCGACGTTGCCAAAGCTGAGTTTCGCCGCATCCAGCGGAGAGACACCTCAAACGATTTACTTTCGCGTGGCCGTGAGCAGGTTTGGAGAAGTTCGGTACTGTTTTCTTCTTAACTCCTCAGGCGATCCGGCGCTGGACGAACAGGCGCGTCTTTATCTTGCGCAGTGCCGTTTTTCCCAAAGCGCCGCAAACGCGGGCAAAGCCGACCCATTTCTGACCTGGGGCATCGCGACGATTGAATGGGGCAGCGACATCGCACAGCCGCAGGCAACACCGGCAGGTCGCGCAACCCCGTGATTCGCGTCAGTCTCGCCGCGCTCGCCACGATTTATTTGCTGCTTTTCCTTGCGGCGGTTTTCCTCTTCTGGATAGTGGGAGAATGGAATCGCCGGCGGCGGGAGCGGCGGGCGCTGCAGCATCGGTTACGCTGCGTGATTTGCGCGTTCGAATTTGAGGATCACACCGACGCACTGCTTCCCCGGTGCCCGCGCTGCGGAAGTTTAAACGAACGATTTAAGATGGAGCAAATTTAACATGGGAATGTGGATAGGCAGAAATCGCAAAGCGCGTGTGACCTACGGATTTGATGAAATCGCGCTTGTACCCGGGCGCGTGACCATCAACCCGAATGAAGTCGACATCACTTTCCGTTTGCCGCGCAAAGGAAACGAGCCGCTTGAATTGAAAATTCCCATCCTCGCCAGCGCCATGGATGGAGTCGTCGATGTCCGTTTCGCGATCGCCATGAACAAATTAGGCGGGCTGGCTGTTCTAAATCTCGAAGGAGTGCAAACGCGCTACAAGAATCCACAGGAGGTGCTGCAAAAAATCGTCGAAGCTGATAAATCCGACATCACTGCGCTGCTGCAAAGAATTTACCAGGAGCCGGTCCAGGAAGATCTAATCGCGGCGCGTGTGCGCCAGATTAAAGACGTCGGTGTGCTGGCTGCGGTCAGTTCCATTCCTCAGCGCGCGGCCAAATTTGGCAAGATCGCGCAAGAAGCTGGCGCGGACGTTTTCGTGGTGCAAAGCACGGTTTCGACCGTGCGGCATATTTCGTCAGAGTATAGATCGCTTGATCTGGAAAAGTTTTGCCGCGAGATGCGCATTCCGGTGATTGTCGGAAACACGGTCGGCTACGACGTGACTTTCGAGATCATGGAGTCCGGACCGGCTGCGGTTTTGGTCGGCGTCGGGCCCGGGGCAGCGTGCACTTCGCGTGGTGTGCTTGGACTCGGTGTGCCGCAGGTCACTGCGACAGTCGATTGCGCAGCGGCGCGCGATGCTTATTTCAAAAAAACATCGCGTTACGTCCCGATCATTACCGATGGCGGGATGAGCAGAGGCGGCGACGTTTGCAAAGCGCTCGCTTGCGGCGCGGACGCGGTAATGGTGGGCAGCGCGTTTGCCAGAGCGCAGGAAGCGCCGGGCTGCGGCTATCATTGGGGCATGGCCACTCCACACGCAAATCTCCCGCGAGGGACGCGCATCAGGGTGGGCGCCACCGGCTCGCTAAAACAAATTCTGTTCGGTCCAGCGGAAGTTGATGATGGCAGCCAAAATTTAGTCGGCGCGATCACCACGTGCATGGGTAATGTCGGCGCTCGCAATATTCCAGAATTTCAGCAGACGGAGATTATCATTGCGCCTTCCATCAGGACCGAAGGAAAACTCTTCCAGACCGTGCAAAGCGTTGGGATGGGAACCAGCTGACGTTTTATCGCTTCAACGCTTCATCGCTTTAACGTCCTAACGCTTCATTGCCATGACAGATCGCAGAGTTGTTATCAGTGGCTTGGGCGCTGTCACACCGCTTGGCAGCCATATCGAGACGTTTTGGTCGAATCTTATGAACGGTGTTAGCGGTATTCACACAATCGATACGTTCGATACCGCTGTATATGATTGCAAAATCGGCGGGCAAGTGCGCGATTTCGATCCAAAGCCATTCTTCAAAAATCCGAAGGATGTCCGCCGCACGGATCGATTTACTCAGCTTGCAATGGCAGCTGCGAAAATCGCGCTCCAGGATAGCGGCGTTGATGTGGAGAACTTCAGACGGCGAGATCGGTTTGGTGTTCTTGTTAGCACCGGCATTGGTGGACTGAAAACACTCCAGGATCAGTTGACCATTCTCCTAACAAAAGGACCGTCAAGAAATTCGCCGTTCACCATACCGATGTTGATCAGCAACATGGCCAGCGGGGTGATCTCGATGGAGTACGGTCTGCACGGACCTAACATGTGCATTGTCACCGCATGCGCGACGTCAAACAACGCAATCGGTGAAGCCTGGCGGATCATAAAGTTTGGTGATGCCGATATTTTCCTTGCCGGCGGTGCGGAGGCTTCGATTGTCGAGATCGGTCTTGCCGGGTTCTCAGCGATGAGAGCGCTCAGCACGCGTAACGACCAACCCGAGCGCGCTTCCCGGCCGTTCGATCGTGACCGCGACGGCTTTGTGATGAGCGAAGGTGCTGGAATCGTGGTGGTGGAAGAATTGGAACATGCCAAGGCGCGTGGCGCAAAAATTTACTGCGAAATCACAGGATACGGTCTTTCTGCCGACGCCTACCATATGACGGCGCCGCCGCCGGATGGCGAAGGCGCCGCGCGCGCCATGCAACTGGCGCTTGAGCATGCCCGCGTATCCCCAGATCAGGTGGATTATATCAATGCGCATGCCACTTCGACCGACATCGGTGACCTGTGCGAGACACGCGCAATCAAACAAGTATTCGGAGAACATGCGTATAAGGTCTCCATCAGCTCTACCAAATCGATGACCGGCCATTTGTTAGGCGGCGCGGGTGGAGTAGAAATGGCCGCGTGCGCTCTTGCTATCCGCGATTCCGTCATCCCGCCAACGATCAATCTGGAAAATCCCGGAGAAGGCTGCGACCTCGACTACACGGCAAATGTCGCTCGAGAAAGGAAAGTGCGCGTTGCACTAAATAACTCTTTCGGTTTCGGCGGCCATAACGCGACTCTGGTCGCCACCGCATTCGAGAAGTAGGAGATTGGTAGGGCGCGACCGCCGGGCGCGCCGCAACGTGCACCGATCGCTTTGACTATTCACCATTCACCGATCACTATTTACTCGCGAAGGCTTTCGGAGTTCACTTCCTCACATCACACGCGGGCATAGCTTAATGGTAAAGTTCCAGCCTTCCAAGCTGGCCATGCGGGTTCGATTCCCGTTGCCCGCTCTTTTACCTATGAAAACTAGGGCGAAACTGCCTCTCTGAATCGAAAAGTCAGAACCTTAAGTCAGAACAAATCCGCTGAAATTCTCCTGTTTCCGAGCATGTTCGGCAACGCTCGCTCGTCCTCTGTTCAGAATGCGCCGGACGCGGCTATTTTTGCAGATTTTCTTTCCCGCTCTGCGAACCCATTGCGTCAGCGCCCGAAAGCATTTCGCGGTTTGGCAGCGTCTCTTTGCTGTCTGCGCTTTGCGTTCCGCTGATCTCCGCGACCAGCGCGGCGTAGCGCGCGTGTAGCAGGTCAGCGTTGAATTGCAGATTCACTTGCATTGGAATTTCGCCAGTCTCGCCTAAGAGCGCGAGAAGCTTGTCGGTTGCGATCCCGGCTGTCGTGCCCGCGTCGCGGAGACTCGCTTTGCCTGCGAGTTCTTCCATGCGTTCGGCTGCGATTTCCGCCACGTTGCCAAAGATCGACACCAGCCTTTGTTTTCGCTCAGCTATTGCGACAGCCTCTCGCTCTCTGATTTTGCGAACCGTGTGCGTGGAAACGCGGTGCCGCTGGGCGATGTGTTCAATCTTGGCGTCCGGCTCGGCTAATGACCGGACAACAGCCCGGTAGGTCTTCGGGCGGGTTCGCGCGACCCGCTCAGCAGTGAAACGATCCTGGCCGTTTGTTGGCTGGATTATGTTCATACGAACAGGTAAGCTGTTTTGGAGGAAAACGCAAAGCGTTAGTTGCCGTGACAATCATCGAAATCAGACCGCACCCTTGGGGCTGGAAGGTTTTTGAAGCGCCCGGCGTCGAGCCTGTTTTCCCCGAGAAACGCTAGGCAATCAATTACGCTAAGAACCGCGCGAGCTTTCGCTCTGGCGAGATTCGGATTCTCGACTCAACTGGCAACGTCGAGTGGACGATCCATTTCACCGAACCGCATCGAAAACTGTGACGCGAGGTATAACGCCGGGAAGCCGTCGGCTGCATCGCGTGGTTAGGCTGCTTAGCGTGGTGGATTGAAGGAGAAAACTATGGAAGTTTCGAGCGTGTAAGATAAAGCTCGACAAGCTTTCGCGGATCGCGTAAAAATCTCCTTGATTACGTCAGCCGACGTTTCAACGCATCTTCGGGCCGGGCTGAAGAAGCCCGTGGGGCTGGACCTTCGCTGGGACTGCCGCCTAGCGCGATCACCAGATTCAACTGGAGCCCCGAGTCAGCCGAAAGTGAGGCCGCCGTTCAGAGCGCCTCGTGAGGATGGTTCTTCGTTCCGCACGGAACTGGATTGCAGTTAGTGATACAACCTCAACAAAAAAGGAAAATAGAAAATATGACAACTCTGCACTCAAGAAAATCAATCGACCCGTCGCCTCTGCGATGGGGTCTTCGGTTTGGCGCGCTCGCCCTCGCCCTTGCCTGCTTCGGGCTTTCGCCCGCGGCGCAAGCACTATTACCGCCGCCGCCACCGGACGGAGGCTACCCGAACGGGAACACGGCGGAGGGGGATAATGCGCTCTTCAACCTCACAACCGGCTTCGATAACACAGCCATCGGTTTTTTTGCGCTCAATAGCAACACAACCGGCGGCAGCAACACGGCCACCGGTGTTTCTGCACTCTCTAACAACACAACCGGCGGCCAAAACACGGCCACCGGTGATAGTGCACTCTTTAGCAATACAACTGCCTTCGCCAACACGGCCGCCGGTCGTTTTGCACTCTTTAGCAATACAACCGGCGGCGGCAACACGGCCACCGGTGTTTCTGCACTCTCTAACAATACAACCGGCGGCCTCAACACGGCCATCGGTTATCAAGCGCTCTCTACCAACACAACCGGCGGCAACAACACGGCCACCGGTGTTTCTGCACTCTCTAACAACACAACCGGCGGCCTCAACACGGCCACGGGTTTTCAAGCGCTCTTTCACAACGACACCGGCAGCGAGAACACGGCCAACGGCGCTTTTGCGCTCTTCAGCAACAAAAACGGCAACGACAACACCGCTAGCGGTTTTAAGGCGCTCTTTAGCAACATAGAGGGTCTCGAAAACACGGCCACCGGTTCTGGCGCGCTCCAAAGCAACATAAACGGCACCGACAACACGGCCATCGGTTTTAAGGCGCTCTTTAGCAACAGAGAGGGTCTTGAAAACACGGCCATCGGTTCTGGCGCGCTCCAAAGCAACACGTTCGGCACCGAAAACACGGCCACCGGTTCTGGCGCGCTCGAACTTAACACCATTGGCAACCAAAACACGGCCGCCGGTTCTGGTGCGCTCCAAAGCAACACAACCGGCAACAACAACACGGTCATCGGTAGTGTTGCGCTCTTTTTCAACACCACCGGCAGTGCCAACACGGCCAACGGTATGCTTGCGCTCGGTCTCAACACAATCGGCAACAACAACACGGCCATTGGTTTTGATGCGCTCGGTCGCAACACCATCGGCAACAACAACACGGCCGAGGGTTTCCAAGCGCTCGAGAATAGCAGCGGCTCCAATAACATCGCGTTGGGCTACAATGCCGGCTTTAATCTCACGAGTGGTAGCAACAACATTTATATCGGTGCGCCCGGCGTGGGGGCCGAATCCAACACTATTCGCATCGGCAGAAGAGTTCAGAAGAGCGCCTACATGCAGGGGATCAGTGGGGCAACCGTTGCGTCAGGGGTAACAGTGATCGTCGGGAACGACGGTCACCTTGGAACAATAGTTTCCTCGGAGCGATTCAAGGATGAGATCAAACCCATGGACAAGGTGAGTGAAGCGATCCTAGCGCTCAAACCGGTCACCTTCCGCTACAAAAAGGAGCTTGATCCCGATGGCATTCCGCAGTTCGGCCTGTTGGCAGAGGACGTAGAGAAGGTAAACCCCGAGCTCGTCGTCAGGGACGCGAAGGGCAAGGTTTACACCGTCCGCTACGAGGCCTTGAACGCGATGTTGCTCAATGAGTTTCTTAAAGAGCATAGCAAAATCGAGAAATTGGAAGCCACCATCGCACACCAGCAAAAGCAAATTGAAGCGCTTAGTGCGGGCCTACAGAAAGTCAGCGCCCAGCTTCAACTGAGCAAACCGGAACCGCAAACCGTTCTGAATAATCGCTAAAGCCGTCAACCAACCGAAGCAATGAACCGTCGCGCTTCACCGCATGGCGGCTTTTTGTTTCACGCGGTAACGCTCACGGCTCTTTAAACTCGCCTGCATGCTCGTGGGTTTCGATCACGTTTCCCGCTTCATCGTAAACGCGGATCACTGCATTATGTGACCGGCTATAGAATTTTGCGTAGCTGATTGCGTTCGCGACTGCATCCGGCTCACCGTACCAGAGCCGACCGAATGGGAGCGCATCGGAGATGAGATCAAAGCCGTGATGATCTTTCCATATCGCGCAATCGCGAACTCAAACTCGGCGTGCTCGCGCCCGTGATTGCCTGCCCGCTTGCCTCTTATTACTGCGCTCAAAATCATCCACGACTTCCTGTATCTCGTCCCGCAGCGTGATTGGCTTTCCGTTCCTTTCGATTGGCTTCCAGCCGAAGCGTTTTAAAGCGGCGCTGCCATCTATACTTTGAATGGCTATTTTGGGCGGCGTTTTGTCGTTGCCCACTGCGATTCTTGTCACCACCCGTATCGGCCTTCCCTGTGCATACTGTGCATCCAAACAGTGACCTAACGCGAGCGTCCCGCACTGTTCCCCGCGCAATACCCATAGCTCACCTTCGAGTCCGCACTCGCGGGCAAAGCGACGCGCTTCCGCAACTGCTTTTTCCTCAGCGGGCGTCATCACAAGCCCTTTTTCTTCATCGGTCAATCTTGTAGTGTGACTTTTCATGCCCAAACCATTGCCACATTTTCAAGTAATTTCACCGATGAAGCGGCAGACATGCGCGAACGTGGGGAGTGCCCTTACGACACCGAGGGCAGCAACA
>WNGI01006098.1_pt1 | contig 10928 bp, 9 predicted proteins | sample 5400621 | NCBI WGS metagenome assembly WNGI01 (sample SAMN13153374, study PRJNA577476) | soil metagenome | isolation source: 20 cm soil or saprolite under Garry oak tree replicate 1 | place: USA:California | collected 2016-06-15 | reverse complement strand
TTCCACGAGAACTGCACCACTTGTGTCCCCGCCGCAGTGGCGATCTCCTGCGTTCCATCCGTGCTCGCCGAATCGACCACAACAATTTCATCCGCAAATGAAACACTGGCGAGACAATCCCGCAGGTTTGCGGCCTCGTTTTTGACGGGAATCAGCACCGATAACGGCGCGCGCCCGTTATCTTGCTCGCTCATTGAGTGATCTCGCGTCGCTTGGTTTCACGCGCCGGATTTCCAACAACAATCACCCATGGCTTCACGTCCTTCATTACGACCGAGCCAGCGCCGACAATCGCTCCTTCACCAATGGCAACTCCCGGCCCAACGAACGCATCTGCGCAGATCCACGCTTGCGCGCCAATGGTGATCGGCGGACGCACCAGTGGAAAATCCGATCTTGTGTGATCGTGCGTCCCCGCACAAAGATGAGCGCGGTGCGAAATGGTGACACGCGCGCCGATCGTGACACGGCCGAGATTATAAATGAACGCGTACTCGCCAATGGCGCTCTCGTCTTCCACCTCCAGGTTCCATGGGAAATAGATGGTCGCAGAAGGGTAAACATGAACATTACGACCGACCTTTGCTCCAAAACAGCGGAGCAGAAATCGTCTCCAGGCGAAACAAGGTCTCGGACTAAACCGGAACAGCGGTTGCACGAAGGTCCATAACATCCTCCGAGCCATTTCACCGGAAGAATACTTTTGCGCGCGACGGTTTTTTTCGATGTCCAGCATGCGAAAGACTATTGACGATGGACCACATGACTACGGGACTGCCGGCGCATAGTCCAGCGGTCTCGTCGTCTCGGTGACCGACCTCTGATTTCCCACCTGCGACTTCTCAGTCAAACCTGACTGTCTCCGGCCGTGTGCCACCGCCAACCACCCACTCGTAAACCACACGCATCTGCTCACCGACTCGTGGCCATGAAAATTTCTCGGCTACCAGAGCCCGTCCGCGGGCGCCCATCGCCTGTCGCTCGTTATCATTCATTTCAGCCAACTGTTTCAGCCCCGAAGCAATTTCGCTCGAGGTCGTCCCGATCTGTAACGCCGCGCTCGCCGCAAAGCCTTCTGGTAGATTGCACGCGGGTGTCATTACCACCGGCTTCGCATAAGCCCACGCTTCGAGCGCTGCCATTGGTAGCCCTTCACTCAACGAGGACAGAATGAACGCATCGCAACTTCGGTACGCTGCAGCTTTCTGTTCACCGAATAACGGACCAAGAAAAACGACAGTGGCATCGTGAGGTGTTCGATGTTTCTTTGTTCCGGCCGCGGCGAGTTCTGCAGACGAAAGCTTCAACTCTCTCGCGAGCCGCTTCAATTCGTCCTCGTGTCCGCCCTGATCCCAACCCGCGATGGCTAAGACCCAGGAGTTGAGAGTTGATGGTTGAGAGTTGAGAGTCGCTCTCCAGGCACGAATGAGATTCGCGAGATTCTTCTTGGGATGCAATCGCCCGAGACACAGCAGCACCTTCCTGCCTTCTCCGAAGGCTAATTTCGAATTTCGAATCTCGAATCTCGAATTTTCAGGGCTCCATTCAACTCCATTTGGAATCACACAAATCGGATTGCGCAGCCCGTAGGCACGGATGGATTGCGCTTCGGCATCGCATAATGCGCGAATACATGCCGCGTCTTGGAGATTTCGATCTTCGTAAAGAAACGCGGCGATCCGCTTTTTCCATTTTGAATTGTTCAGCGCCCAACGGTCGAGCATCCCGTGTGGATGAACAATGTACGGATGGCCTGTCCGCCGATGCCAGTGACGCGAGGCAACGGAGCAATATTTCCACAAACCATGGGTGCACAGAACATCGAGATCAGCCTCAAGCAAAGCCGGCAGTAACCGGCTGGAATAACCCCAGCTTCGAAAAAGTGGCGAGGACGTGTGAACAGAAAGCGGCTGCCACTGCGGCAAATCGGCCGCAGTGTTTTTGTCGCCAATAGCAAATACGTTGACCGTCGAATCAGCCGAGCTCATCGCTTTGGCCAGCCCGCGCACGCCTTCAAGTAAACCGCCTGCTTCACGCGAAATGCTGCTGACCAGGGAACCAATCTTCATGAACGCGCCAACATTCTGGTCATCATCCGGCTAGAGCGAGAACTCTTTCGTGGATGGATCAACGCCAGCTCGGCCGCTCGCTTCAATCCTTCACCAAATCGCTCCGGCCCAAAGTTCGCCGCGATTCTGCGGCTCGCATCTTCGAGGCGCTTGTGCTCATCATCTGAAAGCGAAGCCATTTCAAAAAGCCGCGACGCCAGCTCATGCTGATTGTTCGGATCAAAAGTAAACCCATTGCCCTCGACAAGTTCAGGCACACACCCGCAACGATTGGACACGATCACCGGCAAGCCCGATGCAATAGCTTCGTTTACAACCAATCCCCATTGCTCCGTCGTGCTCGCGTGGACAAATGCATTTGCCAGCCCATAATACACCGGAAGCTCTTCGTATTGCTTGAACCCGGGCAAGAGGACCGAGTCCTGCAAGCTGAGCGTTGAGAGTTGAGAGTTGAGAGTTTCACGCAACGGGCCGTCACCGAGGAGAACTAAATCCCAAGGTCTGTTATCTGTTGTCTGTTGTCTGTTGTCTGTATTGCCAGCAAGCTGTCGATAGCGCGCATAAGAGCGAATGAGAGTCGGAAGATTCTTCTTTTCAATGAACCGCGCCGACGCGAGAAAGTAATTCTCCGGTAATCCGTATTTCTGTCTGACCTCTAACCCCTGCCTGCCACGCCGTAGTCCAGCGAAGGTGGGACCCCTGATCTCTTCGGCTTTTTGGCGGAAATACTCATTGTCCACCACATCGTATCCGGTGAAGATCCGCTCGCGCCGCATCCCAAGGCGAACCAGGTAATCAACGTGCCGCTCACCACCAACGAGCGCGGTTGAATAAAGATCGACAATCCATCGCTTGATCCATTCACGCCAAGCAGAGCGCGGCTTGTCGAGCGCGGTGCTTTCGGACATCAGAATTGCCGGTGTTCCGCTTTCAGCACACCACCGAAGCGCGGCAAGGGCAGCGTTATCCGACCATCCCGGGATGGCCACCGCATCCGGAGCGGAATCTTTTAGCGCATCCTCGACGCGCGTAGAAATCTGCTTGACTGACATCGTACGCGTATTTCCGCTGGGAAATAGAGTCAGCCGCGAACAGCCCTCCGCACCTCTAGTGGCAGACCAGGCGTACTCCTGCGTTTCCGCTGCGACCTCGATACCAGTAATATCACAATGGCGCGCCGCTGCTGCTTGCAGCCGCGCGCAATGATAGGGACCGAATCGATGAAAAATGACAGCGATCCTCACTGCGAGAGGAGCTAGGCGGACACCGCCGACGGCGAAAGCGGAGATGCAACAACGCCACGCTCTCTCGCATAGAAAGCGATCGCCCCGATAAAGATCAGGCCATAAATAAACGCCGGCAGGAAATCTATCGTTTGGTGCGTTGCAGCGCGCATCGCTGACGTCGTGATTTGAATATAGAGGATTTGCGCCACGATCCCGTTTGGGCGATTCGCTGCGGCCCAGAGGGTCTTAAATAAATATCCAAGTGCCGCAAAAAAAAGACAGCCAAAATAGCCGAATTCGTTAAACGAATCCCCCATACCTGTAACAGTCAGTCCAACTGGCAACCTGAATCCAAGCACGTCGTAAACGAAGTCGCTCATATCGCGTTGTTCTCCTCCGATCATGAGCGAGTCTTTGAAATCCCTGCCCAGGAACTGCGCTGGAATGAAACGCAAAACAATCTGGTTCCAATAACCTGCCCCAAATTCGTAGTCCCCGGTCCCTTCCGTAGCTGCTATTAGCGCCGTCGCATTTTTCAACTCGCTTATCGCATCAGGGTCAAGAGCCTCCCGAAATTGTTCTGTGAAGTTGATCTCTTTGAACGCTGCGAAGGGATCTTCTCTGGCCAGTTGCCGGTACTCGGCTGTCGACGGTATGAAAAGTGTCCCTGCGAGAACAGCCGCGACAATCGCCCAGCGCGGCGCGGCTTTTCCCTTGATGAAAAAAATTCCAAGACCCACGGACATCAGGAAAAGCACCGTCGGCTCGCGCCGTCCGTGAAACAGAGCGGCTTGCATGGGGACAACGGCAGCACCGAATGCGGCGAGCCACGCAATAATCCATCCTCGCTTGAGCGCACAGTAAAAACAGATTGCGAAGCCCGGATAAACGAGACCACCGAAGAAGAGGTAAACCGTCGAGATTCCGGTCATCCTACTCGACAATTCTTCCTCTGGCAGAGTGCCGAGCTTGTGAGTGAAGTACCAGCCGATGAGAACGAGAGCAATGCCGCCTTGGAGAAAACGCGCTGGATCAATGGCAATATTGAGTTTTGCAAGAAGCGCGGGATGAGGGCGGCGTTGATAACCAAGCCAGCAACACACCAGACATAGGAAACACATTAACAGCGTCATCCGGAGATAAATGCCTCCCCATTGGTCGCGGTAGAGCGCATATGCCTGTGGAAGAATGAAAGCGGTGAACGTCGCTGCCATGAAATATGGGAATTCGTAGATCAGGCGTGGCCGCCAGATCGCCGCCGCCAGCAACACAACGCACGTCAGTGCGAATGGAATAAAGAAGTTGGCCATGCGTTAGGGAACAGGAGCTAGAAGATAACAGTTCGAAGACGGAGCCAAACCTCTCTCCTCGATCTCCAATCTTCAATCCTTAATCTTCCATCTTTAATCTTCAATCTCCGATCCTAGTCTCGCTGTCTCACCATCAACGGCTGAAGCTCCTTTTTCAGGTGTTCGGCCAGCCGAATAGCCAGAGCAATGATTGTCAGGGTTGGATTGGAATAGCCTCCCGTGCAGAATACCGAACTTCCAGCGATGAAAAGATTGTCGCTCTCATGGACGCGGCAATTCGCATCCACCACGCCGGCGGCTGGACTGTTGTGCATTCGAGTCGTGCCGAGATGATGATGCCCCGTCGTATGCACGCGTGGATGTCGGAGCCGCACTAGACGCCCCAGACGGGCGCGCTCAAAGGATTTATTCAGTAGTACGCCGGCGCGGTGTGCGCTGTCTCGGCTTTGCTGCCCCCACCTCCAGGTTACCAAAGTTCTCCGACATCCGACGCTATCCAATTCCGTCGAGAGAGAAACGCGATTCGAAGGATCAGGCGGTTGCTCAAGATAGAATTCCGGTTCCATGCTCCCGAACGTTTTTTCCATGTTCGGCAGCATCGACCAAAAGCTGAAGGAAGCCTGCTTCGGTGCGCGGAAATGCCGCCAGGCGTATGCCAAAATATCACCGCAGTTTACGCAAGCACGAGGCGCGAGCGCGAGCGATCTCGCCAATTGCTTTTGCCGCGCGAGCAAGCGCATTTCGCGGAGAGCTTCGATCCCTTTAGAACGGTAGCCCTTCGGTTTCGGCCAAAGCACGCCGGATAAATTCAACAGCCGGTTTTCCCGCAAAACTGCTTCCGGCAAAGTCAACCGCCCGAGTACGCACTGTCCCTGAACCGTCCGCACATCATACAGACCGAGCAGAGGAAAAAGTGCAGGCGACGAGGGAACCCACTCGCAAAAATAGTACAGCGGATGGTCCATCAGAAATCTGCCCACCAGATCTCTGCCGTTGCCGATGCCCGGCGTGAATACTGTATTTGAGAGCAGTAGTAAGCGGGGGTTCTCAATCCCGCCTGCTGCCAGAACGAAGATGCGCGCCCGAATCTGCGCCTGTTTCCGATTCGAGGTCAGCACGCGCAAGTATTCGATTCGATTAGAGCTTGGACCAGGAACTAATTCGGTGACCGTGGCTCTAAAAAGACAATCGATATTCGTACTCGCGTTGATCAGTTCCCTCGCGGCCACCAGAAGTGGCTCTGCGGATCGAAGCTTATAAATCCGGGTTATCGCTTCGTCCGCTGGAAATTGGAGACGCCGATTGCATTCATCCTGCCACACCGCAGCCTCGTAAGTATTCGAAGAAAGCCCGCACAATTCTTCTGCTTGTTTGTAGTAAGGGTCTAAGTAAGCGCGCGAGAAAGGCCAACCGCTGTACGGAACCCAGTCACGAGTTTCAAAATCAATCGCAGCCAGCGGCACGAACCTCGCTCCCATCGAGTTGTCCGTTAGCTCCATATTCCACATCGTCATTGTCCCGCCGAATTGGGACCGCCGCGCCCCGACGGGATCGAAATACTCGCCCGTTGTGTCTTCGCCCCGAAGCAGCGACTGCCGTTCGAGGTCAAAATCCATTCCACCGCTCTCCACCAGGAGAATGCGAAATCCAGCCCTGCCGAGTTCCTGGCACAACGTCAAACCAGCGGGACCGCTGCCGATGATGCAAACGTCAGCCGTTAACCGCGCATTATCCGCAAGTGTGCGAGCGTCCTGAAACATCTGGAGTTAGGGATCAAAAGTCAGAGGTGACTTTCTGAAAACAATCAAGGAACATCTCCCGATAGTGCGGCGCCAGCACGACCCAACTAAATCGCGCTCGGACCATTTCTCTGCGGCGGATCGCGTCGGCCTGTGAATCTTCTCTGCCCAACTTCTCGCGTATCAGCGTGGCAAGCACCCCCGGCTTTGATAAATCGCCGAATGTACCTTCGCTCCCCAAGACAAACCGCATCACCGGATGATCGTGCGCGATCACGGGCAATCCATGGACCAGCGCTTCGAGAAAAACGCGACCAAATCCTTCCTGTAACGAAGCCAGAACGAACAGATCGGCGGCGCGATAATAATCTGCGACTTGCTCGTGCGGAACCGAACGCGCGGTGAAATTCTCCTTACCAAGTTTTTTCCGCGCCAGCGCGATAATCGCTGCGCTCTCTGTATCCTTGGTGCCGAGCAAAACAAGATAAGGAGTTGACTGACCACTGACCTGTGACGACGAGACCACCCGACCAGTCCCGTGATCTCCTGTAGTCCTGTAGTCCAACATTGCGGCGAGTTCATTCACGACATAATCCATGCGCTTGTGCTGCGCTGTGATCCATCCAACCGACAAGATGATTTCGCGATCGATTGGCAACTCAAGCTGACGTCGAATCTGGCGCTTTGCCTCTTCGCTTACGTCCGGCGCGCCATCAGGCACGCAAATTCCGTACGGGACCATTCGATGTCGATTTGCTGGTTCTCTCGCGGTGAGCGCTTCCTCCAGATAAAATGGCGCAACCTGTTGAACATAATCCGTGCGATCAAACGGCGGATGACACGGTCCTCCGTTCGAAAACAGGAGCCGGAACGGCACGCCGATCTGTTTACGCCAGCGAAAAAGCTGAAAGCCGAGATTAGAATCGCTATAAAAAATGATGTCAGGCCTGCGCCTGCGGATCGCGTGCACCATCGAGGGGAAAGTCGAAAGTTGCTCCGCCACGTAACTGTTCCTGTGAATGCAGGCGCCGAGTAATCGTGCGGCCCGGCCGGTGCGCGGTACGTTCCAAAGAACGCGTTCGCCCGGTTTCTCTTCCCCTGCCCCCTTATAAAGCGTGATGTCGAGCCCTTCGGTACCGTGCAATCCATCAAATGCTTCCCTGAAAAATATTTCGATACCGCGGTCGATGATCCCCACGCCGCTGCACGAAAAGAAAATCCTAAGCTGTCCCATGTATCGGTTCCATCCAAAACCATGACATTCGCTCGGGTCGTGACTCGCTGACGGCCCAACGAAGATACGATTCCGGTAGCCACCGCGTGTAGAAATTCTTGAAAGGAAAGTCGGTAATTGTCCGTTCTTGCTGCCAGATATGAGCGATTTTGTGAGTCACCACAAACTGCTCTCGGATTTTCTCGGTAATCCCTCGCTCTATAAATTCATGTAACTCCACGAGAATCCACGCGCGTTGGAGCGATGGTACAGTCGCAGGGTCGAGCAGCACTGCCTCGTCTCCTTCGGCATCGCAAATAACGTATGGCCGCGGTGTATCTGCCAAAACACGTTCGAGATCATCTGGTTCGCACTTACCGCGAATCTCCACACGATTTCCGACATCGTTTAGCCTTACCTTCTCCGCCAGCGCCGCCCGGGCTGTTGCGTCCATCTCGAAAGCAATCACTCTCGCTGTTGGATTTCGCAGCGCCATGCCGACAGCATAATAACCTTCTGCCGCCCCGACATCGACAATGAGCGGGAAATTGAGCGCGCACGCTTGCTCAATGTACGGGTTCAATTCGCGCTCGTAGACGCCCAGTAACTTGGGAATGTAGATGTGCGCATTGCAGGCCGCGTCACGGCTATAGCGCATTCCAATGAATGGCCCGCAAGGAATTCGTCCATTCGTACGTGCGCGAACGAGATTCTCAAGATAGCCGGTCGGCCTGAACCGGACAGGAATGATTTTTCGAGCAAGTTTGCCGAACGTGCTTGAGATCATCGCAAAAGCTGGCGAAGACGAAATAATGTCGCAACCCAACCGGCGTGCAAAATGGTATAATGCGAGGCAGGCACACTTCTAATTCCTTCAGCAGAGCGAAAAGCTTGCACACGCTGGATATAGTGTTCCAGCAGAGCCCGCACGGGTGTAATGAAGTGTAAAGCAATTGGATCCTGTGGGATTTGGCTCGCGACTTCTGCTGTCGCGATCTGGGAACGATCAATCATTTCGCAACCAACTCGCGCGGCGATTGCTGCCCAGAGCCCTTGTTCAAACCAGGAACGATGCTGAAGGATTTGCGGCAGGCCAACTCGACTGCAAACAGCCTCGACCCAGTCGAAGTCGATAACGTTGCGTTTAATACAAAAAAGGCCGGAATTTAGCCGCGCAATTGGGGAAACAGGACCCAGGGGCCAAAAGTCTTTCAATCGAAATCCGTGACACGTTCGGATGTCTAATATAAAGCGGGCGCAAGCGCTTCTCGTCTTTGAAATTTCAAACAGGCCCCGATGCCTCCGGAGGAACAAGACATCACTGTCAACAAAACAGACGTTGTCGCTGCGACAAAGCATCGGCACATCCAAAACTTTGAGCAAGTGCGCCAGCTTCAGGCGTGCTTTTCTTAGCGTCGGTAGCCCATCTAGTACGATGGCCAACTCATGATCGGCTTGGTCGCGAGACACCAATGTCGAATTAGGCAGCTGAGCTCTAATAAACGTCTGATCCTCATCGGTAAGGGAACCGTCATCGTGAACGATGATCTGGAGCTTCTCCTGGCTTGTCGCCAAGAGACTCTTTAAGCAAATGAGCGCGATCGAAACATCTCGATGGCAGATAAGGTTGTGGACCTCCAACATTTACTTGCCAGGAACTGTATTCAGTTTTTCTTGGAGCAGCTGGACAATTTCCTTTGGAATCGACTGCGGTCTGCTGTCTGGTGGAAATTTGGGACGTGACCGGTCCAGCATTGGGAGGCAAAACGCATGCATGAATCGTTGCACAACGCGAATGTGCGATGGTTTGAGGTGACTTGTCCCGTGCACAAGCGGTAACTCCGTTCCGGATTTCCAAAGCTTCAACCCCGGCAGGTCGTCCGGGGTGATAAATTTCTTCCATTCGCGCTCGGCCCAATGATGCAATTCCGGGCGCGACCAGCTGCTCCGATTTTCTTCGTCGGCCATCATAATCGCGCGCAGCCTGCAGCGCCTTTCGAGCTGCACTGGGTCGCGATACGGATAATGGCAGATCGGCAAACGCTCGCGCGCGAGGTACCCGGCGTTAAATGGAAACGAAACCGTAACCGGCCACTGCATCGTTTCGCGATAACGACAAAGCCGGGGTTCGCTGTAATCACTTACAGTGTAATGCCGGCGACGATCTTCAATCGGACGCCGTCGATCTTTTAAAGTTTCCTCGCCAGCATTCCATGCGTCCACTTCCGACTGAAGCAAACGGAAATCGTAATATTGGTGATATGCAGCCGTCTCGTGTTTGCGCATGCAATTTCTTACGAATTCCGGAGGCGCGATGTGATGAAACTCATCCGCATCGACACGCAAAAACCAATCGCCGTTATGCATGTTCTGTCTCGCGACGTGAAACATGTAACTACGAAGACGTGTCTCCGAAAAATAAACCGGCTCTTTGCGAATCGGCATAATCCGTTTGTCGCGTGAAGCAAAGTCCTGAACAATTTCCCATGTATTATCGACACTGCCCGTATCGAAAACACAAATCGCGTCCGCCCAGGTTAACGCCTGCTCGAGACATTGGCTGATAATGTCGGCTTCGTCGCGGACAGGAAGGAGCGCGTGAAACTTCATCGTAGCTCCAGTTTATCTGCCGACCGGTGCCAGCTCGAGTCGGGCCGCGTGCAGTAAGTCGTTTCGTAATGCTCTTTCTTCTTCCACGCTCTTACACTTTAGGCTGTGGACCCACGCATATCCCCTGCGAATCAGCTCTTCTGGAGGAAATGGCAGTCCTTGATATGTCACGGCGAATGTCCCTCCCGGCCCATTGTCGTCGACGGCTTGCAGGTCGAACGCAGCGCACAACAAACCGAAAATAAGATCATAAGTCAGGTCAGTCTTAAGCCAGAGACCGTGCCTTCCTGCTAGCTGATGTTGAACGTACGCGTCGTAAAAGGATGCGCTCACCGCAAAGGCGCCTCCCTGCGGAGATACAACTTCATGCCATCCATTGTTAAATGCATTCAGAAGTAATCGACGAATAGTTCGATTGTTGCCGAAGAACGCGGTCTCGACTCGCGGGAATGGCGTGCGGCGAAACCGAAGCCCTCGGGACCATTTAAAAAAATGGTCCCGCCAGGTGCATTCTGGAGCGGGCTGACCTGTTGGATCAGTCTTGATTCCTGACGTGATAATTCCAAGGTTGGCATTTGCGCGAAACCGGTCCGAAATGCCGCCCGCGAATGAGCGCAACAAGAGGCAGTCCGAATCGATCATGATGATGAACTCCGGAGAGCCGCTGCCAAAAGCTGCCTCGAAACCAAAGAGGTAGTTAGTGGCCAGCCCACCGCGCCAATGATGGCCACGAAACTGTCTTGGACTCGGATACATCTGAA
>WNGI01034426.1_pt1 | contig 10929 bp, 11 predicted proteins | sample 5400621 | NCBI WGS metagenome assembly WNGI01 (sample SAMN13153374, study PRJNA577476) | soil metagenome | isolation source: 20 cm soil or saprolite under Garry oak tree replicate 1 | place: USA:California | collected 2016-06-15 | reverse complement strand
CAAGGTTTCAATTTCCATTGGCTCGTGTTTGTCGGAATAGCAATGCTTATTATGATCATCGGTTGGGTTGCTTTTAATGCTTTAGGCAGTTGGTGGCAGACGACCCAGGATGATTGGCACTATGGCCGTCCACGTACTTTTCAAACTGATGCTGTTGTTGGACATCACGATTCATCGACCAATCCTAGCCATTTCATTGCTGTTAACTTAAATCGCCACGTTCTTATTATGGAGCTGCCTGGAGGTGATGCCACAAAAGCACGAATCTTTAATGGCCCAATACTCATTGGTCCCGGTCAGGATCTTGCACCCGTCACGCTCTCATTCCAGGATGTAAATGGCGATGGATTACTTGATATGATCGTAAACGTGCAAGACGCGCACTTTGTGTTTATAAATGGTAACGGCACTTTTCAACCCGCCAAGTCAGGCTAAAGAGGCATTTGATCACATTGTTCACCTGATTAGAGTTGTGCCACTATCACTTGATTATTCTGTATTCGTACGTTCATGGTGCGTAGTGCCTCCAGCCATCCCGACAATTTGTCGGTGTTCCTCTTTTGGTTGTGCGCCAATGATTGGTAAAGGCCTGGATGGCGTAGCTACTTCTTCCCATTCAACTTTTTTCATTACAAATTCACGTAATGCCAGAGCTGTAAAAATTATGAACCAGCTTAAAAGCAATACCAGAAGTGTCCAGGCCAGGATCGTCTGTGTGAGTGAAAAACTAGTGGTAGTAACATTCATCGACACGTCCCCGTTTATACAATTCTTCAAGAATAAAATCAATGGTTTGTCATTACTATACTAAGACGAAGTGTTAAGAGGATAATAACTCTATGCATGCGCCAGGCAGGAAATCAACCCCCTCTTTTAAAATTGGCGAGATCGCACGTTTTCTTTGTAAAGGACAGCTCACTTGATAGAAGTCAACGTATCAACTTGCGCTTTTGACCGATACCTGCCAAAATATTCGAAGAGGAAGTAATTTTGATTGACCCGAGGCAAAATCGAATGGAACGTTTGAACTGGCAGCGAATGCGGGATATTCTCATCGTTGTCATTTGTATTGGCATTATGGTGTGGGCCGCATTTTCAATTATGAGCATATTTGTTCATGCTATTGTATTGCTTTTACTTGCTATGGCAGTGGCGTTTCTAGTTACTCCCCTTGTCAATATCTTGCATCGATACATTCCACGCCTGTTTGCAAGTCTAATAATATACGTTTTTGTATTATCCGGATTGATTGCTCTTTGTTATGCGCTTGTCTTCTCACTGATTCAGCAAGTGGATTACTTCTCCACCCATCTTCCTGGGTATGTTCAAAATCTGCCAACTACATATACTGTGACCCTGAATTGGTTAGTAAAACAAGGTATACCAATCTCATCCATTAACAAAGCTATCATCTCCATTGAAGATCAAGCAAATGCACTTGCGCTCTCATTAGCGGCAAATCTTGTCTCTATTGTACAGATTATAGCTGATGTGATTGTGAACATCCTGCTCGTGGCTGTGCTGAGTTTCTATCTTACACTTGATGGCAAGCGTATTCGCAACGCTCTAGTTAATGTTGTTCCAAAACAATCAATGCCTCATGTGCTGCTATTTGAGGATGCACTCAATCGAGTCGTTGGAAACTATATTCGTGGACAGCTAACCCTTGCAACAATTATCGGTGTGTTGGCTGGAGTAGGGTGTTATTTCCTGGGATTATACAACTTTGCGCTCATTATCGGCGTCCTGGCCTTTATCTTTGAGACAATCCCCATGGTTGGGCCTGCGCTTGCATCCATTCCGGCTATCTTGATCTCGTTACTTTTACCAGATCCTTTTCCCCGCACGTATGTGATTCTAGTTTACTTTATCATTATTCAATTGATTGAAAGTAATATCCTGGGTCCGCGAATTGTAGGACATGCGGTTGGCTTACACCCTGTTGCCTCTATCCTCGCTCTCATTGTTGGTGTGCAACTCTTTGGTCCTTTCGGTGCATTGCTTGCAACACCAATTCTTGCTGCCGTTTGGGTTGTTGTCACCAGCTTCTACAGGTCTTTTCGTGGGGTGAGTGCAGATGAGATGCTCGCTAACAAACGTACTTCATGGATACGACACAGTTCTCAGCAGAATCATCTTAATGCAGGCTCTGGGATTACTAGTTCTGAAGAGCAAAAAATGGATATAATACCTCCACACTTCGCCTCTTCCCCTACTTCTGGGACGATAAACCAGCATAAAAAAGAACACTCAACAACCGGCAAGATTGAACATATTGACCTGTTACGTCCTGTCCCCTTGCACGAGGATAAAGCTAACACTACCTCGAGAAAACTCTCCGAGTTCGAATATGAGGAATAGCCTTGATAGAACAAATCTGCCAGGCTCACCTGTCCTAATCAAGCGTGCCAAACGCTTTGCTTAACTCTTCTTCGCCCTCGCGGTTGACCAATGCAAATACGTCATCATGCGCATAAATTTGTGTTTCAGCGTTAGGTAAGATAAATTGTTTATCTCGTATGATTAATACCAGGTTGCTACTCCTCGGTAAATTAATGTCACGCAGCATTTTACCCACAATTGGTGATTTCTCCGGGATGCGCAACTCTACGATCTCTATCCCGGCATTTTTCAGCGTCATCAGCGGTACGAAACGTGAACTGGGAAGGTCTGACTCAATGAGTGAGAGAATTGATCTTGTAGGGCTAACGGTTAAGTCAATTCCAAGCTTTAGAAAGATTTCTTCGTGTTTAGGATTATTTAAGCGAGCAATTGTGCGTCCAACTTTATAACGCTTTTTCGCCATTTGGCAGATTACCAGGTTATCCTCATCATCTCCTGTCACAGCAATGATAACATCGGCACGACTCGCTCCAACCTCTTCCATTGTTCTAGCCTCACAAGCGTCACCGCGCACAACCGCAGGACCTAATTCGTCACTAAGAGCCTGGTAGCGTGCAGCGCCTTTCTCGAGCAAAAGAACTTCATGTCCCTGAGTTAACAAGCTCTTGGTGAGATAGTAGCCAACTTCGCCACCACCTCCGATGATAATATACATACGCTTCCCTCTCTCTTCTTGTTTAATCGTACTTCCGCTAAAGGGATGGCTTTCTTCCCGGCCATCAGCTTGAAAGATATGCCGAGAGCTGCTGCTCCATTATGTAGTGCATGCTATTTCGGTGCAACTAATGCATCAAAGAACATTTGAGCGCCTACTTTTGTCGGGGATATCGTTTCTAAGCCCAGATTTGACTTGCCATGATATTGCGGTTATCGCCATTGGTGACTGCTGCGAATGCATCCGCTTCTTTGATCCCGGCTCTTATCAATACTTCTTCGTCAACCCCATTGCCTGGAATAGTTTCACCGCCAAAATCAGGACTCAAGCGTTGGAATGCTTCACTGCTGAAATCGATAACAGATACCGTATGCCCTGCATGATCCAAATTGGTTGCCAATGTTGAGCCAACACGGCCACATCCGAGGATTACAATTTTCATGGGTCGCCTCCTGTAGCTCATTGAGGAGATATTCTCCTACGTTCTATTAAGTAGTATTGTATCATACGGTCTGAATCCTTTTACAAAGGTCTTTCATCAAAACAGAGCGACCATCTCGCTTCATCTCAAATGAGGAGTTACTTTCATGTCGCGCCATTCTATACTGCGCCTGTTCCCCATTGAGCAACAACATCAATGGGATGCATTTATTTCGGCCAGTCCCTCCGGTCATCTACTTCAGAGTTGGGGTTGGGGTGAACTAAAAGCAAGTGCAGGCTGGCATCCACTTCGTCTTGCCCTTTGGGATACGCAACGAGAACAAATAGTAGCAGCCGCACAAGTTCTTCGCCGTACGCCACTTCATCTTCCACTCGCGTTAGGACATCTTGCATATATTCCAAAGGGGCCAGTATTCGATTGTTCAAGCCATGATGTATCATACCTTGTTCAGACATTTTTCTCGCAGTTACACTCGATTTTGATCAAACAAGGCGCGCTTGCTCTCCAGGCGGAGTTTGCGTGTGAAGTTGAGAGTCAAGATAGCAAATCGTTGATCCGTGATCTGGATTTGATGCACTTTCAACAGGTGCAGGCTATACAGCCAGGACGCACAATCTTGCTTGATCTCACGCCCGACGAGGATACGTTGCTTGCAAACATGAAGGAGAAATGGCGTTATAATATACGTCTAGCAGGGCGTAGAGGCGTGCAAATACGTGTAGCTGAGACAGTAGAAGATGTACAGAACTGGTATGGTTTATTGCAAACAACCAGTATCCGTGATCGTTTTGGAATCCATACTCTGGAGTATTATCTACGGGCATGGCAAATCTTTGCCCCACGAAAACAGGCACGATTATTTCTAGCTCATTACAACGGGCAACCCTTAGCAGGTATCTTTGTAGGCTTGATGGCAAAACAGGCTGTTTACCTTTATGGCGCTTCGAGTAATGAACAGCGCCAACTTATGCCTAACTATCTCTTACAGTGGGAGGCTATTCGTTGGGCTAAACAAGCAGGTGCGGTTACTTATGACTTCTGGGGTATCCCTGAAACCGATGAGCAGAGCGAAGCAATGGCAGGCGTTTACCGCTTTAAAAGCGGATGGGGAGGTAGAATTGTGCGCTTCCTTGGTAACTATGAATGTTTGTATCATCCCTTGACTATGCGTTTTGTAAGAAAAGTGTTATTGCGCCATCAACCCTTGATCTAACTTATCATCTCATCGCTACCACCGTTCTTACATACAGCAAGCCGCAGAACTGTTCCTCCTGAATCTCTTGTTGCATCTCTAAATACATATCCTCGAATTCGGTTACTGTCGTAACCCCTACCTCCAACAAGAAGGTGCGAATCTGCTGGCGAGAAATATTCAACTGTGTCACAAAAGCATCATTTCCTTTCGATCTTGCCGAAATGTCGATGGCATAGGCCTTACTTTGAGTACATTTGTATCCGGCATCACTGAGCAAGCTACCCATACGTGCAGTTAATCCCACTGAATTACCTTGAGAAAACACATGTCCTCTCGCCTGCAATCCTTGCAATACCAACGAACAAAGATGCTGGCAAGCTAGACTCGTTGTGATAGGTAATTCCGCCTCGGTCCAAACAAGTAACCCGCCAGGATGGTAGATGCGTGCGAGCGATTGTAAGAATGGAGGAAATTGTTGTAATGTGATCTCTCCTGCAAGAAAGTGCAAATGAATCAAACCAAAAGAAGCAGGTAACAAAACATTATCTTCAAAATGATGAATATCATGCACAAAAACTACGACATTACTCAACCCTCTTACAAGTGATTGAGCCTGCTTGACAGTAGATTCATCCAGATCAATGCCAGTAATGTGCGATGAAGAATACTTTAACGCCATTTCATAAATACTCTCGCCCATACCCCAACCTATATCTAACACATGACTACCATGGGCAGGGACAATGAAAGGTGGCAGCATACCACCCATCAATTCGCTCAATTGTCTGTACAGTTGGTGCATATTTTGTGCCTCAATATTTTTTATGATGTCTAAAATAAGCCAATGACAAGATTATAGCATATCTAATGTGTTATTACAAACAATAACTAATAAACATGCGATCTTTACATAAAATAACCTATAAACTAAACTACACGCATGGAGAAGGAAAACGAAACTTCAAATACACGTGACTTTGTCACAACAAGCGAGGCAGCAGAAGCTCTCGGCGTATCCTACTATACGGTATACGAATACATCAAAGAGAAACGCCTGGTTGCTGAAATGGTGGGCGGCATCTATATGATACCGAAGAAAGCCGTTCAAGAGTTTAAAGCAAAACCAACCGGACGAGTTCGTATACGTCCCCCGCTCTGGCGAAAATATCGTGCAGGCGCTAAAGTTCGTGGCATGGATATACGTGTTCGCGTTCGTTCAGGTCAACAGAAACGCTTAATCGAGAAGCTCAAAGCTATTCTCGAGGCTCAACGTTACCTCTTCCCTGGCACAATGCAACGCTACGTATTTGAAGAGGAATCAGAACCAAAATATATAGTCTTTTCTCTCATCTGGAAAGATACCGAAATGCCAGATGAGTCTGTCATACAACAAGACCTCAAACCCCTACAAGCAGAATTAGCTGATGCGCTTGACTGGGATGCAGCGCAATATACCACCAAACAAGCAATCATTCACACATAGCCCTATCTTCGTGTCTGGCGAAGCTGTCGCCAATCTCGTAGGAGCCAATTTATCGTACTCACCGCTCAAGTATGGCTCATTCAGTATAAACAACACCAGTCGCCAATCTCGTAGGAGCCGATTTATCGTGCTCACCGCCGATTTATCGGCCCCTAAGCTTTCCTCAAGCTCGCACTTACAAAACATTTCATTCACCCAGGTAAGAATACAGATTGACATGCCACACTTCGCTTGGTACACTACCCACAGAACAAGCAAAGAGAGGTCAATCCCTATGCGAACCCAGTCAGAAGACACCAGCCCTGAGATGGAGCGGGTACAGATCGAATTGATTCGCAAAGCGTCAATTGCCAAACGCTTTGCGATCATGCAGGCCTGGAGTCAGTTACTCATAGAAGCTAACAAGCAACGCATTCACAAAGACCATCCCGATGCCAGCGAAGAAGAGATCTCTCTTATCTTCGTCGCTCGTCACTATGGTCAGGCATTAGCAGATGGATTACGGGCTGACATGGCGAGAAGGCAGCGATGAATTCATCGCAGGTACTTGCTGCTATTACGCCGGTCATCGAAGTGTTTGACCAGCTTGGAGTCCTTTATCATATCGGCGGTTCAGTTGCCAGCTCAATTTATGGAATACTGCGGGCGACCATCGATGCAGATCTTATTGCGGACCTGCGCCTGGAGCATGTTCGGCCTCTGGTAACACAACTTCAAACAGATTACTATATTGACGAGGATATGATTCGGGATGCGATTAGACGCCGCAGTTCATTTAATGTAATTCACCTGGATACGATGCTAAAGGTCGATGTATACATACCAAAATTTCGGTCGTTCGATCAGGAAGAACTTCGGAGAGCTCAGCAGGAAGTGTTACTAGAAGGAACACGACTATTTAACGTTGCATCGCCGGAAGGCACGATTCTCAACAAACTCGAATGGTACAGGATGGGTGGCGAAGTATCAGACCGCCAATGGAACGATATCCTCGGAGTACTCAAAATCCAGGGAACTAATCTCGACATGGATTATCTCAAAAAATGGTCAGCAAACCTGAATGTAACTGATCTCCTGGAGCGAGCGCTTGTTGATGCTGGACTCAAGGACTAGCTCTCCAGATTTTCTACAGCGATACATGAACCTCTAAAAGTCGTTTTTTCCGCTTTCGTCTTCTCAATTTATATGCTATACTATTTTTGCATTCATATTTGTATGTAGAGGGTTCCCTATCAACAAATACCACTTCTAGCAATGTAATCTATAGCCTCAAGCAATCCAACTTGATTGTGTTGTAGCAAATGATAACGGAATTAATCTGTACCTGAATAATCAGCTATCGAAAGCATAAGCGACAACACCTATAGCCAGGGTGAAATTAGCGGGGCGGCTTCAAATAATCTCAAGCCAACAGAGGTCGTATTCAGTAACGCGAAAGTGTGGACTTTGTAGTCTTCTATTGTTTACTCATTGCATGAAAGGCAAGGTGGAAAACATGCGACTCGAAGGTCAACAAGTCGGTCACTATCGTCTACTTAGTCTGCTTGGAAGTGGGGGAATGGGTGCGGTCTATCTCGCAGAAGATTTGTCTGTTCGCCGTCAAGTAGCTATCAAAGTGATTCGGACTGAATCAGCCCTGAATCCCGAAGACGATGCAGCTAAAGAAGCAGCCCATCTCTTCAGACGTGAGGCGAACGCTGTTGCCATGCTTGATCACCCTAACATCCTTCCTCTGTTCGACTATGGGGAAGAAAACCTTCAAGGTGAAAAGCTTACTTACATGGTCATGCCTTTTCGCCATGATGGCTCCCGGTGGCTCACTATACAGAATGTCGCATTTTTTGTCCATCAAGCAGCAAGCGCTCTCCAATATGCCCATGACCACCAGATCATTCACCGCGACGTCAAACCATCCAATTTTCTCATTCGCGGCAGACCAGAGAATCCTACCCAACCTGATTTGCTGCTAGCCGATTTTGGTATAGCAAAGTTCTCAACGGCGGTTTCGAGTACAGAAACAATGACGCGAGGTACCCCTACTTACATGCCACCCGAACAATGGCAAGATCATCCTGTTCCGGCAACGGACCAGTACGCCCTTGCTATTATGACCTATGAACTTCTTACCGGTCATCCACCATTTCAAGGCAATCACAGTCAATTGATGTATCAACATTTTCATGTTCAACCCAACCCACTTAGCTCAACCAACCCTCGTGTATCTCCGGGCATCGATTCGGTTGTGCTACGCGCAATGGCAAAACAACCAACAGATCGTTTTCCTTCTATCGCTTCATTTGATCAGGCTTTCCAACAAGCAGTGAGCGATATGAAAAAGTTACAAGTTACTCTGAACATCAACTAGGTGGAAGCAATCAATGGTACTAGCCGTTTAATTACCCTCCCTGATAGGCGCATGGTAACTGTGACGGTACCACCTGGGGCTTACGATGGCCAGATCATTCAATTAGATGATCAAGGTTTAGCATCCAGCAATGGTGATCAGATAGGAAGCCTGATCATTACCATCGCAATTGCCCGTGTCGAAAAGACTGTCGTTGCTTTGCAGAACTCCAAGACTACAGAAAATACTCTACCTGATCCCAATATGAGCCAACATATAATGCCCAACAATAATCATCGCAGTTTTTCTAAAGCTAAGATAATGTTACTTGCATTAGTGTTAACACTTATTGCTGGCAGTGTTGCGCTCTTTTTCGTCAATCGTATCGGTGATACGCAAGCACAAACATTAGCTACGGCAACAGCTTTAGCCAATTCTACCTTCGATGCCAGTACTGCAACATCAAATGCACAAAACACAGCAATGAATCAGGCGAATGAAACAGCAACTACTCAAGCTCAAATTGATGCATCAGTTACGGCTCAAACGATGCAAACAGCAACAGCACAGGCCCAGGAAACTGCTAGGGTCATTGCTGGCATGACTGCTACGGCTGAAGCCACTCCAGGAGTGCTTCTAACGGCTATTTCAGTCAGATCTGTATTCTATCGAGATTCCTTGAATGATGCAACAAATGCAAATACAGTGGCGGAGAAATGGGATCAAAACACAAACTGTGTTTTTGCTCAAGATGGCTACAACGAAGAGGAGGCATCGAACTGGCATATATGCGCAGAAGGCGCATATACCTATCAGAATATGACAATTACAGTAAACGTGCAAATTGTTAACGGGCTAACAGGTGGCCTGTTGTTCCGGGCCAGTCCTGCTACAACTGGTCACGATCAATATAGCGGTTATTTATTTCAGATCAACGATGTCGGACAATATCAAATTTCTCGTATTTCCTCGAGTCTTGGTAGTATTGGTAATCCAACTATCTCACCTTTGCAAAATTGGACGAATTCACCTGCCTTGAAGACTGGTAATTCCGTATTCAATAACTTAGCGGTGATTGCTAACGGCGTTACTCTATTTTTCTATATTAATGGGGCGTTCATTGGTCAAGAAGTTGATAGTAACTATACATCGGGCGAGATTGCTTTTTATGCAACTTCTGATGGTACGAGCGTAGCTGACGTAGTTTATAAAGATCTAAATATCTATCCGATATCATAAATCGCTTTGTCCCAGTTAACTGTTGAAATGTGAAGATAAAATATCTATTTCCCCGGTAAAAACGCCAGCAAACTATTCGCTGCAGGATTCGCTATTAACAAGACTACCTGTGCAGCGAACGTAATCACAACCAACGCCGCGGTTGTCAGAGCAATCGACGAACTCAAGCCTATAGGGGTCGTCAAATGGTCTTCTTTAAGAGGCGCATCAAAGTACATCACCTTCACGAGCCGCCCGTAATAAACAAGCGAGACCACAGTATTTATCAAAGCTATCACAACCAGCCAGGACAAACCCTGGCTCCAGGCAGCCGAAAAGATAAAAACTTTACTCACGAAGCCTGCCATTGGTGGAATACCCGACAATGAAAGCAAACATAACGCCGTCCCCGCGCTCAACAATGGCGCGCGTTTTGCCAGCCCGCGAAAGTCTTCGATTTTCTCTCCGCCTGTCGCGTTCGCCAGGGCGATAATACCAGCAAAGGCGCCAAGGTTGGTGAGTACATACACCAGGATGAAAAATAGTACTGCCGAGCTACCGTCTGAGTTTTGCCCTGAAATACTGGCAGCGAACCCCACTAAGATGTATCCTACCTGCGCAATACTGGAATAGGCCATCATGCGCTTCACATTCGTTTGAACTGCTGCGACTAAATTCCCCAACGTCATCGTCAATACAGCAATGATTGAGACGATCGTAATCAATGATGTGAGATTGACCTGTCCAAGCCCACCGGTAATGAAAACCCGCAGCAATGCGGCAAAACCTGCGGCCTTTGAACCGGCCGAGAAGAATGCTGTTGCTGGTGTGGGTGCTCCCTCGTAGATATCTGGTGCCCACATATGGAACGGCACTGCCGAAATCTTGAAGCCGAAACCGGCCAGAATCAATATGCTGGCAATAAGCACAAGCACATTGCCGTTCTGTACGCCAGCCTTGATCGAATTAGCAATACCCATCAGGTCAGTAGTTCCTGTCAGTCCGTAAAGCAACGCAAAACCGTACAGCAGGATAGCCGAGGACATCGCACCTAGCAGTACAAACTTGACCGCAGCTTCTGCTGAACGCTCACCGGTACGCAGCAGTCCAGCCATTACATACAACGGAATACTGGTAAGTTCAAACGAGATGTAGATGGAGAGTAATTCAGTCGTACTTGCCATAAACA
>WNGI01013826.1_pt1 | contig 10932 bp, 9 predicted proteins | sample 5400621 | NCBI WGS metagenome assembly WNGI01 (sample SAMN13153374, study PRJNA577476) | soil metagenome | isolation source: 20 cm soil or saprolite under Garry oak tree replicate 1 | place: USA:California | collected 2016-06-15 | reverse complement strand
CGTCCAGAATTTCGTCAGCATGGCGTCGCCGAGATGTTGGTTCTGCGGATTATTGAAGAGGCAATGTTCAAACTGGAATTCAAGGGCGAGCTAAGTATGACGTTGGAAAACAACGTCATGATCAACCGATTCCTCGAAGCGATCGGTGCGGTTCGATACAAAACATATCGGATCTACAGCAAATCCCTGGCTTAAGACTGTTTCAGCGGGATCTTTTGCGCCGGAGAAGGTGGAGCGACCAGGCAGCGTGGGGAAGATCGATCGCGGCGGTGAGCGCTTCCCACCAGGCCATAACGATCAGAGCCTTGGCCGGAGCTCCTAAGATGACCGCGACCGTCAAGACCCAGACGTAGATATTTCGTCGTCCGCCTAACAAACGCACGAATCGATCGAATCGCCCGGGTTCATTCATCAATTTCTCGGAAGTGGAATAGACGCCTGCTTTGCCAATCCCGTCGAGAGCTTCGGCCAGTAGCAGTATAGACAAATAAATGAAAGCAGTCGGTAGCTGGCCCGTCGTGTAAAAGTGATAGGCCAGAGCGCTCGGCCAGGCGACTTCGAATAATGAGTCGAACCGATGCTCAAGTTTGCCGCCCTTGGATGTTTCTACTTTGATCCGTGCCTGTTTGCCGTCGAGCCCATCAAGGATGCCGACAATGAGAGCGAGCACGATCCCCCACACCAGATGTCCGAGAGCGAATAAAATTGTTGTTGCAAAGGCAAGAATGATCCAAGCAATCGTTAGCTGATGAGGAGTAATTGAAGTTTTGCATAGGTGTGAAATCAGGAACTTCTCAATGGGAGCGTGAATCAGCGCCGGAAAATCTAGCGAGCCTTTTTGCACTGAGTCGAGGAGAATGGTCTCGGCGAATTTTGCATTGGAGGCAGAGGGCGCCGGAAACCAAAACGGTCTAAGCTTTCGACGCAGCGCGGGATCGTAAAAAGGCTGTTGCGCTACGTCCAGCGGAGTGATGGTGTGCTTTTCCAATCCGCCGCGGACCGCTCTGTCAAAAGAACTGCGTTGTTCTAACGTCCATTCATACCGAAGCAGCGCCGCGCCACAAAGTTTACCGGCGTTTGTGTTTGGGGCGGAAGCAACCAACGACTCGAATTGTACTGGCACTGAGGAATCAACCAACGCCGCTGAAGAGTCTTGGGTGAGAAGACGTCGCAAGAGACGATTATCGAAAACGGAATCGCCCCGAACGATCAGCAGAAGTTGAGTAGCCTCCGGCCAAACATTGATAATTTCCTCAATTGTCACCGACTCGCCAGATCGGTGGCAAACTCTTATATCCAATTGCGCGCGGGGCCACGAGGACCTGGCGAGCGCGTCGGAAATTAGTTTCGGAGTATTGGAGAGAACAGTTGCGCGCTTAATTCCGCTGCGCTGCAGTGTGCGTAAAAGGCGCTCCAGTATCGAGACGCCGCACAAGGTGACCAAGGCACCCGGGCTGTCGGCGATAATGACACATTCATGGCGCATCTTACTTTCCTGGACCTCGTCCAGCGGATCGAGTCCTGCAGCACTAGACATCGCGCTCTTGCTTCGCAACTCCCAGAAGTTTCTCACGCATCTTGCTACAATCCCAACTCGGTGGTAATGGCCAAAACGCTGTGTTGACCCCAACCTCCCCGCCCGCGGTCTCCGTCACTGCACCCAATATTCTTTTTCGCCTCCGCTACAGCCCTTTTCTGACCCAGATGGTCGTGATCCGGCGCTGCAATCTGTCATGTGGATATTGCTCCGAGTATGACAAATCCAGCGACCCGGTGCCCGTGCAAGTGCTGGAAGACCGTCTTCGAAAGCTCAAGGAGCTCGGTACATTTGGCATCTCCTTGACCGGTGGCGAACCCACCTTGCACCCGGACCTTCCGCGCATCATTCGCACTTGTCGCAAGCTTCGCTTTTATCGTACCAGCATGATCACCAACGGTTTCTTTTTGAATCCCGAAATGATTGAGACACTTAACCAGGCCGGGTTGCAGAAAATGCAGATCTCCATTGATGGAGTTCACGGCAATGAAACGACTCAGAAGGTTCTAAATAATCTCAAGAAGCGTCTGCAATGGCTCCGGGATCATGCCCGCTTTCCAGTCGTGGTTAGCAGCGTCATCGGCGCTTCTCCTCCGGAAGAGGCTGAGGAGGTTGTCTCTTTTGCGCTTAAGATGGGATTTTCTTCCCGCGTTCTCCTCGTCCATGATAGCCACGGTCAGGTCAAATTGAACGCCAAAGAAATAAAGACCTTTCAGAAAATAGTCGACATGCTTCCGAGAAGGTGGCCGGAACTCTCAAGCTACCGCAAACGCCTGATTCATACTGGTTCCGCACCGTTCAAGTGTCGGGCCGGGAGCCGCTACCTTTATGTAGACGAATATGGCCGGGTAAACTGGTGCTCACAAACGCGCACCGTCTGGTCCAAGGCTTTAATGGATTATACGCCTAATGATTTACGGGAGCAGTTTTACAGCTACAAATCTTGCCACGCGACCTGCACCCTAAATTGCTCGCGGTCGAACAGTTATTTTGACAACTGGCGTCGGCAGCCCGGTTTCAGTTCCTGAAGAGGGAAACATTCTGGCGGCCGTCGCGGGACTCAATTACGCTCCATTCTGGTCGCCACGAAAACCTCCTTTAAACACCGTCGATCCGCTCGTAAGCGACCGTAATCTTCTAAAATTGCGACAACGTCTGCATTTGTTCCTCGGCCCGCAGCAGCATTTCGGGGGTGTCAACGTCCTGCCACCATGCCTCCCTAATGTCGAGTCCGCGCACCTTGTCTTCGCCGGCCATCAATCGGACTCCATCTGCCAGACTGCAGTCATCGATTTGTTTGGCGCGTTCGAGGTAGCTAAAAATGTCCGCTGAGCAAACAAACAAGCCCGTATCGATGGCATCATAACTCGGTAAATCCTTTCCTACTGCGATGACGCGATCGCCGCGTGTCTGAATCTTCATGGCGTCGTCTAAATCGAAAATCGAACTCAATTTTTTATCGATGGCGAGAGTGAGCTGGCTCGGTTCCGCCTCACGCACGAGGAGATCGATAATTGATTTGTCGAATACATGATCGCTCATCGTCAAAAGAAACGGCGCGGTCACGTAGGGCGCGCTGGCCAGAACAGAAATGCCATTTTGTTTTCGCCAGTTGTGATTCTCGATCAATCGAAGCTCGGTTCCAGGCGGGATCAATCGCTCCAGGGCAGCGCTTAGACGCTCACTTTCAAATCCGATAACCGCGTTAATCTTCTCGACCCCAGTTCTCACCAACGCATCGATCGTGTAAGAAATCAGCGGTCGACCGAGCACTGAAACTAATGGTTTCAAAAAAGTCGGGTCGGAGCCGCGCAGGCGCGAGCCCGCACCGGCCATTAAAATTACCGCCTCACGAACTCGCGGTTGCGTGAAGGAGGATGTCGACCTTGCCTCCGTCATATCCCGTAATATTTTTTCAGGCCCCAGATACGGAGACGTTGTGGCAGAAATCTAAAAATTACGGGCGCGATCTTGGTTTGAAAAGTGTCGCCTACGGTGATCCGCGGCGGCGGATCTGTCTGATCGATCAACTTGAGAACATGGCGTGCAACAAGTTTGGGCGCCGGCGCGGTTTTCATATTGCGATCGACTGCTTTCCAGGTTTTTGCCAGGTTGGCTTTGTATCGCGAGTCGTGTTGCGGACTTTTACTCACGGCGTCGTTAAACGCAGTGCAAATGTCGCCCGGTTGAAGATCGACAATGTGCACCTGTGAATTTGCCAGTTCGAGTTGCATCGACATGGTGAACGCAGCCATGGCCGCCTTAGCCGCGTTGTAAGCCGCCATGAATGGAACAGGTAAACGCGAAGCAAGTGACGTGACGTTGATGATGAGACCATGCCCGCGCGCTTGCATTGCGCTTAGAGCCAGGCGCGTCAATTGCAAGTGTCCGAATACGAGGACTTGAAACTGGCTTGCGATTTCCGCGGCGGAGAGACTTTCCGCAGGCCCGAAGTGACCGCTGCCGGCGTTGTTGATCAGGACGTCGAAATTGCCGGCCTCGCCCAGATAGCTGAAAGCATGGTCGATTGAATTCGGATCCGACAGATCTAGTTGCACGGGATGAAAACGCGCCATCTTTGGAAGCCGTGACACATCGCGCGATGTGCCCCAGACGTCGTGTCCTACTTCCGTCAGCACGATCGCGATGGCTCTACCGATGCCCGAACTGGCGCCGGTGAGGAAAATCTTTTTCAATGCCAGAAGAATAGCTTCGCGTCGCCCGACGCGCATTCGGTGTTGCTCTCCCGCTAATTTGTATTTTAAGTGCGGCCCCGATGCAAGAGTTCCGATGGTCCGCCTGATGTCGATCTTGTTTCTTATGCCTTGGTTGATTTCCATCATCTTTGCCAGTCTCGCTGCACTTGTTCTTAAACTGCTGCTGCCCATCTTGAGAAAGCGTCGGCGACAGGTTCGGTTCATTCGTGAAACCCTGAGAGGCGCTGGCAGGTCTGAGCATCGCCGCGTTATTGTTTCGCTTACGACCGTGCCCGATCGGATCAATAATCTGCGGCCGACGATTCGCTCGCTTCTGAGACAAACCCGACCGCCGGATGAGATCGTGCTGGCTGTTCCGGAATTTTCGATTCGTGAGCAGCGCCCTTACCTGGTTCCGGACTACATTTCGCGCCGCGCGCGAGTACGGATCTTGCATTGCGGCAAAGATTGGGGACCGGCGACGAAGTTTATCCCCGTCGTTCAGGAAGAGCGGACCGCAGGACGGCAAAACACGTTAATCATGGTGGTGGATGACGACCGGCTTTATCCATCCAACGCACTAGAGTCGTACCTCTATTATCACGCGCAACTGCCGGATGCGGCGCTCTGTTTTCGCGGCGCGGCCATGCCACGGAGCATGGATTGGCGCAAAGCCAAGATGATTTACGCAAATGAACTTCGTGAGCCGCAACCGGCGGCGGTCATCACTGGATGTGGCAGTTATTTAATCCAACCGCGATTCTTTGATGAAGCGTTCTGGGATTATTCCACCGCGCCACACGGCGCGTTTTATATGGATGATATCTGGATCAGCGGATGGCTTAGTCGTCGCGGCGTGGAAAGATATGTCATTCCGGCATCGGCGATGATGCGCAGTGTGCTTCGCCAGCGTTGGACCCTGTCGCTGCACGATGTTCCGGTAGGCCGTCAATATCACAACAACAACACGATCGCGTTTTTTCGCGACAGCTGGAACATTTTAGATTCGCGCTAAGCGAGGTGTGATCTGCGCAAATGATGCCGCCACCAGAGAGAGCCAAACACTGCAAGGAATGCGGTGGCGCTGATGACTTGCCCTGCGATGTCGCTGCCGACTAAGGCGCGGCAAACGAGCGCTGGAGCAACAGCGATCACCGCACTGATTAGAGGCAGCCGAATATCGCTCCACGAATCTTTCCAGTGAAAGACGAACTTCAATGTCGTGTAACGAAGAATCCCCTGTACTATATACGGCAGAAGAATGCCGAAGGCGGCGCCCATTACACCAAACCGCGGAATGAGCCAAAGAAGTCCGCCAGCCGCGACTGCAAACGTAATAGAGGAATGCAGAAGATTTAAGCGCGGCCTTTGGACCATGATCACCGTCTCGCCCAAGGCAACAAATGCATTGATCGCGCTGGCAAGGGCGACGATGCCGAGCCACACACTACCCTGCCGGAACGCCGGGCCGAAGATGAGCAAAATAGTACCACCGGCCAGCGCCATGACTGCGACAAGTGGCAGCAAAATCCAAAGCATCCATTGAGCTAGTCGGGCGTAAGTTTGCGCCGCGCGATCATGGTCGCCCGTCGCTGTCATTCCAGCCACGACCGGCGCAAAGATAGGGTTGAAAGCCTGGTTCACTTTTCGCAGGCCGTTCGCGGTGCTGACAACGGCGGCGTAGATACCGACGGTCGTCAACGTTACACCGGGTGCGCGACCGATAAAATACCCGAGCATGATTACATCCAAACCGGAAATAAAGGCGTTAATCAATTGGTAGGCACTGATGGGCGCGGAATAACCGAGCAAACGCCCCGCTTCCTTCAGCTTGGACGGTAGATATCGATCTTGAGAAATGTGTCGAAAAAGTCTCGACGCGAGCACAAGCGCCACAAATCCGGATGCGGCTGTTCCAATAATCGCGGCAACTTCCGGCGCGAATTTTCCGAACCCGATCGCAAGCGCAAACAGAAACGCGAGTGTTGTAGCAATTGGGTCGGTAAGTCCGCGGGAAAAAATATCATGCTGCATGACTTTCATGCCACGCGACACAGATGTGCTGATGCGATACAGCGCCACGCCCGGCAGCGCGCACAGGAGAACGGCCAGGGCAGAAACCATTTCCGGTTGTAAACGCAAACGGGCGCCAAAAAGTCGGAGCGCTCCAATGACAACGACCGCGGTAATAACCGATTGAGAGACCCCAAGCACGACGGCAAGTCGAAATAGCATCCGGCTGCGCGCGCGATCACCCAAGGCTTCCGAGCGCGCGATAAACGTAATGATCGCGTTGTCGAGACCGAGAACGCCGATCTTGCTGAGAACGTCAGTAGCCGACCAGGCAACCGAGAATATACCGAGCGCTGCCGGTCCAAGCAGCCGAGCTACAAGGAAGGTGAAGATGCCGCGGAAGTTTGAAGCCAGCATTGCGATCGTGTTAAGGATCGCGCCGCGTTTCAACTCTACCCCGGACTCATCGACGCGAGCGGGGGCATCGGCGGCCTGCGGCGAAACCCGCAGCGTGCTCTCAATCGTGGTCATTAGTTTGCATGTCTCGTAAAATCATCCGCCAGTAAGAAGAACCGTCTCATCGATGGTCGTGAAAGGCGAAAAAGCAGCAGACGGAAATCTATGGCTGATCATGGACGCGATAAATAACTCCCCAGCTCCTTTGTAAGACTGGTCGGTAATGTTCCTCCAATAGTCGCGCCAGAATGGGAAAATCCCGCACCGGATAACGTTCCTCGGAACCATGCTCCAGGTCGACAATGAACACGGGAGGATGCTTGGAAAAATCCTCTTCGAGGTGGTTCCACGCGCCGGGCACGATCCATTTACGAGTGTCGACGCCGGGGAGACGCCCGCCAAAAACACGGCCAGTCAGCGGATAGGTTAAAATATAGCGACACGCGGGACGTAGTCGGGACTCCAAATAGATAGGAGTGCTGTGACCCCAGATGAAAATGCGGTCGCCCGGGGCTGAATTCTCGAACAGGTATCGCCCTGCCTCGGTCGCTTGGCGTCGCGAAGCGAGTCCGACGTAGCTTGCGATAAAAAATGCGACCACCGTGACTGCGAGCAAAGCGTAAGAAGTGGCGGGCGTAGTAGGGCGCTGCGAGCAAAGCCAGCGGGGGAATCAGCTGGATATAATAATGAGGGTAAAAGCGACCGCCCGCCGCGGCGCCAATCGCAGAGGCCGCCAGGAGTATCAAAAGCGCCGTCCGCTCAGCGCTGTTTTCCGACCATAGTCCGCGCTTGTCCCGCAACGACAGGATTGCGCCGACTACGAGGGGGAAACAACAGGCCAGAAAGGCAAGGATGGAGAGCGCCCCTTTTCCCCAAAATACATACGGGTTCGCGTGGGCGGTGATCGTCCAGAAAAATGCGTCCCGCAGAATGCCTTGCTTCTGGAGGACGGCAATGACAACGCCCAGCACTCCAAAAAATCCCGCGGTAAGCAAAAACGCATGAATCAGGGACGCTGTCGGTGTCAATCTGCGGCTTGTCCGGTAGGCCGGGAGCAATAAGTAAATTCCAAGTGGAACTGCCGCGATCGCGGCGGGCTGTTTTAGCAAGAACGCAGCACCGAGCAACGCGCCTGCTACCAAGAGCTCCGGTCGCAGCCTGGGAGAGCTGCGCGCAAATACAATGGCGCACGCCCACACCAGCGGAAGATTCATTATCATCTCGCCGTTAAAGGCCAGGTTCTTAAAAGTACCCCAAGGTTGGTAAACACTGTAAAGCAGTGCCGCCACCAATCCTGTGCCGCGATCAAATAACTGTCTGCCAATTACATAAAGACCAGCCATCGTGGCCAGCGTCCACCCCAGCGCAACGGCGTGCAGCCCCGCAGGGTTGAACTTGCCAGTCGCTTCGAATATTCCGGCGTACAGCCAAAACAGTAACGGAGGCTTGCGCTCTACCGCATCAACGTATGGCCGGCCTCCGTCGACGATTTCATTTCCGACGATGGAGTAGACGGCTTCATCGTCGATTGACCATGGATGGAGGAGCGACGGCAGCCGGGTTACCACTGTGAGGAGGACTAATGCCAGCGCGGCAAGCCGGAACTGCGAGAGAGCACGGGGCAGCAAAAGCATTTTTAATCCTGGCGGATTAGAGAATATCCCGGTTCCCAGATGAAATAACGCTGGCTGTCACCGCAGCTTAAATTAATCTTCGCGGCCATATCGGCCAAGCTATTAACATGAAGGACCCTCTTCCGGCGTTGCTGATCCTCGCCGATTCCCCGGATGCGCTGACCGATCTGTGTGGAATCTCGCTGTTGGAACGATTGCGTCGCATCGTCGGAAAGCTCGGCTTTGGCGAAGCGATGATTTTGTCGAACTCGGTCGAAATCATGGCGAGGCATGCCGGTCAATCGTCGTGGTACCGCGGCGAGATCGCTTTGAAATTTCATGAGCGCAAAACCGAGGAGGCCACTATTGGTGATGTTCTGGATTGCATTGGCGCCACGACACTGCCGCCTGACGGACGTGTTCTAATTGTTTCCGCCGGCTTTTATTACGATGAGCGCCTGTTGCGCGTTCTGGCCGAAGCACAAAGCGAGTCCGCTCTTATTGATTCCGATCCGCCGTCTCTTGCAAAGTCCTTTTGGGAAGATTCGGACATTCACGGTTTCGGCCGGCTTTCTTGCGCTCTTCTGCTCTCGCGCGAGTGGCTGATCGGGAAAGGCCGCGCCGTTTCGCTCAGGCAAGAAGTTGCCTCGGAAGCGGTGAGCGGCCGGATAGCGTCCGTTGATGCTGCGCAACAGCCGGGCTACGTCCGAAGTATGCGCAGAAATATTCGGCCGGTTTTCTTTCCCGCTCCTTTGCCGGAGCACCGCGCTCTGGCCGAACGGGTGCTGCGGGATGCGACGCAGAAACACCTCCTGGATTTCCCCGCGATCATACACGCACCAATTGAGAATTGGCTTGTTTTGCGCTTGTGCCGGACATCCGTCACGCCAAATCAGCTCACTCTTACCGGAGCCTTGCTGGGGGCAGGCGTGACGCTGCTTTATGCTTTCGGATATCTCTGGGCTGGAGCGTTGCTCGCACTGTTTTTCGGGGTTTGGGATGGTCTCGATGGCAAGCTGGCACGCTTGAATGAGCAAACGACCGAGCTCGGAAAAAGGGAACACGTCCTTGATTATTTTATTGAGATGTCGTGGTGGACGGCACTGGCATATCATTTTCACGCCGGCGGCCAGGTTCGTTACGCTTATGCGCTCTTAATCGCCTTTATTGCCGCCGATTTCTTCGACCGCATAGCGCGTAGATCGGTTGAGCCAAAGCTTGGCCGAAGTCTTGACGATGTGTCTCGCTTCGATCGACTCGTGCGCTGTGTCGCGGGCCGCCGCAACATCTATACATGGCTCTTCACGTTTTTCCTCCTGCTCGGCGCGCCCGCAACCGGTTTTGTTTTGCTTTGTTGCTGGGGAATCGCGAGCAACGTGCTGCATATCGTCCGCGCTAGCCAGATCCGCGCGGCTGGCTGGCGGTGATCCGCCCGTCCTTCATCTCATGAATCCAATCGCAGGCTTCGGCAATCGCCGTGTTATGCGTTGCAAGGAGCAAGGCTTTGCCGCGGTCGTGCACAAGATTCTGCAGCAGTTCGAACGCGCGCTCGGAGTTTGCGGTATCCAGGTTGCCGGTCGGTTCGTCTGCCAGGATCACTTTCGGATCGTTTGCGAGAGCGCGCGCGATGGCCACGCGCTGCTGTTCGCCGCCGGAAAGATGACGGCTCGGTCTGCGCAGTTTGTCACCCAAGCCCACTGCTCCCAGTAGCTCAGCGGCGCGGTCGCGCATCTGCGCATCAGCTAACTGGCCAAGCTTGCGCATCGGGATCATGACATTTTCCTGCGCAGTGAAATCTTCCATCAGGAAATGAAACTGAAAAATGAAGCCGATGAGCCTGTTTCGCTTATGTGCCAATTCGGCATCACTCAGGTGCGACACCGGCTCCGATTCGATCGAAACGCGTCCAGCGTCGGGCAAGTCGAGCAGACCAAGAATGTAGAGCAGCGAGCTTTTGCCGCAGCCAGACGGGCCGACAACGGCGTGGACACTTCCGGCCTCGATCTCCAGGGACACGCCGCGGAGCGCGTGCACGCGCTCTTCCTCTTCGCCCAGGTAGCGTTCGATGGCTGCGCAACTAAGGCAAACTTCCGAGTTCATCTTGAACCGCGAATCGTGACTACCGGCGGCAACTCAGCGGCGCGTCGCGCGGGGACATAACTCGCGATGAACACCGCCAGAATCGCGAGGAACGTTGCAAAGACGTAATGGCGCCAGTCCCATGTCACCAAAAAATAATTCGTGTACAACAAACCACGGAGACGAATGGGAATGTGCGACACTCCCCAAGTCATCAACGCGCCGAGCAAACAGCCGAGCAACGATCCCGCCGCCGCGATTAACGCGCCCTGCCAGAGAAAAATCGACGAAATGTCGATCCGGCGGTAACCCATTGAACGCAAAATCGCGATCTCCTTGATTTTCGCCAACACCGACATTGTAAGGACATTAAAAATGCCGAATCCAGCCAGCAGGATGATAAGAGAGACCGTAATCGCAACGGACATTCTTAAGGTCAGGAAAAGCTGCAGCGTGCTTTCCTCGCGTTCCTGCCAACTCGAGGCGTTGTGTTGAAAGAGGGTTTCGAAACGGCTGGCTAAAGCGGGTGCACGATTCG
>WNGI01006092.1_pt1 | contig 10932 bp, 8 predicted proteins | sample 5400621 | NCBI WGS metagenome assembly WNGI01 (sample SAMN13153374, study PRJNA577476) | soil metagenome | isolation source: 20 cm soil or saprolite under Garry oak tree replicate 1 | place: USA:California | collected 2016-06-15 | reverse complement strand
TACGGCATCGCCGTCACTGGGACGATGGCGATCACTACCATTCTCTTCTACGTGCTGGCGCGGACGCATTGGCAGTGGAGCATTCTGCGCGCAGGTGCGCTGAGCGCGTTTTTCCTCATCATCGACCTGGCGTTTTTTTCCGCCAACATGCTCAAGATCTTCGAGGGCGGTTGGGTCCCGCTGGCTATCGCGCTGGGAATATTCACGCTGATGACGACGTGGCAGCGCGGGCGTCTAATCGTCAAGAGCCTGCTAGTTGATGCTTCGATCCCGCTCGACACCCTGCTCAAGGATCTCGGGGACGAGAACCCCGACAGGCGCTTCAAACCAGTCCGGGTGCCCGGCACCGCCGTGTTTCTGACATCAGAATCCAAGGATGCGCCGCTGGTTCTGCTGCATCACCTGAAACACAACAAGGTGCTACACGAGAACGTCATCCTTCTTTCCATCGTCTCCGCACAGGTGCCCGAAGTCCCGATCACCGAGCGAGTCGAAGTGACGAGTTTCCCGCACAGGTTCGGGCGCATCAAGGCGAAATACGGATTCATGCAAACCCCCAATGTGCCCGAGATCCTTTCTCTGGCGACTGAGCGCGGGGTCATCGCCAAGCCCGCCGAGACGACGTATTACCTTGGACGCGAGAATCTCATCCCAACGGGCACGAAGCCGCTCGCGCGCTGGCGCAAGCGGCTTTTCATTTTCATGCAGCGGAATGCGCGACCCGCCACCGAATTTTTTGGCATCCCGCCAAATCGAGTCGTCGAGCTCGGCGCGCAAATGGAGTTCTAGTCAGGACTGCGGACCGCGGACCAACGGCATTGCACTTGGTCCGTAGTCCGAAGTCATTCACCTCGACGCCGCATTCTCTCAATGTCTCGTCGATCTTTTTTGGTGGGCCGACCGCGCTCGTAGCCAGGAACTGACTGCGCGGCTTTGACTTGAAGCTGCATCGCTTCTCTGGCTTTCTTTCCTGCTTCGCTCTCCTCATACAGCCCTAACGCGACGCGCGACGGGCCGCGATGCTCGGAGAGTGCACGCACTGTCACCACATGATGGTAGGGACCAAGTCGAATACGCAGCTCGTCACCCACTTGCAGCTGCTTTGCCCGCTTGGCTCTCTCGCTGTTGACTTCCACTTTACCGGTTTCGATCGCGGTAGCAGCAAGCGCTCGCGTTTTGAAGAAGCGCGCCGCCCACAACCATTTGTCGAGCCGCACCCTGACCAGCTCTTCTGAAGTCATTTTCGTTGCCCGTGGCGAGGCTCCGGAGTCAGAAAGGTAAGGGAGATTCCTCCTCGGCAGGGAGCGTCAGTGGCTCAAGACGACTGGTCAGCACAACTCAAAAAGATCGAACGGGAGTTCAACGGACTTCCGCCGGAGCCTTCGCCTGCCTTCAAGAAGATGCAGAGCGAGGAGGAGCGGCGCGGCCAGGAGCGTGCGCAGCAGCGTGCTGCCATGATCGGCGCCGGCGCCCGATTGATTCTCGTTTTCGCCCTCGGGATCGCGCTCGCCTTCTGGCCTTATGAGCGCGAGTGCGGAGGCGGATTATTTGGATTCCTTGGCGTCCAGATCGTCATCGTCGTCGGCGGCGTCTGGGTCGCGTTTACGACGTGGCGCTATCGCCTGCCAAGAATGCACACGCTGTCTCTGTTCATCATTCTTTTCGGTTTGATCAGTATCGCAGCCGAGGTCTTGCCGCGAGTGGGATACGCTGCTGTCGATCCGAAGCACCCCCCGCAGTTCTCGTGTCCGGATGTGGAGACCGCGTTGCCCCGTACGACGCAGGTGGAGCAACGCGTTCAGTCTGCGACTCGCTCGCTGGAAGCGCGCTGGCGGTTACGTGCCGACGAGCTGGCTAAGCAATTCCAGCCGCAGCGAGATGCTTTAGCGCGGATCGAGCGCTCAGAATTGTTGTCGCCGCGAGCTCCCTGATCTCGTCAGCCGAGACCGGCACGATCTCCTTCTCGAAATCGAACAGCTCGTCATCAAAATCCAGAAACAGCTCGTCAAAATCGCGGCCGTCGATGGCGTCGAGGAACGGTGGCGCCGCGAAATCGGGCATCTCTGCTGGTTCGACGAACGGCGTTCCTACATCGACGGCGGTAATCATCACCGGCGGATGCATTTCTCGACGCTCCCCTACAGCCCCGCGGTCCACTCTGTAGGTCCGGGGCGCCCGAACACGCGTCGGAGCGAGAGTCTTGATGCGCATCGGCGCGCGCAGCTGAATCCGGTTCGGCAAATCCTTGAGTCGCGCGCGCAGCATCGGGTCCATTTGTCCCTTCATCAACGGCTCGAGTCGCTCGCGCAGCATCGGCATCTCGGGTCCGAGCATCATTGTGCCGGGCCCATCGAATTCCATCATGCCGCCCATCCCCGGCGCTCCATAGCGGAAGCGATTACCGAGTCGCATTACGTCGCTCGCCCTCCCCGCCGTCACCTGCACTTCCCGGAAGCGCCCGCCTGAATAAATGCGCAGAGTTACCCGAACACCCGGACTGAGCTTCTGGACTTCGCGCGAGAGACGGTGTGCCGCGAGTCCATTAGTGTAGGAATCTTCCGTATCGGTGGCGGAGGTGCGGAGATCGACGCCATTGATGGAAGCAATCCGATCGCCTTCGATTATCCCGGCGGCTTCGGCTGGTCCCTTTGGCGTTACTGCTTCGACAAAAACGCCGAGGGTATCACGCTTGGTGCCAGTAGTACGGAGCTCCAGACCGAGCGCGGCACGTTTGGCCATCGCCGAATCCATCTTGAAAAAAGTTCGACGCAGCAGCGAATCTCCCGGCGCGCGACGAAACACACGACATTCCACGCGTCCGTCCGGGTAGTTGGTACAGGTCGAGTCCGGTTTTGACGGCGTGACCTGCGCATTCAGCGTTGCCGCAACGGATGCGGCGACAGCGGAAAGAATCAGTAGTCCTTTCATTTTGTCTCCGTCGATGGTTCTCTGACATAGGACAGCGAGTCGCATGCAATGGTTGCCGACAGGTACCTTCCGTCGCGCGTTACCTGAACCAGAGCGGCGAAGCTGCAAAAGCGAGCCGTCGGGGTGATATTGAAGCATGTCTACGATGTTGGAGCCGCCCCCCGCACGCCCGGAAAATCCCGAAGTCGACGTTCACGCATTCGAGCATCATTGGCAGGACGAGGCGGACGCTGCCTATCTCTATCGTATCCTCGCTGCGTCGGAGTCGGATCCCAAGAAGAAGGACACGTACTCGCGCCTGGCCGACGTCGAAGATCGGCATGTAGTAGTCTGGTCCGATCTCCTCGTTAAGCACGGTCATCAGCCGGGAGAATTCCGTCCCAGCGGACGCGCTCGATTGCTGGCAACGCTCGGACGCTGGTTCGGGCCCGACTTCCTGCTGCCGATGCTGCTCGAGGAGGAGGGACGCGAGGTCAAAGCGTATCTCGACATGCACCGGGAAACGGCGCGTGGAGCACCTGGCGGCGCGGAGGCGCTGGTTCTTGCCCGCGAATCCGCCGATCACGCGACCACGCTCGGCGAGATCGCGGGAAAGGGTGCCGAGCCGTGGCACAAAACAAAGTCAGGCGGATTCCTGCGCAACGTCGTGTACGGATTTAACGACGGACTTACCGCGAACTTTGGTCTGGTGGCAGGCGTGATTGGCGCGGCGACGGTGAACCAGCACGGGGCGGTGGTCGTCGCCGGCATGGCTGGTCTCATTGCCGATGCTCTGTCGATGGGCTCGAGCGGTTACCTCGCCAGCAAGAGCGAGCGCGAGGTTTACGAGTACGAGATCTCGATGGAGAAAACCGAGGTCGATCTCATGCCCGAGATCGAGCGGGACGAGTTGGCGGTCATCTACGAAGCAAAGGGGATGGACCGCGATTCTGCCCACAACCTCGCAACGCAGGTAATGGCCGATCCCCAACGGATGCTCAAGGAGCAGGTGCAGGAGGAGCTCAAGATCGGCGAATTCCGCATGTCACCGCTGAGGGAGGGATGGCTGACAGGTCTCGCCACCGCCTTCGGTGCGGCGATTCCGGTATTTCCATTTCTGCTTTGGACTGGCACGACCGCGATCGTGATCGCGTTCGCGGTGGCGATGGCCTCGCACTTTTTGGTGGGCGCGGCGAGATCTGTCTTCACCGGTCGCGGCGCTTTCCGCTCCGGCTTCGACATGTTCGTTGTCGGAATTGGAGTGGCGGTGGTCGGCTATTTCGTCGGAGGGTGGGTGGGCCGGCTGATCTAGCTCAGCACAGCAACGCGGGCGGATACCTGACTGGTCTACCAAATCGGATCAAGCGGAAAAAAAAATTCTTGACGGGCGGGAGCAGCATCATATGTTTGCATCCGCTTCCGCGCCGTCTCTTCATCGAAACGACACCCGCGTGCAGCCACTGCCGCGGGTTCTTTCATAAATAGCCTCACCTCATGCTGCGCCATCGGCTCAAGCCGATGGATACGCCGGTATTCCGGCATTCCTGTTTTTCGGGGGAGTTCATGAAGAGATTGGTGTCACTCGCGGTGGCGGCGCTTGCCTTCACCGCCTGCCAGGACGCATCGGGTCCCGCTGCCAGCGCGCGACCAGCCGCGCCAGCAGTCGTCGCGAACGCCAGGAGCGTTCCCATTCCCGGCGACTACATCGTTACTCTTCGCGATGATGTCACCGACGTTGCCGGGGTAGCGCAGTCGATTGCCGGGCTGCACAAAGGCACGCTCAAGCATCTCTATCGGTCCGCCCTCAAGGGCTTCGCCGTGCAGAACATCTCCGAGGCCGCAGCCGCAGCAATCGCGAATGATCCGCGCGTCCTGAGGGTCGAAGCAGATCAGATCATGACCGCGATCGCGACTCAATCTCCGGCGACTTGGGGAATCGATCGTATCGATCAGAACGCTCTTCCACTCGATATCAACTACACCTACAACAACGACGGCAGCAACGTCACCGTTTACATCATCGACACGGGAATCAATTTCAATCACATCGACTTCGGCGGACGCGCCAGCCGAGGCGTCGATGAGGTTACTGTGGGCGGGAGTGCCGCCGATTGCAACGGTCACGGCACCCATGTCTCGGGCACCGTCGGCGGTGCGATCTACGGTGTCGCGAAGAACGTAAGCCTCGTCGCCGTGCGCGTATTGAACTGTCAAGGGTCGGGCACGACTTCCGGCGTCGTCGCGGGAATCGATTGGGTGACCGCCAACCGCGTTCTTCCGGCAGCGGCAAACATGAGCCTGGGCGGAGGATTTTCCACCACTCTCAACCAGGCAGTCGCGCGCGCTGTCGCCTCGGGCGTCACGTTCGCTGTCGCCGCTGGAAACAGTACCGCCAATGCCTGCAACAGCTCACCGTCCAGTGAGCCGTCGGCGATCACTGTCGGCGCGACCGACATCAACGACGGCTTTGCGTACTTCTCGAATTTCGGAAGCTGCGTGGACATCAATGCGCCAGGCGTCAACATCACGTCCGACTGGTACAGCTCGAACACCGCGACGAACACCATTAGCGGCACGTCGATGGCAACACCGCACGTGACTGGCGCAGCGGCGCTATACCTGTCGGCGAATCTGTCTGCCACTCCCGCGGACGTCGTCTCGGCGCTCACCACCAATGCGACGTCAGGCGCGATCAGCTCGGTTCCTGCCGGCACCGTGGATCTCCTGCTTTACACCGCGTTCATCGGAAGTGGTGCCCCGCCGCCACCGCCACCACCGCCGCCGCCGCCAACAACAACATCGACGGCCAGCTTCACCAAGAGCTGCTCCGGATTTACCTGCAGCTTCGACGCGACTAGCTCGAGTGGCGCGACGTCGTACGACTGGAATTTCGGTGATGGCGCCACCGCGTCCGCTGTCACAACGTCACACACCTTTGTGGGGCGCCATAGCTACACGGTAACTCTCACGACGCAGCCTGGCCCTTCGACGGCCACGAAGACGGTGATCTGCAACTGGTGGAAGTGCAACTGACGGCGGATTTAGCGCGAACGATCTGAGGATTCTCGCGTCGTAGCTGTTCTGCAAAGTGAAGCGCCCGGCACATCGACTTGTGCCGGGCGCTTTCTTGTGGTCGACCCTAGACGGGCTGGCGCGTCTGCTCCCGCCATGCCTGCACTCGCAGCACCAGCGCACCAATTCCAAGCACCGTCGCGAGCAGCGTCACGAGGCCGCCCAGCAGCGGCACGATCCCGACAAGTATCAGCAGCAGCCCACCAACGAGAAAGTTGAGGATCAGTCGCTGGCGCCCGGCACTCGCGCGGGTGCCAAGTATCAAGCGGCCAACCCACAGCGCGACGGCGACGCGACCGAGGTAAAGCGCGATGCCATAGATCGCCAGAACAAGTAGCCCGAGCGGAATTCCGATGATCGTGATGAGCGCGATGCAGATGGCAATCGGCACGAGGATCAGCCAGCCGATGCCGAAGAGTGCCGCCTGACCAGGACGCAGCGGTAATATCTCTGCTGCGTCGCCCGCAAATCGCGGGAGGAGAGCCACGAACACAGTCCCCGCCACCAGGAACCCGAGCGTCCAGAGCACTCGGAACATGCCCGGGCCTCTTCGCACCGGAAGCGCGGTAGTAGTACCTCCCACGCGCGCTGCCGGGTCGATGCGGACTTTTGCCGGCGGAACGCGGTAACGCAGGTTCCCGGCGATCAGCGCGCGTGGTCCGAGACGAAGCTCTCCCGCCGCGATCTCGACATCGCGACCGACAGGTCCATCGAGAAAGACACTGCCGCCCGCCGCCAGCAGACCGCCTTGCACCGCACCCTTGACGCGCACCGCTCCGCCCACGAGGTAGACATTTCGCGAGACGACCGCCGGAGAATCCAATTCCACGTGGCCGCCGGCGACAGTCGCATTACGATCGACGATGCCCGTCACATGAATCTCGCCGCCCGCCGCGCGGAGCGAGCCATGTATCCGTCCGCCGATCGTTTGCTGGCCGCCTGCGCCGAGATAGTCGCCGCCAGCCGATCCAGAGAAGTGCACATTGCCTCCGGCGAGAATAGCGTCGCCGGGGATGCTGTCAGCGACGGTTGGCGTCGAGCCCCTCGCCAGGACATCCTCGCCGTTTCGCTTGACCTCGTTTTCGGGTCTCTCCCTATTGCAGGCGACAGCGGACGCCGCGACCACAGAACACAACAGCGCTAAGACGAGACGAGAGCGAGTCTGGAACAGCATGGATCCTCCGGCAACGCTGCACGATGGGGACGCGACAATTCGAGAAAGTTCGCTCGACCTGGAATTCGCGCAAGCGCAAACAATTGCGGGCCTCCCGGTTTTTGCTACCATCATTGATGCCAACACGCCCATACATTCTCGCCGAATCCAACTGGAAGGCGGTCAAGGACACGCCATTCGAGGTCGCCATTCTCCCGTGGGGCGCGACCGAGCCGCACAACTATCATCTCCCTTACGGGACAGATAATTACGAGACTGCTGCGGTCGCCGAGCGCGCAGCGGAGATCGCGTGGCGCAAAGGGGCAAAAGTAGCGGTGCTACCCACCGTCCCCTTCGGAGTCAACACCGGACAGCTCGACCTCAAGCTCGCGCTCAACATGAATCCGAGTACTCAGCTCGCATTGCTCACCGACATTGCCTCGGCGGTCGCGGGTCAGGGCATCCCCAAGCTGGCGATACTGAACGGGCACGGAGGCAACGATTTCAAGCAGATGATCCGCGAACTTCAGCCGCGGGTGGATCTCTTCATCTGCAACATCAACTGGTGGACGTGCGTGAGGGGCGCCGACTACTTCGACGAGGCCGGAGATCACGCCGGCGAGATGGAGACGAGCATGATGATGGCGCTGGTGCCTGACCTGTTGCGGCCGTTGTCAGAAGCTGGTGCCGGTAAAGGAAGAAAATTTCGCATCGCGGGCCTCCGGGACGGGTGGGCCTGGGCTCCGCGTCAATGGTCGAAAGTGACGGACGATACTGGTACCGGAAATCCCGCCGCATCCACGCCGCAAAAGGGCGAAAAGTTTCTGCAGGCAGTGACGGAAAAAATCGGCGCGTTCCTCGTCGACCTCGCCACAGCGGATCTGGACGACATGTACGAGTAACCCGGTTTCAGATACGGCTAGCCAACTGCGAAGGGCTGTTTACTGGCAACAAAGCGCGCAACCGCGCGGAGAGAACCGAGATTGTCTTCGCTGATCTCACAACTGGAGACGAGAACCCCGAACTCTTCTTCGACGAAGTTGATCATCGCCGTCACGTACTTGGCATCGAGCGCAGCCTTCTCGAAAGCTTCATCAGAGTTCGCTGTATTCGCGGTGGTTGGAGTACCGTAAAATCGATCGTCCTCGGCCAGTACAAAATCGGGTCGCCAATACGACGAATTCTGCTGCACAAAAGCGCGAACGCGAGACAGGATGACGGATTCTGAGATACCAGGCGTGAATTCAGTTTGGTGGGTCAACATGTTCGGCTCGCGGAGATGTGTGGACGCGGAGAAAGGTGCAAGGTGCAAGCTTGGCACCCGCCAGCTCATCCGCTTCACTCGGCCGAGCAATACTATCTAAGACACGCACCAGCAAGGGGTTACATCAGCCGTCGGTAGGAGATTCAGGGACCTTACGGACGAAAACTTGTGGTACACCTGCTACATCGATGATGTCGCGTTCGCCCGTCTAGCGCAGGCAAACCGAGTTCCGACGTGCAATTTAGGTTACGATGTTCAGCAGCCGTCCTGGAACGAACACCACCTTCTTCGGCGCGCCGGGAACGAACTTCGAAACAGCGGGGTCCTCGAGCGCGGCAACCAGCGCTGCTTTCTCGGCAATATCGGGAGCCACCATGACCTTGCCGCGCACTTTGCCGTTCACCTGAACGACGAGTTGGATCGCATCTTCCGCCGCCAGTACAGGGTCGAAGCTCGGCCAGGCTGAATCGAAGACGCTTCCCGTCCCGCCCGTCTGTTCCCACAACTCCTCGGCGATGTGCGGCGCAAATGGTGCCACCAGCGTAATCAGCGGAAACACTTCTTCGCGATGTGGGGTGCGCTCGCCTTTACGGAGAACGTTCATGTACTCCATCATCGCGGCGACGGCGGTGTTGTAACTCAGTCGCGGAATGTCTTCGCTGACCTTGCTGATTGTCTGGTGCAGCTTCCGCATCACCGAGTGATCGGGCTCACCGTCGCTCGACATGCTCTGAACCGATGCGAAAAGTCTGTCGAGGAAACGGCGCGTCCCCGAGATGCTCTGATCGCGAAAGTCTCCCCCCTGTTCGTACGGCCCGAGGAACATCAGGTACGTGCGGAAGGCATCGGCACCCCAGTGCTCGATGTACACGTCCGGGTTAACGATGTTGCCCTGCGTCTTCGACATCTTCGCGCCTTCGCGGATGATATGCCCGTGCGCGCGGAACCGCGTGAACGGCTCCTCGAAATCGAGGTGCCCAGCATCGTGTAGAGCCATGGTGATGAATCGCGCATACAGGAGATGCAGCACCGCGTGCTCGTTACCGCCGATATACGACGTCACCGGCAGCCACTTCTTAGTCACACTCTGCTCGAACGGAACCTCGTCGCGGCCAACGCTAGGGTAGCGGAGGAAGTACCACGCGCTGTCGAGGAAGGTGTCCGACACATCGGTCTCGCGCCGCCCTGTCTTGCCACATTTCGGGCACTCGACCAGGTACCACTCCTTGTGTCGCGCCAGTGGGGAGACGCCGGAATCGTCGGGCTTGAAGTCCTCGATGAACGGCAGCACCACCGGCAGATCCTTTTCCGGTACCGGCACCGTACCACACGACTCGCAGTAAATGACGGGTATCGGCGGACCCCAATAGCGCTGGCGCGAGATGCACCAGTCATGGAGCCGATAATGAACGACCGGCTTCGCCGCCCCGGTTTTCGCCAGGAAGTCGACGATCGCCTTCTTCGCGTTTTCGACCCGGAACCCATCGAAGACGCCGGAGTTCACCAGCGTGCCGGATTCGCATTCCGTTAACGCTTCGTGCAGCGGCGTATTCACATCCTCGCGCTCCCCGCAAACGACGCGAACGATCGGCAGATCGAACTTCTTCGCGAACTCGAAATCGCGCTGATCGTGCCCGGGCACGCCCATGATCGCGCCGGTGCCGTACTCCATCAGCACGTAGTCGGAGATCCAGATCGGGATCTCCTTTTCCGTCGCCGGATTAATCGCGTAGGCGCCGGTAAAGACGCCGGTTTTATCGGTGCTCGTCTTTCGCGTGATGATGTCCTGCTTCTTGGTCTTCTCGCGGTACGCGGTCACCTCCGCCCGTTCGCCTGATTTCGTCAGGCGCTCGACGAGCGGATGCTCCGGTGCGAGCACCATGTACGTCGCGCCGTAAATCGTGTCCGGACGAGTGGTAAAGACACCTATCTCGCACTCCCCGCCATCTGTGTCACGCGTTCCGAACGCCAGTTCGGCTCCTTCCGACTTTCCGATCCAATTGTGTTGCGCCGTCTTCGTCGTTTCCGACCAATCGATGTGATCGAGATTCTCCAGCAGTCTTGGCGCGTACTGGCTGATGCGGAAGAACCATTGCTCGAGCAGGCGCTGCTCCACGGGCGTCTGGCTGCGCTCGCACAATCCCCCGACTACCTGTTCGTTGGCTAGCACCGTCTTGCAGTCGGGACACCAGTTGACCGCCGCCTGTTTCTTGTAGGCGAGCCCCTGCTTCAACAGCTGGAGAAAGAGCCACTGCGTCCACCTGTAATAATTGGGATCCGTGGTGGCGAGGCGATATCGCCAATCGACCATCAATCCCGCGCTCTCCAGCTGGCGCTGGAAATTCGCGATGTTGCGCGGGATGAGATCCATCGGATGCTGCCCCACCTTGAGGGCGTAGTTCTCCGAATGAATCCCGAACGCATCATAGCCGAGCGGCTCGAAGACGTTGTGTCCCATGAGCCGCTGGAATCGTCCATAAATGTCGTTCCCCGTGAACGCAAAGAGATTCCCGACGTGGAGTCCTTCGGCGGACGG
>WNGI01006090.1_pt1 | contig 10932 bp, 9 predicted proteins | sample 5400621 | NCBI WGS metagenome assembly WNGI01 (sample SAMN13153374, study PRJNA577476) | soil metagenome | isolation source: 20 cm soil or saprolite under Garry oak tree replicate 1 | place: USA:California | collected 2016-06-15 | reverse complement strand
TCGCTGCACGACCTGCGGCCGAAGCTCGCGGGGCCGATGGTCTCCCAGGCGCTTCCCCTCAACTCGCAGTACGGCCTGAATCACAACCTGGGCGGCATCAAGGGACTTTGGGACAAGGGAAAGGTCGCCATCGTGCAGGGCGTCGGCTATTCGAATCCAACCTTCTCTCACTTCGAATCGATCAGGATTTGGGAGACGGGCGATCCCTCGCGACGCCAGGTGGATGGATGGCTCGGTCGGACGCTGGCCACCAACTACGACTCCAACGGACATCCGCTGATCGGCTGCGCCTGCGGAGCGACCGACGCGCCGGGGGCGCTGCGCGACCTGCAGGCGACTCTGACCGTCATCCAGAACCAGAAGACGTTCGGCTTCACCGGTGGCACCGAGGTCGAAGCTGCGGTTGGTGCTCTCTACAAAGGAACGCCCGGCATCTATGGCGCGCTGTTCGACACCGCCATCGCAACGGCGACCGAGACGATGGCGACACTGCGCACATCGGCCTCGACTTATCACCCCATGGCTGACTACACCGACCAGGTCAAGCTCGTCTACTCGTCAAAGAACCAGCTTGCCGCGGCGCTGCAGCTTGCGGCCGAGCTCATCGTCACCGGTACCGGCGTCAAGCTCCTGCACGTCACGCTTGGCGGCTTCGACACGCACTACACCGAGCTCAACCGGCATGACGACCTCATGGGCTACCTCGACTCAGCCGTCTCCGCCTTCTACCAGGACCTGGCCGCGCACAACATGGCGGACAAGGTCCTCATCGCCACATGGTCGGAGTTCGGACGGCGGCCCAAAGAAAACGCGAGCGGCGGCACCGACCACGGCGCGGCAGCGCCGCTGCTCCTCATAGGAGACCCTGTGAACGGCGGTCTCTATGGCGCGGAGCCGAGCCTCACGAGCCTCGACAACACGGGCAATCTCAAGTATTCGGTTGACTTCCGATCGGTGTACCAGGAGATCCTCAGCGGACACCTCGGCGCGGACGCGCCGAAGATCCTCGGTTCGTCCTTCGACCGCATTCCATTCTTGAAGGCTCCGGTCGTCGTCTGAGATGAGGACCGTGCTCCTCAAGGCGGCGGCCACCGTCCTGACGATCGGCGCGACGGTCGCGTCCGCTCTGTTCGTGACCTCTCACCTCAAGAATCCCGCGGCGCCGCTGCAGCCGCCGGTTGTGAGCGCCGGCTCAACCGCGGCCGCGCTGGGCGGCCCGCTCAACGTCGGCCCGTCTGTTCAAGCAAGCGATGTGGAGCCGATGACATCGACCTATGCGTCCTGATTGCTCAGTCGCGTCACATCACTTCGAAGCGCTTGGCACCAGCTGCAGCCTGTTCGCGGGTGGTCAATCACGCACGCGTTTGCTCGAGGGCGAGTTCTGGGTCCGGCGCCTTGGCGCTCGGCTGACCCGGTTTTCAACGGACAGCGAGCTTTCGCGCCTCAATCGCGGTGCCGGCCAGTGGATCGCGATCAGCGACGAGATGGGGGTCATCCTTCGTGCCGCTCTGCATGCGCACGAGATGAGCGCGGGTCTGGTGAATGCCGCCGTGCTTCCATCGATGCTCGCCGTCGGCTACACCCGTCCGTTCGCTGAAGGCCCGACGGTTGCGACGCTCGAAGGCGTTCGTCCTCTGATCCCCTTGCCCGAAGTCCTCGAGGTCAGAGCCGGCGAGGCGCGCGTCCACGCTGAATGCGGCATCGACCTTGGTGGGATCGCCAAGGGATGGATGGCCGACCGGTTGTGCGAGATGCTCGGACCCAACGCCGTCGCCAATCTCGGGGGCGACCTGCGCGCGGTCGGACCTGGTCCCGCCGGGGACGGATGGCCGGTTGGCGTCGCCGGCGTGACGTTGATGCTCCGCGACCAGGCAGCCGCCACGAGCAGCGTCCGGCGCCGGCGCTGGGGCGAAGTTCATCACCTGATCGACCCGCGTACTGGACATCCGGCGAACACCGGCCTCGACGAAGTCTCGGTCGTTACGGCGAGCGCTTTCGAGGCGGAGGTCGTGGCCAAGACCGCGCTGCTCCTCGGTCCGGACTTCGCGCCCGCGTACTGCGCGGCGCACGCGATGGCATGGTGGCTGGCGGGGCCTTATGACGACTGATCAGTTCCTCTGGGTTCTGGCCCGGGTTGCGGGGCTTGGCTCGTACGCCGCGTTAGCCGTCGCGCTTGTGACGGGCATCGCGCTGCGCACCGCGGTGTTCGACTGGTTGGGCAACAACCGAGTGGTCCGTTCAGTGCACGAGTACACGACCGTGTTGTGGATCCCCCTGGCCGCGATCCATCTCGTCTCCCTTCTGATGGATGCCACCGCGCGCATCGGGCTGCTCGACCTGGTGGTGCCGTTCCACTCGACCTATGGCACGCTGGCGATCGGCGTCGGGGCGTTGTCGGTCGATGTGCTGGCGGTCGTGACGGTGACTGCATATCTGAAGCGGCGGATGAGAAAAGAGCTGTGGCTGTGGGTGCACCGACTCGCATACGCGGCTTTCGCGCTGGTCTTTCTCCACGCTGTGCTGAGTGGGACCGATTTCAACGATCCGGTCGTGTCCGCGATCACGTGGGGTACAGCCGCCGCGCTGTTGACGCTGGGCCTGGCCCGTCTTTTGGGCGGCCGCCTACCCGCCTGAGCCGGCGTTAGGCGGCGATCCAGTGCCGCAGCTGCATGACCCGGTCGCGCAGCTGCTGCTCCGCCTCGAGCGGCGTGTCGATCTCCTTGCGCTCGCGGTGCCAGCGCTCCATCGCCAGGTCGAGCTGTGCGGTTTGCAGGCGCGAAACTCGCAAATACCCCGGCAGGCCCTGGCGGCTCAAGGCCTGCAGCCGCTGCCTCAAGCGCTGCCATGGGCTGGCGAGAATCGGCACCTCGTCGGGCAGAATCGCGCCCGAACCGGTCGCCGCCTCCTTGCGCATCTGGTCCAGTAGGTTCTGCCCTTCGTAGCGGATGCCGAAGATCAAAAGTGCGATCACGCCGGCCGTGAACGGCCCGGTCATGATCAGCGTGCGCAGGTGAATCTCGACCAGGCCGAACAGCGTGTTCTGGATCGGGAAGATGGTCGCCCACGCGTCCCAGGCGAAGTGCCCCGCGATCGCGATGATGAAGCCGGCCACGATCGCCATCACCTTCTGGCGCACGCTCGGCAGCTGGCGCGCGATGCCGACCCCCGCTCCGATGAAGGCGGTGTACGTCGCGTGGCCGAAGAACAGGCCGAGCACTTGCCGCCCATACCACTGGATGCCGGCGGCGACCCAGCCGGCTCCCTCTGCCGAAAACACCGAGTACAGGTTCGTCATGTAGCTGATCGATTCCAGGAAGTTGAAGCCGAGCCCGACCGCCGCCCCGTAGACGATTCCGTCCACGACGTCGTCGAACTCGTTGCGCATGATCAGGAAGAGCATCAGGACCGCCAGTCCCTTGGCCAGCTCTTCGAGGATGCCTGCCATGAACGCGAGCGAGGTGTCGAGCCCGGGGCCAGGCACCAGCGCGTGCTGCGCCGACTGCTCCCAGATCGTCTCGCCCCAGACGACAAGGCTGGTCGCCACGATGGCGCCCCACGCAGCCGCGACGAGCACGAGCCGCCAGGGCTCTTTGTGATTGCGGTCCATGCGCCGGACCACGAATAGTCCGAACGCAGTCGTGGGCAGGCAGGCCAGCGCACAGATCGCAGCCACGCCGGGACCGGCCGACTGGGTGAAGAGAAAAACGTCGATCACCAGCAGCCAGAGCAGGACGCCAAGTCCGATCAGCACGCCGGCCCGGATCAGGTGCTTGCGGCGCATCGCGCGGTCGCGATTGAAGGTGCGCACCAGGATGAAGGTGCCGAGTGTGATCAGCGCCACAGCGAGCAGGCCGTAGAGAGACGTGCGGCCTGGAATCGTGTCGAGGAAGACGTAGTTGAGGATCGAGCTGACGATCAGGGCCACGATGACCAGCGCGGCGAGGGCGAGCGCGATGCCGTATCGCGCCGGCCGGAGCCTCGATCGGGGGTCGGCCGCCGGCGGTGTGGTTGAGGTGATCACGACCGTTCGACCACGACAAAGCGGCGTCCCAGCACCTCGACCGGTACGCCGTCTTCCAGCCGTTCGACGACAAACGTGTAGCGGCCGGGCAACACGTAATGCAGGCCCGAGGGCACCTCCACTGGAATCACTGATTTGTCCGCAAGCTCTGTTGGCGCGGCCGGGCCGACCTGGCCTTCGATCGAGCCGAAGGAGTTGTACCAGCGCGCGTCAACGATGATGTTCGAGGGAATCGAGCTCCAGTCGACGACCGCCGCGAACTCCTCGGTGCGATGGAACTCGGAGCGGTCCGGACCGACCGGTTGCTTGGTGTCGGGGTCGAACTGATAGACCCCGAGGATGTGGGCCTTGACGCCGCTGCCTTCGCCCGGTCGTTCGAAGTAAGCGAATTCGATCAGACCGACGGCAAGGATGACGACGCCGACGGTGGCGAAGACCAGCAGCGTTCGGTAAAGCGTTCGCAGCTGGTCGTAAGTAACGGAGCTCACGCAAGCTCAGTCGAATGGATTTGCCGGCGCGTTGTCAAGGAAGAAACACAGGGAGGTTTGATCTTATGCCGCAACGCGCCTGGAGCGACAAGCGTGAACGCCAGTACGAACATATAAAGGAAGGGCTGCTCGAGCGAGGAACGGGCGAGGAAAGAGCTGAAGAAATCGCCGCTCGCACCGTGAACAAGGAGCGTGCTCAGCAAGGGGAGGCGAGGGAGGCCAGCCGGACGTCGATCCAGGACCTTTCACCAGGGCGACGGGGCGGACTTCGGTCCCATCGTGGTTCCGGCGGCCGGACATACGACCAGTTGCGCAACGAGGCCAAGGAGCGCGGGATCAAGGGCCGGTCGCGGATGAACAAAGAGCAGCTGGAGAACGTCCTCAGCCGTTAACCGTCTGCGTGCAAGCGACTTAGAGAGATACTGCGCACAGGAGTTGAACCTCCACCGGCCAACTGTCGCAACGGGTCGTCCTGCGGAGCCTTCCCAGCGTTACATACCGCATAGCCAATCGGCGCCCTGCGCCGTTCAACCACCGTGCGAAGCCTGGGCGTCTGCGTTCTCCTTGCGATTGCTCTGTTGGCGTCTTGCGGACGCGCTATCGCCCCGGGCGCATCCACCAGCAGCTCTGCCTCAACGTCACGTGTTCAGAGCCCTTCTCCGGCCTCGTCCGCCCGACTCGGATCTCCTTCCCCAGGCTCACCATCGCAGGCCACTTCGGCGGACCCGCTTCTCCTCTCGAACGGCACAGGCAGCTTTGCCTTCAAGCATCCGGCAGCTTGGAAGTTCACGAATTGCGAGAACTACGGATACGCCATTGGCTTTAACTACCAGGAAGGCATTTGCCCGGGTGAATCCGACGGAACATTCGACATGATCGTCATGTCCGTGGAGGGGGACCAGACGTCCGCACCGAGCCAACGCAGCTACGTCTGGATAGGAACAATCGATGCGCAGACGACAGTTCGGGTCGATGGAGTGGACGGCATGCGGATATCCGCCCACGTCGACAAGGATCCAGGAATGGGGCCGGAGGCCGGCACCACTCAGATCATGTACGACGTTTACAGCGGCAAGCGAACTTATGTGGTGCTATATCAACACCGGCCCAACCAAGCCGATTACTCGGCCACGTTCGATGACGTCATGGGGCACTCGTTCCGGTTTTCGCCCTGGAAGGGCTATCACAGCGACGCGTGGAGTTACACCATCGACTATCCGGCCGGCTGGTATGAGGTTCCAAACTCGGGCGCTCCAGACACCGAGAAGTACTTCGCGAACGAGAAAAACATTGGATCCCCTATCGGGATGGACAGCCAGGGAGTCTTTTTCGCGCTAAGCAGGCTCAGTGGTTCGTGCCGGGCGGCACCCCCTGGCCGCGCCGATGACACGGCTCAGTTGACTGTGAACGGTCAAACCGTAACCCGCATAAGCGGATTTCTCGGGGCGCGGCAATCTGAGGTCGCTTGGGGCTCATACGCAACAGTCCCGAAGGGGACGAGCTGTTTTGGCTTCGCCTTCGTCTTCGGCAGCAAGGAGGCGCGCGATGCGAATTTGCGGGTCACGGACCAGATAATCAGCAGCTTCACCACGCCCTGATCGGTGGATTGGCCAGATTAGTCAGGGGGTCGCTGGTGCGGCGGAGAGGAGTTGAACCTCCACGTCCTTGCGGACACTAGCTCCTGAAACTAGCGCGTCTGCCATTCCGCCACCGCCGCTTTTTGTGGCCGAGAGGTGAGTATACCCAGGGCATAGTCAGATCCCAGCCCGCGCCCTAAGCTGCGGTCCACATGACAAGAACCGCAGCGATTGCGGCGCTCGTGCTGCTCGCCGGATGCGGTGGATCCTCGAGCCCGAGCGCCGCGACGCCCACGCACCGCACACCTGGACCACTTGCTGATACGTGGGCGTGGGATGGCGGAGCGTGGCACCAGACGGCGAACGGCGGACCGGCGCCGCGATACTCCGCCTCGCTCGCGTATGACGCGGCGCGCGGTGTCTACGTAATGTTCGGCGGCCAGACCGCAAAGGCGACCTCGGATGAAACCTGGTCATGGGACGGCAAGACGTGGAAGGCGCTATCGCCCGCACACAAGCCACCGCCGCGCCGGGCCGCCGCCATGGCATACGACCCCGTGCACCGAGTCGTCGTGCTCTACGGCGGTGTCGTCCCAGACGCGGCCGAGGGGTTTGATGCGTCGGACACGTGGACCTGGGATGGGTCCGACTGGACGGTGGCGGTCGAGAAATCGACGGATCCGGGCCCCAGAGAGGGTCCGCTGATGGTCACCGCCGGCAACGGGGTTCTCCTTTTTGGCGGGCGCTACTACAACGTCAAGTACTACGGCGACGCGTGGACCTGGGACGGCAAAACGTGGTCACGCGTCGATCAGGCTCCGGAGCCTCCGGGGCGCGCCAGCTCCGCCTTGGTGTGGGACCCCATCAATTCGTCCCTCCTCGTTTTTGGAGGGACCGGACTGAACGCGACCGCCGGACCAGGTGCTCAGGGCGCGCTTTTGGGTGATTTCTGGTCACTTGCCGGCAGCGCGTGGAAACAGATCACAGCCGCGGGGCCACCTGCCCAGGGCTTCACAAACGCAATTTGGGACAGTGGTCGCAAACGCGCAATCGTTTTGCTGGGAATGCCATGCCCGCAACCATCAGGCGACGCGTGGGCTTGGGATGGCGCAGCGTGGTCGAAGACTGCGAGCGGCATCCCGCCACGATGGGGAGCGGCCTCGGCGCAGAATCCAGACGGGTCGGCCCTGATATTCGGGGGTTCGGACGAGGCCGGCTGCTAGCTGGCGACGAACAGCGTGTTCCAGGCCGCCTCGACCAGCTCTGGTGTGAGCTGCGGGCGCACCCCTCGCGCCGACGACACATCGACCAACCGCTCGAGAAGGTCACGTGGATGGTTGCCGCGCGTTGGGCGGCCGCCATACATCGTCTGGATCATCTCGAGCGCCTGAGACTCGGCCGGAATCGTCAACCGTTCCCGCTCTCGCTCGAAGATGCGGCACCACATCTCCCATGTCGGATCGGGCATGAGCACCTTGTAGGCCAGACGGCGCAGGTACGCCTCGTCCAGGAGCTCCACGGGCTTGAGGTTGGTCGAGAGCGCGAGCTGGGCCTGGAATGGAATCTCGACCTTGCGTCCGGTTGACGTGAGATTCAAAAAGTCCGTGTCCTGCTCCAGCGGGACGAGCAGGCGATCCAGGATCTGTTTCGGCGACACGCGCTGCCGGCCGAGATCGTCGATCAGCAGCACACCGCCGTTGCCCTTGACCTGGAGCGGCGCGCCGTACACGCGGCTGCCGTCCTCCCAGGTCGGGTCGAACATCTCGAGCTGAAACTCGCCACCCACCTGGACGAGCGGTCGCGCGACTCGCCGCCAGCGACGGTCGGCGGGCTGGTTCGGCTCCAGGCGATGCACCGCGGGATCGAAGATCGTCATCACCTCTCCGCCGCCCACGTCGAGTGCGACTGGAATCACGATCGGTCCACCGAGCAGGCTCGGGATGCGCCGCGCGAGGGTTGTCTTGCCGTTACCGGGCGCGCCGTAGATGAAGATGGACGATCGCGAGTTGACCGCCGCCCGCACGGCCTCCATCACGCCGGGCGCGAGCTCGATCCCTCTCAGCGCGAGGCTCACCTTGACCAGGTCGAGGGTGCCGGGCTTCGCGGCCTCCGCCAGCACCGCCTTGTACTCCTGCATCGAAACCGGCGCGGGTCCCATGTAGCGCGTGCTGGCGTCGGCGATCTGATCGCTGCGCGTGCGACCCTGCTTGGTCAGCGCGTAGGCCATCCGCTCCGGCAGCGGGCGCCCGAGCCACGGTCCCTGGGTCTGCGCCAGGCCCAGCGCGTCAAGGAAGTTCGACCCGGTGAGGGCCTTGAGGATCGGTTCGATCGCGTTGAACGGCAGCGCGAGGGCGTCAGCCACCTCGTAGCCCGTGACACGCGTCGTCGAGGAGGCGATGCGCAAGACCATGCCCTCGATCAACACGCGGTTGATCTCGGGCGGCGGCGGTGGCTCTATCTGGTGGGCGGTCGACGGCACCGCTGAGGGGACAGCCCGCGGCGCATCGACGTGCTCCAGGATCGCGGCGAACAGCTTCTTGCCGAAGCGCGCCCTGTCCGCGTGATCGGGGGGCTCGCCCTCGCGCCGGCGGCTGATCCAGTCGGGCACCTCTTTGAAGACCAGGGTGTTGCCGATGAGAAGCTGGACCACGTCCGGCTCGTCGGCCCCCACGCGCACCGCGATCCGGATCAGGTAGCCCTGGCTCTTCAAGGCCGCCCAGCTGCGCTCCCACGCGACATCGTTGCGCCCGGCCCAGGTCTGGCGGACGGTGCGGTCGCGGGCGATTGTGACGTCCTTGCGGTTCTGATACCGGCGCCGCACCAGCTCGGTCACGTCCTTGTCGACGTCCTCCGCCACCAGAGCGGCGAGCGGCAGCGCGCGGTCGTCGACCGCTGGTCGGTTCTTGATCTCGAAGATCGTGTTCGCGGTCGGCGCGAGGGCGCGGATCACGCTTGCGTGGCGCGGGCAGAACGGTGTCCGCTCGATGAACTGGATGTGGCGGCGGCACCACCAGCTGTTGCACTTCCGCCCGGTCAGGTCGGTGTAGGCGCAGGCCCAGCCACGGCGCTCGTTGCAGTCGCTGTAGGTGCAGACCCCCGCCGGCTTGTGGCCGTCGGAGCGCGCAGGGAGCGGGGTGGGCTCATCGCTCTCCTCCTCGATGGCGACCTCGGCGGAGAGCGTCTCCACGGGCGGATGCGCCACGCCGGCTTTGGGCATGTAGTGGAAGGCTCCCGCGAATTCCTCGCATGTCTGGAAACGCTGGCTGCGGTCTTTGGCCGTTGCCTTCCAGATGATCTCCATGAGCGGCGAGGGGATGGCGGTGGAAGCTCGGGGGCGGTCGAAGACCTGGGAGTGGAGGACCGCGGGCAGCTGACCGGTGAAAGGCGGCTCACCATGCAGCAGCTCGTACAGGATCATGCCCAGCGAGTAGATGTCGGCCGTGGCGTCAACCGGCTCGCCCTTCACCTGCTCCGGCGCCATGTACGCGGGGGTGCCGACCATGCTCCCGGTTGCGGTCAGGCGGTGTTTGTCGTCGATCAGCTTCGAGATGCCGAAGTCGAGGATCTTGGTCTTGCCGCGGTTGGAGATGAGGATGTTGTCGGGCTTCAGGTCGCGGTGGACGACCTGGTAGTCGTGCGCCACGCCGACCGCTGACAGGAGCTGCTGGATCAAGTCGACCGAGACATCCACGCTGAACCGGCCGTACTCGTCCAGCCAGGAGCGCATGGAGCGCCCGTCGACCCATTCCATGACGATGAAAAGGACGGGGCCGTCCTCGTCGAAGTCGTAGACGCGGACGATGCCCGGGTGGTTCAGAGCCGCGACCGTGGCTGCCTCGCGATGGAAGCGCTGGCGGAAGCTGGGGTCGCTCGAATACTGGTCGGACAGGACCTTGATAGCGACCGGGATCTCGAGCCGCGGATGGGTTGAGCGGTACACCACTCCCATCGCGCCCCGCCCCAGCTCGGCTTCGATCGGGTAGCGGCCTAACTGCGTCGTGCTCACCTTTGGCTCTATGGGGTTGTCAGTATGCGGGAGCGCGCCAGGTCTTCCCCCCCACAGTGGGAAGGTGTCCCGGCGCGCAGCGCCCGAACGGATGGGGCCTCTTCCCGGTTGGCGGCCGAACGGACGGTCGGGGCTAGCTGAATACGCTCAGCGGCAGGTAGAAGGAGACGCCCCAGTTCGGCTGGTCGACGATCTGGCTGATGCGCAGGTCCCCGGCCAGGCTGCAGAGGATGTAAGCGTCCTCCCGGCTCAGCCCGTGGTCCTTGGCCAGCCAGTCGATGGTGTACCGCACCGCGTTGCGTGCGTCCTCCATGAGGTCGGGCCCCAACGCGCACACCGAGTGATAGCCGGCCGCGTCGCTCCGCGGCTGGAGTGGCGCCGCCGGTGTCACGAAGTGATAGCTCCAGGGTCGCGGCGACCCGCCCTTGACCACTCCAAACCGGAGTGAAAACGTCATGGGGCATTCGATTCCGGTAACGCAGACTTCGCCGTCTCCCTGCGCCGCGTGACAGTCGCCGGCGGAGAAGAGCCCGCCCGGCACAAAAATCGGCAGGTAGAGCTTCGTCCCGACGGTCAGGTGCCGTGTGTCGACGTTGCCGGCGCCCTTCGTCGGCGGCAAAACTGCGAGCGGACCGGGCTCGTCGGTCGCAACGCCCATCGTGCCGCAGAACGGCACGATCGGAATGTGCACGTCCGAGCGCAGCTCAGCCGACGTCCGGTCGCCAAGGTCGAAGTAGCGGACGTACGGATCGGGGAAGTCCGAAGCCAGCAGGCCGAGCCCGGGAAGGAGCGCGCTCCAGCCCCATGCACCCGGCTTGAGGTCGAGGATCTCCACCTCGA
>WNGI01012243.1_pt1 | contig 10933 bp, 7 predicted proteins | sample 5400621 | NCBI WGS metagenome assembly WNGI01 (sample SAMN13153374, study PRJNA577476) | soil metagenome | isolation source: 20 cm soil or saprolite under Garry oak tree replicate 1 | place: USA:California | collected 2016-06-15 | reverse complement strand
CTGTTCCGGATCGCGCGCGTCGAGAACCTCCGCATCTTCGTCAACGTCCCGCAGACCTTCGTCCGCTCGATCGTGCCGGGCCAGGAAGCCCGGATCCTCGTGCCCGAGTACCCACACCGGCCGTTCGTCGGGAGGATCGCGAGTACCGCGGGCGCCCTCGATCCCACGTCCCGCACGCTCCTCACGGAAGTGCGCCTCGGCAACGAGGATCACGCGCTCATGCCCGGGATGTACGCCCAGGTCAAGTTCAGCGTCGTGCCGGCGGACGCCGTGTGGGTGATCCCGGCGACCGCCCTCATCGCTCGGGCCGCCGGATCTCAGGTCATCGCCGTGGGCAACGGCAGCACCGTGCGCTACCTACCCGTTCAGCTGGGCCGCGACCTCGGGCAGTCGGTCGAGATCGTCTCGGGCCTCACCGGGCAGGAACGACTCGTCGTCAGCCCACCGGACGGGCTGAAGGAGGGCGACCGCGTCGCCGTCGAGGCGCCTCGAACATGAGGCCGCGCGGGCGTCACACGGTGCGTTGCAGGAAGTCGGTCACGAGTAGTCGGCCCGTGTTCCTGGGTGAGCATGCGCGCGACGATCGTCATGGTCGTGCTCCCTTCCCGCCCGAAGGATAGACCCTCAGTCTGGCGAATGCCATGCTACGCTCGGGCTCGCTCGATCACGTACCCTGAAGGGGACGCCCATGACAGGCTCGTTCGTTGGCCTGATGACGGTCGCCATCGCCGTGGTTTTGACCACCTGGCCGATCGGGCTCGGCGCGCAGCAGCCCTCCGTCACGCCGATCCGGCTCGGCGCCAGCGATCTCGGTGGCGTGGTCACCAGCGCGAACGGACCGGAAGCCGGCGTCTGGGTGATCGCGGAGACCACCGACCTCCCGACCAAGTTCGCCAAGATCGTCGTCACCGACGATCGCGGGCGCTACCTCCTCCCCGACCTCCCGAAGGCGACGTACCGCGTGTGGGTGCGCGGCTACGGGCTCGTCGATTCGCCCAAGGTGCAGACCGCCCCCGGGAGGAACCTCAACCTCGTCGCGGCGGTGGCGCCGACCGCCGCCGCGGCGGCGGAATACTACCCGGCCATCTACTGGTATTCGATGCTCAAGGTGCCGGACAAGAGCGAGTTCCCAGGCACGGGACCCCAGGGCAACGGGATCCCGGTCGCCCTGAAGAGCCAGGCGCAGTGGCTCGACGTCGTCAAGACCAACGGCTGCTACACGTGTCATCAGCTCGGCAACAAGGCGACGCGCACGATACCGAAGGAGCTCGGCCAGTTCGATTCCTCCGCCCTGGCGTGGGCCCGCCGCATCGTGTCCGGCCAGGCGATGACTCAGATGGCCAACAACATCCGCCGGCTCGATCCCGAGCGCGCGTACAAGCTGTTCGCCGAGTGGACCGATCGGATCGTCGCCGGCGAGCTACCGGCCTCGAAGCCGGCGCGGCCGCAAGGCGTCGAGCGTAACGTCGTCGTCACCCTGTGGGACTGGGCCGGTCCGAAGGACTACCTCCACGACGAGATCTCGACTGACAAGCGCAAGCCCACCGTCAACGCCAACGGCCTGATCTACGGCGCCACCGAGGAGAGCACCGACCTCTTTCCGGTGCTCGACCCCGTGGGCCACAAGGCGAGCCAGGTGAAGATGCCGGTGCGCGAGCCGAACACGCCCTCGTCCAAGCAGAACCCGATGACGCCCTCGCCGTACTGGGGAGCCGAACCGATCTGGGACAGCCAGACCAGCATGCACAATCCCATGTTCGACGAAAAAGGCCGGGTCTGGTTTACCTCGCGCGTCGGTGCGCCGGCCAATCCTGAGTTCTGTAAGAGAGGTTCTGACCATCCGTCTGCGAAGCTGTTTCCGCTTGAGCAGTCCAACCGCCATCTCTCCATGTACGACCCGAAGACCGGGAAGATCACGCTGATCAGGACCTGCTTCTCGACCCATCACCTGGTGTTCGCGGAGGACGCCGGCAACACGCTCTGGACCAGCGCCGGCGGCCCGCAGAGCGGCGTCATCGGCTGGCTCGACCGGAAGATGTTCGAGGAGACGGGCGACGAGCAGAAGTCCCAGGGCTGGACGGCGCTCGTCCTCGACACCAACGGCAACGGCACGCGCGACGACTACATGGAGCCCGAGCAGCCCCTCGACCCGAGCAAGGACAAGCGGATCACGGCGGCCTTCTACGGGATCGCCGTCAACCCCGTCGACGGCGCCGTGTGGGGCTCGGTGCTCGGGTTCCCCGGCTACGTCATTCGCCTCAACCCGGGATCGAATCCTCCGGCCACCGCCCTGGCGGAAGTCTTCGAGCCGCCCTTGCCGGGATACGGGCCGCGCGGCATGGACATCGATCGCAACGGCGTTGTCTGGACGCCGCTGTCGAGCGGACATCTGGCGAGCTTCGACCGCAGCCGGTGCAAGGGGCCGCTCAACGGGCCCACGGCGACCGGGCGGCACTGCCCGGAGGGCTGGACGCTCCATCCGTTTCCCGGGCCCCAGCTCGCGAACGTGACCGAGCCGGGCAGCGCCGAGGCGAGCTACTACACCTGGGTCGATCAGTTCGACACGTTCGGCCTCGGCAAGAACGTGCCCATCGCCACCGGCAACGCCAACGAGTCGCTCCTGGCCTTCGTGGACGGCACGTTCGTCAATCTGCGCGTGCCCTATCCGATGGGGTTCTACGCCAAATGGATGGACGGGCGCATCGACGATCCGAACGCCGGCTGGAAGGGCAAGGGACTCTTCTCGACCTACGCGACGCGCACGCCGTTCCACGTCGAGGGCGGCAAGGGTACGACGAGCAAGGTCGTCAGGTTCCAGCTCCGTCCCGATCCGCTCGCGCGCTGAACGCCAGCGGCAGCCCGGGGCGCGGCCACGCGAACGACACGAGCGTGCCGCCCATCGACAGCGTCGCATACGCGGTTCTGAGCTCGCGGCCGCCGAAGCACACGTTCGTGACCATCATGTCGGGCAGCATGTACTGGTCGACGCGGCTGCCGTCCGGCCAGATGTCGCTCACGGCCCCCGTGATCAGCGTCGCCACGCAGACGTGGCCCTCGCCGTCGACCGCGAGCGAATCGAACATCTGATAGCCGCCGAGCCCGACGACGACCGTGCCCTTCTCGCCCCGGTACGGGCCGTTCGCCGACTCGATCTGGCCGGGCGCCGAGAGGCGGAAGGACCAGCAGCGCGCCGTTGGCGTCTCCACGACGTAGAGCGTGCCCTCGTCTGGCGAGAGCCCGATGCCGTTCGGGCGCTCCAGGGGAAAGATCGCCTCCTTGATCATCGACCCGTCGGCCTTCGCGTAATAGACGACCCCGCGGTCGGCGTCGCGCTCGCGCGTCTTGCCGAGGTCGGTGAACCAGAACCCGCCGGTCCGGTCGAACACGAGGTCGTTCGGCCCCCGGAGCCTCTGGCCATCGCAGCGGTCGTAGAGCGTGTCGAACGTGCCGGTCTCGGGATCGACGATCTGGATGCTGCCACCGGTGTAGTCCTCGGCCTGGAGGACCGGGAACAGCTTGCCCGGGCGCTCGACGAACTTGAGCCCGCCGTTGTTCGTCACGTAGATCTTGCCTCCCGGGCCCAGCGCCGCGCCGTTCGGGCCGCCGCCGAGGCGGGCGATCACGTGGATCTTCCCGTCCGGCGTGACGCGCGAGAGCGTGCGGCGCTCGATCTCGACCAGAACGACGGAGCCGTCCGGCATCGCCACGGGGCCTTCGGGAAAGCGCAGGCCGGACGCGATCTGGGTGTACGCGGGCGTGAGCGTCGTCATCGCGAGGCGTTACCCTCCGCCAGCTGGACGAAGTGCCGTTTCATCGCGTTGACCTCTGCGAGATAGCCGCTGACGTCGTGGTCGCCGCACCGCTGGCCCGGGGTCAGCCGGAAGCCGCGCCGCGCGTAGGCGTCGCCCGGCCCGGCGCCGCAGAGATGGATGACGGCGGCCAGATCCTGCTTCTGGCGGAGCGTGGCCGTGGCGATCCGCAGGCGGTCGAGCGTGCCGGCGACGCTCCGGTCCAGCAGGGCGGCCGTCAGCTCGACGGCGTGGCTCGGCACGACGCGCGTGTAGGTGCTGTTGAACCAGCACGACCTGAAGTCGTACCACGGGCCTTGCTCGACCACCACATGATTGTGGATGCAGAAGCGCCTCGCCTCCCGGAACGTCGGGTCCGTGAGCTGGTACATGCCGACCGCGCTCGACGCGGGCTGGTAGAGCGCGAAGGGGTTCCACGAGAGGCGCCAGCGCCAGTACGTGCGGGCCACCGGATTGCCCGCGCCCTCGACCTGGGCGAGCGCCGCCAACAGGTCGGGCGTGATGACGAGCGTGGCGTGGCCGCGGAAGAGCCGCGCGTACTCCCGCCACGTCTCGGTCGGCGTCTTCGAGAGCGCGTGGCTCACCGGAAAGAAGAGCTCGGTCGGCTTGCGGATCACCTGGTACGTCCAGTTCAGCGCGGACCATACGATCAGGAGGAGGACCGCGCCCACGAGGATCCGCACCGCCGGCGGCGCGGCCAGCAGCGCTCGGAACGCGCGTTGGCCCGACTGCAAGACGGGCCGAACGGACGCGAGCCAGTCCTGACGCGGGCGCATTCTTCGGGCCCTGGCTCTGGCGGCGCGCGTCAAGGCCGCAGATCCAGCTCGACGCGCGCGGCGCCCGCGGCCTCGACGAGGGGAATGCGCCGTGACGATCCCGCGAGCCGTCCGGTGTCGACGCGGCCGCGCTCGGTGAGCGCCTGGCGCACCACGTCCAGTCGACGGGCGCCGAGGTCCCTCAGGGCATCGGGCGGCAGCTCCTCCGTCGCCAGCTCGCGCTTGAGCGCGTCCAGGTCGGCCTGGGTGAGGATCGGCGCGAGGCGTAGCGACACCGACGGCGCCTCCAGGAGGAAGGCGGCGACCCGCTCCAGGTGGCCGACCATCGCGGGCCCGAGGCGCGCCGTGCCCGGCTCGAAGACGACGGGCGCGAGGGTGACCGCCGTCACCTTCGAGTCCTCGCTGAAGAAGAGTGACCCGACGCGGCTGAACGGCAGGGCGAGCAGCCGGATGGCCAGGTTGCGGATCCCGCCCCAGACCGCTTCCCGAAAGTCGAACTCCCGGGCGCTCAGGTCGCCTGAGACGGGGACGGAGAGCCGAATCTCGCCACGCGCGTCCTTCAACAGTGTCACGAGGAAGCCCAGAGGCATTCCGAGACGCTGCTCGACCTCGTCCCGCCTCTCGGACTGCGCGACCTCGAGGTGCCGGACGACGACCTCGTGGCGAGCATCGAGCCGGGCGCCGGCCAGGTGGTAGCTGGCGGAGGCGCTCATCGTTCCCCGCGTCGCCGTCCACGCGGTGAAGCGATCGAGGTACGGGTTGGCGCGGGGCAGGGGGAACTCGCGCAGGTCGGCCTTCAGCTCGAGGATCGGCCGTTCCCCCGCCGCGGCCTCGCCCTCGAATTTGAACGTCGTGCCACCTCCGAGAGCGCCGCTGCCGGTGAAACGCATGCGACGGCCCGGCGCCGTCGTCAGACCGGTCAGCGTCACGTCGAAGTCCGACAGCTGCTCCGCGAAGGGCGGCGCCGTTGTCCGGTCCACGAAGCGTGCCGACGCCCGCTCGAGCATGAACGCCCCGACCTCGATGGTCGGGGGCGCGGTCGAGCCCGTCGGCGCGGGGCCGGCTCGGTCCGGCGCGGGCCAGCGCGGCGTCACGAGGCGCCGGAAGACGAATTCCCCCTCGGCGTCGCGCTCGATCAGGAGGCTCGGGCGACGGAGCCGAACCCGCTCGACCGCGACGCGCGCCGGCCAGTCGACGTCGATCCCGACCGTCTCGACGAGGCCCACCGTCACCACCGGGCGATCCCCGTCGCTCAGCAGGAAGCGCTGCAACAGTGCCTCGCCGCCGACCTTCACGGTGATGGGATCCAGGGCGACCGTCACCGCGAGGTCGCCGGTGACGCGCCCCGCCACCCGGCCGTCGATCGGCAGATAGGGCTGGGCCGGCGCCAGCTCCACGTCGTTCAGCGCCGCGCGCGCCTCGAGGCGTACGGGGTCGAGGGTCAGCGTGCCGCCCACGTCGAGCCGACCGCCGCCCGGCGTCGGCGAGGAGAGCAGAAGCCTCATGGGTCCGTGCGACGGCCACGCGACGTCGTGAACAGCGAGCCGCGCGCCGGCGATCTCGAAGCGGGCGGGCGGCGTGGTGACGGCGTCGACGATCGTGGCCGACCCATCCTCGAAGATCCCTTCGTCGAGGCGGAGCTCGAAGGCGGCGCCGGGCGCGGGCGCCGGGCTCGACGGGGCAGCGCCGGGAGCGCGCTCCAGCAGCGTGCGCAGGAGGAAGCCGCCCTGCCGGTCGCGCTCGAGGAGCGCCCACGAGCGTCGGACCTGGACCTTTTCGAGGGCGAGGCGCTCGGGCCACACCGCGTCGATCCCCGTCGCGCTGAGGCGCTCGACGGTGAGCACCGGCCGCTGACCGTCGGAGAGCGCGAGACTTCGGAGGGTCACGTCGCCCCGGGCGTGGAGCCGGGGCGCCGGCGAGAGCGTGCCCGCGACCGCCAGCGTCGCGTCGACGCGAGAGCGCAGGCCGGCGCGGAACGGCAGATAGGGCTGGAGCAGCGCCAGGTCTCCGTCCGTGACGACGAGTCGCAGATCGACACTGGCGGGCTCGCCTGTCATCGTTCCGTCCACGACCAGCGTGCCGCCGGCCGGCAGGGCCGCGTCGAGCCGGACCCGGGCAGGCGTCGACGCGGGCCACCGCACGTCCTGCAGCGTGACGTTGACGCGCGTCACGTCGAGGCGGGCCGGCGCGGCTCCCCGCGCGTCGACGAACGCCAGCGCGCCCTGCTCGACGACCGCCTCGCCGACGACGATCGCCGGGGCCCGTGGGCGCTCGGCGCCGGACGCCGGCGGCGGGCCAGGCGGCGGTGCTGCGCGCGCGATCAGGGGCGACGCGCCCTGCCGATCGATCTCCACGAGCGCGCGAGGGCGCCGCAGTCGGAGCCGACCGACGGCGACCCGCTCCGGCCACAGGACGTCGACCCCGGTGGCGTCGACACGGTCGAGGGACAGCAGCGTCCGGCCGGCGTCGGCGAGGGCGACCTGGGCCGCGCCGAGATCGCCCTGCACACGGGCGGTCAGCCACGCGCCGTAGGCGACGGTCGCCGTGACGCTCGCGCTCGCGCGGCCGCTGAGTCCGCTCGCCGTCGGGACGTACGCGGCCAGCGGCACGAGGTCCACCGCCTTGAGCTGCACGGCCAGCTCCGTCGTCCACGCGATCAGGGGGGGCGGGGCGGTGAGCAGGGCGGTCCCGTTCGCGTCCACCTCGCCGCCGTCACGCAAGCGCGCGCTCAGCTCGACGCGGGCGGGGCCCCGGATGGGCCACGTCACGCCCTCGGTCGCGATCCGCAACCGCTCGAGGTCGACGCGGGCGGCCGCCGCGTGCGCGTCGACAAGCGAGCCGCTTCCCGTGATCTCGAGCCGCCCGACGTCCAGAGTGTCCTGATGCCGCCGGGCGTCGGCGACCGCCACGCGGAGCGATGGCGCCGACACCGCGAGGCGCTCGGCCTGGTCGCGGCCGCGCGCCTCCATGCCGGTGAGCGTCAGGTCGCCGGTCAGCCGCGTGCCGCCGGCGACGTCGTGGCTCACCTGGACCGAGGCGTTGACGACGCCGCGGTCGAGCTGGAGCGGCACGACCGCCGGCAGGTAGAGCTGGACGAGGCGGAGATCGAGGTTTCGCAGGATCGCGGTGGCGCTCCACTCGAGCGGGTCGAGCCGCACGTGCGCGAGCCAGGCCGATACCGACGCGCCGGCGACGGTGGCCCGGGCGCTGGCGATGCCCTGCACGTCCGCCCGGCGGCTCGACAGGCGGCTCGCCTCGACCGCGAGGTTCTGGACCGCCCAGGGAGTGACGGCGCCGTCACGAAGTGCGCCGGCCGCCGCAGCTCGACGCCGGTCAGCCCCGCGTCCAGCGCCAGCCGCGTCCCGCGCCGGGCGTCGTGGTCGATGCGGACGGACGCGTTCACGACCCCCCGCTCGGGCTGTACCGGCAGATCGGGCGGCACGTAGAGCCGGAACAGCGCGAAGTCGACGTTGCGGACGACCACCATGGCGTGCCACTCGAGCGGCGCGAGCCGGAGGTTGGCGACCCACACCGAGACCGGCGAGCCGGCCACCACCGCGCGGGCCGTGGCGACCCCGCCTGGCGCGTCGCGAGCGCTCGACAGCGTGCGGGCCTCGAGGGCGATGCCCTTGGCCTGCCAGCGGCGGACGGGCGCGAGCCCCCCGTCCTCGAGGAGAGCGCTACCGCCGTCCACGGCGAGGCGCTCCAGCTCGACGGCGCCCCCGCGGAGCCGAAGATTCTCCAGCGTCACGCGCACCGCCGGCGCGGAGAGGAACGCGGTCTCTCGCCCTGGTCGTCGCAGCTCGACATCACTGAACACGGCATCAAGCGAGACGCGGAGGCCGGCCGCGGCCTGCTGCTCGAGCGTCGCCGAGACGTCGAGCTTCCCCCGCGCCGGGCTCAGCGGGCTCCCCGGCGGCAGGTAGAGCGCGGCCAGCGACGCGTCGATCTCGCGCGCGATCACCGTGGCGTGGAACCGCAGGGGAGCGAGCCGCACGCCGCCAACCCAGAGCGAGATGGGCGAGCCCGCCGCCACGGCGCCGAGCGTGACCACGCCCGGCGGCGCCTCCGGCAGGGTCGATACGCCTCGCACCTCCAGCGTCACCGCCTCCACGCGCCAGGCGTGCGCCGGGGCGAGCGTGCGATCCTCGATCGCGACGGTGCCGCCGCGCAGCTCGAACCGCTCGAGGGTGACGGCCAGCGCCGCCCCGCCCGCCGGCTCGCGCTCGAGGAGATCGGAGATGTTGAACTCGGTCGGGCCGGAGCGGACGATCCGGAGCGTCGGAGCCTGGAGCGCGGCGTCCGTGATCCGCACGTGACCGTGATCGTGATCCGCCACGCGGAGGTCGCGAAGGGCGAGCCGGCCGCCGAGCAGATCGAGCTCGAGGGCCGCGAGGGTGACCGGGCGGCCGGTCATCGCAGCCACCCGCCACACGACCACCCGGCGAACGATCTCGGGAAGGGCGAGGACACCGGTCCCCGCCAGTGCGACGAGTGCGACGGCCGCGATGACGACGCGGCGGAGACCGCGACGACGGTGAGAGCTGCGATCGCCCATCGATCATGAATACTACAAATGGTGTAGCATCTGCCGGCGGAGGTCACCCACATGGCCGATCGCAAGTACCGTCAGCGAGGGTACGGGGACCAGCAGGGCGCGTCGCCGAAACGAGAGCCGCCGGCCGCCGACGCGCCGCGGAGCGGCGGGATGCTCGCCCAGCGGACGGTCTCCCGGTGCGGGGCGTGCGGCACGGTCCTGCCGATCGCCACCGCGTCGCTCGAGCAGTGCCCGAACTGCCGGGTCGCCATCCACGCCTGCCGCCAGTGCACCCACTTCGACACGAGCCGGCGCTTCGAGTGCGCGGAGCCCATCCCCGAGCGGCTCCCGGACAAGAACGCGCGCAACGACTGCGCCCGGTTCTCCCTCCGCGTGACGGTCGAGCGGAACGCCTCGCCCGACTCGACGCGCCCCGGCGACATCCGCCGCGGGTTCGACAACCTCTTCAAGACCTAGGCGCTGCGCATGCGGACCATCGACGTCCACGCCCATCTCGTGCCGCGGTCCCTGTGGCGGGCCGCCGACGCCGGCAAGGACTGGTTCGGCTTCCGTCACGAGCCCGGCGAGGGCGTCGGCACGATGGTGGGAGACGGCAAGCGCACGCACTTCGCCTCGCCCAAGGTGCGCTTCGCGCCGGAAGAGCGGCTCCGGGACATGGACGCGCAGGGGGTGGACGTGCAGGTGCTCTCGATCCACACGCCGTTCTTCGGCTACCACCTCGACGCGGGGCAGGGGCGGGCGCTGGCGCGCGACGTCAACGACGAGATCGCGGCGATGGTCACGCAGTGGCCCCGGCGCTTCGCGGGCCTCGCCACCCTGCCCGTGCAGGACGTCAAGGCGGCGATCGCCGAGCTCGAGCGCGCGGTGACCGTCCTCGGGCTGAAGGGGGCCGAGCTCGACACGCTGGTGAACGGCGAGAACTGGGACGAGCCGAAGTTCCTGCCGCTCTTCAAGGCGGCGGAGGCCATGGGGGCGTTGCTCTTCTTTCACCCGCAGCCGCATCACAACTTCATGATGCAGCGCACGACCCGCTACGGGCTCTTCAACAGCCTCGGCGTCATCGTCGAGGACGCGATCGTCGTCGCGATCCTGATCCTCGGCGGGATCCTGGACGCGTGTCCCGACCTCCAGGTGTGCATCGCCCACGGCGGCGGCCCGGCCTGCCTCGCGATGGGGCGCATCGACCGCAGCTGGCGGGGCCGCCCCGACGCGCGCGAGCACATCCGCGAGGCACCGAGCACGTACCAGCGCCGCCTCTACTACGACTGCGTGACCGGCAGTGAGGCTGCGCTCCGCTTCCTGCTCGATCAGGTGGGTGGCGACCGCGTGGTGCTCGGCAGCGACTGGCCCTTCGTGCCGTGGGATCCCTCGCCCGTCGCCTGGGTGCAAAATCTGACGTCACTGACCCAGGACGAGAAGGAGCGGATCCTCTGGCGCAATCTGGAGGCGCTGCTGAAGCTCTAGCCCGGCGACGAAGGCGCGCCAGGCGGCCCAGCACTCACCGCGCTCGCGTCGTCACGTACCGCGGCATCACGTCCGTCGCGAAGAGCTCGATGGATCGCACCGCCTGCTCGTGGGTCAGATCGCCCCACTGGAAGGAGCAGACGAAATAGTTGGCGCCCGTCGCCAGGTACTCGTCGAGATATTCCCGCACCGCGGCCGGGGCACCGGCCAGGGCCACGCCGCCCAGGCGGTTGGGATGCTCCCGATGTCTCTGCCGGTCGAAGCGTTCCAGTTCGGCATCGATGTCCCGCCGCAGTTCCCGGGTCGGCAGGCCGGCGGGGCGCTCC
>WNGI01006738.1_pt1 | contig 10934 bp, 8 predicted proteins | sample 5400621 | NCBI WGS metagenome assembly WNGI01 (sample SAMN13153374, study PRJNA577476) | soil metagenome | isolation source: 20 cm soil or saprolite under Garry oak tree replicate 1 | place: USA:California | collected 2016-06-15 | reverse complement strand
AGCAGCTGGAAGCCAGACGGCAACTGCAACGGTCACCGGTCTAAAGCCGGTGACGTTCACCGCCATTGCAGTCGCGGGCCAGCCGACTCAGATAATTCTTTCGCGGGACACGGTCCAACTCCTCGGCGTCGGTGACATGTTTCAACTAAACGCCCGCGTGGCCGACCAATACGGGAACAGAGTCGTACAGGAGACGACAGTCGAGTCGGCCGATACCACGATTGTCACCGCTGACAACTTCGGAAACGGAGCGATCCTCACTGCCCATGCCTCGGACAAGACGACGAGCGTCAGCGCAACCGCCGGATCGCTATTGAAGACGGGGACCGTGGTGGTCCTTCCTCCACCGTGTGGCGCCAGCTCCCAGTCGTTCAATCTTGCCGTTGGACAGATCGCGGTCTTTAGCGGTATAGGAGCGTCGGAGTTCTGCGTGCAGGGCACGCCGAGCGGTGCAGAGTTCATCGCGACCTATCAGGGACGAGACATTCGAGCTGAAGCTGAGACAGCGTTCGATCGACGAGCTGACTCCGTTGATTCCTGCCGCTCGAATGGCCGAGCAACAAAGCGAAGGAAGATTCAATCTCTCGGTTGCCGTGCCGGCAGTGGGTGACATTCTCAAGCTCAATACGAATTCCTCGTCGGCGTGCTCGAATGCGTTCGTTCGGACGGGCCGCGTGGTTGCCATCACCAATCACGCCATAATCGTCGCCGACACCGCGAATCCAGCGAACGGATTCACGACCGCGGATTTTCTGGAGTTCGGCGCTGCCTTCGATACCCTCATTTTTCCTGTCGACAGCATCAACTTCGGCGCGCCGTCCGACGTCGACAAGAATCAGCACGCGATACTTTTCTTCACGCGCGCGGTAAATGAGCTCACTCCGCCGGGTCAGAACTTCTACGTCGGAGGATTCTTTTTCAGCCGCGACCTCTTTCCGACGACTGCGACAGGGGGCGTGTCCGGCTGCGCGACGAGCAACTACGCGGAGATGTTCTATCTGCTGGTGCCTGATCCCGACGGTGTCGTCAATCAGAATGTGCGCACAGTCGACTTCGTGAAGTCGGTCACTGTGGGCACACTCGCGCACGAGTTTCAGCATCTGATCAACGCGTCGCGGCACCTCTATGTGAATAGATCGAGCGTATTCGAGGACACTTTTCTCGATGAAGGTCTCGCGCACGAAGCAGAGGAGCTGGCGTTTTTCCGATCGAGCGGGCTGACGCCGGGCCAGAATATCAGCTATCAGCTGATTCAGTCGTCCCCCAACTTGCAAAGGGCGTTCGACAACTTCGCGGCTCCCAACTTCCGAAGATTCCGAGAGTACCTGATAAACCCGCTGGGGAATTCACCGTACATCAACAACAGCTTCATCCAGACGCGCGGCGCAATCTGGTCTTTCCTCCGCTATGCAGCCGATCGCCGAAACGCGGGTGAGAGCCAGATGTGGTTCCAGTTGGCCAATCCACCGTCCGGTGTGCACGGCGTCGGCAATCTCACGCGCGCCGTAACGCAGGACCTCAGCGCCTGGGTTCGTGACTGGTCGATCGCGAATTACGCCGACGACTTCGTTCCCGGGGTCTCAGCTGTCGACACGCATCCGAGCTGGAACATTCGGTCGATCATAGAGGTTGTGAATCAGGGCATGTGGGCGTTGGATACGCAACAGTTGGACAGCGCCAACATCACGACGGTGGGAATCACCGACGGATCCGCCGCCTATCTGCGTTTTGGTGTCAGACCCGGTACTTCCGGTGGCGGAAGAATCACCGCGCGAGGAGCGGTAGTTCCGTCCGGCTTCTCACTGTCGGTACTCAGGACGAAGTAATGTCTTTTTGATCGCGCCGGTCCGCGCGGCGACGATCACCGGTACGACGATCCTTACGCGAGCGAGCCCGCAACCATCTCCAGGTCAGGTAAAACGCTGTCCCCAGTATGATCCAGTAGAAGGGGAGCAGTATTTCGTGAAGTGCAGGGGCGCTGATCTCGAGCCAATAGATCAGCGCGATGAACAGAATCGACACGCCCCACACGACGAGCAACTGACGCGGTCTACGACCGTAGATCATTGGTCCTCAAAGTTGCACGGGCGATGTCGATCCTTCTGTCGACAGTTGGACGAGTCCTTGCACCTGATGGCCGCACATGGGCGTGAGTATTCGTTCCGGAAAGCGCGCTTTCAACATCCACACGGTATTACGGCGAATCAGGCTGGAAGTTAAGCAGTTTGCCGACGCCGCGATGTTTGATCTCGCCGAACAGGGCTATGCAACACCGTTCCACCAGCTTGCTGCCTGCATCATATCCGTACGCACCAGAGACGAAGTTTCTCTACCGGCGGCGCTGCGGCTGTTCAACGCCGCGCCAACACCGTCCGCTGTGGCCCAACTCGATGTCAAGAAAATCGCCCAGCTGATTCGACCCGCGAGCTTCTACGACACAAAAGCCTACAACATTCGAGACCTCGCGCGGCGTGTGACCGACGAGTTTCACGGTGACTTGCCGTGCAATTTCGAAGTGATGACTTCATTCCGGGGTGTCGGACCGAAGTGCGCAAACCTTACACTGGGGATCGCGTGTGGTGCTACCGAGATCAGCGTCGATGTTCACGTAGACCGTGTAACCAACAGATGGGGCTTCGTGCACGCGCCCACGCCTGAAGCGACGCGTCGGCTTCTCGAGAAGCGTCTACCAAAGAAATACTGGGTGGAGATCAACCGACTGCTGGTGCCGTTCGGCAAGCACGTGTGCACCGGGCGCCTTCCCAAATGTTCGGTTTGTCCGGTTCTGGAGTACTGCCGGCAGGTTGGAGTGACGGAGCACCGGTGAAGGGGGAGGCGGGAGGCGGGAGGCGGGAGGCTGGAAGGGGGAGAGTAATCAGCTTTTCTCTGCCTCCGCCACGCGGGTGAGCGCGTCACCCGACAAGCGGAACGTCGACCATTCGTCCAGGTGCTTGGCACCGATCTGCTTGTAGAAGTTGATGGCGAGCTCGTTCCAGTTCAGGACTGCCCAGTCGAGACGGCCGCAGTTGCGATCGACAGCGATGCGGGCCAGCTCGCGAAGAAGCGCGAATCCGACTCCGTGTTTCCGGAACGGCGGCTTGACGAAGAGATCCTCCAGGTAAATCCCTCGTCTGCCGAGCCAGGTCGAATAGTTATGGAAGAAAAGTGCGAAGCCAGCCGGCTCGTCGCCGAAGTAGGCAATACGAACCTCTGCTGCCGGTTCGATGCCAAACAGTGTCTCGGCGATATCTTCCTCGGCCACCGGCGCCTCGCCCGGACGCGCTCTCTCGTATTCCGCCAGCTCGAGGATGAACTCTCGAATGAGCGGAATGTCCTTTCGGGTCGCGGGAACGATCCGAGTCTTTACAGCGGTGCTACTCATTTGCGGATTATCAGGCTGGCAGAATCGGGTGTCAATGCCATCTTACGCTGATGCATTCAAAACTCACCCGTCTGGCCGCGGTGGCGCTGGTCGCCACCGCTTGCAGTTCTCCCTCGACCAAGGTTGACGCAACGGTCTCGGCGCAGGTTCCTTCGGGAGAGCGCCGACTTCCGACTGGCGCGCGTCTCGACCCCGCTGGCTCTTCACAGGATCTGGGTCCACTGCCACTGGCGATGATTGTCTCGCCGGACAAGAGCCGTGTTGTGGTTCTCATGAATGGCTGGCGTCAGCAGGGAATCCAGGTCGTCGACCGCGCGAACGGCAGCGTATTGCAGACAATTCCACTGGCGGCGGTATTCCTTGGCGTCACGTTCAGTCCCGACGGACGATCGCTTTACGTCTCGGGCGGGAACCAGGACGTGATCTACCGGTTCGACTGGAGCGGAGGAAAGGCGGCACTCGTCGACTCGATACAGCTCGCTGTCAAGCAACCGGATCATAGCGGGACGCGCTATCCGGCCGGGATTGCAATCTCGCGCGATGGCCGGACGTTGTATGCAGCAGAGAACCTTGGTGATTCACTGGCCGTCATCGACATCGCATCGCGCCGTGTGGTTCAGCGTCTGGCGACGGAGAAGTATCCGTACGGAGTCGTCGTCGGTCAGGATGGGCTTGTCTACGTATCGGCGTGGGGTGGGTGGACTGTTTCTGCGTTCCAGCCGCGCGCAAATGGTGGCCTTGATCTCGGCACGCGCATTCGGGTGGGACGACATCCGTCGGCGATGACGTTGAGCCCGAACGGCAGTCGACTCTTCGTGGCGTCCGGGAGCACCGACAAAGTGAGTGTGATCGATACAAGGAGCCTGCGTGTAGTCGCTACGCTCGATGATCCTTCGCCGGCGGCAACGGGTGAGGGGAGTACGCCCAATGCAATCGCGATCTCTCCGGATGGCGGGCGCGCTTTCATTGCTGAAGCCGACAACAATGCGATCGCAGTGTTTACGCTGTCCGCGGGCACGTCGGGACTCGCGACGGTTTCGACAGCGGACGCACTGATCGGAAGAATTCCTGTCGGTTGGTATCCATCTGCCGTCGAGGTGGACCGGAATGATCTATTGGTTGTAAACGGCAAAGGGCGCGGCACCGCCGCGAATCCGGGGCATTGGCAGCCTGGTCAACGGATGCCGCCGCACACTCCCGACTACACGCTCGGCCAAATCAACGGCACGTTCACGATCGTTCCCGCGGCAAACGCGAGTGCGAGCGATCTGGCCGCGTTCTCGAATAGAGTCGCCAACGCCAACGGGTGGAACGTGCAGAAGCCGGACAAGAAGTATCCGCCGTTCGAGCACGTCATCTACATCATCAAGGAGAACAGAACCTACGATCAGGTGTTCGGCGATCTGCGGCAGGCAGATGGCGACACATCGCTGCTCTTCTTCCCGCGAAGCGTGTCTCCAAATCATCACGCGCTCGCGGAGCGGTTTGGAATCTTCGATCGTTTCTTTGTAAATGCCGAGGTCAGTCCGGACGGCCACAACTGGTCGACGGGAGCGTACGTCACTGACTACGCCGAGAAAACCATCGCCTCGAACTATTCCGGACGTGGACGGACCTACGACTATCAGGGGACGAATCGCAACGTCATACCAGACGACGACGTCTCCGAGCCGTCCAGCGGGTACCTGTGGAATCTCGCCGAGCGCGCCGGGATCACCTATCGGGATTACGGCGAATTTGTCAGTGAGGGCGACGATCCCCCGGGACCGGCCGCGACGGTTCACACGGTGGCGACAAAAAAAGCGCTGATCGGTCACACCAACACTGCTTACTCCGGCTGGAATCTCGACATCCCTGACCAGGCGCGGGCGGATGTCTGGATCAAGGAGTTTCAGGAATTCGTGCAGGCGGGAAAGATGCCGGCGCTGGAAATCCTGACGCTTCCCAACGATCATACTTCCGGCGCTAGCGCGGGCCGGCCAACACCGCGCGCATACATGGCGGACAACGATCTGGCACTGGGAAGAATCATCGAAGCGCTTTCGAACAGCCCGTTCTGGAAGAACACGGTGGTGTTCGTTCTCGAGGACGACGCGCAGGATGGTCCGGATCACATTGACTCGCACCGGTCGCCGCTGCTGGTGATCTCGGCGTACAACAGAGGCAAGGTGTTCCATCGATTCGCGAACACGACGGACGTCGTGGCGACGATCGAGGACATACTGGGACTGGGGCGGATGTCGCAGTTCGATCACTTCGGACGTCCGCTGCGAGAAATCTGGGAAACGACGCCGGATCTGACGCCATACGTTGCTCTGCGATCGATTGTGCCGCTCGACCAGAAGAATCCTCCGCGGACTGCGCTCGCGGAAGCGTCGAAGAAACTGGTCCTCGATAAGGTGGACATGGCGGACGAAGATCTCTTCAACCGCATCCTGTGGGGCGCCATCAAGGGCAGTGCCCCTTATCCCGGTCCGACGCGGATGTCTGCGCTCGAGGCGAAGGTATCGAGATGAGCAGGACCAACCCTCGGCTCGTCGTTCCGGCGGGAGAAGGCCTCCTCGGCAGCGATTTGGCGAGCAGGGTGAAGCGTGTTCGCGTGCTGGCGAAGCTGCTCGACAACTCGATCGCGATTCCGGGGACTGGGTGGAAGATCGGATTCGACCCAATCGTCGGCCTGATTCCGGGAATCGGAGACCTGATTGGCGCGGTGCTGTCCGGCTACATCATTCTCGAGGCGGCACGGGCAGATGTTCCGGCGGTTACTCTGGTGCGAATGCTCGCGAACGTCGGCATCGACACGCTGCTTGGGGCCGTTCCAGCCGTCGGCGACGTGTTCGACGCGGCGTGGAAGTCCAACATGAAAAACGTGGCGCTGCTGGAGCGTCATCTCTCCGGAGATCGTGCTGTCGTCGCGCGCGACAAGCGCAACTCGTTGGGACTGATCGCGCTGACCGTTATTGTACTCCTTCTGATACTCGGGGCCGGGCTTGTGCTCGGCATCGCCGCTGCCCGATTGCTCTGGAGCCTCGGAACCCGATAACTTTGTCGTCCCGGCGCCGTGGCCAAGTGGTAAGGCGGCAGACTGCAAATCTGCTATTCGTCAGTTCGATTCTGACCGGCGCCTCTTTGAATGACAACGACTGCTGACGTGCAGTGCGGCGACGTGATACCGAAGAAAACATGATGGCGAAGCGTACTGTCCATTCCGATTAGGGGATAGCGGTGAAATTTTTGGGTCTTTTCATCTCTCTATTCGTGGTTGGCAGTCAAACCACAGCAGGTGCTCAGAGCATATCCGGCGATGTCAGCGGCTACGGCCGACCAATTGCCGGCGCGGAAGTCCGTCTGCTCGAGCTGGATCGCACCACGCACACGGACGATAATGGGCGTTTCTCGTTTCGTGATGTTCCACTGGGCTCGTATACCATTTACGCAGGCGCGAGAGGGTTCTCTTCCGAGACCAAGCGCGTTACGCTGGCGATCAATATCAATGTCGGGACGAGCTTAGACCTGCTTCCGTCGGCGATTCCGCTCAAGGAAGTCGTCGTCACGGCGTCGCCGTTCCCGCGAGCCGTCGACGAGCAATACCAATCGACGGCGTCGAAATCTCTATCCGAATTCCAGAATAGTCCGGGCATGAGCTTCGCCGAGAAGATCTCGGATTTGCCGAGCGTCTCGGTGCGGAGCCTGGGGTCGGCGCCGTCCCGGCCCGTACTCCGCGGACTCTCCGACAACGAAATCCTGGTGCTGGAGAACGGTCTGCGCGTCGGCGATCTCGCCACGTTCGACCCCGCGCATGCGACGCCGCTCGAGGCGAGCTCGATTCAGCGCATCGACGTCGTACGCGGACCCGCGAGTATTCTTTATGGACCAAGCACGATCGGGGGTGTAGTGAACATTGTCACCGACATCGTTCCGTCGGTGGCCGATCGACCAATCTCCGGCGTCGTAGTCGGTGAAGGAAATTCGGTCAGCAATCAGACCTCCGGCTACATCAACAACGTTTTCAGTCGCGGCAATCAGGCATTTCGCATGTCCGCTGGGGGCACCCACTCAGGCGATATCCGCATTCCATCGGGCTCATACCGGGATCCAGAGACTGGAACTCCGTTCTCGCTCGACCGGATGCCGCAGACCTTCGATCACAGTGGAGAGTTCGGCGGCGGCTATGCCTTAAACGGTGGATTCGGTGCGATCGGCATCGGAGCCAAACATTACGAGATGAACTACGGAATACCGGGCGTCCCGCCCAATCCGGATTTCGTCAACGTCCCACCGACGACTTCACGCATCGCACAGAAGCGAAACACCTTCGAAACGAGAAATCTCTTCAACGTTCCGGCTTGGATTCTCCAGAGCCTCAAGCTCAATGCGAGCTACAACGACTACAATCACTCGGAGTTTCCCACGTCTCAGGATGCTTCGGGAGTGACCGACCAGGAGGAGACGCACTTCCATAAGCGCGAGCTGAATACAGTGCTGCAGCTCCAGCACAATCCACTGGGCAGACTGAACGGCGCAGTGGGCCTGTGGACGAACTTCGAGGACATGAAAATCGACGGCGACCAGCCGCTCGGACCCGACTCACGAACCACGGGTGTAGCCGGCTGGGTCTACGAAGAATTCCAGGCGACATCGAGCGATCGGGTGCAGGGCGCGGTGCGATACGACTACAACCGCATCCGCACCAATCCAAATGCAAATTCGGCCGATCCGAACTTCCAGACGCTGGTGGAGGCGCGGAACTCCAACGCCGTGACCGGCTCGCTCGGCGCAATTCACAGTCTCACCTCTGCACTTTCGCTGTCACTCAACGTCGGGCGCTCATTCCGTGCGCCGACGGTGCAGGAGCTGTTCGCCAACGGACTCGATGCGCCGAGCGGGACTTACACGATCGGCACGCCAACGCTGCAGCCGGAGACTGGACTTGGCGTCGATGCCGGGTTGCACGGCACCTACGCGACGAGCTCTTTTTCGCTGTCGCCCTATGTGAACTACATCCACAACTATATCTACGGATTCCTGCGCGGCGATGTGATCCAGGGGTTTCCAGTCCGCCAGTTCGCCATGACCAATGCGCGGCTGTACGGTGGAGAAGCAACTTTCGATCTACAGCCGATCGAGCGCTTCGCGCTGAGGGCCAGTGCCGATTACGTCAACGCACAGGACACGAAGAACGAGGTGCCCCTGCCGTTCACGCCCCCGCTTCGCGGGTTACTGCGCACGACGTATCAGGATGCAAAGTACATGGCGATGATCGAGTGGCGCGGCGCCGCCAAACAGACCCGCCTTGGGGAAGGTGACACGCCGACGGCGGGTTATGGCATCGTCAACATCGGAGTCGGGTTCCGTCTGCCGTCTCGCGTGGCTCTTCATGAGATCGGAATTCATTGCGACAATCTGTTCGATCGCGACTACCGGGATCATCTCTCGGTGATCAAGGATTTTCTGCCGATGCCGGGTCGAGGGTTCCGGCTGAATTACCAGTTGATCTACTGACGGCGGGTCACCGCTGTGTTCTCTACGGCCGGATGGACGCAGAGCTATCAAGCCCGAAATCGGAAAGCAGGACCGATCAACTAATTCACTAGTTGACATCTTTCCACCGCCGCCCCACTATTTACTAATCTTTACGTAGCAGGGCTGCTATGGACGTCTCGTTTACTGAACGCGAGCTCGATGTAATGGCCATCCTGTGGGACAAGGGGTCGGCAACGGTGGCGGAGGTCCGCGAAGAGCTGGAAGAGGACTTCGCCTACACGACCGTGCTCACTGTCCTCAGAACTCTGGAAGCAAAGGGGTACGTCGGCCATCGCGAGGAGGGCAAGGCGCATCGTTATGCGCCGCTCGTTCCCCGTGACGCTGCCGGCCAGTCGGCGCTGCATCGCATCACCGACAAGGTCTTCTCAGGCTCGGCGGAGATGCTGCTGACGCAGCTCGTTTCAGGACGGAAACTCAAGCCGGAAGAGCTCAAGCGCATGCGCCAGCTCCTCGATACGCGGCTGAAGGAGGCAAGTCGATGATTCTCGGATGGATGATTTACAGCATTCTGTTCGGCGGATTGTGCGTGCTGGCAGCGCATGCGCTGGAAAATGCGGCGCGCGTCATTGGCAAACCCACCCGCTGGATCTGGTTCGCCGCGATGGCGGCGACGTTGGGAATCAGCATGATGGCGATGTACGAGGCAGTCGTAGGCGCAACGGGATTGATCCCGCGTCGTCACGGACCAAGCTGGCTGGATGGGCCGGCGAGCATCTACATCCGGTTCTATGATTCACTGCCAAAATGGGATCCGATTCTGTCTCTGCTGATGCGGGGGTCTTCCGCAATCGTGGCGGCGATGTTTGCGGTCGCGATTTGGCGACTGCTCCAGCGGCGGCGCGCCTGGCAGAGAGCTTCTCTTGATGGCCATTCAGTACTTGTATCTGACGCAGAAGGCCCGGCGATCGTCGGCTTCATCAAGAGCGTGATCGTCGTACCGAAGTGGGCACTGACCGAGAGCGAGAGAGTGCGGTCGCTGATCATGACGCACGAGCTCGAGCACCAGCGGGCCGGCGATCACTTGCTGAGCGCTCTGGCCCTCGTCGCGACCGTCATCCAACCCTGGAATCCGGCGGTGTGGTGGATTGCTCGTCGGCTACGCGTGGCACTGGAAGTTGATTGCGACTCGCGGGTGCTGAGACGAGGTTCGGATCCGCGTACCTACGGTCTGCTGCTGCTGGAGGCGGGCTCTCGCGCCGCGGGGTGCAGGCTTCCGATTCCGGCGCTGTCGCGTCCGCTGTCCTCGCTCGAGGAGCGACTGCAGATCATCACCGCTGAGCGGAGATCCGGACGTATGCGGGCGGCGCGGCTGGCTCTCGTTGCCGGGATCCTGATTGCGACGGCTGCCTTCATGCCCGAGCCGGGCGCGCTCCACTGCATGCTCGAAGGATTGGGCTTCCAGGTGCAGATATCGGCTAGCTACTAAAAAACTAGTTGACACAATCCAATGGCGAGGCTAGCTTCTACTAAATTTCTAGTAGGAGCTGGCCTTGTTGTTGTTAGTCCACGCCCTGTTGTGGGCGCCCCAGCAGAGTGTCGTCCAGCCCGTCAGGCTTCAGCCACAGCGACCAGTCGCCGCCGAATCCAGCGCAACAGGCGGACGCGTATTACGAGGCACGAAGGCCCTGACCGCGCCGCGCGTGGACGGGCGTCTCGATGACCCCATTTGGCAGACAGTACCAGTCGCCACCGGCTTCACCCAGAACTACCCAGAGCGTGGTGTTCCTGCGACGAGACGCACCGAAGCGCGCGTCGTATTCGTGGGCGACGCCGTTTATGTCGGCATGCGCGCCTACGACTCGCCGGACAGCATTCTCGCCCCGCTAGCTCGCCGGGACGCGAACATCACCTCCGATTGGATGGACGTGATGTTCGACAGCTTTCACGACCGGCGCACCGCGTTTCACTTCGCGGTCAATCCTGCCGGCGTCAAGTTCGACATGTACCACTACGATGACTCGCAGGGTGACGTCAGCTGGGATGCGGTCTGGGATGTCGCGGTCGCGCG
>WNGI01006089.1_pt1 | contig 10934 bp, 8 predicted proteins | sample 5400621 | NCBI WGS metagenome assembly WNGI01 (sample SAMN13153374, study PRJNA577476) | soil metagenome | isolation source: 20 cm soil or saprolite under Garry oak tree replicate 1 | place: USA:California | collected 2016-06-15 | reverse complement strand
GTCGCCGTGTCGCGGAGCGTTGCGCCGCGGCGGGCGTGGAGGCGCTGACGGTTCCGTCGTACGAGGAGTTGATCTCCGGACGATTTCCGCTGACGATGCTGCGCAATGTCGAGGCCGATGATTTGCTCGGCCGCGATCCGGTGAGGCTCGATAACGCAGGTTTGGCGGAATGGCTCGGCAATCGCGTCGTCATGGTGACCGGTGCAGGGGGCTCGATCGGCGCCGGTCTCGCGCGGCAGATTGCGCGATTTAGACCCGCACGGCTCGTTCTGTTCGACATTTCCGAAGCGGCGCTCTACGAAATCCAGATGGCGCTGGCTGACGCGTTCCCGCAGCTACCGATGTCGCCGGTCGTTGGGGATATCAAGCACGAAGCATTGGTCGACGATGTGCTCGCGCGCGAAAAGCCGGACGTGATCTTTCACGCGGCCGCGTACAAGCATGTCCCGCTGATGGAGGAGACAAACGCGTGGCAGGCGGTGCGGAACAACGCTTATGGGACATGGGTCCTCGCGCGCTCCGCCGCAGCGGCTAAGGTCGAGAAATTCGTACTCGTGTCGACCGACAAAGCCGTCAATCCCACGTCGGTGATGGGCGCCAGCAAGCGTTTTGCCGAAATCGTTTGCCAAAGTCTGCAGGGCAACGGCACACAGTTCGTGCTCGTGCGCTTCGGCAATGTCTTCGGCAGTGCAGGCAGCGTGATCCCCCGGTTTCAGGAGCAGATCGCGCGCGGCGGACCGGTCACCGTGACGCATCCCGACATCACACGCTTCTTCATGTCGCTGTCCGAGGCGACGCAGCTCTTGCTTCAGGCGGGATTGCAAGGAAAGGGTGGGGAGATTCTGGTACTCGACATGGGCGAGCCCGTGCGCATCGTCGATCTCGCGCGCGATCTGATTCGTCTCTACGGCGCGGATCCCGACCGAGTCGCGGTCGTGTTCACCGGATTGCGGCCGGGCGAGAAACTGTACGAAGAACCGCTTGCGTCCGAGGAAGCATCGAAAGCGACGCCGCACCCGAAGCTCCGCATCGCGCAGGCGCGCGAAGCAAATCGCGATGCAGTCGGCCAGATGGTGGCGTGGTGCGAACGCGATCGCGCGCCTGACGATGCCGAAGTCCGTGCGCGCTTGAAAGCTTGGATTCCCGAGTACGCGCCGCCTGCCGGCGCGCCGGTGAAGCCGTTTCCCGCGGAAATGCCTACCGAAGCGGCCGTTCCGTTGCCGCTGCGTGCGCCGCGCCGGCGCTAGCGATAATGGTTCCAGACGACAGCGCCGCCGTTTGCGCTCGCCGTTGCTGCAGATAGGAAAGCCAGGCGCCGAGTAGCATGAATGCGAGCAAGCCATGCTCGTCATGCAACGTCGTGTTGAACAATCCAATGCAGAGCGATGCGACCAGCGCCGACGCGGCGCCGCTCCAATTCAGCCAGTAGAGAGGCGGATCGCGTGCGCGCGGCAATGCGCCGATCAGGCTCGTTGCCCATGAGACCAGCAACAGGCCGAGGAGGGCAACGCCGACCAGGCCGCGTCCCGCCAGCGTGTTGAGATACAAGCTGTGCGCGTGCGACGTGCCGACGAAATCGGTCGCATCGTAACTCTCGCCACGGGCGTCTTCCCAACGCTGAATCTGTTCGGCGTCGAGGTGGGCGTAGTTGTCACCGCCGATGCCGAATATCGGATACGCACGCCATGCGATGACCGCCTGCTGCCAAATCGCGGAGCGCTCGTTCAACAATGGCGAAGCGCTTGCCATCGCGTACTCCTGCTTGCGGCGCATATCGGTGTCGAAACGCGCGACGACCGTGGCGAACGCCGCGGTCACGACGAGGACCCAGACAAAAAAGCGCGGCGAATGACGCAGCCACAACAGCCCGAACGCGAGGGCGCCGATCACCGCCGTCGCCGCAGCGGAGCGGCTGGCAGCCGCGAACAGCGCGCCCAATAGAATCGCTATTTCGGCGAGCGACAGCGCGCCCAGCCAGACACCCATCGTGCGCCAGTACGCTGACATGGCGCCCAGCAACGCGCCGAAACAGATGACGATATAGATGACGCTTTGATTCACGTGGCCGACCGAGTTCAGCTGGATGCCCTCGTAGCTGTGAGGCCATGCCAGCGCAGCGAGCGCCCAGATCGTGGCAATGGCAACGCCGACCTGCAGCGCGATGTGCATGCGCAGCCATTGCGATTCGCCGTATCCGCTGCGCTTGATGAACCAGAGTATCGATGTCATCCGAAACACGTCGCGGCAGCCGCGCCATTCGTCGGCGTGCATGCCGGCGAACGCGGCGCCGAGCACGGTGCCGGCGAGCCAGATCGCCAGAATCGTGTCCCAGCCGTCCCAGCGACCGCCCAATGCCTGCCATGACCAGCCGTTACGCAGCCGGTTCACGTACCACGCTGCGGCATAGAGTCCCCATAGGATGTTCTTCACGCCTTCGAACATCGGCAGCGTCACCGCGAGCCCGAGGAGTAGCGCGAATTCGAGCGTGCGGCCGTCGAGCGAAAGGCCGGATTGCGAAAAGGAACGAAAGCGCATCGAAGGGGGACGTGCAGGGCGACATCGGCGACGGTCGGGACAGCGGATTATAAGGGCCACGGGTGGCGGCGGTCGGGCGTCGCGTTTTCGACATGCAGAGTACTGTTACCCCTTTCCGCCGTAGAGATACGGGTTCAATTCGGGCGAGTTGTACATCTTGAATTGCCGATACACACGCCAGAAGGCACGCCCCTCGCCGGCGAGCGAGAGCAACGTATCGAAACAGCGTGCGAGGTCGCCACGCTGCACTGTGAGCCGGCACAGCTTCTCGCCGCAGGCGCTCACGTGCTGCGCGGAAACGTCGCTGCGCAGCGTTTGCGCCTCCATATGGAAAAGTTTAAGCGAGAGTATCGACAGTCGATCGATCATCGCGCCTGCGGTCTCGGAGTTGTGCCACGCGTTGGGCGTGGTTGCAATCGACGTTATCCGCGCCAGCAACGCCTCGTCGATTTTCTCGATCGCATCGTTGCGTCTCTGGTTGTAGTCATCGATCGCGCGCTTGTTCGCCGCGATGGCGTCCGCGCCGACATCGGTTCGCCGCGCCTGATCTTCCTCGTCCCAGAGCAGAATGTTGCAGCGATGATTGGCTGCAATCCACGCCCAGACATCGACGGCAGATGCACCCGTTCTGGCCCAATCTTTGTCTGCCACGTGCCGGTCATGAAACGCGCAAATCGCCTGGCTCGTGACGTCGGCGAAAACGGCCTTCATCTCGCCGCTCCCGCTTGCTTGTACGTTCGTTCTTGGTCGGAGCGCTCCGCGAGCGCGCGCCGGAATACGACCTCCATCCGATCGAGCATCGTTGCAAGCCCGTACCGGGGCACGACAAACGCATGCGCGTTGGCAGCAAGCCGTTGTGCTTCGGTCGGATCGGCGAGCAACGCATCGATGGCTCGTGCCAGCGCTTCTGAATCCGCTGCGGGAACGATACGCGCGGTCTCACCATCGCGCGCGATCTCCGGAATTCCGCCGACCGAAGTCGTCACGCAGGGAAGGCGGGCGACCATCGCTTGCAGCAGCGCTTGCGGCACGCCTTCATTTGCATACGATGGCAGCGCGAACACGTCGAACGCCGCGAGCCATGGCGCGACATCCTGCTGCAGTCCGGTGAATAACACGCGCTCGCCAAGCGCGAGCGCCTGCCGTTGAGCTTCCAGCGCCGCGCGTTGCGGTCCGTCTCCGACAATGACGAGCCGCGCGTCGGAGCGCATCATCAGCGGCAATGCATCGAGCAGATGGCGATGGCCCTTCCAGCTTCGCAGTGTCGCGACGATGCCGACCAACGGCGCGTCATGCGGAAGACCGAGCGCGCTTCGTGCGGCCGTTCGGCTGCGCGGCTCGAACAGCGAAGTGTCGATGCCGGTCGGCACCGAATCGATGCGGCGCGGGTCGATGCCGTTGTCGCGAATGAGCTGTTCGCGCAGCGTATCGCCGGTTGTCACGATTCGCGCGGTCGCGCGGCGATACAGCCAATGCGTTGCCGGATCGTTGGGCACGGCGATCGATACGTGTCGTGTCCGAACGAGCACCGGCCGCTCACGTTGCCGCGCGCCAAGCCACAAGCATGCGAGCGCCGAAAGCCACGTATCCGTTGAGCTGTGCGTGTTCACGATGTCGACGCGTTCGCGAGCGAGAACCGCAACGAGGGCTTGCGCGCCGCGCGGACGTTTACGGCCTATCGGTGACGCAACGGCGGGGACGCCGAAGCGTGGCGCCTCGGCGAGAATGCGCGCGCCTTCGGGCGCATAGACAATGACGCGATGACCGCGCGCCATGAATCCCGCCGATTCGGTCAGCACGCGGATCTCCTGTCCACCCCAGCCGTTGGACGATTCGGTGTGCGCAATCGACAGCCGGCGTTGTTCCCCCACGCTTGCGGCCTCAGTGGCCAATGCGGCCGCTACGCTCTGCCCTCTGCCCCCAAAGGGGGAGTAACTCGCGCCTCGGAGCGGTCCTACGGCGCTACTGCGTTGCTCGCTCACGCTAGCGGCGACCTTCAGGCGACTGCCGTCGCGGCGTTGAACTGGATCCGGTGCAGACGCGCGTAAACGCCGCCGCGCGCAATCAACTCGGCATGCGTGCCGTGTTCGACGACGCGCCCGCGCTCCAGCACGACGATACGCACGGCATGCTCGATCGTCGATAAGCGGTGCGCAATGACCAGTGTCGTGCGTCCCTGCATCAGCGCATCGAGCGCTTCCTGGACTTGGCGCTCCGACTCGGAATCGAGCGCGGAGGTCGCTTCATCGAGGATCAGAATCGGCGCGTCCTTGAGGATCGCACGGGCGATCGCGATTCGCTGGCGCTGACCGCCCGATAATCGCACACCGTGCTCACCGACTGGCGTGTCGAAGCCCTGCGGCATCGCGCGAATGAATTCGAGCGCATGTGCCGCCGCGGCGGCGCGTTCGACGGCAGCGCTCGGCATGCCGCTCATTGCGCCGTACGCGATATTCGCGGCGACCGTGTCGTCGAACAGCATCACATCCTGCGACACGAGGGCAATCTGCGCTCGCAACGATTTCAAGGTGAGCGTCGTCACGTCGTGGCCGTCGATGAACAGCCGCCCCGCCGTGGGCTCGTAAAACCGCGGTATCAGGTTGACGAGCGACGACTTGCCGCTCCCCGAGCTGCCGACCAGGGCGACCGTTTCGCCAGGGCGAATCGTGATCGAGACATCGCCGAGCGCTTCGCGCTCGGCGCTCGCATAGCGCAGCGACACACGGTCGAACCTCAGTTCGCCGCGTGCGCGTTCCAGCACGACGGTTCCGGTATCGGGCTCCTCGTCTAAGTCGAGCAATCCAAAGATGCTCTCGGCGCCGGCCAAGCCGCGCTGAATCGCCGCATTGATGCCCGACAGCGCTTTCAACCGTTCGAGCAGCGTCAAAAGCGCAACGAGATACGACGCGAACATGCCGAGATCGAGCTTGCCGGTCTGATTTTGCGCGAGCGCGACCCAGATGATGACGCCTACCGCGAGTGCTGCCAGCACCTGCGTTAGCGGTGAACTCGCCGCACTGGCCGACGATTGCTTCGTCATCGAATTGCGCAGCGAGTTGGCAGCTTTGACTGCGCGCTCGCGCTCGTAGCGCTCGCCGCCGAAGATGCGCACGATCCGATGGCCGCCGATCATTTCCTCGAGGACATGCGTCATCGAACCGGTACGCGATTGCACGTCGCGCGCGATCCGCCGCAGCCGCCGGCTGAAATAGCGGATCACGACCGCGACGATCGGCAGCACGAAAAAGGTCATCAGCGTGAGCCGCCAATTGATCCACATCAGCCAGCCGAAGCTCGCCGCGATCGTCAACGTGCTCCGTATCGCCGTCGTGATCGTCCCGGAAGCGGCTTGCGCGAGCTGATGCGCATCGAACGTCAGCTTGGACTGCACGACGCCGGAAGGCGTGACATCGTAATAAGGCGTCGGTAACTTCAGTAATTTGTCGGTCAGCTCGCGCCGCAGATCGAACACGACGCGATGACCGGTGTACGCCATTCCATATTCGGAAACGTACGAGCCTATGCCGCGAAAGAGGAAGACGCCGATGACCGCAACGGGCAGCCACTGCGCCCGCACCGGATCGTTGGATTGAAACGTCTGCACGATCGGGATCACGAGCATTGCCATGATCAAGTCGCCAGCAGCGACGACGACCATGCCGGCCACCGCCAGCGCAAAAGCCCACCAATACGGGCGGACGTAGCGCAGCAGGCGAAGATAGAGGTGGTAGCCCGTCATTGGCGATGCGGGTAGCCGCAAAAAAAAGTATAGCGCAGCGTCACGAAACGTCGGCGTCGCCGCCGGGATCCCGCGACGATTTGATTTCGGTGCCTGTGGCAGCAATCGGTTGGATAGGCGCACCCCTCGAGACACTACTCTTCGCCATGCGCCGGCGCGCGAAGCTAGCCTCCAGCAGTTCCTTGTAGAGCAGCACGAGCTGCAAGGTCATCGCCGGAGGAGAAAAAGATAGTACGGCACGGCGCGCGTTGGCGCCCATCGTCTCGCGCAATGCGCCGTCGTGCAACGCACGCATGTGCGCGGCAAGCGCCATTGAGTCACGCGACAAGCAAACCAAGCCCGCATCCGCGCCCGTGACGAGCTCAGCCACTCCCGATTTGGTGCTGGTGATCACCGGCAGCGCGCACGCCAGCGCTTCGAGCGCTGCATTTGGCAGCGGGTCATAAAGTGTGGGAAGGACGAACACGTCGGCCGCGCCAAAATACGGCTTCGGGTCTTGCTGCGGTCCCGCGAATGTCACACGGCCGGCAACGCCACGCTCGTGCGCGTGCCGCGCATAGCGCGCCATTCTGCTCTCGCGTCCGACGATGACGAGGTGTGCAGGCGGCGGCAAGTTGGCGAGCGCATCGATTGCCGTGATCACGCCCTTGCGCTCGTAGCCTGAGCCCACGAGTAGAAAAACGATCGCTTCCTCGTGGATGCCGTGATGCGCGCGCACCGCGGCACGGTGGGTGCGGAGCGCCGGCGAAAAAACCTCCGCGTCGACAGCGTTGTAGATGACGCGCAACTTCGCATCGGCAACGCCGAAGTTGAGCTTGATCTCGTCGCGCACCATGGGGGAATTGCAGATGACCGCGGCGAGCGTCGGACTTTCGAACAGAGCACGCTCCTTCCAGAGCACATAGCGATGATAGGGGCTCGCCGCGGCCAAGAGACGCGCGAGCGAACCTTGACCTTTGGCACGTTCTTCGAGCCACACCGCATGGACGCCGTCGCCGGCGCGGAAGACGTCGCAGCAGGAGAGCCGCTCATGCGACTGGACGAGCTCCGGCCGCGCGCGCCCGATTCTCTTGCAGACGGCATAGGCGAATCCGACATCGCGCCACAGTCTGCCGATGTGAAACGGATTGACGATCTGTGGCTCCATCAACTGCAGATTCGTTTGCGGCCACTGGCGCGTGTATAGCGTGATCGCAACGTTGCGCTCGAGCAGCGCTTCCAGCGCGTTCTCGATGAAGCGCTCGGCGCCGCCATACGGCGTGTAGCGTTGCCGAACGATCGCCAGCCGCATTACGATTTCTCCACTGCCGTTTCGTTCAGCAGCGATACGAACATCGTGTGCACGTGATCGACCGCGAGGCTCGTCAGGCACTCGGAGACCTTGCCGCCGCCGCAGCCGTCGAGATCGCAAGGCCGGCACGGATGCGCATCCGAGACGATGATGCGGCGTGCGACATGCCACGGACCCCAGATGTGCTCGCTCGACGGACCGAAAAACGCCAGAGTCGGCGTTTGCATTGCGGCAGCGATATGCATGGGCGCCGAATCAACACCGACGAAGATCCGCGCACGCGCCGTCAATGCGGCAAGTTCGGGCAGCGTGAGCATGCCCGTCAGATCGACCAGTCCCGATCGCGTTTGTGGCGCGCACGCCGCGGGTATTTGCGCGACGATCGCGCGCTCGCGTGGATCGGGCGCGCCGGTGATGGCGACTCGCATCCCGCTCGCGACAATGCGGTCCATCAGGGCCGCCATTCGATCGACCGGTGCGCACTTGAAGAGCCATCGTGAACCCGGATGCGCCTGCACAAACGTTCCGGGCACGAGGTGATGCCGCGCGAGAAGCGCGTCGACTTTCGCTTCGGCGTCCGCACCGGGGACGAGAACCAGACGCTTGTCGCCAGGACCGGGGTAAACGCCGATCCGACGCAGGGCATCGAGATGCATTTCGACGGTGTGGCGCGGCGTTCGCGCCGGCGTCTTGTAGAAATGCGTGAAACGCCGTCGCCATAGCGGGGCACGGCCGTCGCGCTCGCGCGTGACGGCGTAACGTGGGCGAAGGAGCCGAGCGAACGTGAGTCCGCGGGGATGCTCGGTCAGATGAATCAGCAACTCGTAGTCGCGTGCGCGGAGCGCGCGAAACAGCGCCCATTCGCTGGCGACGTGACGCAACGTGTCTTGCCGCTTCCACTCGCGATCGATCGTGTAAAGCCGGGCGATCGCCGGATGATTCGCCAGCATCGGGGCCGTGTCACTGTAGACGAGCGCGTCGATTTCGATGTGCGGCGCTGCGCGCTTTAATGTCGAAAATACCGGGGACGTCAGCAGAACATCGCCGTAGTGGCGCAATTTGGTGACGAGCGCACGTCGCACTTCGTTCAACGGCACCGCGTCAGGCAAAGGGCTCGTCATGCGTAAGACGATACCAAAATCCCTCTTGCTCCGCGGAAATTCGTCTCGTGCAGCACCATCTTCGCGTAGCGGACGCGGGCGCGAGGCAACACATCCGGTTCGGGTACAATCGCCGCTTTAAGTTCGCACGGCAGCCGAAAACTTGAAGCTCCCGCCCATGGCGATCGATGCCGTCAATGCGAATGTGAAGGCGCAGATTCTGGCCGAGGCGCTGCCGTACATACGGCGCTTTCACGATCGGACCATCGTCATCAAGTACGGCGGCAACGCGATGACCGAGACGCATCTCAAGGCCGGATTCGCGCGCGATGTCGTGATGCTGAAATTGGTCGGCATGAATCCAGTGATCGTCCACGGCGGCGGACCGCAAATCGGTGAGTTGCTTGCGAAGATGGGTATCGAAAGCGAATTCCGCCAAGGCATGCGAGTCACCGACGAACGCGTGATGAATGTCGTCGAGATGGTGCTGGGCGAGTTGAATCAGGAAATCGTCGGACTCATCAATCAGCAGGGTGGCAAGGCGGTCGGCCTCACCGGTCAGGACGGCGCGTTCATTCGCGCGCGCAAGATGATGCTGAAGAGCGCAGACGATGAAGGAGTGCTGGTCGACATCGGCCGCGTCGGCGAGATCGAGCGGATCGACCCGGAGTTGATCAGCTTGCTCGACTCGCGCGATTTCATCCCCGTCATTGCACCGATCGGCGTGGGGAGCGAAGGCGAGGCGTACAACATCAACGCCGACCTCGTGGCCGGCAAGCTCGCTGAAACCCTGAAGGCGGAGAAGCTCGTGCTGATGACGAATACGAGCGGCGTGCTCGATCGCAACGGTACGCTGCTGACGGGCCTTACCGCGACCGAAATTGAAAACCTGTTCGCCGATGGGACGATACACGGCGGTATGCTGCCCAAGATCGGCTCCGCCCTCGACGCCGTCAAGAATGGAGTGAAGAGTTCTCATGTGATCGACGGCCGTGTCGAGCACGCTCTGCTGCTCGAAGTGCTGACGAACGAAGGCGTGGGAACGATGATCCGCGCCGATGGCGCACCGCCGCGAATCGGCGCGTAAGCCCGACTCGGTCCCTGCCGGCGCGTCCCTCTCGCGCGATCGAACATGGCGATGAAACCCGGTGAACGGCGACTGCAGATCCTGCAGACGCTCGCGACAATGCTCGAGCATCCACGTTGTGAAAAGGTGACCACCGCTGCGCTCGCATCGCGTCTCGACGTATCGGAGGCGGCGCTTTATCGCCACTTCGCGAGCAAGGCGCAAATGTTCGAAGGTCTGATCGAGTTCATCGAGTCGACGCTGTTTTCGCTCGTCAACAAGATCAACGCCGAGACGCAAGACGGCGTCGCACAAGCTGAACAGACCGTAGTCATGCTGCTCTCGTTCGCCGAAAAGAATCCCGGAATGACGCGCGTGTTGATCGGCGATGCATTGGTGCACGAGGATGATCGGTTGCAGGCGCGGATCAATCAACTGACGGAAAAGCTTGAGGCCGCATTGCGCCAGTCGCTGCGAATCGGGCAGGCCGCGAATGCCTGGCATGGCGACGCGAACGCCGACGCCGCAGTGCTGATCTCCTACGTCATCGGCCGCTGGCAGCTTTTCGCGAAGACAGGGTTCAAACGCGCGCCGCAGGAGAGCTGGGACTTGCAGCGCAAATTCCTATTTGGATAATAGATATGTACCCCCTCGCTTGCGGCAGTCGCCGCTGTCGCGTCTGCGTCGCGCTGTTATTTGCTATCGGATGCATGTCGGCGATGGCGCAGACGCCGAATCACCTATCCGACGCAGAGTCGGCGCCGCCATCCCGGTGGACTGCCGATGCCGCGCGCTTGGATGAGGAGATCCGCCTTCGCCTGTTGTCGGCTGACGATCCGCGTTCGCTTTGGATTGCGGGACAGTTCGACGCGACCGACATTGGGTCGAAGGTCAAGCATTACGCCGCGGCGCGCACGTCGGCGCCGCAGGAAAATCTTTATCTGGCCTCGCTCGCGATGGCGTGTTTGCAGCCGGTCCAGCCCACGCTTCCTGAATGCGATGCGGTCGATCGACTCGCCGATTGGGCAACGCGCGATTCCGACAACGGTCTTCCAACGATGTTGCTGGCGGCACGGGCCAGCAAGCGCGGCGACAACGATGCGACGATCGCGTATCTCGAGCTCGCGGCAGCGAAGCCGCGGTTCGACGAATATTCGTCGCGTGGATGGCTTGAATACTGGCAGTACGTGATGACGTTTCCGG
>WNGI01030615.1_pt1 | contig 10935 bp, 13 predicted proteins | sample 5400621 | NCBI WGS metagenome assembly WNGI01 (sample SAMN13153374, study PRJNA577476) | soil metagenome | isolation source: 20 cm soil or saprolite under Garry oak tree replicate 1 | place: USA:California | collected 2016-06-15 | reverse complement strand
GGCGGCACAGACTGCGTTTCGCCAAGCCCTCCTAGCGGTCGGCGTAGGCGAAGGCGATCTCGGCCGCGAGCGAGGCGTTGTCCGCGATCAGCTGCTTGTTGATCCGGACGCTCGCGCCGGCAGTCTCGCGGTGGATGTGGGCGAGCACGAATGGGGTCACCGCCTGCCCGGAGACGCCCTGCGCGCGCGCATCGGCCAGCGCCGCTTCGATCAGGGGCTCGACGTCGAGGCTCTCAGTGGGCGGCCGAGCGAGGAGCAGCCCCGCGCGGCCGAGTGACCAGTGGGCGCGTGCGACCGCGGCGGCGTTGCTCGGGGTGGCGACCGTGGCCGGAACCGGCGGCCCGCCTGCGGCGGTATAGAAGAGCGGCAGGGTCTCGGGCTGCCACCCGAGCACCGGCACCCCGAGCGTCTCGAGAGCTTCGAGCGTCGCGTCCACGTCGAGCAGCGACTTGACGCCCGACGAGACAACCAGCACGCCCGCGCGGGCGAGCTCGCCGAGGTCGGCGGACACGTCGGGCCGTTCGACAAACCCGCGATGGACGCCGCCGATTCCCCCGGTGCCGAGAAATCGAATCCCGGCCAGGGAGCACGCCGCCAGCGTCCCGCCCACCGTAGTAGCGCCAAGCACGCCCTCGGCGACGCAGACGGCGAGGTCGCGGGGTCCCGCCTTGCGTGCCGAATTGCCCGCAGCGGCGAAGCGCTCGAGCTCGTCTGCAGAGAGTCCGACTCGCACGCGCCCTTCGAGGACACCCACCGTGGCCGGCACCGCGCCGGCTTCGCGGACCCGCCGCTCGGCCTCGAACGCGACGTCGAGCCCTTCGCCGGCGGGAAAACCGTGAGCGACAAGCGTCGTCTCGAGCGCGACGACGGCTCCCCCGGAATCGAGCGCGTCGCGCACCTCCGGCGCGAGCTCGATCACGGCGTCGCCCCGAGGTTCGCCACACACCGCGCGGCCGTGGCGAGCGCGAGCTCGACGCCGCCGACGAGATAGCCCGCTGCAAACGCATCGCCCGCGCCCGTCGTGTCGACGACGTCGGCCGGGACGGCCGGGAACTCCGACCGCTCGCCACCGTGCTCGATCGCGCAGCCGTCGGCGCCTCGCTTCAAGACCCACGTGGCCTTTGCCGCGGCGGCCGGACCAAGCTCCTCGCGCTCCTCCTCGTTCGCGAAGACGAGCTGCGGTTCGAGCTCGTCGAGCAGCCGCCGCAGGCGCTCCGGTCCGAAGTCGGCGATCACTCGGCGAGAGGCCAGATCGGTGCTGACGGCCGCGCCGCCGGCGCGCACGAGCTCGGCGGCGCGAAACGCCGCGCCGTCGATCGGCGACGACATCAGGCTGTAGCCCGAGAGGTGAAGGTGAGTGCAGTCTTGGAACCAGCCCGGCTCGAGCTCGTGGGCGGACAGCGCCGGAGCCACTCCCCGGTCGCTCGCCATCGCGCGCTCACCGTCTTCGCCGACGATCGAGACGACGGTGCCGTTCCGTCCGAGCGCTACCGGGCCGAAGACGGTGACGCCCAGCCGGGTCAGCTCGCCGGCCGCAAGCGCTGCCGCCGGATCGTCGCCGCGCTTGCCGACGAAGCGGGCCTCGGCCCCGAGCGCCGCCGCCCAAGCGGCGACGTTGGCCGCCTGCCCTCCGACGCCGGTGCAGAGGACGAGGCCGGGCATCGCCGTACAATCGTCCCATGGACGGGGAACGCCGGAGCGAACGCCTGCGGACATTCGTGCTCGGCGGACTCGTCGGCGCCTCGGCCGTGCTGGCCGCGGCGCGCCGCCGCCGCGCCGGTGTGAAACGCCCGCCGCGCGCCGGCCTGGCCGCCTTCGAGGACGCTCCGTGCTACCGCGAGCTGGTCGAGCTCGAGCGCACCGAAGCGCCGCGCGCGGAATAGTCCAGTTCCGGTCGGCTTCGGGGCCGGGTGCCGAAAGGACCCGCTGCTACTGTCAGAGCGTGCCCATCTACGAGTACCGTTGCCCGAACGGACACGTTTTCGAGCTGTTCCAGCGGATGGGTGAGGCCGCGCCGCCGAAGTGCGAGATCTGCGGGGAAGGACCCGTCGAGCGCGTCCTGTATCCCGTCGCTGTGCATTTCAAGGGATCGGGGTTCTACTCCACGGACTACGGCCGCGGCTCGCGCAAGAAGGAGCCATCGACCGACGGCGCCGGTGGCGATTCGGACTCGGGCGCGAAGAAGGACGCAGACAAGAAGTCCGAGACGAAGGCCGCGGAGGCTTAGCTAGCCGCCGGGCGACAGCCGGTTCATGTCGAGTTGACCCTACGGCCGGGATTAGACGGCTGCGGCGGCAAAGCCGCCCCAGCCTCCAGGCGGCATCGCAAGCGACGCCTCAGCCGCCGGGCGGCAGACGGTTGACGTAGCAGCCCGGCGGGAACGTGTCGCCGTTCGGCGGCGGCGGTTGCGGCGCCGACTCGCCCCTGACCATCGCGATCACGCGCAGGTTGTCCTCACTCGGATCGATGTAGCCGCCGTCGGCCTTGCCGCCCAGGCGGCAGTGGAGCGTCTTGCCGGCCCGGAACTTCAGCCAGCCAAGCTGAATCATCTCGGTCGGGCTCAGGTCGGTCGCAAGCGGCTTCATCAGGTCGCCGCCGATGAAGGGGAGCTTGAAGAAGGTGCCCGCGCTCGAGAGCTTCGACATCAACGCCTGGACCACGGCCTGCTGTCGCGCGCCCCGGGTGATGTCGGTGTCGGCCGGATTGAGCCGGTTCTCGCGGATGCGCGAGTAGATCAGCGCCCGGTAGCCGTTCATGTGCTGCACGCCTTTACGGAAACGCCAGCCCTTCCAGCGGGCGCACCGCTCGTTCGTCGGGTATGGGCAGTCGAACTTGTTCGACAGGATCCGTTCCGGCACGTTGATGTCGATGCCGCCGACCTTGTCGATCAGCTTGCTGAAACTGTGGAAGTTGACGATCACGATGTGGTTGATCGGCAGGCCCGTGTACTCGTGAATCGTCCGCGCCGCGAGGCGCGCTCCTCCGATCTGGAAGGCCGCGTTGATCTTGTCCGGGCCGTGCCCCGGGATGTCGGGGACGCGCAGATCGCGAGGGATCGAGAGGTAGATCAGCTTGTCGTGCTTCGGGTCGGTGCGGAGAATCTGGATCGAGTCGGAGTGTTGGTCCGACGCGCGTGACGCGTTCAGGGAGTGATCGGTGCCGAGCAGGAGGATGTCGCTGGCGTGGGAGAGCATCATCCCCTTGTCCGGGACGAGCGCCAGGCGGACCGATTCGGGCAAGCGCTTGTTCGCATCCTTGACGCCGCCGCGGAACGAGAGGTAGGCGGCAAGGATCCAGAAGAAGAGGAACAGGACGATGACGAGCACGGAGAGCCCGGTCCAGCGCTTCCAGCTCCACCCCCGCCAGCCGGTGGCGGGCTGTTTGGCGCCGGGGCCGCGATAGTCCCGCCGTCCGTCGCCGTCGCCGCCGCGCTCGCGCGTGGGTCGCGGAATCGTGGGGACCTTTCCCTTGACCCGACCGCCGCGATAAACGCGATACGGCTTCTCTCCGCGAGGAGCCGACATTCGGCGGGCTATGGTAGCCACGCTGCGCGTCCTAGTTACATACCTTCAGCGCCACAGTGGCTCGACGGGTGCCAGATAGGCGTGTAGTCGGGGTCGATGTCGGCGGGACGAAGATCCTCGCCGGGATCGTCGACTCGGCCGGGCAAATCGAGCATCGCCGCGAACGGCCCACCGATCTCGACTCCCAGGAACGTCTGATCGACGAGATCGGCACCGCCGTCGACGAGCTGCTCGACGACTCGGTCGCCGCGGTTGGGCTCGGGTTGCCGTCCCGGATCGACCAGCAGGCAGGACGAGTGGACGGCTCCGTCAACATTCCCCTCGCCGACGTGCCGTTGCGGCAGTTGATGACGGAACGGTTCGGACGGCCGGTCGCGCTCGAGAACGATGGCAACGCCGCCGCGCTTGCCGAGCACCGGGCGGGTGCCGGCCGGGGTGCGCGGACGATCGTGATGCTCACGCTCGGGACGGGCGTCGGTGGCGGCGTCGTCCTCGACGGGCGGCTGCTCCGCGACGGCGGCGAGCTCGGCCACACGGTGCTCGTCTACGACGGCATCCCCTGCCAGGGAACCTGCACGGGACGCGGGCATCTGGAGGCGTACGTGAGCGGAACAGCGGCGGCGAAGCTTGCGCAGCAGGCGTTCGGCCCCGCCGTCGACGCGCACCGGCTCGTCCGGCTCGCCGCCGAAGGCGATGCGACCGCGATCGAGATCCTCGACGGAATCGGCCGGAAGCTCGGCGCCGCGATCGCCGGCTTCGTGAACATCTTCCGCCCTCAGCTCGTCGTGATCGGCGGCGGGTTCGCCTCGGCGGGTGATTTTCTGCTCGGTCCCGCGCGCGAGACGATGCACCGGGACGCCCTGCCGCCGGCGAACGAACGCGTCGAGATCGTGCGCGCCGAGCTCGGCACCGCGGCGGGCGTGATCGGGGCGGCGCTGGTCGCCTACGACGAGTTGGGTTAGTGCTCCGTCCAGCAATACATGTCGGCTTCTGGCCCGCGATCACACGGCGCCAGAGTCCATCCTCGCTCTTGCCAAGGCTGCCAGCCTTGGCCTCGAGCGAGTGCGGCCTCTGGCTTGGTGCTCGCGACCCAGAAACTCGACGGCATTACTGGACGGAGCACTGATGCTCGCCGTCTGCGCGACGCCGATCGGCAACCTCGAGGACGTGACGCTGCGTGTCCTGCGCGAGCTCGGCGAGGCCGACCTCGTCCTCTGCGAGGACACGCGTCATACGCGACGCCTGCTCGAGCGGCACGGGATCCGAGCGCGGTTGCGCTCCTATCACGAGCACAACGAAGCCGCGCGGACGGCGGAGGTGCTGCCGCGGCTCGAAGCCGGCGAGCGGATCGCCCTCGTTTCGGACGCGGGCCTCCCCGGCATTTCCGACCCGGGCGCGCGGCTCGTTGCCGGGGCGCTCCAGGCCGGGATAGCCGTGACGATCCTGCCCGGCGCTTCCGCGGTCGAGACGGCGCTGGTCGCCAGCGGCTTCGCCGCCGAGCGCTACCAGTTCGTCGGCTTCCTCCCGCGGGGCGAGCGGGCGCTGAGGCGGATGTGGGAGGAGCTCGCTCGTTGGTCCTGGCCGGCGATTGCCTTCGAGTCGCCGCGCCGGTTGCCGGCGACGCTTCGTTCGCTCGCCATGGTTGATCCCGAGCGCGAGCTCGCTGTTTGCCGCGAGCTGACGAAGCGGCACGAGCACGTCGTGCGCGGTCGAGCTCGCGAGCTCACGGAGCGCTTCGTCGAGCCGCCGAGGGGCGAGATCACGCTCGTGCTCGGCCCCGGCGCCGAACGTGAGTCCGCGGATGAAGCCGCGGCGGCGCAAGCGGTCGCGGAGCTCGTCGGCGGCGGGCTCGCGCGGCGCGAGGCAGCAGCAATCGTCGCGCGACTGACCGGCCTGCCGCGCAAGCACCTCTACGACAATTCGCTGTAGTCTAGATTGACAACGACCGACGCTGCCTGTATCGTGTGGTTCTGTTGGCAAAAAGGGCAACAAGGAGAGACAGATGCGTCGAGTCGTGATCGTCGTGCTCGCGGCCGCCCTCGTGGTTGTGCCGCCTGCGGGAGCTTGGACGTGGCCCGCCAAGGGACCCGTGCTCCAGAAATTCGTGCTCGGGGACGACCCCTACGCCGCCGGCCAGCACCGGGGCATCGACATCGGGGCTCCCGCAGGAGCGGCCGTCGCCGCACCGGCGTCGGGCACCGTTACGTTCGCGGGCACCGTGCCTATCAGTGGCAGGACAGTGACCATCCAGACGGCCGACGGCTACTCGGTGACCCTGACGCATCTCGGCTCGACGAGCGCGCGACATGGACTGACGATCGGCGAAGGCCCTGCCGGTGCAGCCTGTGGAGCCCGCCGCCCCGAGTCCGGCGGCTACTGCGGGCGCGGCGCCGGCTCCGCCTCCGCCCCCGGCGGCGCCTGCAGCTTCGGCTCCGCCTGCTCCGGCAGCTTCAGCCCCGGCTGGTCCTGCAATGGCGGGTTCCTCGCATGCGCCAGGGGCGGCGGCCGCCCCCGTGTCGTCGACCGGGACGAATGAGCCGAATACCGCCTCTGCTCGCGATTCTCGCCGGCACGTGGGCTCACCACTCGGCGCTGTGGGCGCCACCGAGGTGACGGCGGCTCGAGGCGCGGGCTCGTCGCCGGTCCGCGAGGCGTCCTCGGAAAGTCGGGTGCGGCAGCCGGCGACGCGGACCGGCTCCCTGGGGAAGACGGTGGAGCGCAGCGGGCCGTGGGGGAAACAGTCGAGTCGAACTTCATCTGCGTGGAGGCCCGGCGTCGCGCCGCATGGCGGCCACGTCGCTTCGAACGCCTCGGCGCCGACCCGGGCTCCCGAGCAGAACCGTCGGACTGTCCCGGCTTGGTTCTGGTGGGCGGTGTTGTTGCCGGTCGCAGGAGCGATCGCGGTCGTGGTGCAGCGTCGGCGGCGCAACTCTGGCGCGCGAGAGCCGGCGCCTATCATTGCTGCAAATGTCGCGCTACTACCTGACAACACCGATCTATTACGTGAACTCGAGCCCACACATCGGGCATGCGTACACGACGATCGCCGCCGACATCCTCGTGCGGCATCATCGCCAGCGCGGCGACGAGACCTTCTTCCTGACCGGGACGGACGAGAACGCTTCGAAGAACGTGCGCGCGGCGGAGGAAGCGGGGGTCGATCCGAAGACCTTCGTCGACCGGCTCGTCGAGGAGGACTGGCGGCCCCTTCCCGGCCGAGTGGGCGCCAGTCCCGACTTCTTCATTCGTACAACCGATGAGGGACATCACAGGTTCGTCCAGGAGTTTGTCCAGCGGATCTACGACAACGGGCACATCTACGAAGACACCTACTCGGGGCTGTACTGCATTGGCTGCGAGGAGTTCAAGACCGAAGACCAGCTCACGCCGGACGGGCTGTGTCAAGAACACGGGACTAAGCCGGAATGGATCGAGGAGCGGAATTGGTTCTTCCGCCTGTCCGCCTTTCAGGACCCGCTCCTACGACTGTACGACGAGCGGCCTGACTTCGTGGTCCCGGACTTCCGCTACAACGAGGCGCGCAGCTTCATCGAGGGCGGCCTCCGTGACTTCAGCCTCAGCCGCGTCGGGCAGCCGTGGGGCGTGTCGGTGCCGTGGGACCCCGAGCAAGTGGTGTACGTCTGGGTTGACGCCCTGATCAACTATCTGAGCGCGCTCACCTATGCGCGGCCCAACGAGGATCTGCGCGACGAGTTCTGGCCCGAGGCGCGGCATCTAATCGGAAAGGACATTCTTCGTTTCCACTGCGTCTTCTGGCCGGCGCTCCTGCTCGCGGCCGGCTACGAGGTGCCGAGGCAGATCTTCGTGCACGGCTGGCTGCTCTTCGACAATCGCAAGATCTCCAAGTCGAGCGGAAACGCGATTGAGCCACTCGAGCTCATCGACCTCTACGGCGTCGATCCATTGCGGTACTACGTCGCGCGCGTGACGCGCTTCGGCCAGGACGGGAACGCATCGGTGGACGATCTTCACGAACGCTACGAGCGAGAGCTGGGGAACGACCTCGGCAATCTCCTCTCCCGGACGACGGCGATGATCGCCCGCTACCGCGAGGGCGCGCTCGTCTCGACGCCGTGGGATTCGCCGTTCCGGGCCGAGCTCGAGCAACTCGCTCGAGAGGTCCCCGCGCGGCTCGACGAGTACGACCTGTCAGGTGCCTTGGAGGCGGTCTGGCTCGTCATTCGCTCGCTCAACCGTTACGTCGAGGAGCGGGCCCCGTGGCAGCTCGCCAAGGACGAGGCCAGGGCCGAAGAGCTCGACCGGACGCTTTACGACCTCGCGGACGGCCTCCGCGCAGTCGCGATCGCCCTCGCCGCGTATCTGCCGGAGACGGCACGCCGCATCCTCACGGCCCTGCGCCAGCCCGACGACCTTGCGTGGGAAGAGGTCGCCTACGGCCGGACGAGGGCGGCCGAAGGGATCACGGCCGCGGAGCCCCTCTTCCCGCGGGTCGAGCTCGAGACCGCCGTCGCGTGATCGACACCCATGCGCACCTCGACGGGTGCGAGGCGCCGCCGGCAGAGCTGCTCGCCCGCGCCCGTCAGGCCGGGGTCGAGCGGGTGATCACGGTCGGTTCCGGCATCGATTCCTGCCGAGCTGCGCTCACGATCGCCGAACGGGAGAGCGGGGTCTTCACCGCGCTCGGGATCCATCCGCACCAGGCCGGGGGTGCGGAGGCGGAGCGGCTGGACGAGCTGGCCGAGCTCCTTACGCATGACCGCGCCGTCGCGGTGGGCGAGACCGGCCTGGACTTCTACCGTCAGTGGGCGCCGCACGACCGCCAGCGACGCCTGTTCGACGCTCAGCTGGAGCTGGCCAGCGGGCTCGGCAAGCCGGTCGTCGTCCACAACCGCGATGCCGATTCGGAGACCGCGGAGCTGCTCGCCGGCTTCGAAGGAACGGTCATCCTCCATTGCTTCTCCTCCCCGGCGCTGCTGGAGCCGGCGCTCGAGCGCGGCTACTACGTCTCGTTCGCGGGCAACGTGACCTTCGCCAAGGCCGACGAGCTGCGATCGGCGGCGCGCCACGTTCCCGCCGACCGAATCCTGGCCGAGACCGACAGCCCCTACCTGGCTCCGGTGCCGCGGCGCGGCCGGCCGAACGAGCCGGCGAACGTCGTCCACACGCTCGCGGCGCTCGCGCAGACCCGCTGTGAGGACGCCGCAGAGCTTGCCGCCCGGATCGACGTCAACGCGACCGCCGCCTTCTCGTTACCTGTCGCCTCCCCGGCGCCGTGAGCACGCGGGCGAAGAAAGAACTCGGCCAACACTTCCTCGCCGACGAGAACATCCTCGGCGTCATCGGCCGGCTGGCGGAGCTCGACGACGACGACGTCGTCCTCGAGGTCGGCCCGGGCCTCGGCGTGCTGACGAGGTACCTCGCCGAGCGCGTCGCCCATGTTCACGCGGTCGAGCTCGACCGCTCGCTCGAGCCAACGCTGCGCGAGGTGCTCGTCGCGCGGGAGAACGTCGCGCTGCACTTCGGTGACGCGCTCGCGTTCGACCTGGGCTCGCTTGTGCCGGCGCCGGCGAAGCTCGTCGCCAACCTTCCCTACAGCGTCGCGACGCCGCTCGTCGCCGAAAGCCTCGAACGACTGCCGGCTGTCCGCGTCTGGTGCGTGATGGTGCAGCGTGAGGTCGCCGACCGCTTCTTTGCCGAGCCTGAGACGAAGGCGTACGGAGCAGTCTCGGTGCTCGTTCAACTCGCCACTGAGCGAACGGGTTTCCACCCTGTGTCGCGGAACGTCTTTCGGCCGCGACCGAACGTCGACTCAGCGCTTGTCGCTTTTCGCCGGCGCGGGGAGCTGCCGGGCGAGTATCGCCGGCTCAAGACCGTGGTCGGTGCCGCCTTCGCCCACCGCCGCAAGCAGCTGCCGAACTCGCTCGAGCTGGCAGGCCTCGCCACACGTGAACAGGCCGCCGCGGCCCTGGAGGGGATCGGGCGTGAGGCGACGACCCGTGCGGAGGCGCTGAGGCCGGATGAGTTCGTGGCCCTGGCGGCTGCGCTGGCGTGACCCGCGCCCCGGCGACCGCGAAGCTGAACCTCGCGCTCGTCGTGGGACGGTTGCGCGACGACGGCAAGCACGAGCTGACGACGGTTTACCAGCGGCTCGATCTCGCCGACCGGGTCGCGGTCACGCCGGCGTCACGTCTTCGGATCACCGGCTTCGCGGAGGACGCGCTTGTCAGCAGCGCGCTCGAAGGGCTTGCCGAGGCAGCGGGCGTTACGCCCGGCTGGGAGGTGCGGCTGACCAAAAAGGTGCCGGTCGCCGCCGGGCTGGGGGGCGGCAGCTCCGATGCGGCCACGGCCCTGCGCCTTGCCAACGAGACCCTCGAGGAACCGCTGTCGTCTGCTCGGCTGGATGAGCTCGCCGCGAAGGTTGGCGCCGATGTGCCCTTCTTCCTCACCCAGGGACCTCAGCTCGGCGAGGGGGACGGCAGCGCGCTGACTCCGCTCGCGCTTCCGCAGGACTACTGGGTATTGCTCGTGCTCCCGCGTGGCGCGGCCAAGCTCTCGAGCGCCGCGGTCTACGCCGCGTTCGAGGAGCGCGAAGGCGCGAAGGGCTACCGCAGCCGGCGCGCCGCCCTCAGGCGCGCACTACGGGACACGAAGCGGGCCCGCGATCTCGCGAGGCTGCCTCCGAATGACCTGGCGAGCTCGCCTCTCGCGGCCGAGTTGCTCGGGCTGGGTGCCTTCAGGTCCGACGTGACCGGCGCCGGACCGGTTGTCTACGGGCTCTTCCAGCACCTCGAGACCGCCCGCGCCGCGCGCGCGGCGCTCAAGGCCCACGGCCGCACTTGGCTGACGGCGCCTGCTTGGTACGGTTGATCGATGGAGTACGGCGGACCGGCGATAGAGCACGGGTCAAGCCGGATCGGGCGTTGGCTACGTGCCCGCCGCGTCCGGATCGCGTTCTGGATCGCGGTCGTCGAAGGAATCCTGATCGTCTTCCACGCGATCTCGTGGTGGGCGGCGATCGCGATTGCCGTGCTCGTGGTGGTTGCCTGGTTCAGCTTCGCGGACCGGCTCCATTCCGACACGGCCCGGCAAGCAGGCTGGATCGCCGCGGTCTCGCAGGCGCTCGTGGCCCTGGTGCCGGTCTTCGTGCTCATCGTCGGCACCCTGGCGCTGATCGTGGTCGGACTCCTCGCCGCCGTCGCGCTGATCCTGCTCTTCAGCTCGCGCGATTAGACTTTCCGGGTGGGCCGGGCCCTCCCGAAATCGGCGGTTACCACCCCGTCCATGGGCGACACACGTATCGCGGTGGGGCGGAGCCAAGTGCTCAACCCCGTTCTTGGGCCACACACGTATCGCGGTGGGGCGTAGCCAAGTGGTAAGGCAGCGGGTTTTGGTCCCGCGATCCCAGGTTCGAATCCTGGCGCCCCAGCTC
>WNGI01007592.1_pt1 | contig 10936 bp, 16 predicted proteins | sample 5400621 | NCBI WGS metagenome assembly WNGI01 (sample SAMN13153374, study PRJNA577476) | soil metagenome | isolation source: 20 cm soil or saprolite under Garry oak tree replicate 1 | place: USA:California | collected 2016-06-15 | reverse complement strand
CACCCCAGTCGAAAGATTGTTCGAACGCATCGTATTCGTTGTCTTGATCAAATGCCTTAGCACATTCTATGAACATAGCAAGATCAAGTCGACTCTGGAGTTTTAAATCATACATTCCCAACGAAGACGCGACATCTTGGAAGTCGTCCGAAAGGAGATGTTCAGGGGTCGTTCTGAGGGCAGCTAAAAAGAGCTCATGGGATGAAGACAGTGAGGATAAAGTGGACGGCCAGGACCGACGTAGGAGGAGTGAAGTAATGTATCGTTATTTCAACAATCTTTCCCTATGCCGAGAAGACGTTGGTCGATGCCCTGGACTAGATGAGCTCAAATTTATTCCCAGAGACTTAGCCATGAGGACGGGCTATGAGGGGATGAACATAAGAAAATACGTGCAGTCTAATATACTCTCACCCAGTAAAAATGCTCTTACCCGTTACGAGCCTATATGTTGGAGCCATGCACGGCGTGAAAACATTTCTACGGAATTACGACAATCTTTTGAACGCTGCCGGCGTCAGGAAGATCCAGAAAGTGACGGCTGAGCCTGTCGCAGCCATGGACAGGACGTCTTTATACCGAAGTCGATTTCGTGACATGCGTGAGCAGGAATTCGAAGTCAATGTCACTTTTAAAGCCATGGATAATGAACACCGAATCCTTCGTGCACACAAAGCCTGGTTGATTTTGAACAGCCAATATTTTTGGAGAAAGTTTGTAAGTTCAGGTCTCCGGGAGGTTGATCCCGGTAAACAGGCGCAAGTGGACGTGTCAGATTATTCAAGTCTATGCTTTAATGAGACCATTGGTAAGCATTGAGTGGAAGATTTAACCTGTGCTTTTTTAACTCGATTATGCCCGCAGATTGGGTTTACTACGGCGAGCTGTCCAAGTCGATCACTACTCCAAGCAGTAATGACCAGGAGTCAAAGAAGAAACTTAATCTAACTCTTGACATGCTCGGTCTTGCTCATCGCTGGGAGGTCACTGAGTTGAGTTCATTATCAATGCGCCAGATTTTATCAACCCCTACTGGGTTAAAAATAGTAAGTCACACGATCCAAGCTGTCCGACTGAGGTTTGCAGTTCGCGAGCATGCAGAGATGATGGAGGCGGAGAAGCTTTTGAGAGCTTGCAAGGATTTTGAGGAAAAGAACCAGGACATCATCCGTGAAGCACAAGGCTGAACTCATGTTACTAGTAGCTTGTTTGTTGTACATAGTACTTTTCGAGGCTCCCATTTCAATAGCTTTGTCCGACGCGAGCGCAATATGTTCATTGTGAACCACCCGCCTACTAGGCTGCAAGTACTCGAACCCTGATGTCGACAATCTTGGGGCCACTAGTACATATCTGTTATTCGCTTCCCTCATGAAAGGCTATCTTTTTCTCTAGCTCCCATGTCTTCGGCTCCTACGTTTCCCCCAGATGAGCGACGGCCACTTCTAGAGTCCAATAATGTCGTAGATGAAGAAAACGTTCTCGACGTCAGCACAAAGAAGCCGATCTCACAGTTGATACGGTGGATTTGTTACGCAATATCTCTGATTCTGCTGTCCATCACGCTCGGCCTTTTCATCAAGGCGTTCATAGACTCCGGAGATGTTCATGTGAGTTTATTGCGATACGCTGGCTTACCACTTATCGTTATCCCACCATTCTAGTTTGATTGGAAGGGCGCTTTGCAAATAGCTATTGACAGCGGACTCTGCGGTGCTGGAGGTACGTCCGAATCTTGTCTTTCACGAGTTTCTCAATATATATATATCTTTGACAGCCATGGCTCTACTCGTTATTATTCTGATGGTTTGGCCCCCCTCGCGAGCTTTCTGCGATAATAAAAAAAAAAAGATAGCCTCCACGGACCATAATGAATTATCAATATCGAAACGGAACGACAGCTACAGAAGCTTTTCTCAATCTTTACGAAGACGGCGGGTGGAAGCGATTCTACCGCGGATTCGCAGTCGCTCTCGTACATGCTCCCATTTCCCGGTTTGGCGACACGGCTTCGAGCGCTGGAACTCTTGCCTTGCTCGAGTCGAATCCGTTTATGAAGAAAATTCCAGGTCCGGTGCAGATGATGATTGCGTCTGTCGGTGCTGCGGGGTTTAGGATGATATTGACGCCTATTGATACTGCCAAGACTACGTTGCAAACCAAGGGGAAGGGAGGGATGACGAGTCTTAAGAATCGGGTAGGTGTTTGGAAGTGTTGTCTGGATTGAACGATTGACTGATGTACGATTGTAGATCCAGGCGAATGGTGTTGGAACGATGTGGCACGGGACGGTTGCTACTGCTGCTGCAACCTTTGTTGGACATTATCCGGTCCGTGTTTTTCAGCTTAAATCACTTCTAGTTACTGACATGTTGTTATTATTGAAGTGGTTCGGAACATACAATTATCTTGATACCCATCTTCCGCAACCGCCTACGACTTTAGAAAAGGTGCTGCGGTATGCCCTGGTCGGTTTGGTCGCGTCCCTGCTTTCGGACACGCTATCCAATTCTTTGCGTGTTGTGAAAACACAAATGCAAGTGAACGAGACGCATATTGGATATGTAGAAGCTGCCAGAACGGTTATAGCTGCTGATGGTTTGCGTGGGCTTTTCGGACGTGGGCTGAAAACGAGGCTTATGGTGAATGGGGTACAAGGTCCCATGTTCGTTGTGCTTTGGAAAATGTTTATGGAGAGGCTGTGAGTCGTTCCTGTTGTAATAGACGACGTTGACGATGCTTATTCTGATACAGTGGTCATAAGACTCAGAACTGACCCCAGTCCAAGTACATTCAGACGCAGTCAAACACGGAACGTAGATATTGATGGATAGTAAACGTCATAAGAATGCTCCGTGCTCTACCTTAATTTGTCATATCACGGACTTGAGCGCGGCAACGCGTCCCTGTACTATCAAAACGTAGAGATATAAGATACGATGAAAATGGCAGGCTGAGAACATGCTCATCGAGCTATTTGATGGTATGTGATATTCGGACGAGACGCAAGAAGCAAAGTATCACGTCCCTCCGAGTAGGGCATAATGCCATTTTGAGTCCACCAAGCCAGAAATAGCGACGCAAACACTAACGATCTGCTTCTTGCCTTCGGACAGTTGCAAGAACTAGGATCAATTGGCTGGTAACTCAGTACCAGATATCTGTCACGACTCACATTTGGAAACAAGTACATAGCAGTGCAAGCTGGATCGCCAATCAGCTAATGATATACACGGAATCTTCTGTTGAATGCGAGGCTGATTTTCACCTTCCTGATCGGTGACAGCGGTCGCGCGTATCAACATAATCAGAACTTCAAGGTCGGGACAGTGTATCGCGAAGGGGATGAGAGCATAAACTGTCGACCGCGACTTGCAGCGTCAATGGCGAATGGGGGATGGGAAAGCCTGTTACGATATTTGATGATGGTGGTTCGGTACTGAGAACTAAATTTGTTCCCGCGTCGCTCTAGTTTCTGGCGTGATGAGGTACGGATCAAAGGGACGCTGGTCGCATGAGCCTTCATCCGAGGAGTCGTTCATAACATGTGAATGCTACGCTAGTAAGACGTCAGTATACACTTAATTTCTGATTGACGGTTGAGTACACACCTTATTAAACATAAATTACCCTATTGAGGCATCCATCGCACTATCTGGTACCTCTTCATGATGGTTTGTAGTCTCGGCCTTCCCTTTTGTACGCTTCTTCGGCTTTACGCCTTCTATGCGTTTAGATCTTGCAGCCCGTTTTAAGTCCACTTGAAAGTGGTATTTGGTTATTCGCCTCAACTTGCCGCGTAGAACGTGCCTGTTCCTCGCGCTCCCTTTGGGCTGTAATCGCACTTCTTTAAAAGCGACGCGTTGCTCTGCGCTAGCAACACAGGCTACCGAGTGTTGGCTCCTGTCCCGTGGTTCTGAATAAAATGAACGATGAGTAGCAGAACCAGTTAATGTTGTCAATGGGCCGCAAACCTTTCTTATCTGTGAAGAGAAGTTCGGTCCCGGTTCCAGATAGCTGAAGATAAGGAGTAGGCGTATCGAGCCCCTGTTATCGCGGTAAGTGATTAACAACGATGAGAATCGAGGACGCCTCACGATGAGCCAAATTGTGGGCCGAGGTCCAGCTCGCATGCACGGGCCCTGTTGCCAGTGGAGGATGTACCATCGACATCGACATAGAACCCGAACCCGAGCCAGAGCCTCCGACACTGCCCAGAGTAGTAGCACTGCACGCTAGATCAACGCGAGTCCAAGGCGAAGGTCGAGTCCAACTCGGTTTATGACTGTAAGAAGATGAAGTGTTGTTGCGTACTTGGCCGCTTTGTTTGCGGAGAGAATGGAGGTGAGCGATGTGTCGGTCCGGCCCGACGATGTGCGCGATTGTGAGGATGTGGCCGTGCTTGGCAAGCCTCGGCTATCGGCTAATTGAGCACCCAGACCTCGCGAGTAGGGTTCCGTGAATAATTCTCCTGTGTTTTCTCACATATGTTATTAACATCCTCGACAGCTACCATATTTTTAACACGAGATAATAACATATACTTGCATTTCTCTACTAACATGTAAGTAATGGAATTATTTACATGTTACTTGATTTTTTACGTGTGAGAAATTCCGTCAGCCCCAGTGACCATCACGGCCACCGATGCAGAAGCAAGTAACAACCTACGAGATCCATTTTAGTAGTCGCCCGGCCTGTCTCTGAGTTCTGCGCGAGAGGCTTCTCTGTCAGCATGTCGAGGAATCCTTTTGCATCAAGATCTATCTGAGGATCAACAACAAACGTTGCGTCTGGGAGGCTCCGAGGAGTGATTGTTTCTGGGAGGTCTGTAACCAGTAAGCCTTTTTCACCCTCTTCTTTCTCGCTTTTCGACTCATCATCATTGTCAGCCTCTTTTGTATTCTTCTTTTTAACTGCTCTAAGTACACTGTTATCGATGGAGCGAAACTTTACAGTTGGCCGATACCGGGCCTTTTCAACCCGCTTACTGTTGTTCATCTTTGCAACGTTTATGGTCAAAGGGTCAAAGCACAATAGGAAATATTCTCACCTTCCCGTACCATTGGCGGATCTGGATCATATCAATTAAGGTGTGTGTCGACTGATTACCACAATATCGCGAGTTGAACCAAATGATAGTAGAATTTATACGTTCGTCTGGCATTGAGTTAATCGGAACAGAGAAGATTTTTTTAGCAAGAACTCAATAGTACGTCAATTATTTGAGTGCTTGCAGATATGATTACAGGCATACCGCTAGAACTGCAGCATGAGGATTATGCCCAATTTATTCCCATTCCCGTGGATCTTCCATGGTAAATGGCCACCCGTCTCGCCAAAAGGCTTCAAGCTGATTTCTTAGGCTCGTACGGGACCTAACTTTTGAAGCATGGGAATTCCGTTCATCATTCAAGTTTCACTTCGTGATTCTTGATGAATTCTAACATGTCCTTCAGCGCGTTCAAAGTATCGTTTGACGACTTCATGGGGCTCGGGGAATGTTACGTCGACTGCTCATGGGGTCGCGTCACCGTCTCGCGTGGTGGAATAATGACGGTGGTCCCGTTAGCCCTGCCAATGGGTGCTGATTTGAGGTATTCCTTTTTAGAGTAACCTATTGCTATGTTAAACAATGTGTTTCATTAGAAGTGGGAGCTCGTACGTGGGTCCAACATATACTTTGTCAGTGATGAATGGTGCTTTCCCTGCTACGCTAGAGCTCACTTTTTTTCTGATGCCTGCTGCACAGCTGGGAAACAAATCCAAAATCTAACATGCCCAAAAACATCCTCCCATTTCTAACATGTTAGTAACATGTTAATAACAATGTATTATTAACACATGTAAATAAATCGGGCATTTCTCACGGAACCCTAACTTCGATCATTGAGACAACTTTTGAGACCCTGACCTCCATGGCCAACGAATGTGCCAGTGCAAACAAGTTCCAATCTTTCCCGGCCAAGTTTCCGCCTGAGTTGTTGGAACGGATTATTATACATGTAAGTTTGCTTTATTGTCTACTTTTTGTCTTGTCTCTCTCATTCTGGCTCAAGTTCATAAGGGATCCCTATACGACTTTCGATCAGTTGAAATCGCTTCGTCTGGTTTGCAGAATATTCAGCGATGTCGCAGGACGCAGAGTCTTGTCTCGTGTCCGCTTGTTCCGGCGTGTGGAAGATTCGGGGTACCGCCCACCCCTTTCCATAATCTCCTCCGAATTGAATCGTGATCTACACGAGGCCAACACCCTTGTGGTGGATTGGAACACCTATGTGTCGATATTTATACCCTTCCAAGTAATGCGCAACTCGAATAAATGGGTTCTTCCGATCATCTGCAACCTTACTCTTGCTCCATTGACATATCTTCTTACGTTCATCCTCCGTCCCCATGCGCTACCTTTGTGCATATCCAACTCAATCAATCTTCTGCGTTCAAAATATCGCTTGTCGCGGGCTTCGGTATCCAATATGCCCAATGTTCATCGCGTCATGTGAGCGTTATCGAGTCACGTCCGTGGAGATGAGTTGACACTTCCACAGATGGAATGCAGACAATCTTGGACCGATTGAAACATGGGTAGCGCCCAGCATAATGAAGCTATTATTGGAGTTCCATCAGCTGTCCGAGCTGGTGCTCCAGATCAACCGCCAGCAGAATCTTAGCCATATCTTTAAATACTGCTCCAGGTTGCGCAATTTACGCAAGCTCAAGATTCGGTTCAGTGGTTGGCGGACGTCGTATAATCAAGAGCGGCCTAATCCAATCAACGACATAGGAAAGGTTATAGCATCAAACCCTAACCTAACTCACCTCGAACTAGATTGGATGGGCACCGTGGAAGGGAGCTTCTCTACGATTTTCAGCCACGTACCAGCTGGTAGTCCTTTGAAGCTGGAACACTTTGCTATATCAAATAGTCCCTCGGATGTCAGGGCAATTGTCCCTCACGTGCGCTCCTTAACCTCCATTGACCTACAAAGCGCATATGTGCCATGCCCGCTCCTAGTTCAAGTATTACATTCCGAGCGCATATTCCCATCAACCATCCGAACATCGCACGTTGACGATCATCTAATCACTTATCTTAACCACCACCCACGAATCGTCAGCCTTTCTATCGATGCCGCTTTCGATGAGGTTGTCGGAAAGAAGATCTTGCAAATTATGGCTCTACATTCTGAAAGCCTCACGTACTTCCGCACTTCTTGCTCGAGTTTCATTTCCTGTCTCAAACATGTTGAGAATGAACTCTTGTTGCTGCAATGCACGAAACTCGAGCAGCTACTGTTCAGATATGACTACAAAGATAGATATGACATGTTATGTTTGCCACCGAAGCTCGTGAGTGGACAATTCATCAAGATACACACTGGTGGTACTCAAGCTTATACTACCCGTAGACCGAGACGTTTATTGCGCATCTACCTATTCTTGCGCGTCTACCAAGCTCATTGATGCTGGTGAACATTAATTTCAAGGTATTTGAAGCAAGTATAGCACATTGCAGTCAGTCAGAAGACTCTCTGATACGTGATCTTACGGGGCGCATTGTGTACGACTACGTGCAAACCATATTCGTGGTAAAGCAATATGGAGCTGGTCTTTGACGTGAGTGCCAGGGAAAGTTTAACATTTAGTGGAACCGAGTGTGCAGTGAAGTCTATGGCCTGTCCAATATCAAATATCGTGATACTTGTATCATAATCTAGGCTTCTTGGTCTGTCAAAATCGCAATTGGTCTGGGACATAGATCCTCCTTTATTGAGTATCTACTATCCCGTCATTCAACTTGTAGGGTTATCGTAATGCCAAAATTCAGACGAGAACCCGAAGAAATATGTGATTGCTTGCGCCATTTGCGTTGGCACAAGCCCTTCTGTTGCCAGATAGACCTAAATAAATGGCTCATGATCGTACTGTTGAAGCCATTGTACCTGGCTGAAGCGGCGTTTCAACGACACCCAAAGAACAGAATCGTTTACGGCGAAGATTAGGGTGTGGCAAGGTCAATAGTGGTGATTTGAGCGTTGATGCGATAGGAGATGTGTCCGGCAAGTCTACGATGGCCAGAGCTTTGTTAGATAAGTGCCGAAGATCTGGGTGAGTGTGCTTACCAAGGTCCGTCATTTCCCCCTCCCTTGCCCTTTCCTTCGTCTTCCAAGTCCTTCCCGAGGGTATTTCGCTTCCTTTGAATCCAGTGGGGTGGAGGCAGGAAGGGTCCAAAGCAGCGCTGTTCACTAGAACTTATATTAGTGTAGTACAACGATGTCATCCTTATCACGTACCTCCAAAACAGTTTTTGTGCCATTGGACGGTAAACGGGTGTAGAAATTGTTGTAGCCGGCGTTTCGTTGACGAATGGATTGGCTACGTCGATGATTGCGGTGTAATACAGTCGCCGGTTGAACATTGAGGGGCGAGGACTCGTTTCCGGCGAGTCTGCGCCGCCTAGAGTACTGTTGAGTATGCCCCGCAGAGTCGAACAACTCTCCTTACCGTTCTAAGCTATTCCTTCTTCTCCTCCTCGCTTCTCGTCCCTTTCCTTCTTCCTCAGGTCCTCTTTACGAGATGGCAGGTGATCGTGAACAGCTGGCAGCGGCTAACTTGAAAGCGCCCGCTTCGCGCCGTTCCCACTGCCTTCCGTTGTAATGTAGTACATAGAATTGCTCGCTCTGCGCTCAGCTTGGAAAAATCTCCATGCTGTACAATCACGGAGCGGAGTGAAGTACGGTTAATGATGACATTTGGCTCCATTGGGAGTGGATCACGTTGATGGTGGCAGGCTGACACTAGTCGTGTGCACCATAGAGATTTTTCTGCGGATCGGTTTCTTGAGGGAGGTCGTAGGCGCACATCCTGAAAAGATCGCTCTTGACCCATCCGGTCTCTGGGTTTTGTCCGGATTACTTCTGGCACAGATGCCCATGCCCCGCTCGATTTTCATCCAGGGTTCTTGGAGTTGTACGTAGTCTTTTTTTTTTTGATGATTCTAAGGTGGGTGCAGGAAAAAGGCCGGCAGATCTCGCCGTACTGAGGTGGTCATATAAGAAAAGTCGGGAAATTGTACGCCGGATGGGGTTATATCGAGGCAAATACTTCTCGTCGGCACAGCCAAACTTCCCAGCAGGCACTGTCGCGAAGGCCAAATATTCTGAAGGACCAGTCAGCATTTTGACGCCCCAGATATGGTCTATTCTACGGAAGATGACGAGGCGATCGACCAATTCCATAGTGCAACTGTATCGACGACGTGGCATTCGGTGAATTGCACCGTTCGTGTCTATCTTAAATCATTCACATTCGTAGATCGGAACATGTGCCATGAAACCTAGGGAGGAAGGAGGTGTAGTGGATCCTAGGTTGAATGTGTATTGAATACAATGTTTGAAGGTGGCAGGTACATACCGCGAAAAGTACGCTTAGCGATGTAACTCGCTTTTTAGATTGCAGTATTACTCCTGGAAATGTTGGCGCGAACACATACAATACGGCAACTGCTATCTGGGAAAAGGCATTCTCGTAGCTGAAGACTTGGTAAAGGTGTACGACAAGCTGCTCCAGTCCATGTCGCCGATCGCCGCTCATAACTACTTTCCAATGTATTAATAGCTTGGTTACTTGGAGATTCTGAATACCGTGTGATAACGCTGTCAAGTAAAGCAAAAGCGCTGATGCGGTGCACTCGCGTTAGCAGCGCTTACAGTCACGCTATCACCACAAAGCAACATGCGGTGCTGGACAAGCGCTGAAAGTGGGAAAAGCAGAGCATTCGTTACTCGTTCTCCCACTTGGCCAATATGTTCGATTCTTTCAAGAAATTCAGGCAAAAAGTGTTCCATCGTCGCGTTGAAGATCGATCTCGACCCCACTCATCCCTCGATGTTTCCACTGCATCCAACGCTCCAGCACCACGGTCCACGGTGTCTCTCAACGATGTGAAGAGTCCTATCCCACCCGCCGTTGACACCGCCCTCTCAAGTCCTCCTACCGCATCTCTGCATTCATCTGCTCCTTCCGGAGTTGATATGGCAAATCAAGCGCTAATTGCGCCGGGGACTATCGAAAAGGCCGATCGACAACGAAGCTCAACATCCCTCCGACCCTCCCAGCAATCTGCTCTTGTGAAGACTGGAAGTGTGGCATGGGCGTGGGCATCCGGATAGTAGAGGCGAATGGGGATTCCCGGGATATTCTTCGACGTTATCGTCGTATCGATTCGCTGTTTCGTCGACTACAAGTGGGTACCCAGTTGCCGATATTCTGTGCAGTAGTCTGAAGTACAGTTAGATGTCTATAAGTCTCAAGACTGCAGAAGGGAGCTTGCCGATGCGAAGGGGTCAACCAATTGCGACCAAATACACCAATTTTGGTCGCATTTGGTCTGCCACCAATTTCGACCGAACGGGAGGCCGAGGTCACATGATTTCGACCAGCTGCCAACTTTGGGCGAGGCCAAACATCGCCAAAGGGATCACCGAAAAGAGAGCGAGCCTCGGGCTCACCGCGCTCATGGACAAAGCTCAGCTGGCTCACCCTAGGGGTCAAGTAGTAACGTAGCTACCTACCACTGCATGCCTAGATAGTAGAATGTAAAGAGAAAACAATACTTTGGGTGGGGCCAAACATTGCCAAAGAGAGTGAGCCTTGGGCTCACCATGCTCGTGCAAGCTTGGCTCTACTGGTTCATCACACCAGGGGGCATAAATATTGTAGCTAACTACCACTAGTGATGTGCCTGGCCCGGCTTGGCCTGAAAGCCGGGGCTTAGCATCAGGAAAATCCTGGGTTGCCTTATCAGGGCTTACACACTTAAATAAGGAAAATAAGCAATTTCTAAGTTACCAAATTATAGACTTATTTTTGACTTACTGTAAGTCAAATAAGGCACCCCCCCCTGTCTTTCAACAGTCTTAAAACCAAAAACCTG
>WNGI01013777.1_pt1 | contig 10939 bp, 11 predicted proteins | sample 5400621 | NCBI WGS metagenome assembly WNGI01 (sample SAMN13153374, study PRJNA577476) | soil metagenome | isolation source: 20 cm soil or saprolite under Garry oak tree replicate 1 | place: USA:California | collected 2016-06-15 | reverse complement strand
CGCGCAGCCGCATCTGCGCTTTGACGCCAAGGAAATGTGGACGCTCGATCATGTGCGCGGACACCAGCTCGGCAGCCCGCTCCGCGGATTCCGCGCACTCTCGCCGATCGAGCGTGAGGTCGCGGTAGCCGATTATCGTAAGGGCTTCAAGATCAATCCCTGCCATTGAGCATAGCAACCGGATGGGGGCGGCCTCGGCGGCCCCCATCCCCCGCATGGCGCTCCGACAATTCCGTCCATCAAGAATACGACAAGGTTGAGATGATGACAGAAGCGCAGGTCCACAAGGTTCGGTTCGAGCCGGTGGGCATCGAGATGGAAGTGGAAGAGGGTGAAACCGTGCTTAACGCGGCGTTTCGTCAGGGCATCTCGCTTATGCATGGCTGCAAGGAAGGACAATGTGGCAGTTGCAAGTCAAAACTGATTGAGGGCGACATCGAGCTGTTGAAGTATTCGACGTTCGCCTTGCCGGATTATGAGAGCGAAACCAACCACGTGCTGCTGTGCCGGACGCACGCCTACAGCGATGTCAGTTTCGAACTGCTCAACTACGACGAGGACCTGCTCAGCCGTTCGATCGCGGTAAAGGCGTTTGCCGGTCGCGTCGCAAAGATCAGCGCGTTGACGGCAGACATCAGATTGCTGGAAATCGAAATCGAGAAGCCGCTGAAATTCTGGGCCGGCCAATATGTCGACCTGACGCTTCATGATGGCGCCATCACCCGCGCGTTTTCAATGGCGAACGCGCCCAGCGAAAGCACAAACCTGCGCTTCATCATCAAGAAATATCCTAATGGGGCGTTTTCGTCCCTGCTCGATGGACAATTGGGCGTCGGCGACGCCCTCACTGCCAAAGGGCCTTATGGCACCTGCTTCCGGCGGGAGGAGAGGCCCGGCCCGATGCTGTTGATCGGTGGCGGCTCGGGCATGTCGCCGCTTTGGTCGATCCTGGCGGATCACATAGCGAGCAAGGAACAAAGGCCGGTGCGGTTTTTCTACGGGGCCCGCGCGCGCGCCGATCTCTTCTATCTCGAGGAACTCGCAGCAATCGCGGCGCGGCTGAAGGACTTCAAATTCGTACCGGCGTTGTCGCATGCGGAGGCGGATGACAAGTGGGACGGGGAGACCGGATTCGTCCACGAGGTCGTCCTGCGCCATTTGCGCGAAGAGAAAATGACCGGTGCGATCGACGCCTACGCTTGCGGACCGACACCGATGATCGATGCCGTGCTGCCGATTCTGCAAATGAATGGCGTCGAACCGGACCACATCTATTTCGACAAGTTTACGCCGGCGGTGCGATGACGGCGTTCGAATTCGTCGCAAGAGAAAATAGCAAAAGGGAGTTAGCAATGAGCGCACAATCGAGCAGAGCGGCCACAAAGCCGGCATTCGTGAAATCCGGGGCCGCGGGAGCCGCGACGTTTCCGGGCTCCGACAGCCGCAAGTACAATTACTTCGAGCCCAAGGGTCGCAAGGCGACACACTACGAAGACATGACGGTCGACGTTCAGCCCGATCCCGAGCGCTATCTCCTGCAGGATTGGATCATCTCCTTCCCCGATGGGACGCCGACATACTGCAAGGATTGGACAGCGGCAAAAAGCTCCAATTGGCATAAATTCCGCGCCGTCGACCAGGAATGGGAGCGTACGCATTACCAGCGCCAGTCGACGATTTGCGGCATGGTGCAGAACACCGTTGAGAACGGCCGAAAATCCGGCGCGCCGGCTCGCTTCGACGCAGCCTGGGTGAAGATATTGCAGAACCATCTCGGCGCGTACAAACACGCCGAGTTTGGTCTTGGCACTTCAACCATGCAGGCGCAGCGCTACGGCTATACCCAGATGGTCAACAACGCGATCCTCACCAACTCTTCGTACAAGCTGCGCTTCGCGCAGGATATCACGCTCTATCTGAGCGAGATCGGTCTCGACCTTCCGGGCTTCGACATTGCCGCTGGCAAGCAGCACTGGCTGGAGGATCCGGTCTGGCAGGGCGTCCGTAAGTCAATTGAGTCGATCATGGGTTCAAACGATTACCTGGAGCAATATTTCGCGACCAACGTGGTATTTGAGCCGCTGGTTGGCGAGCTGTTCCGCTCCGGGTTCCTGATGCAGGCAGCCTCGGCGCAGAACGATTTCATCACCCCGGCCGTCGTCTCCGCGGCGGAGGCGGATTATGAGCGCAATCTCGCCAACACCGTCGAGCTGTTTCACATCCTTGGTACCGATCCGACTTACGGAGCACAGAACGTTGCGCTGTTCAACAAGTGGCTCGTAAAACACGCCGACCTCGCACTTGAGGCCTCCAATCATCTGCAGCCGATCTGGTCGCAGCCACGCGTCAAGATCGCGACATTCGGCGACGCCCTGGTGCACGCGAAGAACCGCATCAAGGGTATCGCCGCCGAGCTTGGCCTGAAGGTACCAGCCAATCTCTCATCGTAGCCGACCCCACGTCTTTTTACTCAACCCTTCAGGAGATCGACATGCTGCACGAAAATGACAACATCTTCAAATCGATGAAAGACATCACATTCGAAGACACGGTGTCGCATCAATGTGGAGTCACGATGAACGACAGCGTCGAGGCGCGCGCTATTGCCGACGTTATGAGCCGCCACGATCATATCAGGGTGACGTACATGCCCGCCATGATCCGCATCGATGGCGACGGCAAAATGGAATTCAAGATGGACGAGATTTCGGAGGAGCTGGGTCGGGTGATGACCCCGCATCTCTTCGAAATTTCCACCTCGACGCATTATGGCCGCATGGTCATGACGGATGACAACACCGTCATGCTGTTCGGCGACATGAATGAGATGATGAAATACATCATTTGAAGATTGCTGCGAACAACGCCTGGCCGGCATGGGTGCCGGCCAAGCCAATCCGGCTACGCCAACGGCGAGCCTCATAACACTCAATCCGAGCGGGAGCAGGAGAAACGCCATGTACAGGACAGCCAAGGGTGAAGAAATTTTCGTCATCGATGGGCATACCCATTTTTGGGATGGCAGCCCGGCAAACCAGAAGAATATCCACGGCAAGCAATTCATCGAATGCTTCTATGCGTACCACTCGAACCTTAGTCCGCCATCGGAGAAGTGGGAAAAAGAAAAGTTTGAAAAATATGATGCAAAGACGATGTTCGAAGATCTGTTCGTAACCGGCTACGACGACATGGCGATTCTGCAGCCGACCTATCTCACGGATTTCTACAAGAACGGTTTCAACACGACCGAGCGCAATTCGGCAATGAAGAAGACCCATCCGGATCGTTTCATCCTGAACGGCGCTTTCGATCCGCGCGACGGCAACAAAGGCCTGGAAGATTTGCATGCGCTGTCGGAAAAGCACAAACTAAAGGGCGTCAAGCTCTACACCGCGGAATGGCGCGGCGAATCCAAGGGCTACAAGCTGAGTGACAAGGCGTCCTACAAATATCTCGAGGCGGCACAAAAGCTCGGAATCAAGAATATCCATGTCCACAAGGGGCCGACCATTATTCCGCTTAACCGCGATGCGTTCGATGTGGCCGACGTCGATGACGTTGCGACGTCGTTCCAGGATTTGAACTTCATTGTCGAGCATTGCGGCCTGCCGCGACTGGACGACTTCTGCTGGATCGCGACCCAGGAAACCAACGTCTATGCCGGTCTTGCGGTGGCGTTGCCATTCATCCATACACGTCCGGGGTATTTCGCCCATGTCATTTCGGAGCTCTTGTTCTGGGTCGGGCCAGACAAGATCCTTTACGGTAGCGACTACGGCATCTGGACGCCGAAATGGCTGATCGACAAGTTCATGGCGTTCGAGATTCCGGCCGATGTCACCAAGGAGACCGGTTCGGTGCTGTCGATGGAAACGAAAACCAAGATTCTCGGACTTAATGCCGCGCGCCTCTACGGCATCGATGTCGAGGCCCAGAAGAACAAGATCAAGGCAGGTGGCGGCTATGCTCACTTGCCCGAAGCCGTCCACGCTCCGCGGTGATCGACATGACCGGTCACGCCGAACAGAACGAACAATGGCGAAACAGGCAGGTCCAGGAGAGGCAAGCCGAAGTTTGGGCATGCCTGCAAGGTGTGACAGACCCGGAGCTCGATGAGTCCGTTACCGACCTGAACTTCGTCACCAAGGCCGATGTGGATCCGGAAAACCGGGTCTACATCGAATTTCGACTGCCGACCTATTGGTGCGCTGCCAATTTCTCGTTCCTGATGGCGGACGACATGCGCCGGGCCGTGAGTACGCTGGACTGGGTCGAAGGCGTTAGCGTCGTGCTCGGCGAGCACATGTATGCCGATAAGATCAATGCCGGTCTTGCCAAAGGTCTTTCCTTTCAGGAGACCTTCGGTGTGGAAGCTGACGGAAGTCTGGATGAGTTACGCCGGACGTTCCTGGTGAAGGCGTTCCAGCGCCGTCAGGTGGCACTGCTCAACCATCTTGCCGGGGTGGGCTACCCGCCGGAGACGATCGTCAGCCTGACGCTGATGGAGCTTGACTGTCTGCCAGTCGATGACGAGGGCGCAAATTTGGTGCGGCGCTATCGTGAACGGCGTGCCGTCGTTGGGCCGCTGCGTGCCGACGCGCTTGCGTTCATCGACGCGGACGGAGCGCGTCTGAAGGCCGGCAATTTATCGGCCTACATCTCGGGCTTGCGGCGCGTCGGCGTCAATGCCGAGTTCAATAGCGCTCTCTGCCGCGGCCTGCTTTCCGTGCGTTTCGATCTCGAAACGCCCTTCGTGCCAACATCGAAAGCTTCGTCGAAAACGCCGAACTCGCAGCACGTGCCCTAACACCGGAGTGCCGGATTGTGAAAGGCTCCAAGCAGACAACGCTTCAGAAAAGGTGAGGACATCCAAATGCCGAAAATCATGCTGCATGATGAAGCCGCTCGGGCGGCGCTGGGCAGGGGCGTCGCCAAACTCGCCAGAGCCGTGCGCGGCACGCTTGGTCCAAAGGGAATGAACGCGATCATGGACCGACCGATCGGCACGCCGATCGTGTCGCGCGATGGCGTCAGCATCGCCAGCGAAATCGAGCTTGAATGCCCGTTCGAGAATATGGGCGCGCAGGTGCTGCGCGAAGTTTCAAAGCAGACCAATGACGTTGCGGGCGACGGCACCACCACCGCCACGGTGCTGGCCGACGTGCTTGTGCAAGACGGCCTGAAGTGTCTCGCCGCAGGAGCTAATCCGGTTGAACTGGTCGAAGGGCTGGAATTGGCGGTCATCGAGACCATCGCGGCGCTGAAACGCTCGGCCAAGGCCCTGCAGGGCTCGGCTGGTCTGCGCGCAGTTGCGAGCATTGCCGCCAATGATGCGGCGCTTGGAGAAATGGTAGCCGAAGCCTTTGAGCGAGCCGGCAATCACGGGATTGTCGCGGTCGAATTTGGCAATACGGTTGAAACGACGTTGGAGGTCATCGAGGGCATGGCCTTTGAGCGCGGTTATCTCTCGCATCACATGGTTACGGATGTGGAGAAAATGCAGGTGGTTCTCGACAACCCATTCATCCTCATGACGGATCACAAAATTCAGACCGGCGAGCAGTTGGCCGGTGTGATCTCGCTCATTGAGAAGAGCGGACGGCCCTTGCTGATCATCGCCGAAGAAGTGGCGCCGCCGGTGATCATGCAACTGCTGGCGCGCCGGGAGAAAACCAATTTCAAGGTTGCCGCGATCCATCCGCCGGAGTTTGGCCATTGGCGCAAGGCGATGCTCGAGGATATCGCGATTACCACCGGAGGCCGCGTGATTTCGGTCGATCTCGGCGGCAAGCTCGAAAAGGCCGAATTGCACGATCTCGGCTCCGCGCGCCAGGTGCGCATATCGGCCTCGAAGACGCTGATCACGGCGGGAGGTGGCGATCAAAAGAAAATCGCCGCCCGCCGCGAGCAGGTCATGCGCCAATACGATGCGGCCCCTGAAAATATCGAACGCGACAAATTCCAGGAGCGGATCGCCAAGCTGTCCGGTGGCACCGCCATGATCCTTGCGGGTGGCGCGACGCCGGTCGAGCAGAAGCGCCGCACCCAGCTGATCGAGGACGCGATCAATGCGACCCGTGCGGCGATCGAGGAGGGTATCGTGCCGGGTGGCGGCGTCGCGCTGCTCAGAGTAGCGCCGCAGCTCGACGGCATGATCGATGGATTGAAAGGCGGTGCCAAACAAGGGGCGGAGCTGCTTCAACGCGCGTTGAGCCGTCCGTTTTTCTATATTGCCGCCAATGCCGGCCTGAACGGTGAAACAGAGGTGACGAAGGTCGCTCAAGGCAAGAATGGCCACGGCCTCGATGCACGTAACGGCGCATCCGTCGATCTCGTCAAGGCCGGCATCATCGATCCGGTCAAGGTCTGCTACAGCGCGGTTCGCAATGCGGCCTCCGTCGCCGGCCTGATCCTGACGACGCAAACGCTGATCGCCAAGAAGCCGGACGACTATGATCCAACGGCGGGACCGGCCCGGGGTGGCGGCGCCGAGTTACTTTGATAGGAGACAACGGCGAGTGTTGGAAATGATCGGAGACAAGAGGACAAAGGAATATTCTGGACACGCGCGCCCCCTGAAGAACGGCAATGGACTGGCCAGGTTGGCAGGCAATTTCTGCCAGGGAACATGTTACGGCGGGTGCAGCGCACCTGCAGGTCATCTTGTGCAGGTCATCTTGGCTTTGTTTGTCCAAGTGCCCGATAGATTGTATTTCTTGAGACACCGAGACGTCGCGCAGTTTCGCTGATGTTTCCAGCGGTTTCGGCATAGACCACAAGGATTCGAGCCCGCTGGATGTCGTGAAGTGATCCAGGCGTCGTAAGCGGGGCATGGTCGATCATGGCCTCCACGCCGGCCTCGTCGATGAAGCCGTCGGCGTTGGCGAGGGTGAAGCGTGCCAACATATTGCGCAGCTCGCGGATGTTGCCGGGCCAAGGACGCGCGGCGAGACGAGCGATCGTCGCCGGCGTGATTTCGCAATTTGGATCGATAGCGCCTAGCAGATGGTGAACGATGGCCTCGAAGTCGCTGCGATCACGGAGTCTCGGCAGCGTCACCTCCAGGGTATTGAGACGATAGAGCAGGTCGGAGCGGAAGCGCCCCTCGGCGATGGCCTTGTCAAGGCTCGCGTTGGTAGCGGAGACCAGGAAGACATTGACCTTGGCTCTGACGCCGCCAACGGGGCGCACCGTCCAGTCGTCAAGCAGGCGCAGAAGCACGGCTTGCAGCGCGACGGGCATGTCGCCGATCTCGTCAAGGAACAGCGTGCCGCCGTCAGCCTCCTTGACGAGTCCGACTGCGCCACCGCGCCGCGCGCCGGTGAACGCGCCGTCAGCGTAACCGAAGAGCTCGGCCTCTATCAGGCTTTCGGGAAGGGCGGCGCAATTGACGGGGACGAAGGCGCCGGTCCGCCCGCTGGCGGCATGGGCGTGGCGGGCGAGTCGGTCCGCCCGCTGGCGGCATGGGCATGGCGGGCGAGTTGCTCCTTGCCGGTACCAGTCTCACCGCGGATGAGGATCGGCATCTTGCGTGCTGACGCAGTCTCGACCTGACGGACAATGGCTCGCACCGTCGGATCGCGGGCGATGAAGCTGGAGGTCGCGCTGCCAATGTTGTCCTGAGGGTGCTGAGGTCCCGGCGTCAGATCGTTCCGAGGGCGCGACGAACTCGTGGTCTCGCGGCGTTCAAATGCGGGTTTCAACTTCTGAACATCGCGATCGACCACCGACAAGCGCCGCCTTGCATGCAGCACCAATATGGCGCCGATGCCGGAGGTTTCGTTCTCGACGAGATCGAAACTCGCGTTCGGAAGCAGTTCTTTCAATTTGACCGGCCACTCGTCGAAGGCAAGCGTCTTTAAAAAGCGGGTTGGCGCATCGCCGTCAGTGCCGGGTTGGCTATTCTGAAGAGCGCTCAGAGCGCGCTCGGTGGCGTGGAGGATCGCGCCTCGACGGTCAAGCACAATGTATTCGTCGCTCATCCACAGCGCTCTCTTGGCGAGAAAGTGGCACAGCAGCTTTTCGCGGTCTTGTCGGACCGATTGCGCCAACACGCTTTCCACGTGATGACCGACGGAGACAGCCAAAGCGAGGCTCTGCGGATTAAAGGTGCTGGCCGGGCCCGAGATATCCACCACGCCAAGCAGTTCGCCATCGGTAGGATCGTGAACCGGAACGGCAGCACAGGTCCATCGCTGCACCTTCGAGCAAAAGTGCTCAGTGCCATGGATTTGGACGGGTTTTGATTCCGCTATCGCAGCGCCGATGGCGTTGGTGCCGATGTCGGCCTCGCTCCAGCGTCCCCCATGTTCCAGATGAACCGACCGACCGGCGTCAATGACCCTGTCGTCGCCCTGGGTATCGATGATCAATCCGGTGGGATCGGTGAGGATCATGATTGAATTCGCATCGCTCAGGAATGTTTTCGAATTATCGAGCGCGCAGCGGGCGGCATGACGGAGTGAAGCGTGCTTGGAGCGGTGACGAAACAGCTCGGCGTCTGCAACAAGCGGCGCCCGCGCGCGGTCGATCGTGACCCGATGGTTTTTGGATCTCTGCCAGGATGCTGCGACCGACGATCTCAAATCGGACGATAAAGCTCCGCGCTCGACGAACTTCTCCCACGCGGCCAGCACTTCTCGTTGGTCCATCCCGGCTCCTCCGAGGTGACAAAGTTCGAGACCCGAACGTTAACGGGCCTCGTGATCAATCACCGGAATGCGGGCTGCTTGTCGCAATTGCCGTTTTCATCACGCAAAGTGCAACTTCAAACCGCCAAAGGCACCCGGACGGCGGGCGCCTTTATCGAGTAGAATACCTGTCACGCTTGTCATGAGGACGGCTGCGCCATCCAACCGAACATCCCATCCAGCGTTCACTTCCCAGACATGCGGTTCTTTAGCGCCGCCGATCCGGTTCAGCCTACACTTCTTGGCTACCGGCGCAAAGGAGGAGTCCAAAGGTCCGAAGCCTTTGGATTGTTCATCGATGACGCGTGTCACGGAACAGCCCAAGGATCCGGTTTGAACTCGAAAATGGCCGCCTCGCGGAAACTCGCAGCACGCAGAGAGCTGGCCGCAACTCCATTTGGTCGAAGATTCGGCCGGCCGGATCTTATATGTGCAGCGCAACATCCAGAGTTCGAGCGGTGCGCCACTAACCCAGCTCCCTTTGTGTAACAGCCCGCTACTACCACCCGCTGCTTATAGCCACCGGCGTCAGATTCAAGATCGCGTCCACCAAAGGACCATCCGTCGGACAGCACAATGACGAGATACTGAGGAGTCTGGGTGAGACGAGCGCCCTCACGCCCCACGGCAAGATCCAGAAGATGGAATTGCGCCGCCGCTTCGCCGGCCATTATTCGTCACCCGTGAGGTCGACGGCGTGAGGACGCGGAAATCACCGTACGATCGGCTGTCGCGGCACGGCGCGCGTGCTTCCCAAGATGCATTCTTCAGGCCGCCGCCTGCTTGCGCCTCTTCGGTTTCGCCGGCTTGTCGGGAGGTGGCAGCTTTGCTGAAGCCGAGCGTGCGCCGGGACCGGGGTGGGTATGGACTTCTTTGGCCAGCAGCGGTTCGCCGCATTCAGAGCATATCATCACGGGGTCGAACGTCTTCCCGCACTTGCGATGCTCATGCAGCAGCGGCCGACCACGCTCGTCGACCATGTGGGTATCGCCCCAATGCACCAGCGCCATCATGACAGGATAGAGATCGAGGCCCTTTTGAGTGAGGATGTACTCGTGCCGTTTGGGCGATTCCTGGTAGGGAATGCGACGCAGCACGCCCTGCCGGACCAGCTTCTTAAGCCGTTCGGCGAGCAGGTGGCGCGTGATTCCGAGCGCGGACTGAAATCCCTCAAACCGCCGTGTTCGCAGGAAGCATTCCCGCAAGATCAGAAGGCTCCAGCGATCGCCAATCACACCTATGGTGCGGGCCAGCGAACATGGTTCTTCCTCCAGGGCATCCCACTTCATTCCTGCTCTCTCCAGTCAGCACGGCACGTCGAATCGAACCCGGGAACCTCGACCGTAGCAGCCATTCTAAATAGGTACTCAACGCGAAACAATCACCTGAGCAGCCCTTATTGTTCGAATAAACTACCAGAAACGGGCTTTTATTGACAGTTCGTTTTTAGAACTGTATTAACAATCCATAGCTGAGGCGCGGCTGCCGGTCGTTTCCACCAGCCCCCGAAAACAACGCGCGCGCCCGAGGAGAAGCCGGTGGTTAGTCCCCTGAAAGTTGAATTTCAGTTCGATTTCGGCAGCCCGAATGCGTACCTGGCGGAACTGGCGTTGCCGGCGATCGAACGGCGCACCGGCGTGAAGTTCGAATATGTTCCCGTGCTGCTCGGCGGCATCTACAAGGCGACCAACAATATGTCGCCGGCCGAGTCGCTTCGCGGAATCAAGAACAAGCCCGAGTATCAGACGCTGGAAACCCAACGCTTTATTCGTCGCCACAACATCACGAAATTCCGCCAAAATCCGTTCTTCCCGGTCAACACGCTGATGCTGATGCGGGGCGCCGTCGCCGCCCAGTTCGAGGGCGTGTTCGATCCGTACTTCCGCGCCGCCTACCATCATATGTGGGAGGAACCGAAGAAAATGGACGACCTTGAGGTCTTTCGAAGCGCATTTGTCTCTTCCGGGATCGATATCGAAAAGCTGATCGCGCGCGCGCAGCAGGATGACGTCAAGAAAAGGCTGATCGAGCTGACAACCGGCGCGGTCAACCGCGGAGCATTTGGTTCGCCCACATTCTTCGTCGGCAACGAAATGTTCTTCGGCAAGGATCAACTCCGCGATGTCGAAGAATCGATCGTCGAACAGACAAGTCACGTTGTTTCAAGAACGGCTTGATGGAGATCGTCATTGCGAGCCAACGGGTCGCGCGAATGCGCGCCCGATGATAAACTCCGCGAAGCAATCCCT
>WNGI01006081.1_pt1 | contig 10940 bp, 10 predicted proteins | sample 5400621 | NCBI WGS metagenome assembly WNGI01 (sample SAMN13153374, study PRJNA577476) | soil metagenome | isolation source: 20 cm soil or saprolite under Garry oak tree replicate 1 | place: USA:California | collected 2016-06-15 | reverse complement strand
GCCGAGCAGCTCCGGTGGTAGCCCGACCGAGTAGAGCGACGCGCAGAACGTGATCGCGCGCGGAAGCGACATGTCCTGATCTTCACGGGAATAGCCGAACAGGCCGATATGCAGCTTGCGAAGACGGCGCCGCGGGACATGTGGCGCGACCTGGTTGACGAGTCCGGCGATCTCGCGCACTTCGGCCCGGTACCGTTCCGCCGCGCGCGATACCAGGGCGAGCAGCCGCGGATCCTTGGCGACCTTCATCGGCGGACCGCGTCGCGTCGCGCGGAGCGTCTCGATCGCGCGACGCACCTGCTCGGTCGGGTAGTCGTACTTGAACGCGGACTGGAGCGTGAACGTCTGAACGCTCGGGTAGGTCGCCAGCACGTGCTCGGTGGAGTCCGGCCGCAGTCCGCCGCGGAACGGCGCGCTGCCGCATCCGATGATCGGCAGGATCGGGATCCCGAGGCGCTGCTCGAGGCCGTCGAGCTTGTCCAGCGCCACCAGCGACGCCAGGACCGCGGCGATCAGGCCGTAGTTGAGCGCGGGATCGGACCGGGCGATGAACACACGTTGGTACGGCAGGTCCTTGCCCGATACGTAATCGGCGACGATCGCCTCGGGCTCCAAGAGGTACGGCAGATCCTCGATCAACGGGATGACACCGATGTCGGCCGGCTCGAACGCTCCGCACCACGTCGACACGGAGATATCGCCAGGGACGAGTGGCGCGTTTGCGGCCTCGACCACGTTGCGGAGGTAATAGGTGCGGATCCGCTCCAGCTCGAGGGCCGAGGTCGTCATCGGAAAGATCAACTCGATGATCGGCGGGCGCGACGCTCCGAAAAAGAGGCGGGCCGCATCGGCGTGGCGCGGAAGGCTGTGCAGCACCTCGAGGAGGCCCTTCGCCTGCACGCGCTCGAACCGAGGATTCGGCACCCGGGGCGTCAGGCGAAGCCGGTCGCCGAGAGGATTTGCCCGAAAGTACTGTTCGTTCGACGCAAGGAGCTTCTGGACGACGAAGTTGTCGACCTCCTTCCCCTCGAAGTCCCACATCTGCTCGTCGCAACCGAGGTGGGCGAAGGCGTAGAAGGCTTCGCGGACCTCATCCTCCGCGCTCATCAGCGAGTCGCGGCTGAAGATCGGTGTCGCGACGTTGTCGGGGTGCTGCGTGCTCATCGCCCGCGGTACGCGAGTCTCGATGCCACCGTCGGTGTTCACCGCGCCGACGCTACGGGCAGTGTTCACGACATGGCAAGTTCGTGCGAGAGGGGTCGTGCACGTCGCACGCGGGAGTTCGGGTCGACGGGTGGTACTGTGGCCGCACCACTTCGAAGGAGGCGCACCCGAATGACAGCGAACAACGGTGCGCCGCCCCGCGTCCGCTCGTAGCTCGAACCTCGCGATCATCCGCTTGAGCTGACGCAACCCCCGCGGCGCACTCCTCCGCCGCATCCCAATTTGCGCCTGAGGAGATGTCGTTGTTCGCTGATCGTTTCGGCCTGTCCGCGCGGTCCGTCTATCTGCTGTTCGGAGCATGGGGCGGATTCGCCTGGTCGCTCATCAACGCCGCCTGGTTCCTCTATTACGTCACGGTCGCGCACCTCGATCCGCTCCAGCTCGTGCTGGTTGGGACCGCCCTCGAGGCGTCGTATTTCGTTTGGGAGATCCCAACGGGGGTGCTCGCCGACGCCTACAGCCGCCGCATGTCGGTCATCGCCGGCACGGCGATCATCTATCTCGCGTGGATCGGGCAGGGCCTTGTCCCGCTCTTCGTCGCGATCGCCGGCTTCGAGATCCTGCGCGGGCTCGGCGAGGCGTTCACGCATGGCGCGGTCGAGGCGTGGGTCGCGGGCGAGTGCGGCGACGACGGACTCGAGGCGCTCTTTCTCCGCGAGACGCAGCTGACGCAGATCGCCGGCTTCGTCGGTCTGCCGATCGGCGTCGTACTCGCGACCGTCGACCTCCGCATCCCGATCGTCCTAGGCGGCGCGCTGGGCGTCGCGCTCGCGGTGCTGCTCGTCTTCGTCATGCCAGAGCGCCATCACCCGCGACGCGACGAGGCCAGGACCTGGCGGGCCACAGTCGGCACCGCTCGTCGGGGACTGTGGGCCGTCCGCAGAAGCGCGCTGCTCGTCGCTCTGCTCGGGGCCGAGTTCTTCTGGGGCGCGGCGAGCGAGGGCTGGGATCGCTTGTCGGACGCCCATCTACTGCTCGACCTGGGCTTCCCGCCCTTTGGCGTCACGCCGGTCGTCGGCTTCGGTGTGCTCTCGCTGGTCGGCACGATCCTGATCATCGTCACCGCGCAGGTCATCCGCCGCCTCGTGCAACGCGTCGACGAACGCGTGGTGTCCCGCTGGCTGGTCGCGATGCAAGTCGCGCGGGTCGCCTGCCAGGCCGTGTTCGCTCTGGCACCGTGGTCGGCTCTGGCGCTCGCGCTGGGTTTTCTGAACTCGATGCTACGCGCGTCCTTCTATCCGCTGTTCAACGCGTGGCTGATCCGTCGGACCGACGAAGATGTTCGCGCGACGGTGCTCTCGACGACCAGCGTAGCCAGTGCGATCGGTCAGGTCGGGGGCGGCCCGATCTCCGGTGCGATCGGGAACTCCTACGGGATCCCGCTCGGGATCCTGTCGAGCGTGGCGATGCTGGTACCCGGAACGCTCTTTCTCGCGCGGGCCGTCGGCCTGCGGGGTCGGGCGATCGCATCCGACGTCGAAGAAGCGCGAGCCACGACCGTGTGATTCATGATGGCGTGACGAAGGTCACGCGCACTCTGTACGTCCACCGCGTCGCCGACTGGCGGGCGTGGCTGCGCGAAACACCACCAGACCTCTCGCGAGATCTGGCTCGTGTACTACCGCAAGGCGACCGGCAAGCCGCGCATTTCGTACAACGACGCGGTCGACGAGGCGCTCTGCTTCGGCTGGATCGACAGCACGGCGAAGAAGGTCGATGAGGACCGTACCGCGCAGCGCTTCACACCACGACGCTCAGGGTCGCGGACATCAGAGATGAACAAAGCACGCGCGCGACGCCTCGTGCGCGAACGGCGAATGACGCCGGTCGGCCTCGCGGCGATCGGCACGCTGCGCGCGCCGCGACTCGTCCTCCCCGCCGATATCAGAGCTGCGCTCGAACGCGACGAGACCGCCTGGCGGCACTTTCAGCGCTTTCCCGTCGCGTATCGACGGATCCGCGTGGCGTTCGTCGAGGGAGCACGGCGACGACCGGCGGAGTTCCAGAGGCGTCTTCGCAACCTGGTTCGGAGGAGTGCCAAGAACGAACGGTTCGGGATGGTGCGCGAGTGAATCGCTCTACAGCGTCGCGGGTGGCACCACGCGTCTGACCGCGCCGAGAAGCGTCTCGACATCGAAGGGTTTCGAGAGGAACGCGGCAGCGTGGATCCGCCCGGAAGTCTCGCCCGCGCTGGTCGTGCCGCTCATGACGATGATCTTCGCGCGGCCTGGCCCGCTGCGATACGCGTCCGCGAACGCCTGACCCCCGAGACGAGGCAGCGCGAGGTCGAGCAAGATCAGGTCAGGATCGCGCTCGCGACACACGGCCAGCGCCGCGGCGCCGTCGGATGCCTCGGAAGCCGCGTAGCCGGCGTCAGCAAGCGCGGCGCCGATCAGGCCCCGGAGTTCATCGTCGTCTTCGACGACCAGCACGCGAGTCGGATCCGCTATCACGACCTCACAAATTCAAGGTCCACTCTCAGCTGGGAGGAAGACCTACCTATGTAGGGTGTCATCGTTGATCGCGGTCTGCTAGGCAGCCTTGGTCGCCGTCTTCGGCGCGAATATCGCACGAATGATGAACAGGAGCACCACGCCGAGACCCATGACGATCCACCACAGCCCGACGAGCGTGTCGGGATATGTCAGACCGAGGATCCCGTCGAGCGAGTACTGTCCGTTGCCCACCAGGGCCACGGCGAGAGCGCCCGCGGCCAGTGGCACCGGGAACTCCCAGCCACCGTTTCCGGCCCAGAAGCCCTTTGGCAAATGCGCGACGATGGTCACGACCGCCAGATCGGCGGCCACCGCCGCCGCGGGGAACGGACCGAAGAGGCCGAGCGCGACGAGGACGCCCCCGAGCGCCTCCGCGGAGATCGAGACCCAGGCCCAGAAGATGCCGGGCTTGAAGCCGAGAGAGTTCTCGAACCAGCCGGCGACCCCGGCGGGCGAGCCTCCCTTGCCGACCCAACCGAGCTTCATGAAACCGTGCATCGCGATCACGACGCCGACCGAGATGCGTAAGACGAGCATGGCGAGATCCGTGTTGTTCACCGGTGTCCTCCCTTCTGTCCGTTAGGACTAGAGCCGCAGCGGCTTGATCTCGGCGAACACCGCCGAGGGATCGTCCTTCCAGCGCGCGGGCTGCACGTCGATGTAGAGCTCGATCTCGTTGCCGTCCGGATCCTCGATGTAAAGGCTGTGCGTCACGCCGTGATCCGACGCGCCGACGATCTTGGCGCCGGCGGCTTGGAGCGCGTCACGCGCCTCGCGCAGCTCGTCGTCCGTCTCGCCGACCTTCAGTCCGAAGTGATAGAGGCCGAGGCGCCGTCCCTTCGGCAGTGGCGCGGCACTCGCGCCGACTTCGATGAGCAACAGCTCGTGATGCGTGCGACCCGAGGTGAACGCCGCGGCTGGAAACTGCATGCCGCCCTCGGGGGTGATCTCGTTCCAGCCGAGCAGCTCGCCATAGAAGCGACGCGAGCGCGCCAGATCCTTCACGTACAGAACGAGGTGGCCGAGCTCTTTGACGTGCATCGTGCCCTCCGGGTGGTGCTGCCGCTGGAACAACGCACCTGGCCGGCTTGTTCCCCGCGACTCAGCCCGCCTCGGCCACCTGCACCGCGCGCGCCAGGAAGGCCGCTCGCTCCGAGACCGCGCGATGAAGCTCGCCGTCGTCTTCGACGAGGGCGGCATCCCAGGCGGTGCGACCGACGATGAAGCCGTGCGCGCCGCCGCGCATCGCGTCGCGTAATTGAGCGAGGAACGAGTCCTCGTCGGTGCCGCCGCCCAGCAGCACCCAAGGCACCGCGCCGCAGGCGCGAGTGAGCAGCTCGCACAGCCGCGCGCTTCCGGGGTACTGCAGCTTCAGTACATCGGGACCCAGGCGCGCGAGGCGACGCGCGGTCTCGGCCACCGCCGCCCCAAGCTCGGGCACCTCGCCGTACACGATCGGTTCGATGATCGAGAGCACACCTGCGGCGCGGCAGTCGGCGACGACGCGCGCGACCATCTCCTCCTGACGTCGCGCCGTGTCCACAAGATCCGGCCGGTATGGAAGGAGCAGCTTGCAGCCGACCGCGCCCAGCGCCGCGGCGCGCGCCGGATCTACGTCGCCGAGCAGCGTCGTGATGCGACCCTCGCCGAGCGATTCGTACCCCTGCGCCTCGAGGGGCACGACGAGCGGCGTGCCGCCACGCTCCGTGAAGGCATCGAGGCCGAGCTCGACATCGAGGAGCACGACGGTGGTGAACGGCGCGAGCCCGCGAACGAGCTCGACCTTGAGCGCGCGAAGCGAAACGGCGTCATCGGGATAGCCGTGGCGGCGCGCGGCGACGCGCAGGCTGTCGCGGTGATCCAGCGCTAATCCGCACACCACTCCACGCGTGGAGCTGATGCGCTCGATCATCGCGCGACGACGGCACCGTCGACGATGCTGCCCCCGCCCAGCAGCGCGTCGATCTCCGGCGCGCGTGGCATCGCGGTGCTGCAGGAGAGCCGCGACGCAACGATGGCGCCGGCGGCGTTCGCACGGCGCACCGCCTCGTCGCCGTCGCGGCCCGCGAGGAGCGCCGCCCCGAATGCCGCGCCGAACGCGTCGCCCGCGCCGAGCCCGTTCACGACCGGTACGTCGACGCCCCCGACGTCACGCGACCCGCGGGCATCGACGATCGTCGCGCCCTGCGCGCCACGTTTCACGACGACGATCCTCGGCCCGCGCTTCAGGAGATCGCGCGGGTCAAGCGCCGCCGCGACGAACTCGCTCGCGCCGCCGATCACGACCATCGCGAACGACACGGCTCGCCAGGCGAGCTCCGGGTACTCACGCACGTCCTCCCACAGCACCTCGCGCCAATCGAGATCGAAGATCGTGCGCTGGCGGCATCGCTCGAGCGCGGCGAGCGTCGTCGCGCGGCTCGGCTCGCGCGCGAGCCCGGTGCCGGACGCGTAGAGCAGCCGCGTCGTCGCGAGGTCCGCGGGAAGCTGAGCGGCGCGCAACTCCCAGTCGGGGCAGGTCGGCGTGCGATAGAAGGTGATCGGGAAGTCGTCAGGCGGCCACGCCTCGCAGAACGCGAGCGCGGTGCGCAGCGTCGGATGCACCTGCAGCGCCGAGCAGTCGACGCGTTCCGCCTCGAGGAAGCGGCGAATGAATCGGCCGTGCCCATCGTCCCCGACCGCCGACACGATGCCGGTCCGCACGCCGAGACGCGCGAGTCCGGTGGACACGTTGCCGGCGAACCCGCCGACGAACCGCTCGAAGGTGCGCACCTCTTCGAGCGGCGTGTTGATCTGCAGCGGATACAGGTCCGCGCCGACGCGGCCGAGAACGTAGGCGTCGACGGTCACGCCGCAAGCACCTCGTTCAGGTACGCGCGACTGCGCTTCGCGTCGCGCAGCGGCGCCGCGATCGGGCTCACGCCGAGCCGCACGTCCTGCTCGACGATGAGCCAACCGCCGTACCCCGCCTCACGGAGCGTGCCGAGCGCGCCGCGCAGATCGAGCGACCCGTCACCGAGCGGCGCGAAGACGCCCAGGCTGACGGCGTCGCGGAAACCCAGGTGTCGTGCGAGCACGTCAGCCCGGACCTCACGACGCAGGTCCTTCAGGTGCACGTGCCGCACGCGGGGCGCGTACGCGCGCGCGATCTCCACCGGATCGCCACCGCCGTACGCGATGTGGCCGGTGTCGAGGCACAACCCCACGAGCGCGGGATCGGTGTCGCGCATGAGACGCGCGATCTCTTCAGGCCGCTCGACGTAGCTCGCGACGTGAGGGTGGAATGCCGTGACGAGACCGCGCTCGTACGCGTACCGCGCGACCTCGTTCGCGCCGTCGCAGAAGCGTCGCCACTCACCGTGACTGAAGCCGGCGGAGCCGTCCAATGGCACGCGGCCGGCCATCGCCGCGCGCCGCTCGTCACCGGCGTCGGCGAGCACGAGCACCGGCGCTCCCGCGGCAGCGAGCAGATCGATCGTCTCGCGGGCGGTGTGGAGCGATGCGGCTCGCTGATCGCGGTCGTGCAACGTGACCGGACAGAACGCTCCCGCAAGCGCGAGCCTGCGCGCGCCCAGCTCGCGCCGGAGCGTCGCTGGATCGGACGGAAGGTACGACCATGGGCCGAGCTCGGTGCCTTCGTATCCGGACGCGGCCATCTCGTCGAGCACCTGCGCGTACGGAAGCTGATCGCCCCAATTCGGGATCTCGCAGGCGCCCCAGCTGATCGGAGCGGTGCCGATGCGAATGCGCGGTGTGTTCATCGTCGGAGGTTGTACTGTACGCACTCCACGGTGAGGCTCACGATGGCGCAGGCGCTGGTGCGATTCCTCGCGAACCAGTACGTCGAGCGCGATGGGATCGAGCAGCGCTTCTTCGCCGGCTGCTGGGGCATCTTCGGTCACGGCAACGTCGGTGGCATCGGAGAGGCGCTTCACGAACGGCCCGACGACCTCCGCTACTTCCAAGCGCGCAACGAGCAAGCGATGGTGCACGCCGCGCACGGCTACGCGAAGATGCGGGACCGTCTCGCGACGTTCGCGTGCACGACCTCGATCGGACCCGGCGCGACCAACATGGTCACCGGGGCCGCGGCCGCGACGGTCAACCGCATCCCGGTGCTCCTTCTGCCCGGCGACGTCTTCGCGTCGCGCGGGCCGGACCCGGTGCTACAGCAGCTGGAGGTGCCATCGGCGGGCGACGTCTCGGTGAACGACGTCTTCCGTCCGGTGTCGCGCTACTTCGACCGCATCCTGCGGCCGGAGCAGATCGTCCCGGCGGCGCTCGCGGCCATGCGCGTGCTCACGAGTCCGGCCGACACCGGCGCGGTGACCATCGCGCTCCCACAGGACGTGCAGGCCGAGGCGTTCGATGTGCCGGACGACTTCCTCGCGCGGCGCACCTGGCACATCGAGCGTCGTCTGCCGGATGCGGCCGCCATCGCGCGGGCCGCCGAGCTCATCGGCGCGGCAAAGCGTCCGCTCATCGTCGCGGGCGGTGGGGTCGTCTACTCGGGCGCGACCGAGGCGCTCCGCACTTGGGTCGACGCGACGGGAATACCCGTCGCCGAGACGCAGGCGGGGAAAGGCGCGCTCCCATTCGATCATCCGCTCGCGCTCGGCGCGATCGGCGTCACCGGCACCGCGGCCGCGAATCATGTCGCGCGCGAGGCCGATCTCGTGATCGGGATCGGCACGCGCTGGACGGACTTCACCACAGCGTCGAAGACCGCGTTCCAGGACCGCGGTGTCCGCTTCATCAACGTGAACGTCGCGGAGTTCGACGCGTACAAGCAGTCGGGTCTCGCGCTCGTCGGCGACGCCCGGGCCACCGTCGGTGCGCTCGCGGGATGGTCGTACGCCGCCCCGTCGTCGTACCGCGAGAAGGTGGAGCGCCTCGTTCGTGAGTGGTCCGCGGAGGTCGAGCGCTTGTACTCGCTCGGGCACGGGCCGCTGCCCGCGCAGAGCGAGGTCATCGGCGCGGTGAACGAGGCCGCCGGTGCGCGCGACGTGGTCGTATGCGCGGCCGGCTCGCTGCCCGGCGACCTGCACAAGCTGTGGCGAACACGCGACGCGAAGGGCTACCACGTCGAATACGGCTTCTCGACGATGGGCTACGAGATCGCCGGCGGGCTCGGCGTCAAGATGGCCGCGCCCGACCGCGAGGTCTATGTTCTCGTCGGTGACGGGAGCTACCTCATGCTCGCGCAGGAGCTCGTCACCGCGGTCCAGGAGGGGATCAAGATCATCGTCGTCGTCGTGGACAACCACGGCTACGCGTCGATCGGCAGTCTCTCGCGGTCGCTCGGCTCGCAGGGCTTCGGCACGCACTACCGCTACCGGAAGGCCGGCTCGCTCGGACTCGATGGTGAGGGGCCTCAGGGCGATACGCTCCCGATCGACCTCGCCGCGAATGCCGCGAGCCTGGGCGCGGTGTCCGAACGCGTGCGCACGATCGCGGAGCTGCGCGCCGCGCTCGCCCGGGCCAAGCGCGCCGTGAGTCCGTACGTCATCACGATCGAGACCGACCGCTACGAGAGCGTGCCCGACTACGGATCGTGGTGGGAGGTGGCGCCGGCGGAGGTCTCGGGCCTGGCCGAGGTGCGCGCGGCGCGCGAGCGGTACGAGACGGGCCGGAAGCGCGCTCGCCGCGAGCTGCGACCGCCCGAGTGACGAGCCTCCTCGTTCGCGCGCAGCCCGCCGACCGCGACGGTTGCGTCCTGCGCGTCACGCCGGAGAGCGCGGCCTGGCGGTACGTCGGATTCGAGGTCTATCGCATCGCGGCCGGCGCGCGGCTACGACGCGAGCTCGCCGGGCGCGAGACGTGCGTCGTCGTGCTCGGCGGCAGCTGCGACATCCGCTCGGAGGCCGGTGAGTGGACGGGCTTGGGTACGCGCGCGACGCCGTTCGATGGCCCGCCGTCGGGCGCGTACCTGCCGCCCGGCACGGCGTTCGAGATCTCGCCGCGATCGGGCCCGGTCGAGATCGCGCTTGGCCACGCGCCGGCGGGGCGTGGCGCCGCGGCCCGGGTCATCGGGCCGAGCGACGCGCGCCTCGAGATCCGCGGGAGCGGCGCGATGGAACGGCGGATCCATCACATCCTGATGGAGGACGCCGCGGCGGAGTCACTGCTCGTGACCGAGGTCGTCACGCCGGGCGGACATTGGTCGAGCTACCCGCCGCACAAACACGACACGAACGACCCGCCACGCGAGACGGCGCTCGAGGAGACGTACTACCACCGCCTGCGCGACGAACGAGGTTTTGCGCTGCAGCGCGTCTACACCGCGGACCGCTCGCTCGACGAGACCCTCGCCGTACGTGACGGCGAATGCGTTCTCGTGCCGCGGGGCTATCACACCGTATCGGCGCCGCCGGGGTACGACCTGTACTACCTCAATGTCATGGCCGGGCCGTTACGTGCGTGGAAGGTGACCTTCGATCCCGATCACCTGCGCCTCATGCGCTGAACGCATTTCGACCAAGCGCAGGGTCTAAACTCCGGACGGACCGTGAGTGGAGGGGAAGAATGACATCACTGCTTGACCGTCGAACATTCCTGAAGGGCCTGGGGATCGTCACCGTGGCGGCCGCATGCGGTGGCGCGGCGACGCCATCGCCGTCCGCATCGGCGACCGCCGTCGCGACGGCGGCGAAGACCGCGGCGCCGGTGACCGGCACGATCTCGGTGTACTCCGCGCTCAATCAATCGACGAACGATCAGTTCTTCGCGGCCTTCAAGGCCGCGTACCCCGGCGTCAACGTCGACGTGCTGCCGCTCGCGGCCGCCGGCGAGCTGCAGACCCGGATCACCGCGGAGAAAGCCAGCCCGAAGGCGGACATCTTCATCGGTGGATCGAGCGAGTTCCACGACCCGCTCGGGAAGCAGGGTCTGCTCGAGGCCTACATCTCGCCGAACGCGAAGGACATCGCGGCGCAGTTCAAAGAGGCGACCGGCCTGTGGACCGGCTGGTACACCGGCATTTTCGGCTTCATCTCCAACAACGACCGGCTTACGAAGGAGATCGGGGGGAAGAAGCCCGCGACCTGGGACGACCTGCTCGATCCGGCGTGGAAGCAAAAGCTCGTCCTGCCAAGTCCGCTGCTGACCGGCGGCGGCTACATCTTCATCGCGACGCAGATCTTCCGCTTCAACAAGGACGAGGACCGGGCGATGGCGTACATGAAGAGCCTCCACGCCAACATCGCCCAGTACATCCCGACC
>WNGI01006079.1_pt1 | contig 10941 bp, 7 predicted proteins | sample 5400621 | NCBI WGS metagenome assembly WNGI01 (sample SAMN13153374, study PRJNA577476) | soil metagenome | isolation source: 20 cm soil or saprolite under Garry oak tree replicate 1 | place: USA:California | collected 2016-06-15 | reverse complement strand
CGAAGCAAGACAAAGCCAAGATGAACGACGCCCCCGGGGCGGGGTTCGGCTTCGTCGACGCGTTCGACACGAGCGGGAACCTGCTCACGCGCGTCGCCAGCAGGGGCGTCCTGAACGCTCCGTGGGGATTGGCGCTCGCGCCGTCCGACTTCGGTGCCTTCAGTGGCGATCTGCTGGTGGGGAACTTCGGCAACGGCATGATCCACGCCTATCAGCAGCAGTCGAACGGCAGCTGGAAGCTTCACGGTGCGCTCAGGGTCTCGAAACGGAAGCAGCTCAGGATCGACGGGCTGTGGGGCCTGCAGTTCGGGAACGGCGGCCCAGCCGGACCCACGAACACGCTCTACTTCACGGCCGGTCCCAAGAAGGGGTCGCACGGCCTCTTCGGAAGCATCCAGTCCGCCGCGGCGGGAGCGACGACGACCACGACCACACCCGCCGGCGGCACGACGACGTCGACGACGATGACGTCCGGTACCCAGACACACACCGTCATGGTCGGCGAGGGCGGGTCGCTCGTGTTCACGCCTGCCGATCTCACCATCAACGTCGGTGACACCGTGCGCTGGGTGTGGATGAGCTCCGGTCACAGCGTCGTCAGCGGGACCGACGGGAACGCGGACAACCAGTTCTGCTCCCCGTCCAACACGGGGTGTGACAATCCCCCGCTCTCGAGCAACGGGTTCACTTTCGAGCACACGTTCACGCAGCCGGGTACGTTCCCGTACTACTGCTCGGTGCACTTCTCGCTCGGCATGACCGGCACCATCACGGTGCAGTAGCGCCGCGCCGACGGAGGAGATCGTCATGCTGCGCATCAATCTTAGGATCGTGTGCCTGCTGGTCGGCCTCTCCGCTGCGCTCTGTGCGAGGACGACCGCTGCGGCGAGTGCACCCGGAGACGAGCAGCCGATCATCGGCGAGCGGCTCTCGCTGAACGCCCGCCCCGCGGCGGCCATGGGACGCCTCTTCGCGCTCTCGAAAGACCCCACGATCACGCTCGGGGGCGGTAACGGGAGCGCAGACGATCCCACGCAGTTCGGCGGCAGCCTTCGCGTCCTCACGACCACGGGTGATCGCTTCGACAGTACGTACAACCTGCCGCCGGCTGGCTGGCAGACGATCGGTGCTCCAGGTCAGAACAAGGGCTACCAGTTCACGAGCAAGACGGGGCCGATCAACCGAGTCACGGTGGTGCCAGGCCGCAGGATACGGGTCGAGGGCGCGTTCACGGCGACGCTGTCGACGAATCCGGATCCTGTGGAGCTCATGCTGCGCACGGGCGCCACGCACTACTGTCTCGCGTTCGGTGACAAGGCGAAATTCCAAGCGAGTAAAAGATTCACCGCGACCACCTCGCCGGCACCCGCGTCGTGCCCTGCCCCGGTGGACTGGTCCAGCTACGGCTTCGATCTCACGCAAACGCGTTTCAACCCCGAGGAGGGACTGATCAACGCCGCCACCGTCTCCCAGCTGGATGTCCAATGGTTCTTCTCGACCGGCAGCGGAATGGCATTCGTGTCGGCAACACCGTCGGTCGTGGGCGGTGTCGTGTACGTCGGCGCGTGGAACGGCACGATGTATGCCCTCGACGCCTTCTCGGGTCAGCCGCTGTGGACGTTCAACATCAACGATCCGCATGCGGAGGATCGGGGTGGCTTTCCCGGAATCCAGTCCTCCGCGGCGGTCGTCGACGGCGTCGTCTACTTCGGGGCCGCCGACGCGAACGTGTACGCGCTCGACGCGCTCACGGGGGCGCTCAAGTGGAAACACTCCCTCGGAAACCCCGATCCGAGCGTCGAGGGCGCGCACGTGTGGTCCTCGCCCGCCGTCTTCAACGGCAAGGTCTACGTCGGGAAATCGTCGCATCGCGATGCCCCATGCGTCCGCGGGAACGTCATGGCGTTGGATGCTGAGACGGGCGCCGAGGTCTGGCGGTTCGACCCGCTCCCCGAGCGCATCTGTGGGACGGATACGCGGCACGCCTGCACGACGGACGCCGAATGCTCGGGCAGCAGCTGTGTCCCCTTCTTGGTGTGTCGATCTGGCTCCGGAGAGCAGACGCAGAGCCAGCTCTGCGCCTCGGACGCCGATTGCACGCCACCGGCGAGCTGTCAGCAGCCGTTGGGAAGCGGCCTGACGTCATCAGCAGCGATCGACGCCGGGAGAGGTGCGGTGTACGTCGACTTCGGCGACTGCATTGGCGCAGGCAACACCGGCTTCTCCAACTCGCTGGTTGCACTCGATGCAGAGACGGGCGCGCTGCGGTGGGATTTCTCGCCGATCCCGAACGGGAATCTCGGCGACCTCGACTTCATCTCGTCGCCCAACATATTCACTACAGCGATCGGCTCGACGCCGACGCCGGTGGTCGGGGTCGGGAGCAAGAACGGCGTCTACTACGCCGTCGAACAGGACACCGGTGCGCTCGTGTGGCAGCAAGCGGTGGTGGCGGGAGGCGAGGCCGGCGGATTCAGTCCGTCGACGGGCGTCGCGTTCGGGAAGATCTACGCCGCTACCTTCACCGGGCCACCGTACATCTTCGCCCTCGACGCCACGAACGGTGCCGTCGCGTGGCAGTGTCCGCCGACGGAGTGCGATGTTTTCAGCTTCGGACCCGCCGGGATCGCAGGCGGTGTGTACTTCGTGGGCGACAGCTCGCGTCAGCTGCGGGCGTTCGATGCCGGGACGGGTGCCCTGCTCCGGAAGCTCGACCTCGGAGGCCAAATCTCGTCGGGCCCGGCGGTCGTGAACGACATGGTGTTCGTCGGCGTTGGGACCGGATTCTTTTCTCCAGCGGGGGAGTCGCAGGGAGTGTACGGGCTCGGGCTCGACCGCCGGGCCGCGCGGGCGCGGCGTACCGGCACGCGTATGAGAGCCGGGACCGAAAGCGAACCCGTAATGGAGGGAGATCATCTATGAAACAGTCTGTACTGCAACCCGTGCTCGTCGCGACGTGCCTGGCTGCCATAGGCGACGCCGCGTCCGGCGCCAGGACGTCACACGAGCAGTGCACCGGGCCGGCCGGTGTAGTGCACTAGCGATCGCGGTTCGCCACACAACTACAACTGTCTCGAGGGGAGAAATATGACACACCGACCATCAGATGAGGCGAAGACCAAACGCGCAGCAAGCATCATCGCTTGGGTTTCCATACTGGCGATCCTGGGTCTCGCGACGCTTCCCGCGCACGCCAGAACCGTGCCGGGGGACCAACCACCGCCGCCCTGCCACCCCAACCCGCGAGCAAAACAAGACATGAAGACGGTCGCCAACCGGGGTGACATCCAAAACCTGCCGGCCGCGCTCAAAGACCGCCTGGTTCAACTTGCCGGACGACCCCATAGCGTGTTGCCCCTGCAGGTATTCAACGAGGCCGATCCGCCGAGCCAGCTGTTCCAATACTATCTCCTGGATACGACCGGGTTCGAGCCGAACGTGTTCACGACGCTCATCCCGGGAGTCAACGATCAGGTAGAGTTGTCAGTAACCGGGGGAAATTGTGGACAGCCGACGATCGGCACGGTCCGTCTCGTCCTCGAGCCCAAGCCTGGCCTGCCCACCGATCCCAACGATCCGAACGCCTTCATCGATGTCTTCACCGACATCGATCCGCTGTTCGTCATCAACAACGAGAGCGGCTGGTACGAGGGGTGGATGATCCACGACCTGACCGTACCGAACATCGCCCCGCCGCGGTCGGAGGGCACGGGCGCGGCTTCGTTCGGCACGATCACGGCCGCCGACGCGGCCGCGTTGGCGGCCATGGGTACAGGGAACAACGTTCCGGGGAATGTCTTCACGATGGATGGCCAGGTCGTGCGCTTACCGAGTGTGACGGATCACTTTCCCGACGTGCAGACGAACGTCGTGCCCCTTCAGGTGAGTATGGGCGCATACAACGCCATGCAGCAGGCCGACGTGCACGCATACTGGGAGTTCAACTACCAGGGAACGAACTGGGTCCATCCTCTCTATGAGCTCCCCTTCACGGGCGGGTTTCCGGATGACTTTGGGCAGGCGCCTGACACGTTCGAGGACGGCGAGATCGGCTTGCTACAGTCGATCGTGCCCGGCTCGGGACCCAGCGGTATCAAGAACATGGCCAATGTGGTCGGCGACAATCCGAACCTGCCGAGAGACCCCGACAAGTTCGATAGCGACACCAATGATGCCCAGCGGGAGTTCCGGCAGCGGGGTATTCCAAGCGGCCTGGCCAACGAAGTCTTTCTGGATGTCTATGAAAGACCGGCGTCGTTCGAACCGACCATTATGAACCTGCAGCGACGGCTCTTCGATGCGTACGCGGCCGAGGTCGCCCGAGTGGACCAGAACGGCGACGGCATCATCTCGGCCGTCGAAGGCGACATCGACACGGCATCGGACGGCTTCCAGGACAACACCCGCTTGTTCCTCACGCCGCCTGCATTCAACCGCTTCGCCGTGACGCGGGAGATCAACGACGGGTTGCTGGCGCCACGCTTCGCTCCCAGCCAGCGCGCCTGGATTCTGACCGGCACACGCGTCCCCGTGAGCCCTGCGGTCCCGGCCTCTACTGGCCGCGACGCTGACGACCGCTGAAGCACCGGCATACCGAAATGCCATCGGTAAGCGCCGACGCCCGGGCCGCCCGTCGATCGGGCGGGCGGCCCCCCGTCCTGATCTCACCAGACTTTCGTAGTCGCTTCCGCCACCCGCTGTTTCGAATGAGGAGCATGTCATGAAGCGCTACGTGATGATCGTCGTAAGCCCTGCACGACCGACACCGACTGCTCGGGCAGCAGCTGCGTGCCCTTCCTCGTGTGTCGATCCGGCTCGGGAGAGTAGACGCAGAGCCTGCTCTGTGCCTCGGACGCCGACTGCACGGCACCGGACGTGTCAGCCGCCTTTGGGCGGCGGCGTGACTTCATCGGCAGCGATCGACGCCGGGAGGGGTGGCGTATCCGAGACGGGCGCGCTCCGGTGGGATTTCTCACCGATCCCGAGCGGGAATCTCGGCGACCTCGATTTCATCGCATCTCCCAACCTGTTCACCATACCCGGCGGCACGACGCCCAGGGCCCTGGTCGGGGTCGGGAGCAAGAACGGCGTTTACTACACCGTCGATCGCGACACCGGCGCTCCCGTCTGGCAGCAAGCGGTGGTGTCGGGAGGGATCTCCGGCGGGGTCAGCCCGTCGACGGGGGTCGCGTTCGGGAAGGTCTACGCCGCTACCTTCACCGGGCCGCCGTACATCTTCGCCCTCGACGCCGAACGGCGCCGTCGCGTGGCAACCTCCATCAGGGCCATTGACTACAGAGGAAAGGATTTACCATGGGCACGGTTACGTTCCGGAAGGTGGATGTCGACGGCATCAGGGTCTTCTACCGCGAGGCTGGGCCGAACGCCGCGCCAACGATTCTGCTGTTGCACGGTTTTCCCACCGCTGGCCACATGTTCCGCGATCTCATTCCGCAACTCGCGGACCGGTTTCGCCTCGTCGCTCCCGACCTGCCGGCGTTTGGGCAGTCCGACATGCCAGCGCGCGGCACCTTCACCTATACGTTCGAGAATATCGCGAACGTCATCGATCGCCTCACCGAGGTGATCGGCCTCCGTCGTTTCGCGGTCTATGTTTTCGACTACGGCGCGCCGGTCGGCTTCCGGCTCGCCATGCGACGCCCCGAGCGCATCACTGCGATCATCTCTCAGAACGGTAACGCCTATGAGGAGGGGCTGAGCGCCGGCTGGAATCCCATCCGAGCCTACTGGGAAGTGCCGTCGCAGGCCAACCGGGAGGCGCTCCGGACCCTCCTGAGCCCCGAGACGACGGTGTGGCAGTACACCCACGGGGTTCCCGACTCGACTTCTGTTTCCCCGGACGGCTATTCGCTCGACAACTTCTATCTGGCCCGCCCCGGTGCCGATGAGGTCCAGCTGGACCTGTTCGGCGACTACAAGAGCAATGTCGCTCTTTACCCTGCCTTCCAGCAGTACTTCCGGACCTCCAGGCCGCCCCTCCTGGCGGTCTGGGGCAAGAACGATCCGTTTTTCCTACCGCCGGGTGCCGAGGCGTTCAGGCGCGACATTCCCGGCGCGGTCGTCCGCTTCTTCGACACCGGCCACTTCGCACTGGAAACGCATGCTCACGAGATCGCGGCGACGATCCGCGACTTCGTCGCATCCTGAATCTGCAACCCGGCGGCGCGCTCGTCTCTGAATGTACCGTAGTCGAGCAAGCGAGCTGCCAACTGACAGAGGAACGCTATGCAAGCCATCGTCTTAGAGAAGTTCGGCGGCCCCGACAGCTTGATCTACACGGATCTGCCGGAGCCTGAGCCCATGCCAGGCCACGTCGTCATCGAGATCAAGGCATTCGGCATCAATCATGCCGAGATGCACATGCGCAGAGGCGAGTGGGCCGAGGCGGCGAAAGTCATCGGCATTGAATGCGTTGGGCTCGTGAAAGCCTGCCCCGGCGGCGAGTTCCCAGTCGGAGCGAAGGTTGCCGCGCTGATGGGCGGGCTCGGGCGCACTATCAATGGCAGCTATGCCGAATACACCAGAGTGCGGGCGTCGAACGTCGCACTCATCGAGTCCGATCTGCCCTGGGCTGAGCTGGCCGCCATCCCGGAAACCTATGCGACCGCTTGGACCTGCCTATTCCGCAATCTGGAGATCGCCCGAGGACAAACCCTGGTCATACGGGGCGCGGCATCCTCCTTCGGTCAGGCTGCCCTCAACATGGCGGCCGACGCGGGCGTGCGGGTCATCGCCACGACGCGCGGCCGTGAGCGCGTCTCCCTCCTGGAGCAGCTCGGCGCAGAGCGCGTCGAAACAGAGGGGCCGGACCTTTCGCATCGAATTGCTGAAGCCAAGAAGCTCGATGCGGTGCTCGACCTTGTCGGTAACAGCACCATTCTCGATTCCCTCGACATGCTGCGCCGGGGTGGTCGCGCCTGCCTGGCCGGGTGGCTTGGCGGCTTGGCGCCAATCGCCAATTTCAACCCGCTCCAGCAAATGGCCAGCGGCGTCTACCTGACCTTCTTCGGCAGTTTCGTATTCGGCACTCCGCAGTTCCCCCTGTCCGATGTGCCGCTCCAGAGGATTGCCGAACAGGTGGCCGCCGGGCGTCTCAAGGCGAAGCCAAGCCGGGTGTTCCGCTTCGAGGAGATCCGTGAGGCCCATCGTGTCATGGAAGCCAACGAAGCTGGCGGCAAAATGGTGGTCGTCCACGATTGATGGGCCGTAGGGCAATTGTCGCCCGCGATCGATCACTCTGAAGGAGCCGAGATGCGCGGAACGGGGCCCAGCGATGCGGAGGGTTTCGCCGAGCGCTTCGATCCATTTAACGATCAAGGCTCACTGGAGGAAGAAATGAGCGCGCGTTCGTTGATGGATCTCACCCGACGCGAGATGCTCACGGTCATGGCCAGCGCGGGCGTCGCCACATTCGTCGGCGTCGAGAGCACCACGGAAGGAGAAGCCATGGCGGACAGTATGACCACGCCCCCTGCCTATCGTGGCAGTCACGAGCCGAAACCGCTCCCGTTCGATCCGTCAAAGCTGCGTGGACTGTCAGAGAAGCTCCTCCGCTCCCACCACGAGAACAACTATACGGGCGCCGTGAAGCGGCTGAACCTGATCCAGCAGCAGCTTGGCCAGATGCCGAAGGCCGCGCCGCCGTATCAGACCGGCTCACTCAAGCGCGAGGAGTTGATTGCCACCAATTCGATGGTGCTTCACGAGTTCTACTTCGGCAACCTCGGCGGCGACGGGAAGCCGAGCGGCACGATCGCGGACCTCATCACGGCCCAGTACGGCTCCATGGGCACATGGGAGCAGGAGTTCCGGCAGACGGGCCTCTCACTCGCGGGCGGCTCGGGCTGGGTGGTCCTCGCGTTCGATCCGCACGAGAAGGCCGCGCACACTTACTGGCTGTGGGACCACGCGCACAGTCTCGCCTGGGGCACGCCGCTGCTCGTCATGGATATGTACGAGCACGCGTACGCGATGGACTACGGCGCGAACGCCAAGAGCTACATCGACGCCTTCTTCCAGAACATCCAGTGGGACGAAGTAAGCCGTCGCGCCGAGCAGGCGAAGGCGAGATATTGATGTACCGGCTGCTCGACGGCACGGGGAACGTGGAGCCCGGGATGCATCACGGCACGGGAGAGCGCTCGTGCCCCACGTGAGAGCCTTCATCGCCGGCTTCCTGTCCACGCTGGTGTTTCACCAGGGTGTGCTGACGCTGTTCTGGTTGGCCGGCGCGCTTCCACGCGCGCCGTACGACATGGCTCCAGCGCCGCCGCTGGGTGTGCCGGCGGTGATATCTCTAGCGTTTTGGGGCGGAGTCTGGGGGGTGACGATCTGGCAGCTGCTCCGCAACGCGGCGGGACGCGCGTATCGCGCTCTGCTGATCGGCGCCGTCCTGCCGAGCGCCGTGGCGCTGTTCATCGTGTTTCCGCTCAAGGCCATGCCGATGGCCGGTGGCTGGGATCCCAGGGTCATCATCGGCGCGCTCATTCTCAACGGTGCCTGGGGACTTGGCGTTGCGCTCTTCATTCGGTTGCTGGCGCGCATCGGCGTTTGAAGGACGGCGGGTCGAATGGAGACTGAAACGACGCCGGTACGACCAGCATCCAAGGCGCCGCCACGGAGGTCTCGAGTGAACCCACGCCCCCCGCAAGCGATCGTGGGAACCCCGCAGGCCGCTTCTCGAGGCGGGCGCGGTCGGCTTCTCCTGCTGGTGCTGGCGGCTGTCGCAGTGGCGGCCCTGCTGCGGTTCCTGCCGGTGAACCAGTGGCTCCTCGGCTTCGTGGCGTGGATTCGTGGCGCCGGGACTGCGGGTATGGCGATCTTCCTGGTCGCGTACGTGGTCGCGTGTGTGCTCCTCCTGCCGGGACTCGTCCTCACCCTCGGGGCGGGTTTCGCCTACGGCGTCGCAGTTGGCGTGCCGCTCGTTTGGGTATCGGCCAACCTCGAGGCCGCGGTCGCCTTCCTCCTCGGGCGCACGCTGGCCCGCGAGCGCATCGCGGCGCGCGTTGCCGGCAATCCGAGGTTCGCCGCCATCGACCGAGCCGTCGGGCGCGAGGGATTCAAGATCGTGCTCCTCACGCGCCTGTCGCCCGCCTTCCCGTTCAACCTCCTCAACTACGCCTATGGGCTCACGCGGGTGACGTTCCGGGACTATGTCGTGGGCTCGCTCATCGGGATGATCCCCGGAACGGCGATGTACGTGTACCTCGGCTCGCTGGTGACCAGCGTGACGCAGCTCTCGTCGGGGGCTCCCTCGGGCGGCGCGGCGAAGCAGGCGCTCACGTGGGTGGGCTTCGCGGCGACGGTCGCGGTGACGCTGATGATCACCCGGATCGCGCGCCGCGCGCTCGATGAAGTCACGGCCGGTGAAGCCTCGTCAGATCTGGCGGCCAGCCAGCGAGTCGCCGGCGTGCCGGCGCGGGCCCCGCTGCCCGAGCCCCAGCCGCTCGTCCTTCCCGACGACGAGCACAACCGGACGCTTCTGTCACACGTCCACCCGGTCGGCCGCACCAACCCAACGCCGACCGGTCGCTACAACTTGGTCGTCCTCGGCGCGGGGACGGCGGGGCTCGTCTCCGCCGCGGGCGCCGCGGGACTGGGCGCGAAGGTGGCCCTCGTCGAGCACCATCTCCTGGGCGGTGACTGCCTGAACGTCGGCTGCGTGCCCTCGAAGGCACTGATCGGCGCCGCACGCGCGGCGGCGAGCGCTCGGGGCGCGGTCGCGCTGGGCGTACACGTTGGCTCGGTGGACGTCGACTTCGCTGCCGTCATGGAGCGCATGCGCCGGCTGCGCGCCCAGCTCGCCGCCAACGACGGCGTCGAGCGCTTCACGAGGCTCGGCGTCGACGTCTACATCGAGCGGGGCCGGTTCACGAGCCCGACCACCGTCGAGGTGGACGGACGCCGGCTCGAGTTCTCACGCGCCGTCATCGCCACCGGTGCCCGCGCCGCCGCGCCGCCCATCGAGGGGCTGGAGGAGACGGGTTACCTCACCAACGAGACGGTCTTCTGGCTCACCGAATTGCCGCGCCGCCTGATCGTCATCGGCGCGGGCCCGATCGGCTGCGAGATGGCGCAGGCCTTCCGCAGTTTCGGGTCGGACGTCACGGTGATCCACGTCGATCCGCACGTCCTGCCCAGGGAGGACGCCGACGCGGCGGCGATCGTCGAACGGCGCATGGCGGCCGACGGCGTGCGCCTGATCCATGGCGCGCGGGTCACCCGCGCCGAGCGGCGCGGCCGCGAGGTGGTGGTGCACTACGACATAGGCGGCAACGCGGGGCAGCTGGTGGGCGACCGCATCCTGGTGGGCATCGGGCGTGCGCCGAACGTCGAGGGCATCGGACTCGAGGCGGCCGGGGTACGGTACGGCGCATCCGGTGTCGTGGTGGACGACTACCTGCGCACGTCGAACCCGCGCATCTACGCGGCAGGCGACGTGGCGTCGCGCTTCAAGTTCACTCACGTGGCCGACGCCCTTGCTCGCATAGTGGTCCAGAACGCGCTCTTCGGCACCTTCGGCCGGAAGAAGGCCAGCGCGCTCGTCGTCCCGTGGTGCACCTACACCACCCCCGAGGTGGCGCACGTCGGCTCGTCCGCGCGGGACGCGACGGCGCGCAGCATCGAGGTCACCACCATCGACGTTCCGCTGCGCGAGAACGACCGTGCGCTGCTCGACGGCGAGGACGAGGGCTTCCTCCGCGTGCACCTGCGGAAGGGCAGTGATCGGATCGTCGGCGCGACGCTGGTGGCCGCACACGCCGGCGACATGATGTCCGAGGTGACGCTCGCGATGACGTCGCGCACCGGGCTCGGCGCCATCGGCAGCACGATCCACCCATACCCGACCCAGAGCGAGGTGATGAAGAAGGCCGCCGACGCGTACAACCGCGCCCGACTCACGCCGCGCGTGAAGAAGCT
>WNGI01008260.1_pt1 | contig 10942 bp, 8 predicted proteins | sample 5400621 | NCBI WGS metagenome assembly WNGI01 (sample SAMN13153374, study PRJNA577476) | soil metagenome | isolation source: 20 cm soil or saprolite under Garry oak tree replicate 1 | place: USA:California | collected 2016-06-15 | reverse complement strand
GGCCCGGGATGAGCGTCGTGGCGACAATCAAGACGCGTTAGGACGATGACGGCCGCCGCGCTACCGCTGACCCTTGCGCCCGATCGGTACAAGTACAAGTACCTGATCGCGATCACGGTTTCGCTCGCTTCGGTACTGGAGCTGCTCGACACCAGCATCGTGAACGTCGCAATCCCGCACATGATGGGAAACCTGGGTGCGACGCTCGACCAGATCGCGTGGGTCTCAACGGGCTACATCGTCGCCAACGTGATCGTGTTGCCGATCACCGGCTGGCTCTCGGCCTACTTCGGGCGGCGCCGCTATTTCGCCGGCTCGATCGCGTTGTTTACGCTGGCGTCCTTCATGTGCGGCAATGCCGGCTCGCTCAGCGCGCTGGTGTTCTGGCGCATCGTGCAGGGCCTGGGCGGCGGGGCATTGCTGTCTACGTCACAGGCCATCCTGTACGAAGAGTTCCCGCGCGAAGAGTACGGCACCGCGATGGCGATCTTCGGCGTCGGCGTAATGGTCGGCCCGACGCTCGGACCGACCGTGGGCGGCTGGATCACGGACATGTACGGCTGGCCGTGGATCTTCTACATCAACATCCCGTTCGGCATGCTGGCGTTGGCGCTCACCATGTCGTTCATCACCGACTCGCGGCATCAGGAGCGCTCGGACCGGGTCGACTTCATCGGCCTGGGACTCCTGGCAGTAGGCATCGGCTCGCTGCAAACGATGCTCGAGCGCGGTGAGCGGCTCGACTGGTTCTCGTCCGGTGAGGTGCGGCTGCTCGGCATCACGAGCGCGTTGTCGTTGATCACGTTCATCTGGCACGAGCTGCGTACCGAGGATCCGGTTGTGGACCTTCGTATCCTGAAAAGCCGCCAGCTGGCGGTCGGCGTGGTCTTCGGGCTGGTGCTCGGCGTGTGTCTCTATGCGACCGTGTTCGTCCTGCCCGTCTATCTCCAGAACGTGCGCAATTTCACGGCGAATCAGACGGGTCTGGTCATTCTCCCCGGCGCGCTTGCCAGCGCGTTCACGATGGCGTCCATGGGACGTCTGACGGGGAAATTCGACGCACGATTATCGATCGCGGCGGGAGTCGGCATCTTTGCGCTCTCGATGTGGAAGCACGCGCATTTCACGACGGATAGCGGGATGTCCGACTTCTTCTGGCCGCTGATCTTCCGCGGCGTCGGGCTGGGCCTGATCTTCGTGCCGCTGACGAACCTCGCGCTGGCCGATCTGCCGATGTCGAAGATCCCCAACGGCACGGGGTTGTTCAACCTGATGCGGCAGCTGGGCGGCAGCGTGGGGATCGCGCTCTCGGCGACCTTGCTGCAGCGCTTCACGGCGATTCACCGCGCCGATCTCGCCGCGAATGTGACGCCCTACGCCGAGGCGACCCGCGAGCGGCTCGCGGCGATCACGCAGACGCTGATCGGCCGGGGTGAGCTCCCCGCGCTGGCGCAAACCAAAGCGATCGGGTTCTTGAACGGGATCGTCACGCGGCAGGCGATGATGCTGTCGTTCGAGCAGCTGTTCCTGCTGTTCGGGGCGGCGTTCGTGCTGTCCCTGCCGTTATTGCTCCTGATGCATCGCAGCCGAGGCATGCCAGGAGCCGGAGCGGCGCATTGACCAAGAACCAGCTCGTTGTCCGGTTGGGGGTCGTGGGCGGGCTCTGGACGCTGCTCCATCTCTACGTCGGCGCGCACCTGCTCGGTCCCGCCCCGATCGCCGGGGTGGCGCGGGTGCTTGCCTGGGCGGCCGTGCTGCTGGTGGCCTGGCTGCCGCTCGTCGCGCTCGTCACGGCGCGTCGCGAGGTGGGCGAAGGCGTTAACCGCGGCCCGCTGGCACGCGTCCTGGACTGGGCGGCGTATTCGTCGATGGGACTGTCGTCGCTGCTGATCGTGTCGTTCATTGCCACCGATCTGCTGCGGCTCCCCGTAACCGCGACGCTGGTGCTCGCCGTGCTGAGCGGAGCTGCGTTCCTCACGCTGGTGGGGATGATCCTCGCACGGCGGCCGCGTATCGTGCGCGTGACTGTGCCCATTGCCGATCTCCCCAGCGATCTCGCTGGATTTCGCATTCTTCAGCTCAGCGACCTTCATATCGGGCCCACAATCCGCCGCCGCTTCGTGGATGCCGTGGTGGATCGCGCCAACGCCTTGCGGCCCGACCTCGTCGCGGTCACAGGCGACGTCGCGGATGGGCTGGTTCCGGAGTTGCGCGAGCATGTCGCGCCGCTCGGGCGGCTCCGGGCACCGCACGGAGCGTACTTCGTGACGGGGAATCACGAGTACTACTGGGACGTCCGCGGCTGGACCAACGAGCTGGAGCGACTGGGCATCGCCGTACTTTCGAACGAGCATCGCGTCGTCGTGCGCGGCACCGGCCGCCTGCTGGTTGCGGGTGTCAACGATCTCTCGGCGTCCTCCGATCCGGCTGCTGCGGTAGCCGGTGCCGCAGCGAGCGACGTGCGCGTGCTGCTCGCCCACCAACCGCGCAGCGCGTTCGCCGCGCAGGCGGCCGGTTACGACCTCCAGCTTTCCGGACACACACACGGCGGCCAGTACTTCCCGTTCAATCTGCTCGTCCGGCTGTTTCAGCCGTTCGTCGCGGGGCTGCATCGGCTCGAGTCGATGTGGTTGTACGTCAGTCGCGGCACCGGCTATTGGGGCCCGCCGCTGCGACTCGGCGCGCCGCCGGAAATTACGCTGCTGGAGCTGGTGCCCGCTTAGGCGACCGCCTCGGCCATCGCCGCGGTGACGAGCAGGGCGCGCACGATGCCGAGCGCGCCCTTGTCGTTTTCATACCACTCGGTGGGGAGATGGGCGTCGCCCGCCCGCCCGCCGGCGCCCAGCGCCACAGCCGGTACGCCAAGCGCGATCGGCACGTTGGCGTCGGTCGACGCACACGCGAGCTGGTGCGCGTGGCCCACGGCACGGGTAGCGGCGACGGCCGTCTGCACCAGGGGATGCGCGCGCGGAGTCAGTCCGGACGGGCGATCACCCACCCGCCGGACGTCGACCGTGAGCGACTCGGTCCCCGGCAGCCGCCGGCGGTTCTCTTCATCCAGCGACTCGGTGAGAGCGTGGCGGACCGCTGCGTCGAGCCGCTCGAGTGCGCGCGGCTCTTCGCTGCGGAGGTCCACATCGAACCATGCCTCTTGTGGGATTGAGTTGAGGCTGGTGCCGCCCCCGAGGCGCACGACTGAACAACTAGTGCGTGGTGCGTGGTGCGTGGGGATGTCCGCGATGCTATCGATTGCTCTCCCAACCGCATTCGCTGGATTCGCAACCCCGAACGCTGCCCAGGAGTGGCCGCCCGGACCACGATAGGTGACGCGGTACCGCCGGGCGCCGAGCGCGCGGTGCACGATGCGCTCGATGCCGGCGCCATCCAGCGCGATGAATGCATGCGGGCGAATGGGATCCTTCAGCAGATATCGCACCCCACGCAAATCGCCGGATCCCTCTTCGCCGACGGTGGCGGCAAACAGCACCGGCCGGCGGGTCGCGACCCGCGCGCGTACGAGTGCCTCGGCGATAGTGACGAGCGCTGCGAGGCCGCGGGCATTATCGGCGATTCCCGGGCCTTCCAGCCGCGTCCCGCGACGCGCCACCGACACGTCCAATTCGGGACCAAAAACGGTGTCCAAATGCGCAGATACCACGACGCATCCAGAAATGACGGCGCATCCGTGGTGTAGGGGCGCAGCATGCTGCGCCCCTACCTGAACGCCGTTCGAAACATTCCCATGCCATCCCCGCACATTCCCCACATCATCGATTGTCACGTTTTCCAACCCCGCCGCACCCAACATTTCCGCGACGCGCGCGCCGCGTGCCCGCTCCGACCCGGTGGGCGCGGGGATCGCCGACAGCGCCGCCTGGCGGGCGAGCGTTGCCTCGTCGGAGCGTTCGATGTGCGCGCGGGCGGTGCGCACGCGATCGTGCGACAGCAGCGCGTCCATGGGTCCCGGCATGGAGGTCAAACTATGATGTCGTGTGGCGCGGTTGCAACTTGACCTAGGCTAGCACCTACGCGACACTAAGCCCATGGAGGAGCGGCAGCTTATCTACGATTGGAACAGCGCGGGAGGCCCAAACGGCGGCTTCGACTGGACGCGCGCGCGTGTGGACCTCAATGATGAGACGTTGCGCGACGGGCTGCAGTCGCCCTCGGTCACCGATCCCGCCCTCGACGTCAAAAAGCGTCTGCTGCACCTGATGGCGGACCTCGGCATCGTCGCCGCCGACATCGGCTTACCGGGCGCCGGCCCGCGTGTCGTGGATCAGGTGCGCGCGCTCGCCCGCGAGATCCGCGACCAAAAGCTGCCGATTGCGCCTAACTGCGCCGCCCGCACCGTGGTTGCCGATGTCGAGCCCATCGTGCGTGTCTCCGATGAGGTGGGCATCAAGATCGAGGCGGCGACGTTCATCGGCTCGTCGCCGATTCGCCAGTACGCGGAAGACTGGACGCTCGATCGCATCCTCACGGCATCCGAAGAGGCGGTGACGTACGCCGTGAAGCACGGACTCCCGGTCATGTACGTTACGGAGGACACGACGCGGGCCCGCCCGGAGACGCTGAAGGCACTGTATGGGGCGGCGATTGCCTGCGGGGCGGGACGAATCTGCCTGGCCGACACGGTGGGGCACGCGACGCCCGACGGCGTGAAAGCTCTCGTCGGTTTTGTACGACGTGAGATTATCGGTAGCAAACCGATAAAGCTTGATTGGCATGGACACCGCGATCGCGGCATGGGATTGATCAACTGTCTCGCCGCGATCGAGGCGGGCGTCGATCGGGTGCATGCGACGGCGCTGGGTGTCGGCGAGCGGGTCGGCAACGCCGAGATGGACCTGCTGATCGTGAACCTGAAACTGCTGGGCGCGCACAAGGCCGACATCCGCAAGCTGCCCGAGTACTGCCGGCTCGTCGCGGACGCGGTCGGCGTGCCGATTCCGGTGAACTACCCCGTCGTGGGGACCGATGCGTTTCGCACCGGCACCGGGGTGCATGCGGCTGCGATCATCAAGGCCAAGAAAAAGGGCCACAACTGGCTCGCCGATCGGGTGTACAGCTCGGTGCCCGCGGAAGAATTCGGCTTCGAGCAGCGCATCGAGATCTCGCCTGTGTCCGGGCTGTCCAACGTCAAGTATTGGCTCGAGCACCACGGGTACGATCCCAACGATGACGAGGCCTGCCGGACGTTGTTCGATGCGGCCAAGCGCACCGATCGCGTGCTGTCGGACGAAGAGTGCCACCGGTTGTTGAAGGCATGAGCTTCCGCGACATCGAGAAGTCGTTTTTCGATCTCTACTGGCACATGGATCCCGTGGCCGCGACGCAGGCGGGCGTGCCGGGGGGGGGCCACGACGACCGCTACGGCCGCTTCAGTCCCGCCGCGCTCGCTCCCCATCTCGCCGCGCTCAAGTCGCTTGCGGCCGCCCTGGAGGAAGCGAATGCCGCCAACCTCGAGGAGGAGATCGACCGCACTGCGCTGCTGAACGAGATTCGCGTCTCGCTGCAGCGCTTCGAGAAGCTGAAGCCGCAGGCGAAGAATCCGGAGTTCTGGCTGTCGCACCTGCTCGGCGGCCTCCATCACCTGTTGCTCTCAGCCGATCGCACGCCCGCCGAGAAAGCCGCCGCTGCCATCGGCCGGCTCGAGGACATCCCCGATTTTCTCGACGATCTCAAGGCGACGCTGGAAGAGCCGGTGCGGGTCTTCGTCGAGACGGCGTTGCGCATGTCGGAAGGCGGGCGCCTCTTGGTGAAAGAACTGGCGGCCGCGCTCGGTGCCCAGGCCCCGATGCACGCCACCCGTCTCGCGGCCGCGGCGGAGCAGGCGAGCGCCGCGCTTTTCAAGTTCGATTCGAACCTCGAGCGCTGGCTCGAGATGGGAACGGAGCAATTCGCCATCGGCGAAGAAGCGTTCAACTTCCTGTTGCACTATCAGCACGCGCTGCGCGACACCGCGCCGGAGCTGTGGCGCTATGGGCTGCGGCTGAAGGAGGAGATCGAGGCCGATCTCGTGCGGCTCGCCACGCGGCTGGACAGGGGTGGCATGCCGTGGCCCGAGCTGGTCGACAAGCTCCGCGGCGATCACCCGACGCCGAACGAGCTCGTGGAGGCATACGCGAAGGAGATGGCGCGCGCCCGCGACTTCGTGGCGGAGCGGCGGCTCGCGCCCATCCCCACGGCGCCGCTGGGCGTGATTCCGACGCCGGCGTTCATGCGGCCGGTGATCCCGTACGCCGCGTATGACAGCCCCGGCGCGTATACCCGGGACCGGACCGGCTGGTTCTATGTGACCGTGCCGGACTCGCGCCTGCCGGCGGCGCAGCAGGAGCGCATCCTCCGCGACCATTGCCGCTACGAGCTGGCGGCGACGGCGCTGCACGAGGGCTATCCCGGACATCATCTGCAGCTCGTCATCGCCAAAGAGCTGCCGTCGCACGTCCGCAAGAATCTCTGGACGCCCCTCACCGTCGAAGGGTGGGCACTGTACTGCGAAGACATGATGGGTGAGCAGGGGTTCTACGCATCGGACGAAGAGCTGTTCTTCCAACGCGTGCACCTGCTGTGGCGCGCGATGCGAATTTTGCTCGACGTCGGGCTGCACACGCGCGGCATGACGCGCGACCAGGCAGTGGATCAGATGGTGAATGAGCTGCACGTGGAGCGCGGCAACGCGGAGGCCGAGGTGCGGCGCTACTGTGCCTGGCCCGCGTATCAGCTGTGTTATGCCGTCGGCCGGCGCGAGCTGCTGCGGTTGCGCGACGATTTCCGCAAAGCGAAGGGCAGCAGCTTCACGCTGCGCGGGTTTCACGACGCCGTGCTCCCGTACGGCGGCCTGCCGGTCACCTTGATTCGCTGGGGACTCGGTCTGGGTGAGTGATCGGCAAGCGCTCCCCAGGCAGGTCAAGCTGTTCGGTGCGGTCTCCCTGCTCAACGATTTTGCGAGCGAGATGGTGTACCCGCTGCTGCCCGCGTTCGTCACCGGCGTGCTGGGCGGCGGGGCCGTGGCGCTGGGCGCGCTCGACGGCGCCGCCGATGCTGCCGCCGCGCTCGTAAAGCTCGTCGCCGGCCGTCTCGCCGACCGGCCATCCCGCCGCGGGCCGTTGATCGTCATCGGCTACTTCGTCGCCGCCGCCGTGCGGCCCATCATCGCGGCCACTGCGGCGGCGTGGCAGGTCGTCGGCCTGCGCGTCGTCGATCGCCTCGGCAAGGGCCTGCGGACTCCGCCCCGGGACGCGCTGATCGCCGATGTGACGCCGGAACCGATCCGCGGGCGGGCGTTCGGATTGCAGCGCGGGCTGGATCATGTGGGTGCGGTAATCGGACCGCTGGTGGCGTGGTGGATGCTGTCCACTGGTGCAGACGTGCGGAAAGTGATTGTTGCGAGCCTGGTGCCCGGTGTGCTGGTGTTGGTGCTGGCCGCATGGGCGGTAAGGGGCGGTAGGAGGCGGGAGGGGGCGGTAGGAGCTCAGGAACCATCCGCCACGTTACCGCCCCCTACCGCCTCCTACCGCCCCCTTTTCCCCGCCGTCATTGCCATTGCCTTCTTCTATCTCCTCCGGATGCCCGAAACGCTGTTGATCCTTCGGGCGCAGCAATTAGGCATCGCGGTCGCGCTCGTGCCGTTGCTCTGGGCGGCGCTGCACGTCGTGCGGTCCTCCACCTCATTCATCGGCGGCGCGCTGTCGGACCGGATCGGGCCGTCGCGGACGATGTGGCTGGGCTGGCTCACGTACGTGGCGCTTGCCGCTGGCATGGCGCTGGCGACGCGACCGCTTACCGCCTGGATCCTGTTTCTCGCGCTCGGCCTCGTGGCCGGCCTAACCGAGAGCCCGGAACGTGCGCTCGTCTCGGCGGCGACCGGCGGTCATCGCGGGAGCGCCTTCGGGGCCTATCACGCGTTGACGGGTGTCGCGGCGCTCGCCGGCGGGCTGATCCTGGGCGTCATCTTTCAACAGGCGAATGGGGCCACGGCGTTCGGTGTAAGTGGCGCAGCCACTTTGGGTTTGGCCATCCTCTGGCCTTTCTGGACCCGGCTGCGTTAGCGTTCCCCCGCAATGACCACGCCTGTAGGTCCGCAAACGCCCCAACCAAAAGTCGCCCCACACACCAATCCCCGAGGACGCTATCTCGCGCGGCTGTCGCTGCTGGCGCTCGGCGTGGTGTACGGCGACATCGGCACCAGCCCGCTGTACGCCATGCGCGAGGCGTTTCACGGCCAGCACGGGATTCCCGTGACGCCCGGCAACGTGCTCGGCGTGCTGTCGCTGATCTTCTGGTCGCTGCTCCTGATCGTCACGGTGAAGTACCACGTCGTGATCATTCGCGCCGACAATAAGGGCGAGGGCGGCGTGCTCGCGCTCATGGCGCTCGTGAACGGCAGCCGGGTGGCGCGGGGCCTCACGCCGCGTCGTCTGATGATCGTACTCGGCATCTTCGGAGCGGCGCTGCTGTACGCGGACGGAGCGCTGACTCCGGCCATTTCCGTGCTCTCGGCGGTGGAAGGTCTGGAGATCGCGGTGCCGACCCTCCAGCACTGGGTCATTTTGCTGACGTCGCTCGCGATTCTGGTCGGGCTGTTTCTGTTCCAGAATCGCGGCACGGCGGGGGTGGGGGCGATCTTCGGCCCCGTGATGCTGGTCTGGTTTCTGACGATCGCCGTTCTGGGGCTCAATGGGATTTTGCGCCATCCCGGCGTTATGGCGGCGGTACTGCCGACGCACGCGGTCGAGTTCTTTGCGGAGGACCCGGGACGAGGACTGCTGGTGCTGGGGGCGGTCTTCCTGGTTGTCACGGGCGGCGAGGCGCTCTACGCCGACTTGGGGCACTTCGGCCATTCGGCGATTCAGCTCGCCTGGTTTACGATCCCGTTACCCGCGCTGTTGCTCAACTACTTCGGGCAGGGCGCCTTGCTGCTGACGCATCCGGAGACCGCTCCCAATCCCTTCTACTTCCTGGCACCCGCCAAGGCGCTGTTGTTCCTGATCCCCCTGGCGACGGCGGCGGCGATCATCGCCTCCCAGGCCGTGATATCGGGAGCGTTCTCGCTTACGCGCCAGGCGGTGCAGCTGGGGTACATCCCACGCATGGAGATTGAGCACACCAGCTCGCGCGAGATTGGACAGATCTATGTGCCCAACATCAACTGGATGCTGATGGTTTTGACGATTGCGCTCGTGTTTGGTTTCCAGTCGTCGAGCAACCTGGCGGGGGCTTACGGCGTCGCGCTGTCCACGCTCATGGCGCTGACGACGGTGATGTTCTACGTGATGAGCCGCGAGGTGGGAAGCGGGGCAGGGAGATTCTCGCCAAGCGCATGATGGAGAAGACCGTCCCGCTCAAGCTGTTGCTCGCCGATCTCGCCGCCGAGCCGCCGGTGCGCGTGCCGGGGACCGCGGTGTTCATGTACGGCAGCTCCGACGGCACGCCGCCGGCGCTGATGCTCAACCTCACGCACAACAAGGTGCTGCACGAGAAGATCGTGTTCCTGACGGTGATGACCGAGGACGTCCCGCACGTGGGGTCCGAGCAGCGCGTAATGGTGAAACGCAGCGGCAAAGGGTTCCACAGCGTCGTAGCGCGCTACGGTTTCATGCAGGATCCCGACATCAACGAGATTCTGGCGGCGTGCAAGGGGAACGGCCTCAGTATCCCGCTGGAGGGGACGACATTCTTTCTCGGCCGCGAGACGCTGATCGCGTCGGACCGCCCCGGCATGGCGATGTGGCGGGAGCGGCTGTTTGCGTTCATGTCGCGCAACGCACTCAGGGCGACTGCCTTCTTTAAAATCCCTCCCAACCAGGTCTTTGAAGTCGGTGCCTACGTAGAGCTTTAGCACCCCGTTGCTAGGAGACGCCAAGACGCAGCAGGCGCAGCGGTGGTTTTCAGGTCACAGCGTGGAGGACATGCAAAAGTCGAGATCGAGTGTCTCGCGACGGTGGGCTAGAGCTTTAGTAGAGCGATAAGCGTGCCGAGGGTTCCTACCCAAAACAGGAACATCCAGCGGATCACCTTCGTCTCGAGACGTGCAAGGTCAGCTCGCACTTCGGCAAGGCCCTGCGCCAGCTTAGACTCGAAGCGCGCCCAGTTCAGCTCATTGGTCTCACGCAGCTCGGACCGGTACGTGGCATCCACCTGATTGAACCACTCCACGAGCTCGTTGGTCAAATCGTCACCAAATTTCTCGTAAAACTTGCGCGACAGCTTTGCGGTCACCGGCATCGAGAGCTCCTGAAGGATCCGGTGACATGATCAGCATACGCTCGGCGCACTCGAGAATCAATCCACTGCAGCGCGCATCATTCGACCGCTTTGCGCTGGGATAGGACCAGCCACCATTCGCGTGCTGACGTGAAGACCAGCATCGCGACGACGGCCATGAAAAACAGCGCCACGATGGCGTTCAACCGGTCGTTGAAGATCAGCCTGCTCGCGTTGAGATCGGTTGATGTTGCGAGTGTGGCGGCGTGCGCCAGAAAGCCGAGCTTGGGGTCGGCGGAAAAGACCTTCTGGTATCCAGCCGTCATCGTCACGACGATCAGCCAGGCGAGCGGGCCCAGCGTGACCCAGAGGTAGCGCTGCCGCTGCATCTTGATCAGGATCGTGGTCGCCACGCACAACGCAACCGCAGCAAGCAGTTGGTTCGAGATGCCGAACAACGGCCAGAGCGAATTGATCCCGCCCAGCGGATCAATCACGCCCTGATACAGGAAGTAGCCCCACGCGGCACACACCGTGCCGCTCGCGAGCAAGACGCTCGGGTACCACGACGTCTGTCCGAATCGCGGCCAGACATGGCCGACGATCTCCTGGAGCATGAAGCGGCCGACGCGGGTGCCGGTGTCGATCGTCGTGAGGATGAACAGCGCCTCGAACATGATGGCGAAGTGATACCACAGTGCCGTCAACGTCTTGCCGCTTCCGCCGAGTGCGC
>WNGI01019458.1_pt1 | contig 10943 bp, 12 predicted proteins | sample 5400621 | NCBI WGS metagenome assembly WNGI01 (sample SAMN13153374, study PRJNA577476) | soil metagenome | isolation source: 20 cm soil or saprolite under Garry oak tree replicate 1 | place: USA:California | collected 2016-06-15 | reverse complement strand
GGAATGCCATGTCCGGCGCCCCGATCATCAGCGGTATCATCCAGTTGCCGAAGCCGCCGATCATCGCCGGCATGACCATGAAAAAGATCATGATCAGGCCGTGCGCGGTCGTGAACACATTGAACATGTGGGCGTCATGAAAGAACTGCAGCCCGGGATGCATAAGCTCGAGCCGCATGCCGATCGACAGCACCCCGCCCACCAACCCGCCGACCAGCGCGAACACGAGGTACATCGTGCCGATGTCCTTGTGGTTGGTCGAATAGAGGTAGCGCCGCCAACCGTGTGGGTGGTCGTGCTGGTCCTCGCCATGAGGTTTCGCCATCGCATCCATGATTCAAGTCCTTCGAATTTCCGCCCGCGTCTGCGCGCTCATTACTGCGACCTCGATTGCGCCGAGGCGACCTGGCTCGGCGGCACCTCTTCTTTCCGAGCGTATTTCTTCTTGGCCTCTTCGACCCAGGCGGAGAACGCCTGCTCGCTCACCACACGAACTGCGATCGGCATGAAAGCGTGATCCTTGCCGCACAGTTCCGAGCACTGACCATAATAGACACCCTCCCGCTCGGCCGTGAACCAGGTCTCGTTGATCCGGCCGGGAATGGCGTCGATCTTGATCCCGAACGACGGCACCGCGAACGCATGAATGACGTCGGCGCCCGTGGTGATCACGCGCACCGTCTTGTTTACCGGCACCACCATATCATTGTCCACGGCGAGCAGTCGCGGCTGGTCTTGCTTGCGCTCGCCGTCTTTGAGCATCAATGAATCGAACTCGAACTCACCGTTGTCCGGATAGCTGTAGGTCCAGAACCATTGCTTGCCGGTCGCCTTTACCGTGAGATCGGCGGCCGGCACATTGAGTTGGTAGAACAAAAGCTTGAAGGAAGGCACCGCAATAAACATCAGGATCATGATCGGAATGAGCGTCCACGCAATTTCGATCAATGTATTGTGCGTCGTCCGCGACGGCGTCGGATTGGCGCGGGCGTTGAAGCGCACCATGACGATGATCAGCAACACGAGCACGAAAGCGGCGATGCCGGTAATGATGAAGAGCAGAAAATCGTGGAACCAAATGATGTTGTCCATCACTGGAGATGCCGGCTTCTGAAGCCCCAATTGCCAAGGCGAAGGCTGCCCTAGCCCCGCTAGAGCCGTTGCCGCTCCCGCCAGGGTGGCGACGAACGTCACCGCCAACACGGTCAATCGCTTGAGTAGCAGCATGATTGCTCCTCGGATGAGGGTCTCAGGCGCGCGTTCCACTGCTCGGAGCCGCCGCCCGCAGCGAGCGTGGCACTCCTTGGTCGGCGGCGGCGGGACCTCAGGGGAATCCTGGCCTCTCAAACCACAATTCCGACGCCATCGCAATGCACCCGTTCATAGCTTCCATGCGATGAAAGGCGGGGCCGATTCGCCCTTGGCCAGCCGTCGTCGTTCGACCCTTTCTCGGCCACAATGCGCTGTTTTACTAATCCTTGATAGCCAGGCCCGAGCATGGCCGGAGGGGTCGATTCGGCCGGGTCGAGGACGGCGGGGGCGCGCAGGATCCGAGGGACCGACATTATGGGTTCACTCAGCCCGGGAATGCTTTTTTTGACGGTAAGACCGCTGCTGACATTCACGGTGATGGCATTCGCAGCCTTGGCCGGCACGGCCGAGCATGCGGCAGCGCAGGGCGCCGTTAAATCGGTCCACAACGACTGGCAGGTCCGCTGCGACACGCCGCCCGGCGCCCAGGGCGAGCAGTGCGCGCTGATCCAGAGCGTCACGGCCGAAGATCGCGCGAACGTTGGGCTCACTGTCATCGTCCTCAAGACCGCCGATCAAAAGAGCCGCCTCATGCGGGTGGTGGCGCCGGTCGGCGTGCTGCTTCCCTCAGGCCTCGGGCTCAAGATCGACCAGGCCGACGTCGGACGCGCCGGTTTCGTCCGCTGCTTACCCAACGGCTGCGTTGCCGAGGTCGTCATGGATGACAATTTGGTCAAACAGCTACGCAGCGGCCAGACTGCGACCTTCATCATCTTCCAGACGCCCGAGGAGGGCATTGGTTTCCCGATGAGCCTCAAAGGCTTCGGCGAGGGCTACGACAAGCTGCCGTAAAGCCCCCGCGACTTGCCGCTGGTATCAGCTGACAATTAGGGATCGGTGATCTCGCAAGTTTAGGCGGGGGCCACTATCTTTGGGTGGACTGCGCGGACGCGAATTTCATCATGAGCTCACCTCCTGCCTCCCTTCTCGACCGCGCCGGCCTCGACCGCGAGAGCGCGCGCCGGCATCTCGCTCGCGGGCTGGAAGGCGCAGACGACGGCGAGCTCTATCTCGAATATGCCCAGTCGGAGATGCTCGTCTTCGACAACGGGCGGCTCAAGCAAGCAACGTACAACACCGACCAGGGCTTCGGGCTGCGCGCCGTCAAGGACGAAGCCGTGGGCTATGCGCATTCCTCCGATGTCTCGGAGGGGGCTTTGGCGCGCGCGGCAGACGCCGTGCGCGCGGTCAAGGGCGGCTACAGCGGTCGTTATGCCCAACCGCCGGTGCGCACGAATGCGCGCCTCTATGGCGACGACAATCCGCTCGGGATGCCTTCTTTCGAAACCAAGGTGCGACTGCTGGAGGCCGTTGACGCGTATGCCCGGGCGAAGGACCCGCGCGTACGACAGGTTTCGGTCTCATTCGGCGCAAGCTGGCAGGTGATCGAGATCCTACGCGGGGATGGGGAAAGCTACCGTGACGTGCGCCCGCTGGTGCGCGTAAATGTCTCGGTGGTCGTTGGGCAGGGCGATCGGCAGGAAGCCGGCAGCCACGGCTACGGCGGACGGGAGGGCTTCTCCCATTTTCTCGCGACGCAGGCCTGGCAAGCCGCTGCTGACGAGGCCGTGCGCGAAGCACTGATCAATCTCGAAGCGGTGCCGGCTCCAGCCGGGGAAATGGACGTAGTGCTTGCTCCAGGCTGGCCGGGCATCATGCTGCACGAAGCCGTGGGCCACGGCCTCGAAGGTGACTTCAATCGCAAAAAGACCTCTGCCTTCGCCGGCTTGATGGGGCGGCGCGTCGCCACTAAGGGCGTCACCGTCGTCGACGACGGTACTCTCGCGCAGCGGCGCGGCTCGCTATCGATCGATGACGAAGGCACCCCGACCAGCCGCACAGTGCTGATCGAAGACGGCATCCTCGTCGGCTACATGCAAGACCGCCAGAACGCACGTCTCATGGGCATGAAACCCACTGGCAACGGCCGCCGACAAGGCTATGCCCATTTGCCTATGCCACGCATGACCAATACCTACATGCTTGCCGGCGCGCACGCACCGGGCGAGATCATCGCCTCGGTCAAGAGCGGGATCTATGCCGCCAATTTCGGTGGGGGTCAGGTCGACATCACTTCGGGCAAATACGTCTTCCAGGTCACCGAGGCTTACAGGATCGAGGATGGAAAGCTTGGACGGCCCCTCAAGGGAGCCATGCTGATCGGCAATGGCCCGACCGACCTCAACCGGATCAGCATGATCGGCAACGACTTCGAGCTTGATCCCGGCATCGGCACCTGCGGCAAGAATGGCCAGGGCGTCCCGGTCGGAGTCGGCCAGCCCACCTTGCGCATGGATCGCATCACTGTCGGTGGAACGGCATAGAGCTTAGAAGTACGCGATGCTCCGCCCGCAGGCGGCCACCGCGACCCAGATGCCGAGCGACAGCAGACCTGCGACTTTGGCGCGCGCCGGCATCGATGCCCCGGGTGCAAGGCCCTCGACGGCACGCCTCGCCCACAATTCATAGATCGCGATATTCATCAGACCTGCGGCAACCAGGGCGGCCTTCAGCTGGAATGCCGGGTTGAGCACGAGATGGCTCGCCTCGGCGGAGAACAGCACGCTGCCCGTAAGCGCCATGCCTGCCAGTGCGGCTATGGCGAAGCTGCGAGCCCGCGCCAGCAGGCGGGCCGGCGCGGTCGCAGCCAAGCCTCCGAGGAGGCGGACGTCCATCACGCCCACCGCGCCGGCAAAAAACGTGAGCGAGATGATGTGTCCGATATTTGCCGCCGGGTAGAGCCACGTCGATTGGCGTATGGTCGCCGCGAACCCTGACTGCTCGAGCGCAACAAAGAGCGCTGGCGCAGCATCGGTCATCAGCGCATCTCGTAGGTCTTGCCGTTGACCGTGATCCGCTCAGCCCGCATCTCATCCTTATCGACGGTCGACGGGTAGCCGTAGGCGGAAACGTTCTGCCCGACGGCAACGACCTTTTCCGTCGCTCCGCGATTGTTCATGCGTGATGTAGGCGCAAGCGTCACCGTCCAGACCTTGTCACTGGCCCGCACTGTGATTGCGGCATGCGGATTCTCGAACTTTGAGGTCACGATCGGACCGGCAACGGTGACCGGTTTGCTTGCGTCATAGCTGCCCCAGCCGTGATGCGCGAGGGCGGCGCTCGTCAGCAGCGCGAACGCGGCAGAGAAGAAGACGGATCTTGTCATGGATGCCTCCAAAAGTCAGGCCCCGCTTGCTGTTAACCGCATCGCCACCCGATTAGGAGCGGCAAATGCTCGCAACCGCGGTCAAGTTTCAAGATTACCGCACAACCCCGGAAATGCAGCACGGCTTGCGTACGGGCCGTGTAATGCGATTCTTGAGATAGCAAACCGCCGACGAACCGACATAGCCCGGTCGCACGTACGTCCAGGCGCGGCAGCTTTCGTCGGCTTCGCAGGCCGTTCCGCAGGTTTTGCCGCTCGGGTCAGCCGGCAGTTCGAAGTGCCGGTAGTCGCCCCCGTTTCGATCGACGCCGAACTCCGCCCCCTCGCTTTTCGGCTCGATGACGCCGGTCCCGCGCACGCCGGACACGCAACACGGCGCCTCCACGCGTGGGGCGACCCTGGATTTGAGCCAACAAACCGCGTTGGCGTTTTCGGTTACGGGATAGGAAAAGGCCCATGCCCGGCAGCGTGGATCCCGCTCGCAGCGGGTAGCGCATTGGGCCGGATCGCCGGATCGCATGGGAAAGCTGGTATAGTCTCCGCCCGCCCGATCGAACCCGACCTGAGCGCCGGCGGTTGCGCCCAACATTGCAAGCGCAACCAGCAAGCCAAAACCGATTCGGAACCAGTGGCGCCTCATTCCCGCCTCTCGCTCGCGCCGCCCCGCCGCCTAATCCATGTTAGAGAAGCACGCGGGCGCAGGCGAGTGCCGCTCTAAGAGCCCCGCCGCAGCGTTCGCAAACACCCCGAGGCGAGGCTCGGCTCCACGCGGGATACAGTCATGCAACACGCCGAATTTGGCTTTCTGAGTTTTGGGCTCGTGCTGCTGGGTGCCGCAGTGCTGAGCGTTCCGATTGCACGTCGGCTCGGCCTCTCCGCAATCGTCGCTTATCTCGTGGCAGGCATCATCATCGGCCCCTATGGGCTTGCAGCGTTCGCAACGCCCGAGAGCATCATCCCGGTTTCCGAGTTGGGCATCGTGATGCTGCTGTTCCTGATCGGGCTCGAACTCGAACTTGGGCGCCTCCTAGCCATGCGCGGTGCCATATTCGGCCTCGGCGCGGCCCAACTGGCGCTTACCGCGCTCGCCATCGGCGCGCTTGGCTATGCCATTGGTCTCGTCGACTGGCGCGGAGCCGTTGTCGCTGGTCTGGCATTGGCAATGTCGGCGACCGCCATCGCGCTGCAAATCCTGGAAGAACGCGGCCAGTTGCAGCAAGACTACGGCCAGCGTGCCTTCGCCATCCTGTTGTTCCAGGACATGGCAGTCGTGCCTCTGTTGGCGTTGCTGCCGCTGCTGGCACCGGAAGGCCCCCATGCCCAACTCGGGGATGGGTTGCGCGCCGTCGCGCTTATCGCCGGCGCAATCGCACTGATCGTGCTCGCCGGCCGCTATTTGCTCAATCCGTTCTTCCGCCTGCTTGCGCAGAGCGGTTCGCGCGAGGTGATGACCGCAGCCGCGCTGCTCGTCGTGCTGGGCGCCGCTCTCACTATGCAGGAGGCCGGCGTGTCGATGGCGCTCGGTGCTTTTCTTGCCGGCGTGCTGCTCGCCGAATCGAATTACCGGCACGAGCTCCAAGCCGACATCGAGCCCTTCCGCGGTCTTCTGCTGGCCCTGTTTTTCATGGGCATCGGCATGAGTATCGACCTGGTCACCGTGCGCGCCAATCTTTGGCTCATCCTCGTCGCTGCGGTAGCCATCACAGGGCTCAAGGCGGGGATCGTCTGGCTGCTGTTCCGCGCGACCTGCGTGCATCGCGGCGATGCGCTACGCGCAGGATCGGTTCTCACCGGCGCCGGCGAGTTCGCGTTCGTGCTCATTCCACTCGGCGGCTCGCTGGGCGTACTCGATGCGCGACAAGCCAGCATCGGCGATTTACCGGGCCAGAGTTTCGTGAGTCTGCTGATTTCTCCGATGTGAGCGGTTCGGTCCTGGTTATCGGTTTCGGACGCTTCGGCCAGATCGTATCCCAGTGTCTGCTTGCGGAAGGCATCGATGTCACCACCATTGATAACGATCCGGAGATGATCGAGAGCGCCGCCGGTTTCGGGTTCAAAGTCTATTACGGCGACGGCACCCGGCTCGACGTCTTGCGCACGGCAGGCGCCGGCGAGGCGAGGCTGATCGCAATATGCATCGATAACCGTGAGGCCGCGAGCCGCATCGTCGATCTTGTTCAGGCCAAATTTCCCGCCGCAAAGCTTTACGTGCGCTCTTTCGATCGGCGACATAGCCTACAGCTGCTCGCGAAGGGCGTCGATTTCGAACTTCGCGAAACCTATGAGTCGGCAATTGTGTTCGGACGCAAGACGCTGGAAGCGCTGGGGCTCGATCCCGAGCGCGCCGCCGCCGTCGAGGAATTCGTCCGCCGCCGCGATATCGATCGCCTCGCCCTGCAGCAGGCCGAGGGAATATCCGCAGGTCTCGATCTCCTGCGCACGCGCATGGTGCACGAACCACTGAGCACGCCGAGGCGCGAGGTCAAACTCCTCAATCCGGAAGCCGAGAAAGTCATCGCCCGCCTGCCGCCGGGGGAATGACGGCAACGGCTCCCGCTCATTCGAGAGTCGAGTCGCGACGCACGGGCCGGCCGCCAAGCGCATCGCTGTGGCAGCGGCCTGACGGCATGAGCAGCCTGCAGGGGCAAATTAATCGAAGGCCTTCATCCAATCGGTGGATAAGTCGTGAGCAGCATAGAACTTCTCAAGCCGGCCGCGCGTACTCTTCTCCCCGAACTTGTCGAGCTCGGCTTTACCGAGCCCCAGGAAGTGCACTGCATTCCTGAACATGATCCCCTCAATCTGGGCATCGTTGTATCCGACGGCTCTCAAGAAAAGGATCATCAGGTCGGGGAATGGTTTGGAGGAGAATAGTTTCGGGAAGCGCTCTTCCTGCGCGATCATCGACCAGTCGGTGCCGTAAAGCAGCCGCTCGTCGCTATTGGGAAAGTGCTCTTTGAAGGCCTTCATGCATTCGACGATTTTCCTACTGGAACCCGTGTTGAGGATTTCGCCCAGCGAGCTGATGTCCGCGTATGCCTCGGCCGAACTGATCAGAATCTTTCCTACTGTCCACTCCCAGGATTTGTCCACGTAGTTTTGCGGACGAGCGTATTGCACGGCTTTGTTGAAGTGGCCGAAATGAGCCAGGTTGATGCGCAGGCGGGGAAACGCGTTCTGTTTGAGTACCTCTGCCCAGAAAATCGGATCTGCCGATCCTCATAGTCACTGTTAGGACCGAAGCTATGGCTGGTATGCGCCATGATTGGCACGTTATTGTCGCTGCACCACGTGTAGAGCTTCGAAAGGGCAGCATCGAGCTTGCTGCCGATCTGCGATCCCAAGCCCGTATCGGGCGAAGGCAAATAAGCAGGCTCGTTGAAGCTCACGTCAGGCAAATGCCTGTTGTCTGTCGCCCGAAATCCCATCGGCGGATAGAGCTTAACCCCGACAAGCCCGCCCGTGGTTTTGGTCGAGTCGCCAACGACGATCTGATGTACCTCGATGGCGCGGCGCACGACCGCCATGGGGTCCACATCTGCGGGACCGCGCCGATGATGATCGTAGAGCGCCTGTCGCAGCGGATCGAATCCGACGAAACCGTGAACGCGCGGACCGCCCCTGCGGCAGGCGATCCTTGTCATCACATCGACCTGATCCTGGATGCTTAGTTGATCATCGTCCTCGAGCCACTTCGAGAAATCGACGATCGCGGGCGTCATCAACGCGATTCGCGACTTGTGGCCTATCTTGCCGTGAAGCTGATCGAGCTCCTCCGCCAGTTCGTAACGATTTCGGGTATACAAGAGCGCCCATCGAATATAGCGACCGAGTAAGTCCTCACGCGAATAAAGCTCATCCGCCATCGCGTCGACCTGGAAGGGGGTCATCCCGCCCAATTCGTCCCGGTCTTCCGCTGTCAGGACCGGTTTGCCAAATTCCTCGTGAATCTGCTGAAAGAGAAATAATCTGATCTCCTCGAGCGCCACCTGGAGCGCGATGCCCTCAGTCAACGACAGGGATCGCTCGCTGAAAATGTCCGCATTGAACCAGATGAGCCGCAACGCGCTGCGCAAATGCCGGCGATCCTCCTCCTGGCGCCAGGCATTCGTCGGCTTCTTCTCGGGCTCGCTCTCGAATTCATCGATCGTACCGATCTCCGTTTGCATGTCAGGAGCGGCACGCTTCACCTGAACGGTGATTGCGTGGACCAACGCCTCGAGGGCACCCGGATAGTCCGCGAACCGGGCGACAAGTTCGCTGCTCTGCACCGATCTCGGCACCATAATTTTCTTGGCGAAGCCCTCGATCGGCAGATCGGCGGCATTGAAGATGTGGCAGTGCGCGTCGATGATGCGATCGATTCGAGGTGCGGCGGATTGCGCCCATCCCGATGCGGGGAGCGCTGCTTTGCCGGCCAGCGCGATGCCGCCCGCGACAAAGTCACGCCGACGCATTGTTCACCTCGTTATACATGCTTTCGCCAAACGGCTTTACCGGATTGTCCAGTGTATTGAGGCCATGAAGAGGCACGACGAAAAAGTTCGGTAAATCAATAGGCATATTCCTTGAATGCCGGCTCGACACTGTGGCCCCAGGGCCCATGAAATTTTTCCAAAAGCTCTTCCGCCGGCGTGATGCCGCGCGCGACATAATCTTCGATGGGGCGCAGATAGCGCCTCTCGTCCTGACCGCGGGCGTCCAGCCGCCGACGCCGCGCAAGCCCCTTATCTGCCAGCGCGATCGTGGTCTTCGCCAGTTGCAGCACCCTCTGACCCCCGACCGCAGCAGCGAAGCCTAGCCTCGGCACATCATCGCGAAGTTTCTGCCGCTCTGCGGCAGTCCAATCCTTGACCAGATCCCAGGCAGCATCGAGCGAGTCGTCGTCGTAGAGAATCCCGGCCCAGTAGGCCGGCAGCGCCGGCAACCGGCGCCACGGTCCGCCATCCGCGCCGCGCATTTCGAGATAGCGTTTGAGCCGTACCTCCGGAAAAATGGTGGAGATGTGGTTCGCCCAGTCGGAGATCGTGGCGCGCTCGCCTGGTAGAGCCTGCAGCCTTCCCTCCATCAGGTCGCGGAACGATTGGCCGGCGACATCGATGTAGCGCTCGCCGCGCTTGACGAAATACATCGGCACCCCCAGCGCGTAATCGACGTAGCGTTCGAAGCCCATGCCTGGCTCGAACGCCCACGGCAACATTCCGGAGCGATCGGCATCGGTGATTGGCGAACATTGCGGTTGCTACCGGCTGCAGCGCGAGCGATACCCGCAACTTCTTCACCATGTCGGCTTCAGAGGAATAATCGATGTTCGTCTGCACTGTGCAAGTGCGATACATCATATCGAGACCGTGTCCTCCCACCTTGGGCATGTAGGCCGTCATGATGCGATAGCGGCCCTTTGGCATCATCGGAATCTGCGCCAGGCTCCAGTTCGGGGTCATACCGAGCCCGAGAAAGCCGATGCCGAGCGGACGCGCGATTTCCTTCACTTGCGCGAGGTGCGCCATGAGTTCGGAGCAGGTCTGATGCACGGTCTCGACCGGCGCGCCCGAAAGCTCGAACTGCCCGCCTGGCTCAAGCGATATCGCCCCGCCGCCGGTCACGTCGAAGAGGCCGATGATATTGCCGGCTTCGACGATCGGCTCCCACCCGAGTAGATGTTGCATGCCTTCGAGCAGCGCACGGATGCCGCGGCGCCCTTCGTAGGGAACGGGGTTATGGCCCTCGACCGTAAACACGAACTTCTCGTGCTCGGTACCGAGGCGGAAACGCGAGCTGGGCTTGCTGCCCGCCTCGAACCACGCGACGAGATCCTCGCGCGTTTCGATCGGAGTCATATCGACTTGGTCGCGAGCCATGCGGGGTTCCGACAAAAAGGGCCGCGACCTTACACGGCGGCTGCAAGGGAGGGCAATTGGGGCCACGCCTCTCGATGCGAAGCATTGGCGTGAACCTTTCGGCCTCGCGCTATCCACCTCGTTTCGGGTAAGGCTCACCCGACCGGCGCGAAAAGCGAAAGCCGCTCTCGTCTTTGTCGTAAATCAGATCGACATCCGGATAGTGCGCGCGCTCGCGCTTGGCCCGCGTACCGACCTCGAGATAAACCGCATCTCGTTGGGACTTATTGACGAGATGGTGACCGTCGGCAACGCCAGCCTTGAAACCCGCAGCGTCACCCGGCCGCAACACGGTCGTGCCGCCCTCCTCCATCAACGTGATCTCGCCTTCGAGCACATAGACGAACTCGTCTTCGGCCTCGTGCCAGTGGCGCAGCGCCGAAGCGGCGCCGGGCTTCAATCGCGTGAGATTGACTCCAAACTGCGTGAGTCCGACGACATCGCCGAGCGCAGCCTTCTCGCGGCCCTCGGTGATCGCGCGCCATGGATCTGGATAGCGGCTTTCGGTGCGCACTGTCGCCTTCGCAACCTCAATCTTCGGCAACTCGCCCTCCCCCTGCGCGGCT
>WNGI01009872.1_pt1 | contig 10944 bp, 11 predicted proteins | sample 5400621 | NCBI WGS metagenome assembly WNGI01 (sample SAMN13153374, study PRJNA577476) | soil metagenome | isolation source: 20 cm soil or saprolite under Garry oak tree replicate 1 | place: USA:California | collected 2016-06-15 | reverse complement strand
AACGAGTGTGAGCTCGTCGTCAGCCTGCACCCCGCCACCTATGTCGGCGATCAGTTTCCGGAGCTGGCCAACGAGCCAAGGGCAGCAAACGATTTTGCCGTGCTCAACATCACATCAAGTGAGACTCCGGCTGGCTTGCGACCCGGCTACTATCGACTCGATTCCGACCTGACCCAGGTCAACGAATCGCTGCTGGGACTTTTCCGCTAGGCTCTAAGGGTTTTTCCCCGAATGTAGCGGGACCATAAATAGAGCTCGTTGGAGCTATTTCCATTCTCCCGCACAGGCCAGCAGTTGCAGACCGATGGCAAATGAAGCGGGTCCAACGGGCTCGCAATAGACTACCCGTGCCCGGGCCCGGAAGTCTCCCCCCAGGCACCACAAATTCAGCCGATCCTGCACTTTCCACGGATTGCTTGAAACGACGCGCGCGCCGTGGGAGCTTACGTTTTCTGTAAGGGCTTCATCGGCACGATGACGGAGGTCCAGGCTGCAGAGATCGACTCTTACTGCCAGGGGAATGCGTTCTTCCAATCGGCGCACCATGGCTTGCAAGGGATACCCGCCAAAATGGGGAGGATGGGTGTCGGGGGTGGGAACGACGACAGCGCTATCATACGCTGGCAGTTGCCGGTAATGGCAAGAAATTCAGGTCCGCGACGGGCATCGGCTTTCGCGCACCGTTTCGCCAGGCACCGCGCGCATCCCTGCTGCTTTCGTCTCCTCGGCAACGGCATCTTCAAAAATACATATCGGCAAACGTGGTGAGGGCACCCCGAATTTGCTCGGCTGCGGCAAGCCGTGTGCCCCAGCGGACAAAATCCTCGGTAACGTTCTTCGCTTCGGCCGGAAAGATGTACTTCTGCAGCCAATCATCGAGGGGCACGTCGTCACGCATTCCGCGGAGCAAGGTCACGGGCACATGCGTATGCCATTCACAACCCCGGCGGGACGAGCCTTCCACGTGCATCGATCGTCAGCCTGGTCGTAACACCTTTCACGCGGCCCAGTACAACCGACAAAGGCGATCGCGTCCTCCCGTACGGCGACCACGCCATCTCCGAAGATACGGTGCTCCCATCCATCGTGACAATGGTTCCATTCTTGACCAGGAGGTCGAAACTGATTGCCTGCTTCTCAGTTTGCGCGTGTTGGCGAACCGAAAATAAAAGACTGAGAATGAAAATTATTATAGGAGCGCAACGGTTGCGAAATTAGCCTGGCATCTAGAAATTGCAATTCCCACTGTCATGCCTCGTCTCATCACAAATGGGAAGAATCAAACGGTCTAGGAAAGAGGTTTTGCATCTGCATGATCTCCACTCTGCCCTTCAGATTCGCCATGATCACGGGGATGTCGCCGCAAAATTCCCAGATTAATTGGCGGCAAGCGCCGCAGGGAGGCGTGAGGGCATCGGTGTCAGTGACGACGGAAATAGCGTCGAACCCGCGCTCGCCTTCGCTGATGGCTTTGAAAATGGCGATGCGCTCGGCGCAAACGGTGAGGCCGTAGGTAGCGTTCTCGACGTTGCAGCCGCCAAAGATTTTCCCCGAAGTTGCACGAAGCGCCGCGCCAACGCGAAAGTTGGAGTACGGCGCATGCGCGTTTTCCCTTGCTTGCCTCGCGGCCGAAATCAGAGTTTCATTTTCGCTCACGCCAACGTCTCCCGGCACGCCCCGAAATATTCTACGCAATGGCCTCGGCAATTCGCGGAATGACCGCTTTCAGCAAGCCGATGAATTGCCCTTTTATGCGCTCTGCCGTTTCCAGCACTTCCAGGTGGTTGAGTGGCCGATCCAGTATTCCCGCCGCCGCATTGGTCACGCAGGAGATGCCCAGCACGCGAATGCCGTTGTGCCGCGCGGCAATCACTTCCGGAACCGTGGACATACCTACCAGATCGGCGCCGATCGCTCGCAAGTAGCGTATCTCCGCCGGCGTCTCGTAGCTCGGCCCGAGGAGACCTGCGTACACGCCCTCGTGCATCCCAATGCCCATGCGGTTTCCTTCGGCGACAGTCATTTCACGAAATCTGCGGTCGTACGCCGAGGTCATGTCGTGAAACCGCAAGCCGAATCTCTCGTCGTTTGGTCCGATGAGCGGATTAACGCCCTGCAAATTGATGTGATCGCTGATCACCACCAGCCGGCCCTGTACGAATTCCCGTTTGATGCCGCCCGCGGCGTTGGTGAGGATCACGGCCTTTACGCCCATGCGCGCGAAAACGCGGATGGGAAAGGCCACTTCTTTCGAGGAATAGCCTTCGTAAAGATGGACGCGGCCCTGCATCCCGACAACGGGAATTGCTCCCACCTTTCCGATGACGAGCTGTCCGGCATGGCCGATGGCCGTGGATTGCGGGAAACGCGGAATTTTGGCATAAGGAATTTTCGTAGCGCTAGCAAATTCATCGGCAAACGCGCCTAGGCCCGAGCCAAGAACCAGCGCGATCCGGGGCCGGACAGATGTTCGAGAAAGGATAAAGTCCGCAGCTTGGCCCGCGCGCTCGAACTCGCCGTCCGGCGAACTGCTGGTTGGGTTTGGAGCCGCGATTTTTGCGGGTGAAACCGTATTCGCGGTGTTCTTCCTAGGGCTCTTTCTTGCGCTCACGTAAGGATCCCCACGATGGAAGCCGACATTAAGTTTGCCATAGTGCCGGCGAGCATGGCGCGGATGCCGAACCTTGCGAGCTGGCTGCGCTGCTCTGGTGCGAGCGCGCCGATGCCCCCGATCTGAATGCCGATGGAGCTGAAGTTGGCAAAGCCGCAGAGAGCGAAGGTGGTGATTGCAAAAGTGCGCGGATCGAGCGAGCCTTTCATGGGGCCAAGCTGGCCAAAGGCGACAAATTCATTGATGACCATGCGCGTCCCGAGAAGATTGCCAATCTTCGCGGCATCATGCCAGGGCACCCCGATCAGCCAGGCAACGGGCGCAAAGATCCAGCCGAAAACGGTCTGCAGACTTTCCGGGAACCAGGCCATGTGAGGCCAGTTGTGAACGCCGCCCATGATGGCGTTGAGCAACGCAAGCAAGGCGATGAAGGTGATGAGCATGGCACCGACGTTGAGCGCGAGGTGCAAACCATCGACCGTCCCTCGTGCGATGGCCCCGAGGATGTTGGACTCCTTTTCCATCGGCGGCATTTCCACGCGGCCGGCGGTGAGCGGCTGCTCGGTCTCCGGCACGAGCATCTTGGCCATGAGCAGCGTTCCGGGTGCGGTCATGATGACTGCGGTTAAAAGGTTTTTGGGATCGGCACCTCCCACTTGGATATACCCGGCCATCATGCCACCAGAGATGTGCGCCATCCCGCTGGTCATGACAACCATCAGTTCGGACTTGGTGAGTCTGGGAAGAAATGGACGTATGGTCAGCGGCGCTTCAGTTTGGCCCATGAAAATACTGGCAGCCACATTGAGGGATTCCGCCCCGCTCGCACCCATGATTCGCGTCATCAGCCACGCGGCGGCGCGGATGATGAGTTGCATCACCCCGAGGTGATAGAGAACAGCAAAAAAGGCGGCAATAAAGATGATTGTGGGGAGTACTTGGAAGGCAAACGAAAAGCCGAGCCGGGAGAGTTCCTTGGGCATGCCAATGTCGCCAAACACGAACGTGGAACCCGCATAGGAAAAGCTCAACAACTTATTTGCGCCGGCACCCAGGAAACCAAACACCGAACTGCCAACGCTGGAACGGAGAACGAAAAATCCAAGTGCCAACTGGAGCCCGAGGCCCCAAGCGATGGTCTTGAGCTTGATCGCGCGACGACTGGTGGAGAACAGCCACGCCAATCCGAGAATCACGGCCATGCCGAGCACGCCCGTCCATCTTCCCATGAACCATCCTCCCGCAATCGATCTAGACGCCGATGATACGGCGCACCAGGGGCCGCTCTTCCTGCGGCGCATTTTCGCCAACGAAATAGCTGCCGGCAATGAGCGCTTGCGCTTCGGCAAGTTTGGCGTCGCTATTGTAATGAATCGTGGCCAGCGGTTCTCCCTTTTCCACACGATCACCGATCCGCTTATGGAATTCGAGGCCCACGCCGTGATCGATCTGGTCTTCTTTTTTTTCCCGACCTCCGCCGAGCATGGCGAGCGCGGTTCCAAACTGCTCGCAGTTGGCGCCAGTGACGAAGCCGCTATCCGAACTCGATACGTGGAAATGCAGGCGCGCGGTGGGCAGGCGTTCTGGCTCGTCAATGACGCGTTCATCGCCTCCTTGCAGACGAATCCCTTGCCGGAATTTTTCGAGTGCCTGGCCGGTGGCAATCATGGTTTCGGCGAGGCGGCGGCCTTCTTCCACGCTTTTCGTTCTTTCACCCAGATAGAACATCCACGCGGAGAGATCGAGGCTCAAACCACGCAGATCGGCGGGGCCGCGGCCTTTGAGGACTTCGACGGACTCGGCAACTTCGTTCGAATGGCCAGCCATCCGGCCAAGCGGCTGATCCATGCCGGTGATGAGGGCCACCACTTTCTTGCCCATGCGCTTGCCGGTTTCCACCATGACTTCGGCGAGGCGAATCGAATCTTCCTCTTGCTTCATGAAAGCGCCGGAACCTGTCTTCACGTCGAGCACCAGCGCGTCAATGCCTTCGGCAAGCTTCTTGCTCATGATGGACGCGCAGATGAGGCCGATATTCTCGACCGTCGAAGTGACGTCACGCAGCGCGTAGATCTTCTTGTCGGCAGGAGCAATCTCCGCGGTCTGGCCGATCAACCCCATTCCGCACTCGCGCAGAACCCGGCGAAATTCGTCCAGCGACAAATTCACGTTGAAGCCCGGAATCGCTTCCAGTTTGTCGAGCGTGCCGCCGGTATGGCCGAGGCCGCGCCCGCTGATCATCGGAACCGTTAGGCCGCCCGCGGCCACAATGGGAGCAAGGATGAGAGAAGTCTTGTCGCCAATCCCCCCGGTGGAGTGCTTGTCCACTTTCTTGCCGAGAATTTCAGAGTGGTTGAGGACTTCTCCGGAGTAAAGCATCACTTCGGTGAGGGCCGCGAGCTCGGAGCGGTTCATCCCGCGGATCCACACAGCCATCAGCCACGCAGCCATCTGGTAGTCGGGTATTTCGCCGCGGGTGTAGCCGGAAACCAGAAAATTGATTTCTTCGCGGGAGAGTTCACCGGAATCACGTTTCTTGCGGATCAGGTCGACGGCGCGCATGCGTTTGGAAAGCGAGCGGCGAGCGTAACATCCGCTTTAGGGGGCGTCAACGCAAGCCACAAGCTGAAATCAGCAACTCGCGCTACAGAGGCTGCTGCACGTCCGGAGGCAGGTTGGTTGTCTGGCCAGAGACCACATGCCAGCCCCGTGGGGTATCCACATAGACGTGCACCGCGCGAATCTGGATGCTCACGTGCTGGCCCTTGATGATACTTCGCGATGACCAGAGACAAGTTGCCACCGCCGTCGCTTGAAAGACACGGACGTTGACCTCAGAGGCGTTGAACGATTCGTATTTGACCGCGGGAGATTGAATGACATCGATCCACTGCGTCTTGTTTACCTGCTGGCCGTGAGAAAGTGTGCCAGCAAAATCTTCGCTGTAGACACGCTGAAAATAAGTGCCATTGTTCAACTGGATGGCGCGCGCGGCTTCCCTTTCCAGGCTGACGATCTCCTGCCTCTGCACCTCCGGATCTCCAAGCATGGGCTGAGCGACACACCGCTGGATGCACGCATCTCGCCAGGTTTCCTGCGATTGCCAGGAGGGAGCGAGCAACAGCCCGATTGCCAGTGCCACCATACCTGTAATTTTGATCATGCTGGAGTGCCTCCCTCAAGGAGTGACGGAATTCCCCCGGAGTGCCTCAAGAAAGGGTTGTCCTCGACACACTCCATAGTACGGAAAGAATCGCGCATATCCATCACGCACATGGTGTCCGTGTTGTGAATCACAAGCTTCGTTCCCGCAAGCGTTCACGCCGGAATGGGTTGGGGAGGTGCTTGCGTCTCCATCTGGCCGAGTTTCGAGTTGCGCCTCGGGCTTTACCGCTCTGCTAGAATAATCCCCTTCTAGAGAGAGTCACCACAAGAAACGCAATTCCATGGGAGGAGCCATGAGCAACTCTAGCAGCAATGACGGTGAAGTGGCCGGTGTCAGAGGTGACCGCCAACGGCTCAACTCTCTGTCGTTTTCAAGGCGAAGCTTTCTCACCAAGACCTCATGTTTCGGAGCGTTTTATTCGCTAGCCAAGCTGATCCCCTTGCCGGCGCTGGCGGCAGACCTGGCGATCGACTCGCGCGTGTCGCCAACGCCGATTGTGGACAAGGGGTTCGCGTCGGTGCGGAAGATTGGAAACGGGCTCTATGCCACAATCTCCGATCCGTCGAAGGGCAACACGACGATCTGCAATGGCGGGTTTCTCGCTGGAAGGGAGGGCGCGCTTCTGATCGAAGGATTCATATCGCCGGCGGGCGCATCCTTTCAGATGGACGCCTTGCGCATGGTAAGCCAGGTACCCGTGAAGGGCGCTCTGGACACGCACTATCACTACGACCATTCGATGGGGAATTCGTTTTACGGTGCCAATGGCGTGCAACTCTGGGCCCACGCAACCGCTGCGCGGCGCATGGTCGATAACTATGTGCCGTTGCAGGGAGCGGACAAAGAGGCGGCGCTGGGGCCGTTCGAGAAGCGCGTCAAGGACGCCAAGTCGGATGCGGAGCGGCAGCACGCACAGAGTGATCTGAACGCGGTGATGGGACTCTTCCAAGTTGCGAATACAAGCGTGCTGTCGCTGCCGAATCATCCGATTGATCCGGCCAAGCTGCCAATGTCGATTGACCTCGGGGGTCTGACGGGGGTGATCGAGTCCTACCCGGGACACTCCGGAACGGACATCCTCGTGCGTGTCCCGGACCAGAATGTTGTATACACCGGCGACCTACTCTTCGGCGGCTGGTATCCCGTCTGCTTCGACGAGAAAGCCACGGTATCAGGCTGGCGAGACACGCTGAAGAAATTCGCCGGGTTCGATAAGGACACGCTCTTTGTCCCAGGTCACGGCCAGATTTGCGGCCAGGAAGGCATCGTTTCGATCCGCGAAGTGTTTGACGACATCGCTGGGCAAGCCGAGAAAATGCACAAGGCGGGAGTTCCTGCCGAAGAAGCGCAACACCGCTACGTGGTGCCAGAGAAGTTCAAGAACTTCCCTGTTTTCGCGTGGGGATTCACGATCGGGCCGGCGATTGCCAAGCTGTACGCGGAGTGGCAGGGCCAGTAGCCGTACGTGCGTTCTCATGCCCGCTTCGCTGCGGGAGCGCGATCCCCAAGATGCTAATCGGCAAGAATGCCGCCGAAGCTGTGAATGACACCGCCCGCAGTTGGCGGCGAAGATGCGCGGTCGCACAGGATCGCTTGCATTCCCACGGACTGCGCCGCTTCGATTTCTTTCACCGCGTCGGAGATGAATAGAAATTCACCCGGCGCACGCGAGAGAGAAGCAGCGATTTTTTCATAGCTGGCGGGGTCGGTCTTGATTCCAACGAGCGTATCGAAGAAAGTGGAAATATACGACGTCAGATCGCCTGAGGTCGTAGTGCGAAACAGGAGTTGCTGCGCGAGGACGCTTCCCGACGAGTAGATGCAGATAATTCTTTTCTGCCGCCGCCATCGTTCAAAAGCAATGGGCACATCGGAAAAAACTTCGCCGCGCAATTCCCGGCTCGCAAATCCCTGCTGCCAGATTTTCCCCTGAATCGATTTTAGCGGCGTGCACTTGCTGTCTCGTGCAATCAGCCACTGGCCGTAGGCGACGCTCGAACGTAGCCGCGCTTCTTCCGTATGGTCCAGCCAACCGGGCGGTCTAAGGCCATGGTGTTCATCCAGGTCGTGTTGCGCACGCAGATGCTGAACCAAAGAATGAATTTCGGGATCGTGAGAGAGCTCTCGAAGAAAAGATTCCAGCTTGCGGGTCGCATAGGGGAAAAGCGTTTGATAAACGAAATCGACCGGGGTTGTCGTGCCTTCGATGTCGAGAAGAATGATCCGGATCTGGGATTCGTTGATCAGCGACACATGAGCTACTTCGCCGCGGCTTGCGGAGGAATGTATCTTGGTCCCCAGCATATGGGTTCGTAATTCCGGTCCACGCCGCTGCTTGTATAGTGAGGCGTCCAGCCGGACTTATCCTGGAACAGCCGGATCGCGCGTATGCGGCGGTCTCCGCAGAGATCGAACCAGTGGAGCGTGCCACGCGGAACACGAATCAAGTCGCCCGCCTCGACCTCGATCGCGACAACCGGACCCTTCTGCGGGTGGATATGGAAGAGGCCCCGCCCGGCCACGATGTAGCGGACTTCGTCCTCATCGTGCGTATGCTCGATGTTGAACTTCGCGAGCATGGCATCCAGCCCGGGGGTATCCGCATTGACGTCGATTACATCCGCTGTGACGTAGCCACCCTGGTGCTTGAGCTTCTCGACTTGGTCGCTGTAGGCGCTCAGGACCTGATCCGCCGAAGCATCCGCAGGGAGGTCGGCCGGAGACTCCCAGCGTTCGTAGTCAATGCCAATCCCGGCGAGATAATCTCGCACCTGGCGGTGCTCCAGGAGGGAACGGTTTTCACCGAGCGAACTAGTACTTCCATCAGGAACTCCAGGATTTCAACATGGCGCTTGGCTTCCTGCAAGCCTGTACCCCAAGTATAAAGCCCATGCCCCCGCAGAAGAAAACCATGAATACCGGGGCTTTCCCGCAGGGTATTCGAAATGCGTTTCCCCAGTTCAACCATGTCCTGCGAATTCTCAAGAATGGGCAGCCACTCGCGGTGCTTGTGGGTTCGAACGCCTTCCAGTCCTTTGAGCATTTCGTACCCCTCCAAGGCGATGCCGCCTTGTGATGCATGCGAGCCCGAAAGGACGGTGCTCCAAACCGAATGAGTGTGCAAGATCGCGCCGGTGTCTACGCCGCACGCGATGGCGAGATGGAGCAGTGCTTCCGCAGACGGTCGGCCATCGCCGCGTATGACGTTGGCCGCTTCGTCCATTTCCAGAAACTGCGCGGGCGTAAGGCAGCCCTTGTCCAAGCCCGTTGAAGTAATCGCCAGCCGCAGCGGCTCGTGGGAAATCACCGCACTGAAGTTTCCACTGGTGCCCAAAACCCATCCGCGCGCATGAAAACCCTTTCCAATCTCCACCAAGCAAGCGGCTGCTTCCGCAAAGGCCAGACGATTGCGACGAGATTGCGGAATCGTTCTGGAGCTCTGCGCGCGTTTGCGGTTTCTCTTGGATTTCTTCATCGCTAAGCCGTCACGAATTCTGCGAGCGCGGTGCCACCTGCGCACCTGTCTATTCTACGACGGTTCTGTGACGATGAAAAATGGCAGAACTTGCGGCGCGGCTAGAAAATCCGATGTCGACCGATGCGGGAGTAGGGCGAGAGATTTCATGATCGAGAAGCCTCCTGGGGCCGGATCGAAATTTCTAGCGCCATGGCTCGCATCTCTTCGTGGATTAGCCCGTTGGTGGCGAGAATGACGGGTCCGCCAAGCTGATAGGGATTTCCGGCGAAATCGCTCACTTTGCCGCCGGCTTCTTCGACCAGCAGGACGCCCGCGGCGGTGTCCCACTTCTGAAGGCCGAATTCCCAGAAGCCATCGAAACGGCTCGCTGCCACAGACGCGAGATCGAGCGCGGCGGAGCCATCGCGGCGAACGCCGTGAGAGTGCTGGGTGAAGTCGCCGTAGTATTGGAGATTCGGGCTGGCTTTGCGATTCCGCACAGGAAAACCGGTGCAGAGTAAGCTGGTGGAAAGTGTGGTGACTTTGGAGACGCGGATTTTTTTGCCGTTGAACGCTGCGCCTTCGCCACGCGCGGCGGTGAAAAGTTCATGGTAAAACGGATTGAAAACCGCCGCGGCGAGAAGCGTATCCCGCTGGGCGAGAGCGATGGAAACGCAAAAGCAGGGATACCCGTGGGCAAAATTCGTGGTGCCGTCGAGCGGATCAACGTGCCAGCGAAAGTCCGAAGCCGAAGCGCTCTCATGCCCGGTTCCTTCTTCGGCTGCAATGGCGTGGTCGGGAAAGTACTTGGTCAGCCTTTCGACGATGAACCGTTCCGAGCGCTTGTCCGCCTGAGTGACGAGATCGACTTCACTGCCTTTGTAAACGATGTTCAATGGACGTGACAATTCTTCCACCAGGATTTTCCCGGCTTCCTGGGCGATTTCGATGGCGACGTCGAGATAGTTCTTGGTCATGGGGGAAATGGTGGCTCTCCGAAGTCTCGGCCGGCGCGACGCGCAACGGCTCTCCTCACTTTACCATCCATGGGAGAAAACGTCGGAGGCCAGACCGCCTCTTGCAGGTGCAAAACGAAAGCAGGCCTATTAAGGATCTGTTGCTTGATAAGGCTTTCCGGCTGGGAGGCCCCGACTAGATCCCGACGCAACAAGGGACAGGCAATAACGTGGCATTCGACCACTCAAAAATCTTGTCGCAAAAGAACACTTGCACTCGCTATGATCTGACGTCTCTCAGTTCAACGCGCTGACACGCTGCCGAGCGGCCCTTGAGTCTGTCGACAGAATTCATCAGGATGCGCAATCCGGCTAACCACTCGAGTGTTCCCTCCTATGCCTCGAACAATCACGGTTCCACGGATTCGTTGACGCCGACGCTTTCGACACTTGGCAGCGTCTTTTCAATTGTCTTTCGAGAGACGCGCCAGAAAAAGAAAAGCCAAACGCATTGGCGATATCGTGCCCCTGGAAAAACGCAGAGCACCGCCAGGAGTGGCCGTGCCACGAAGAGCTACTGGGGGCCCGTGAGGTAGGACTTGCGGTGGCGGACGTGATAATCGGCGGGGGTGACGGTGACTTGGATGGAGCGGAAAGTGTTGGCGGGGCCGCGTGGAATCGGATAGTAGGCCAGGAGATACTGGGTACGGAGCTCGCGGTCGATGCGATCAAAGATGGCGCCCAGCTCTTGGGG
>WNGI01022899.1_pt1 | contig 10945 bp, 6 predicted proteins | sample 5400621 | NCBI WGS metagenome assembly WNGI01 (sample SAMN13153374, study PRJNA577476) | soil metagenome | isolation source: 20 cm soil or saprolite under Garry oak tree replicate 1 | place: USA:California | collected 2016-06-15 | reverse complement strand
GCAATTCAATCTGGCGAGAGGCTCCTCTGACTGAGTAGCCGCAGTAGCCCATCCGAGCCATTCACACCCACCGCCCGAGCCGTTAGGCTGATCGTGAGCAGTTTTCGGGGGAGGGCTGTTCAAACGGGCGTCCCATGACTCGAAAGAGTTTGGGGCGTTTTGTTTTTTGTCTGAACGTCGGTGGCCAATCCCGTCCGCGAAGTTGGGTAAATCCGACGCTGAATCGTGGGGATCGGGTGTCCTGATCCTTAAACTGAACATCCGTGTGGGCGAGAAATCTACAGTGAATCCGCACGTAGATTGCGATCCATTCGGCGATCCGTTTTCTGGTTTAACACTGCTTTTCGTGGCCTTGGGTGGCCAGCCGTGGCCATGCATGTATTGAATTTACGTTCATTCGCGGATTCGATTTCTCCCGCGCTCACCATTTTTTATAATCAATGGCATACGGGACAATCACGCGCACCACGCGGGCGCGTTCCGCATTTTCGTTCCAGTCTTGACCCTTTCTCGCAAATGTCGAGCCCTGCGACGGTCAGATAGAATCTCACGGTGGGTGATTCGAGAATGCAATTGGGTTCGTTTTCCCTGGTCAAATACTCCGCCAAGGACGAGCCAGGACATCGAGAAGCTGCAGTCTCTTCCGATTTACCTAAGACTGCCTTCTCTGCGTTTTGTACAGAGCCGAGGCTTTCTTGAATAAGTGGTCGTTGTCACAATGGAACGATTGATGAAGACAGTCAAGAGAACCCTCCGCTCCCGCAGTCGACGGGCGCTCGGCCTGGCTTTATCTCTGCTTGCTTCCTACGCCATGGCCCAGAGAGGACCGACATCAAGCGTTGGTGCGGCAACTCCAGTTCAGGTTGGTTCCATTCCCGAGGTTGCGAAATTCACTGATGTGACTTCGACCTTAGGTCTGAGGTTCGAATACGTCGCCTCGCATACGTCCAAGAAATACTTGATTGAGACCATGGGCTCCGGTGTCGCCCTGTTTGACTATGACAACGACAGCCGTCTGGATATTTTCGTAGTGAATGGAGCTCCGCTCAACGATCCAACGCCGAAGGGCACAGTTCCGCAGAAGACGGAGCCCAAGAATTGGAATCGCCTTTACCATCAGAAGAGCGATGGCACCTTTGAAGATTTAACGGAAAAGGCCGGACTGCAAGGGGTTGGTTACTGCATGGGAGTTGCCGTCGGAGATTACGACAATGATGGATTTGAAGATTTATACGTAACTGCTTACGGAGGGAACAAGCTATATCACAACAATGGAGACGGGACATTCACCGATGTGACGCAGAAGGGCGGCGTCGGCGGTAGCGGGTGGTCCACCAGCGCGGCTTGGGTAGATTTGGACGGTGACGGGCTTCTTGATCTAATCGTGCTTCGATACCTTCAATGGGATTTTGACGACGTCTGGTGTGGCGAACATAGAGAAGGCTACCGGGCATACTGTCATCCGGATTCCTTCCCAGCGATTGTGCCGCTCGTGTATCACAACGATGGGAAGGGACATTTCACAGAAATCGCGGAAAAACTTGGCCTTGCGCAGCCCGCCAAGGGATTGGGCATCGCTTTCGCGGATTATGACCGCGACGGCCACCTTGACCTCTTCTTCGCAAATGACTCTGTGCCTGAATTTCTTTACCACTATAAGGGCGATGGTAGATTTGAGGAAGTTGCGTTGATTTCCGGCGTGGCCCTGGATGGCGAGGGCCATTCTTACGCAGGGATGGGTGTGGACTTCGCGGACTACAACAACGACGGTCTGCCAGACTTGTTCGTTACCGATCTGGCCAGCCAGATGTATGCGGTTTATCGTAACAATGGCGATGGTACCTTCACCTACGATACCTACCCTTCCGGAATCGGCCGCATTTCTCTAAAGCACTCGGGTTGGGGTGCGCGTTTCCTTGATTATGACAACGACGGATGGAAGGACCTTCTCATCACCCAGGGACACGATTTGGATACGATCCAACTGACTTTTCCAGACCTTCGTTACAAGGAACCCATGCTACTGATAAGAAACACCGGCAAGGGTTTCGTGGATGTCTCGGCGCAAGCCGGAGACATTTTTCAAAAAGCCTGGGTGGGCCGTGGTCTGGCAATCGGTGATATCGATAATGACGGACGATTGGATGCCGTGGTGACCACCAATGATGGGGCCCTGTACGTTCTGCATAATGCGTCGCAGACCCAAAACCATTGGCTGACTTTGGAACTCGTCGGCTACCAGAGCAACCGGGATGCGATCGGCGCAGAAGTGAAGGTGGTAACCGCGAAAGGCTCTCAATGGGCTACCGTGACGACCGCAGGCAGTTATCTTTCTTCGAGTGATAAACGCGTACATTTCGGCCTGGGATCCGAGAAGGCGGCCGAACAAATCGAAATTCATTGGCCCAGCGGGATTCATCAAACGCTCAAAGATATCCGCAGTGATCAAATCCTTCAAGTTCAGGAACCTGCTGCGAGAGCCGCGGGAAAAGACCTTTCCCGGTAGCTTTACGTAAACCTCTAAGCGGAGTCTCTCCGCTCGCTCAGGGCTTTTTCGGGGTGGCGGCAACTGCTACACCAGATCCCTCTTTCAGTATGTGAATGGCATCAATGGATAACTTGTCGAAATGTTCCACAAGTCCGCTGGGCCAGCGCACTTGCACAGCGTCAACGTCTGCGGCAGCTCCGAGACCGAAGTGTACCCTTATATCGTTTTGGGAGATGTAACTCGAACCGCTGCGCACTTCGTCGACCAGAGTTCTCTTTCCAGCTTTGACGGTGATCTTGGCACCTATCCCGTCACGGTTGGAGCGGGTTCCGATCGTTTTGAACGCGATCCAGTGATTTCCAGAACGTGCCCTATTTACCAAAAGGCTTGGTTTCTCGTAAACGTTATTGATGATGACGGAAAGTTGGCCATCGTTCCATAGATCGCCTACGGCCAATCCTCGCGCGGAAGACGCGGCGTTAATCCCGGGTCCCGCCGTCGCCGAGATGTCGGTGAAGGTAGCATTGCCATTGTTGCGATAAAGGAGGCGTGGCTCCTTATATCCGCTACCCAGGTGAAACTTGTCTACTTCCGGATAGACGTGTCCGTTAGCAAGAATGAGGTCTGGCCAGCCGTCGTTGTCGAAGTCGAAGAACATGGTGCCCCAGCCCAGATACTGCGTATGCAGACCGAGTCCAGCCGCGAAAGTAACATCCGAAAAAAGTCCTTCACCATCGTTGCGGTAGAGGGTGGGGGTGTCATCGGAGAAGTTGGTCTTAAAAATATCCGGCCGGCCGTCGCCGTTGTAATCGGCGATGGTTGTACCCATTCCGGCCTGCTCGCGGCCATCTTCGTTGAACGCAACCCCGGACGTTATCGCAACGTCGGTGAATGTGCCATCGTGATTGTTACGATAAAGGACGCTTGGGGCGCTGTCGCAAGCAATGTAGACATCGGGCCAACCATCATCGTCAAAATCGAAGGTGGAAACACTCATCCCGTAATGTCCATTGGTTTGGCCGATGTGAGCCTTGGTGGCGACATCCGTGAACGTGCCGTCAGCGCGATTCTCATACAAGATATTCTTCGCACTAGGCAGACCGCGAGGCCCGCACATTACCGGAACGCCCTTCCACACGCAAGAGCTTCCCTGACCGGGGACTGGAGTGGTGGATAGATTAAAGTCGACATAATTTGCGACGATCAGGTCTAGCCGGCCGTCACGGTTGTAGTCGAGGAAAGCGCATCCGCTTCCCCAGGCTTTCCCTGATCCTGCAACCCCCGCCTTCTCGGCCACTTCGCTGAAGATGCCATGGTCATTGTGATAGAGACGATTCTTTCCGAAATACGTGACGTACAAATCTTCCCAACCGTCATTGTCGTAATCACCAGTGCAAACCCCCTGGCCCCATCCCGTGGCCAGTAAGCCGGCCTTCGCAGTGACATCCGTGAAGGTTTGATCATGATTATTGTGATAGAGATGATTGGTGGGAGCCTGTGCGGAGGGAAACCCTTCTAGCGTCGTTCCATTCACAACGAAAATGTCCGGCCATCCGTCATTGTCATAATCAAAGATGGCCACGCCCGTTCCGGTGGTCTCAATGATGTATTTCTTGGTCTCGGCGCCGCCAAATATATTCACTGCGGTCAGCCCAGCTTTTTCCGCGATGTCGATGAAATTCGCGATACTTGCATTGTTGATACTCTTTTGTGCCGGAACCTGAGAAAACAGAGAGCTGCCAAACAGCAGGACGACTGCGGTTGGCCAAAACAACATTTTCTGCACGAGCGCTCTCTTTGACCCCGAGCCAGCACTCTTCACGCGTTGGAGCATTCCTGGTCGCTACTTTCCGGCAGCCTCGATCGGAGCTTGCCACTGTGGAACGAAGAAATCATCAAGAAGATCACCTGCAGGGGCGCCAGGCGCTTCGGTAGATGCCATTGCGAACTTTGTCGCATTTTTTGTGTCGCCGGCCCGGCGATAAGCTTGACTTAGGAGTCGCTTGGCCTGTGTGTTGCCCGGATCAAGGCGAAGCGCTTCGTGGAATTCAGCAATCGACTCATTCACATGGCTCAAAGCGAATTCTGTCTTTCCCAAATGCAGGTGGGCATCGGCACTATTCGGATTCAAATGTGTGGCCTGTTGAAAAGCAGTCAACGCTTCGGACGGCTTACCCGCGCGATCAAGTGCTAGTCCACGAAAATAGCTGATCAGGAAGGTGGGTCCTAACTTTTTCTCCGCATCGCCAAGGTCAGCTGCCGCTTCTTCGGCGCGGCCGGTTCTAAGAAGCACCTGTGCCAATCCGACGTACCCCGTGGGGAGAGGATCGCCCGCGGATACAAGATCGCGAAACACACTCTCCGCTTCTCCGTACCGGCCAGCGGCCAGGTATGCCGCGCCCAGTCGTAAATGCAAAGCGTAAGACTTTGGATTGGCGGCAAGTCCACTCTGCACCGCGGTGACTGCTTCGGGATAGCGGTTCAATTCCATTAGCTCACGCGTCAGGTTCAGCCAATGCGCCTCGTCATCGGGCGCGAGGGTCGCGGCCTGACGAAGGGCACTGACGGAGCGCTTTGCGGCTAACGGGCGCACAGCCTGTACACAAAAGAGAGCTTGTTCAACTGCTTTTTCATAGTTCGCGGCAAGAAAATAAGCCAAAGCGAGATCAAATTGCGTCCACGGCGGCGGAGACTGGAAGCGACCGTTTAATTTCTGAATGAGACTGATCGCCCGGTCATTCTCGTGGATGGACAGCAGCAGGGAAGCGACTTGGACCGATTGCGCCTCCGTCAAAGCCACTTGCATAAGTTGATCGAGTGATTTGCGGGCATTTTCCTGGCGGCCTAACGCAATGTACCCGGTAGTGACCTGGATCAAGAGTCCTGCGTCAGCAGGGAATGATTGGTGGGACAGGTCGAGTTCACGGAAGGCCTGTTCGTATCGCTGTGCGTCGAGTTCCACCCTGCCGAGATAGTAGTGGGCGAAGGAGTCGTCAGGGGAAAGTTTTATAGCACGTTCCAACATGTCGCGAGCCGGGGCAAGCTGGTGTTCGGTCCACCTGAGAAAACCGAGATTGCGATACGCATCTTCCAGAGTTGGATCAAGGCGAATCGATTCTTGATATTCGGCGGCAGCTTCCGCATTCTTGCCTAGCTGGACCAGCAAGATCCCACGAAAGTTACGAGCGCGTGCGTCATCGGGATGTTCGCGTTCCGCGGCGGTGAACTCTTCGAGGGCATCCTGAGGCCGATTCTCGCTTAGCGCCGTGAGGCCTCTCTGAAATGCATCTTCTTGTTGCTTAGCTACTTGATCTGCGGCTTCGCTGGGAGAGTCTGCCTCCACATGTTGCACATGGGAACAAAGATAGAAAATAAGGATCAGGCTGAATTTCATGCTATGGATCTTCTGCGGATTTGGTTACTTCTCCCAAACGCGCGGTTCGTTTTTCGAGCTTATTGTGCGATTCACGGTTCAGTGCAGTGGAGAGTGCGAATTCCCGCGCAGCCTTCTCCTTCTCGCCTAAGGTTTGGTAGACCCTGGCCAGCTTGTAGTGAACCGATCCATCGTGATCGGAGGGTACGGCGATCTTGAAGTGTTCTTCCGCCTTCCGGTAGTCGCCAAGCTCGGAGTATGCGGTGCCTAAATCACGGTGTATATCGGAATTTGCAGAATCAGCCGCCAGAGCCCTCTCGAGATAAGGCAATGCCTTATTGGGTTGGTGTTCAAGCAGGTAGGTGTCCCCCAGGTCGTTCAACGCACCCGCGTGACGCGGGTTCAACGCAAGTTCTGCCTCGAGTTCAACGCGTGCTTCGGGAACTTTGAGATCCTTCCACAATAGATGGCCCAAGCTGTAGTGCAAATTGGGCATCGAGGGCTTCAAGGCAATAGCCGCACGGTACTCTTCAATGGCTTTTCCATCATTTCCTTTCGCCGCTTCAAGATCGCCCATCAGTTGATGCATGCGATGCGAATTGGAGTCTACCTGGTAAAGCTGGAGATAAGCCGCGGTCGCCAGTTTTTCGTAGCAACGCGCCCGCCAGTAGGCTGCCTCCTCCGAACTGTTTTCTGCTGCTGGTAGTCCCTCGAGCGTCTGGAGCGCGCGTCCAGACTGCCCCGCTTCCAGCAATGCCGCCGCGACACGAATGCGAAGTTCAGCAGAGGATCGTTGAGTGAGAATCTTGCCTACGCAGGGCGGGATCTTTGAATACTCCCTGCGCTGGAGTGCGAGGTTAACGGCTTCTGCGGTGCAGGTCATGCCCGCATCATGCCCCTTGGCAATGGCGGCTTGGACAAGCCGTGACTCTGCCGCTGCTTGAGAGAGGTTCCCGTTCTGTTCGGCGAGGAAGGCAAGAGCCAAGTGCGCAGCCGGAGATTCCCGATGTTGCAATTCTGATGCGAGTCTCTCGATTTTTTCCCGATTGGAATCGGAAAGTTGTTCGAGAGCGGTATCGCCGAATCCGGTTTCGCGGAGGCCTAAGATCCTCTCCGTTTGCTCCAAGTCGATGACAACCGCTTTGTCCCAATCCTGCAGAGCCGCATCCAGATTGCCCTGGATCAACCTTGCTTCGCCGCGACGCACCAGGGTGCGCAAGTTGCCGGGATCGCGCCGTAATTCCTCATCAAATTCCTGAATCGACTGGTTTACTTTTCCGGCGTGGAGAAGAACTTCACCGAGTTCGGTATGCAGTCCGGCACGATTCGGCGAGGCCGCCAGAGCATTCTGAAAATGAATCACAGCGGAAGGCCACTCGTTACTGGTGGCATAACTTTCAGCGAGCAGCTGTTCGCTACGCGAAGAGCCGGGTGCAACCTTCTCCAGATGCGCGACCTCTTGTTTCCCCAGTCGCTCGTAAGTGCTGCCCAGAAGATAGAGAAGATCGATGTCCTTAGGTTGCAGTTCCAGGGCCTTATGGAGGGTGAGCACTTCAGCTTGCAGCTGGCCGGAGATCTCTTGCGCAGTGGCCAGCCAGAGCCACATGTCGGGTCGATTGGGTTCGGCCCGAAGCGCTGCCCTGAGGTAGGGAATCGCTTTCGCACCTTCGCCCAGTTTGCAGTAGTTCACTCCTAGAAAGAAATTGGCACCGGCAAGCCCCGGCTTGATTTTGAGGGCCCGTCGGAATTCCGTCATCGCCTCAGGAAAACGATTTTCAAGCTGATAGACCAATCCCAGGTTCATATGAACTTCTGCGTACTCAGGGGCGAGGGCAAGCGCGGCATGGTATTCCCGCTCCGCAGTGGCGTAGTCCCTGTCGCGCTGGGCCTGTTGGGCGGCGGCGAAGTGGGCCTCGAACGCCGACTCATTCGCGGTCGGCAGGGACACATTCTGCCCCGCCAATTTCGACGCAGCTGCAATCAGGAGAACAAGCAGAGATAAGACACTCCAGAATCGAATGGCACGATAGCGCGTCGGCATCGATAGCAGGGTCATCAGGGGAATTCTACATGCGAAAAATACCCTCTTTCATGCTAGTTCTGCGGAATTTGTTGCGAGGATTTCTCTTTTTCCAGTTTTGAAAGACGTTCAAATTCAGCAAGTTCGGCGGCACTTGCCCCTGTATCGTGTAAATCACGATAGACCTTCGCCAGCAAGTAGTGTGGCTGGGCAGCCGCCGGGTCCCCCGCGATGGCTGTCTGGAATTCGGCTTTTGCTTTCTCGAGTTCCTTGCGACCTTGGTAGCATTTTCCAAGGAGAACGTGGACTTGCGGCATATTGGGTTGTCCTTGTTGCGCAACCAGCAGAAACTGTAAAGCGTCGGAAAAGCGTTGATCCCGGACTGCAATCTCGCCCAGATACAAATTCGTCATGGCGTCATTTGGGTTTTCCTTCCAGGCTTCGTGAAATTCTTTCTCGGCCAAGTCCGTCTGATGCTGGGCCCAATATGCCACTCCAATGGCGAAGTGTATGCCCTGAGCATCCGGGCGTTTGGCAAGCGCCGCTTTGTATTCCCCGATGGCTTCGGGATAGTGGTCCTGTTCCGCGTTGATCTCGCCCATCAAGGCATGAAGTTGAAAGGAATCCGAGTCTAGCGCCTTGAGTAACTCGATAGAACGCAGGGAAGCATTTTTGTGAATGCGCGCCAATTGGTAGAGTGCGTCCGCGTCTTTGGCGTTCTGACTAAGAGATCGATTGAACTGCAGAATCGCGTCTTCGGTACGGCCGGAAGACTGAAGGGCCAGCCCTAAATAATAATGAGAACGTGGATGAGGGCTGGGTGTCTTGAGTTCACGATCAAAACTCTCGATTGATTGGCCTAAGTCATTTTTGCCAAAGTAAGAAACACCGAGAAAGAAATTGACTGCAGGATATGCGGGGTCGATGGCAAGTACTTGTTTAAAAGATTGAATAGAATCGTCGAATCTCAGTTCCGTCTGCAGTAGAACTCCCATGCGCTTGAGGGATTCAAGGTTCTCGGGAGCCATCGCCAACGCCTGCTTATAGGTGCGCTCCGCGGCGGCATAGTCCCCAATTCTTTCTTCTCCGCGGGCCTGTTCGAACAGGGCGTCGAGGTTACTTTGCGATTGCGCTACCCCGGTAGAGGTCGCCGAGACCAAGCCGAAAATAGCGAATAGGCAGGATGCGACCCCGTTCAAGACGTGTTGCCGGGCGAAGGCTAAGCGCCCACGTGAGCTCGTCGAGACGGCTGACACCCAGCACGGCAAGGGCGCGCTCTTCAGCCCACGCGCTTCTCCGTGCGAGCTGCTGAAAGATTGAAACCCGAGGGATCGTGGCGATAGTCTTAGATGGATAGGTTGCTGCATGTGCGGGATGCCAATCTACCGAATTCGACGGACGGCGACGAGAGTCGTGGATTTCGGCGCTCCCGAAACCGTGCGGGATCGAATTAGAGCTTCAAACCAGATATTTTGAGAGCTGCTATCCGAGGCAGATACGCCGAGCGCGTTCATGAGTTGGCGGCGATTTTCCTCATCGGCAAGGAACCGGCCGGCGGCTTCTGTCCCTTCCTGTTGCAGACCCTGGAGTGCCAACACACTGCCGTCATGGGTGGCATTGGGAAGAAGAGCAATGGTCGCATAATCTTCTCCCACGCTTCCTGTCCACCGAAGGCCTACATATTCCGGTTGTTCGCCCGGTAGCGGGTTCTTGTTTACAAATACTTTCGCGCTTTTCCCAACTACGCTTTCAGTCTCGCGAAAGTTGAGTTTGTCCTGCAAAAGCGTCACCCATGGATTCGACCCGGGACTTCCAATAAAGACATAGTTGTTGTGGTCTAGGTCGCGCATCCTCAAGTCCCGCGGGTAACGGACCACCACCTGCGCTTGGAGCGGGCCGGCCATTCTGTACAAAGAAACGACATCGGCCACATCCGCAAACGAAGTGAGGGTGGAGCTAGAAATATACTCACTCAAGCTCGAATCCACCGCGCCGATCTTGCCGACTTCGGGACCCTGAAGAAATTCCTGCCGAAGATACTGGTCGAGAGATCCACTCTGACTGGCGAGGATACGAGACATCCCGTAGTTAATGTCCGCCACCACGATTATCGTTTGGTGCTGCGCATCGAAGATCTGGGAAAAAGGCCAGGAAAGGGCAGCGGGCGGCCGCACCTCGGTGGCCGTGCGGTGCGCGGTAACGCGATACGCCAACACGGCGCATAACATGGTCAGGATGCCGCAGAGGATCCAAGGCAACTGCGCTCGGTAGCGCCATGGCAAAACAGGGATCGTCTTTGATTCGACTACTGCGGGGACAAGAGCTGCTTTGGGAACCGCGCGAAAGATTGGGGCGTAGGAGCCTCTTGGTATTTCCAGGATAAGGGGCTCATTACGGCCTTCTTCATGGAAATACTCGTGCAGTTTTAGACGCAACTGCCGGACGTGCACTCGTACGGAGCTGTCCTCCAGGGTGCGGTAATCCGAGGGTTTGTGAAACAGCGCGTTGCCGATATGCTGCTCGGTTAACTCGTGAGCACTGCCGCGCAAGGTCTCCTGGGCGATGTACTGCAACAATTCGCGGAGTCGTGTGCTCTTCTGAAATGGAGCACTGGACACAATTCGCTGAACGAGCTGCCAACGCTCGTCCGTTCGGAGGTCCTCCACAGGTGCTGGTTGTAGGCTGCTCATTCTAGGTGAGGAACTGCGGTCAGGTTTCTAGACTAAGCGAAGGAAATCCTATCACAAAATTTAATTAAAGAGCTAACTCACTTCTTTGCAATAATTTCACGGGATTGGGGTCGCGAATCACCAATTCTCGATTCAGCCTTGCGTCCCTACGAATACTGGACTGCCGGTCGGGATGTTTCCGTTTAATATGCGAGGCAAGAGAAACCAAATGGCCTTTAGATTCATGTCGCGGCGTCGTTTCATAGGAAGCTCCATCGCGGGCGGTCTCGCCATGAGTGTTGGATTAGGAGCCGAACCCTTATGTGAAGCCGCCTCCCCCATAGCCCCCGGTACCGATGGGTTGACTCTGAAGGTGACGGGCGATGCCCAAAAGG
>WNGI01006077.1_pt1 | contig 10945 bp, 9 predicted proteins | sample 5400621 | NCBI WGS metagenome assembly WNGI01 (sample SAMN13153374, study PRJNA577476) | soil metagenome | isolation source: 20 cm soil or saprolite under Garry oak tree replicate 1 | place: USA:California | collected 2016-06-15 | reverse complement strand
CTGGCCGAGCGCGTCGCGCAGCCGGCTGATGGTCTCGGCGTCGACCGCGTCCGGCTCGAGATAGGGCCCGAGTCGCTCCATGATGTCCGAGACGAGCCCGAGGAAGACACCGGCGTCGGCAACGAAGAACTGCGGCTCGTTGTTGTATCGGACGAGGGTCAGCCGACCCTGGAGCACCCGGCGCTCCTCGACGTGGGCGACCTGGGTCGCGAAGTTGTGGCCCTGGATGCCATCGGGGTTGTTGAGGAAGTTCAGGGCGTTGTCGATCGCCAACCCGAACCGTGCCCGCCAGGCGACGAGCCGCTCGTGGACCTCGGACGGGATGCGGACCTCCGCAACCTCATCGAACACCTCGGGAGCGACCGTGAGAAGCCCGACCAGCGTCGTCCCCGCCCTCGGCCCGAGCATCACCTGGAGGCTGCGCTCGAGGGTGAAGACCTCGGAGTCGAAGCGGGGGCTGGTGATGACGTCCGTCAGGAGATCCTCGACGTTGTCCAGGACACCGGGCTCCGCGACGGCGTTGGCGAGGTGGAGGATCTCCTCCTTGAACAGGAACTTCTCTTCGTGGTCGAGCATGGGCGCGATGGTAGCACCAGCTTCCGGGCCCTCAATCCGCCGGAATCGAACGGCCCCGGCTGGGGACCGGGGCCGTTCGTCCTCCTCCGGGGAGAGGCTATGGATAGAGGCCGCGCATCTGGGTCGCATCGGCGACTCGCTGAACGGCAAGCAGGTACGCCGCCGTCCGCATGTTGACCTCGTCCCGCTGGGCGATGGCCAGGGTCTCGCTGAACGCCTTGACCATGATCTCCTTGAGCTTGGCGTTCACGATCTCCTCGCTCCAGTGGTCGCGGTTCAGGTCCTGGACCCACTCAAAGTAGCTGACGGTCACGCCACCCGCATTGCACAGGATGTCTGGGATCATGAAGGTGCCGTTCTTGAAGAGGGCGATGTCGGCCTCGGGCGTCGTCGGGCCATTCGCCGCCTCGGCGACGAGCCGCGCCTTGATGTTGCCAGCGTTGCGGGCCGTGATCTGGTTCTCGAGGGCGGCCGGGATTAGGATGTCGCAGTCGACCTCGAGGACCTCCTCGTTGTCGATGTCGGACGCGCCGGGCAGGCCCTGGACCGTGCCGTGCTCCTTCTTCCAGGCGATCACCCGGCCGATGTCGAGACCGGCGGGATTGTGGATGCCACCGGTCGAGTCGGACACGGCGACGACGGTCGCGCCCTCCTCGGAGATGAGCTTCGCGGCGATCGAGCCGGCGTTGCCGAAGCCCTGGATCGCGACCCGCGACTTCGACAGCTCGATCCCGAGATGGCGGGCTGCCTCGACGATGCAATAGACGGTGCCACGGGCGGTCGCCTCGTTGCGACCCTCCGATCCGCCGAGGCTGATCGGCTTGCCGGTGACGACGCCCGGGACGGTGTAGCCGACGTGCATCGAGTAGGTGTCCATCATCCACGCCATGATCTGGGCGTTCGTGTTGACGTCCGGGGCCGGGATGTCCTTCTCGGGGCCGATGAGGACCTCGATCTCGGTGAAGAAGCGGCGCGTCAGGGCCTCGAGCTCCTTCTGGCTGAGCTTCTTCGGATCGACGATGACGCCACCCTTGCCGCCGCCGTACGGGATCCCGACGACCGCGCACTTCCAGGTCATCCACATCGCCAGAGCCTTGACCTCGTCAAGGCTGACGTCCTGGTGATAGCGAATGCCGCCCTTGGCCGGACCGCGGCCCAGGTTGTGCTGGACCCGATAACCCGTATAGACCTGGACGGAGCCGTCGTCCATCTTCACGGGGAAGTGGACGATCAGCTCGCGGCGTGGCTCGCGCAGGACGCGGCGCAGGCCGGGGTCGAGATTGAGTCGCTCGGCGGCGAGGTCGAACTGCTGCTGGGCGACTTGCCAGGGGTTGATTGCGGCAGCGACTTGCTCGGTCGTCATGATCGGTGGTGGACCTCCGTGCGATGTCGCGGCTCCGGTTCGGAGCCGGCTCGCGTTGCGGGTCGTCTCCCGGACGGCCCCACGGTTCGCGCGGGCGTCGGATGGACGCGTCGCGGCGGTCAAATTCGGACGGAGTATAGCCGGGTTCCGGCTGGCCGGTCCTTGGTTGTCCACCGTATCGCAACGTCACCGCAACCGTCCCGCAACCGTTGGTCCCAAATGGTTTGCGCCGATCGGCGGGCGCGATTCAGCCGCCGCGTTCCTCTCGGCCGCGATTCTCGTCGGGCGAGTACATGGGACATCCAGGACGAGTTTGTGCCCGGCTCTTGCCCAAGATTCTCGTGGGGCGAGTCGGATCGACCGATTCGGGCCGTTTCTGGGCGAACTGCCTGTCATATCTGTCCGATGTACTCGCGGGGCGAGAATCGGGGCGGCGGCGGGGTTCAGCGCTTGTACAAGACCGCCGCGCCGACGCAACCGGGGCCGAGATGTGGCCCGACCGATGGGCCGACGATCGAAACCATGACCGTCGACGGATCCACGCCCGACCGCGCGACGACCTCGTCTCGGAATTCGTCCACGTCGGGAGCCATCGTGTGGAGGATAGCGACCCGCTCGATCGGGCGGGCGCAGATGAGCTCGATGCAGCGCGCCCGGGACTTCGAGCGTGTTCGCGGCGTGTCGGCCGTATCGACCGTGCCGTGCTCGACGGCGATGATCGGCTTGACGGACATCAGGGTCCCGATGGCCGCCCTCGCGCCGCTGATCCGGCCGCCCTTTTTGAGGTACTCGAGCGTCTCGAGCGAGACGTACATCCGAAGGTCGGATGCCCGGTCCGAGAGGACCCTGGCGATCTCGGCGGCCGAGACGCCTTTTGCTGCCATCTCGAGACCCATGTAGGCGAGGATCCCCTCGGCCATCGAGGCCCCGTTGGAATCGACGATGTGGATCTCGCGGTCCGGGAGCAGGCCCCGGGCGACCTCGGCGCTCTTGATCGCGCCGGACAGCGTGCCGGCGACATGGATCGACACGATCGCGTCGGCGCCGTCGGCGAACGCCTCGTCGTAGATTGCCTTGAACTCGCCGGGGCTCGCCGCGGCCGTTTTCGGGAACGGCGCATCGGGAGCGGTCATTCGGGCCCAGAACTGTTCGGTCGTCAGGTCGACGCCGGCCCGGAATGATTCGTCACCGAAGGTCACAGAGAGCGGCACGATCCGGATCCCGTCGGCGGCGGCCCGGGCCGGATCGAGGTCCGAGGCGGAATCGGTCACGAACGCAACGCGGGTCATGGGCTTTCCTCCACGATGCACCCCTCGCCGCCGATGATACGGGTTGCGAGTCGGTGACCGAGCGGTCAGTCGGGTGGCCGCGGTCGGTCGGCCGTGGTCGGTCGGGCGGCCGTTGGTCGCCCGCCGCGCGCTCGCAACGCTCCCGGTCGGCGCTCGCTACGCTTTCCGCGATGGATCGATCGATGTGGGCCGTCCTGGGCGGCACGTTCACCCTGCGATTCTCGACCGGTCTGACGGGGGCGATGCTCGGCGTCTACCTGGCAAAGCTGCCGGAGCACGGCGGTCAGCTCGTCCACGCCTCGACCCTGGCGCTGCTCGCCTCGGCATTCTTCATATCCGAGCTGTTGCTATCCCCCGTTTTCGGGGTCCTCTCGGATCGGCTCGGACACCATCGGGTGATGTTGTTCGGGCCGATGTTCGGCGCGGTCGCCGTCATCCTCACCGGCCTGACGACAAATCTCGGTCTTCTTGGAGGGACGAGGCTCCTCGAAGGTGCCTCGACAGCCGCGAGCGTGCCCTCGATCCTCGGCTACATCGCCGTTGCGACGGCCGGCGACGAGCTCCTCCGGGGCAAGGCCGCGGCCCGCTTCGAGGGCGCCACGCTGGCCGGGATCGGGGTGGGCTTCGCGGTCGCGCCGCTCCTCTTCGCCGCGCTGGGACCGAACGCCTTCTTCCTCAATGCCGCCATCTACGGCCTGTCGTTCCTCATCTACCGCTTCGGCGTCGAGGATCGCGATGCTGATGCGCGGGCGGCGGCCCACGCGGCTCAGTCGGGCGACGTCAGTCAGCGTATCGACTGGACCCGCTACCGGACGGTCCTCCGCAGCCCCCACATCTGGCTCCTCGCCCCGACGTGGATCGCGGTCAATGCCTCGATCGGGCTGTGGTTCAGCCAGTCGATCTTCCAGTTCTCGAGAGTCGACCCGCGGTTTCCGGAACAGACCCTGCACCATGGCTTCCACCCCGGCCAGATCTCGCTGGCCGCCGTCGTCATCGGCGTGCTGTTCGGGGCCGGGCTGCTCTACTGGGGCAACCGCTTCAAGAACCTGCGCCGGACGACGATCATCCTGTACGGCATCGCCGGCGGAGCCTTGCTCGCCGTGGGCGGGCTACTCATCAACCATGGCGGCGGCTTGCCTGTTGTTGTCCCTCTCGCCGGCACCCTGGCAGCGGCGTTCGGACTCTTCCTCCTCGCCGGTGCGACACCCGCGGCCCTCGGCCTGTTGGCCGACATCTCCGAACGCTTTCCGGCCGATCGGGGCGCGATCATGGGCCTCTACAGCGTCTTCCTGGCGGTCGGCCAGATCATCGGCGCCCTGATCGGCGGGGTGGTTGCCGATATGCGCGGCATCGACGGGCTCCTCATCGCGACGATCGGATTGCTGCTCGTTGCCCTCGGGCCACTGGCGCTGCTGCGGCGGCAGGAGCATTACGTCGGCGGTCCGGGTTCGACCGCGATCTTCGGCGGACCCGAGCTGGAGGTCCCTGAGTGAGGCCGTCGCCGTGGTGGTGAGGGCCGGCCAGTGACAGCGCGCGAACCGGTCCTCGTCCCGGCGACACTCGCCCGAGGACTGCGCGGCGCCGTCGTCGCGCCACACCACCTCGCGACGGCGGCCGGGCTGTCGATCCTTGGCGCGGGCGGCTCTGCGGTTGACGCTGCGATCGCGACGAACGCGGTCCTCGGGGTGGTGATGCCCTCCGGGTGCGGCATCGGCGGCGATGCGTTCTGGCTCATCTGGGAGGCGGCGGCGGCTCGCCAGCACGCGCTGAACGGCTCTGGCCGGGCCCCGGCCGGAGCCGATCCTGCGGCGCTCCGCCGTGACGGCCTCGAGACGATCCCCTTCCGCGGTCCGCTCGCGGTCACCGTTCCCGGCGCGGTCCGCTCGTGGGCCGACGCCCATGCCCGGTTCGGTCGGCTGTCGCGGGCGGACGTCCTGGCATCCGCGATCGAGCTCGCTCGCGACGGTTTCGCGGCCTGGGATGGGTTCATCTCGGCGGTCGAGGGCACGCTGCCGTCGTGCCGGGCGGCGATCGGTGCGGACTCAGGCTTCGAGCGCGTCTATCGGCCGAATGGCCGGCCGTGGCGACCCGGCGAGCCAATCCGGCTGCCGGCACTCGCTGCGACGCTCGAACGGCTGGCCGAGGTGGGCTTCGACGAATTCTACGAAGGCGAGCTCGGCGAACGGCAGGGCCGCGGCCTCGCCGCTGCCGGTTCGGCGATCACCGTCGACGACCTGCGGGCCCATCGATCGACCTGGGCCGAGCCCATCGCGACCGACTACCGCGGCGTCCGGGTGACGACGCATCCGCCAAACTCGTCCGGGATCGTCGCCCTCGAGCTGCTCAACATCCTCGAGACGTTCGACCCGCCGTCGACCGATGCGTTCGGGCCGGCGGGCTGTGCCGACCCACGCTGGATCCACGTCGGGATCGAGGCGTCCAAGCTGGCCATGGCCGACCGCGACGCCAACCTCACCGACCCGGAATTCGCCGACTGCGCCGTCGATCGATTGACCTCGAAGGCCTGGGCGCGCTCGCTCGCGACGCGGATCGATCCGACACGGTCCGCCCGGCCGCCGGCCGCGACCACGCCCCGCGGCGGCGGCACGATCTACCTCGCGACCGTCGACGCGGACGGCAATGCGGTCAGCCTCATCGAGTCCAACTACATGGGGTTCGGGTCCGGTGTCGTCGATCCGGAAACCGGCATCCACTACCAGAACCGCGGCTCCTATTTCAGCCTCGATCCCACGCATCCGAACGTCCTCGCCCCGCGCAAGCGGACGCTCCACACCCTCATGCCCGGGATGCTCTTTCGGGCCGGCGACGCGGCGCCATGGATCGTCACCGGCTCGATGGGCGGCGATGCCCAGCCGCAGATCCACGCCCAGGTCGTTTCGGCCCTCGTCGACGGCGGTGTCGACGTTGCAACGGCCGTCTCGGCGCCGCGCTGGTTCGTCGAGCCCGACGACCATTTCGCGCCGCCGGTCGAGGTCCGCGCCGAGCCCCGGTTCGCTCCGAGCGTTCTCACCGCGCTGGTCGCGATGGGCCATCCGGTCACCAAGACCGACGCGTTCGACCGGAAACTCGGTCACGCCCATGCGATCGAGCTCATCGACGGCGGGCCGGCGAGCGGCGGTTCGCTGGCTGCGGCCACGGATCCACGGAGCGCAGGGCTGCCGGCGGTCCGCTGAGCACGCGCGGACGTCGCGGGTGTGCCGCAAGCGTGGCTCTCGTCGCCGTGCGGCGCTCTGGCTATACTCGCCGCTACCGGTGGCGGGCTGCGCTCACACGACGCCGCCACCGGTCTCCCCTCTGCCATGACCAGGAGCCAGCGTGACCTCGAACGTCGGCCAGAACTACCCGTACACGAGCGAGACCGAGGCGGAGCGGGCCGCGACGATGGCCCGTCTCGTCGCGGAGCGCGAGGGACTCTCGGCAACGCTCGCGACCGAGTCCAGCCCACCGGACGAGAACGACCGCTGGTGGGTCTGGAAATGCCCGACAAAGGGTTGCCCGGGACTGCTCCACGTCGCCGGCTATGCCCTCGACAAGCACGCCCTCTTCGTCGTCTGCGACGGGACCTGCGGCAAGACGTTCCTGCGCTAGGTTGGGCCTGAGCGTGCCCCCGGACGAGACCCTCGCGCCCGACGACGCCCTCGCCGCGTCTCGCCGCCGGCTCGTCGTCGAGGCCGCCGGGATCGTCGTCAGCGCGATGGGGTTCGGCTTCGTCTACGGTCTGGCGGCGCGCAACGCCGGGTTCTCGCCCGTCGAGGCGATGGCGATGAGCGCGCTCGCGTTCGGTGGCGCCGCGCAGTTCGCGGCGGTCGGCTATGTCGCGGGTGGGCTCGCCTGGCCAGGCGTCATCCTCCTTACGGCGCTTCTCAACGCGCGGCACCTGCTCTACTCGGCCGCCATCGCGCCGTGGCTCCGCGATCGGCCGCTCGCCGAGCGGGCCGGCATGGCCCACCTCCTGACGGATGAAGGGTTCGCCCTGTCGATGGCCCACTTCCGGCGTCTCGGGCGTGCCGACGCCTGGGGTTACTGGGTCGCCGGCATCGGCGCGACCTTCATTCCGTGGAACCTCGCGACGTTGGCCGGTGTGCTCGTCGGCGGCTCGATCCCGGAGCCCAACCAGTTCGGGATCGACGTCATCTTCCCCGCGGCGATGGTCGGCCTCGCGGTCGGGCTGATCTCCGGTCGGCGCGAGATCGTTGCGGCGATCGTGGGAGCCGGGGTCGGCGTGGCCGTCGGCCTTATCGCCGGACCGGCGATCGGGATCATCGCCGGCGGGCTCATCGGGCCGGCCGTCGGCCTCGCCGTTCCTGCGGCCCTGGCCAACGAACGAGCGCCGCTCGGGACGGGCGCGTCGGCCGAGCGATACGCGATGCCCGGTACTCACCTCGACGGCGAGCAGCCGCGCGACGAGGGCGGCCCGCGGTGAACACCCAGCTCATCCTGCTGGCGGTCTTCATGTTCCTGGTGACCTATCCGTCACGGGCGCTCGGATTGCTGGCACCGGCGATGGATCGCCTGCCGCGACGGGCGCTCGACTATCTCCAGCTCGTCGGCCCCGCCATCCTGGCCGCGCTCGCGGCCGTCAACATCATGGTCGTCACGACCGACGCCGGACCGCGCTTCCACGTCGGGCTCGAGTGGCTCGCCGTCGGGGCGTGCCTGGCGATCGTCGCCTGGCGGCGCAACCTGTTCCTCGGATTGATCGCGGCCGTGGCGATCGCGATCGTCGGCCGAGCGGCCGGCGCGGCCTGAGAGGGCGTCGCGGGCGACGTCGCGGCCCGTACCGCGGAGTGCGATTTGCCGCCGACCTCGACCCGACTTTCGTCCGACCGTGACCAACCGGGAGTCGTCCTCTTTCGGTTGTCCGGGAACCCGGTGGGACTGCCTCCCTCGCGGGGATGGCTAAAGGGCCGTTCAACTCGGCACGCCCGGACCCTTTGTGCCCGCGGGAATCCCTCAGGCGCGGCGCGCCTCCAGCTCGATTTCGACGAGGAACGACGGATCCATGAGCCCCGCCACGAGGACGAGCGTCGCCACCGGGCGGATCGAGCGGAAGACATCGCCATGGGTCGCTGTCACGGCCGCGACGTCCTCCGGTCGAACGACGAACATCCGGGTCCGCACGACGTCGCCAAGGCCAAAGCCCGCCTCGCCCAGCGCGCGTTCCGCGATGGCGAAGATCGCCCGTGCCTGCGCCCCGGCGTCTTCGGGGTGTGCGGATCTGCCGTCGGGCCCCGCGTCGGTCGTGCCGGCGACCCAGCACGAGTCGCCGATCGCGACCGCCCGGCTGTAGCCGACCGACGCCTCAAAGGGACCACCGGACGAGATGTTGCGGCGACGTTCAGGCACGACGACGATGTCAGCCACGCTCCGCTCGCCACGCCGCGATGGCGGGGTCGCGGCTGATCGCGAGCACGAGTCCGGCCACGAGCGTGGTCCGCGGCACGATCGAGGCGACTTCGAGGTACTCCACTGGCGAGTGATCGTTGCCGCCGATCGGGCCCAGCCCATCGAGCGACGGCACCCCGAGTCCGGCGGTCGTGTTGGCGTCCGACGCCCCGCCCGTCGCCGTGTCGCGGACGCTGAACCCGAGCCGATCGGCGAGGGCGACAGCGTGGTCGACGAGCCGTCCAGATCGTTCGAGCTTCTCCATCGGCCACCAGTGGGCCATCGGCTCGAGCTCGGCGGTCGTGTCGGGAACCGCCAGCCCGCGGAGCAGCTCGCTGATCGCCGCCTCGGCCGTCTCGAGGTCCTCGCGCCGCACCGCCCGGACGTCGACCTCCAGCGTGCACCGTTCGGGCACGACGTTTGGCCGCGTCCCGCCGGCGATGACACCGACGTTGACGGTCACGCCATCCCAGCGGCCGTTCAGCGCGTGGAGCCGCCCGACGAGATCCGCTGCGGCGAGGATCGCGCTACGCCCTTTCTCCGGCTCGACGCCAGCGTGGGCGGCCCGGCCGCGAACCTGGATCCGGGCGTCGAGGATCCCCTTCCGCGAGGAGACTATGTCGCCGTTCGCTCGGGCGCATTCGAGGACCAGGCAGGCGTCGGCGGTCGCCGCCAGCTCGATGATGTGGGGCGTCGAGGTCGGCGAGCCGATCTCCTCATCCGGGTTCGCAACGAACGTCAATCGCTCGAACGGCAGCGACCCGCGGCGGATCAGCGCCCGGATGGCGTAGAGGCCGGCCAGGAGGCCCGACTTCATGTCGGTCACACCGGGACCGGTGGCGAGCCCCTCGGCGATGGCAAACGGCCGCTCGGCGACCGTGCCCGGATCGAAGACCGTGTCCATGTGGCCGATCAGCAGGAGCCGCGCGCCGGGCGATGCTGGCCCGCTCAACGTCCCGATGACCGTCGCCCCGAGCCGTCCGGTCGGGTCCGGCCGGACCTCGACGGTTGCCCCGAGATCGGCCAGGAAACCGGCCACGAACCGGCCGACCTCGTCGACGCCGGCGGGCGTATAGCTGCCGCAGTCGATGTTGACGAGGCGCTCGAGATCGGCCAGGTAAGCGGTCTCGTCGGCCTGCAGGTTCGCCTCGATGGCGGTCAGGTCGTCGGCCGTTACCCCGGCCGCGGGCGGGTGAATGGTGGCCATCGGCCCAGTCTAGGTGGCCCGTGGGGCCCCTGCGCGGTCCGGGGCTTGTTATCCTCGCCGGACCGTGCGACAGATCGAGATCCGGCTCCTCGAGGGACCCAATGTCTATCGGCTCGAGCCGGTCGTAAAGGTCGAGGTCGCCATCGGTCGTCGGCGGACGTGGTACGGGCAGCGAGCGCCGGGCCGCCACGCCCTCGTCCATCTCGGCGTCGACGTTCCGCGACGGGACTGGCCGGCCCAGATCGACGCCCTCGTCGACTGGATCCGACGCCTGCGCGTCGACCACGACGAGGGCCGGGCCGGGGTCGTCGTCCATCGCTCGTCCGATCCGGGGCACTGGATCGTGACGTTCCCGTGGATCGGGGCGGAGCGGGCCCACACGATCGCCGAGGCGGCCCTCGCCCTCTCCGATCGGGACGTGTCCCCCGCTCGTCGAACCCGCCTGACCGGCGCCCAGGAGCGCCTGCTGGAACGCTGGACCGAGCGGATCAAGGCCTCGCGGACGACGCCGCCTGCGTGGATCCGGAATGCCGACCGTCGGCTGCCGGTCGTGTCGATCACGGGGACGAACGGCAAGAGCACTGTCACCAGGCTCGTCACCCACATCCTGGTCCGCGCGGACCGGCGGGTTGGGACGACGACCTCCGACGGGGTCCTCGTCAACGAGCGGCTCGTCGATCCCGGCGACTGGACCGGGCCGGGCGGCGCCTGGCAGATCCTGGCCCGTTCGGATCTCGACGTCGCGGTGCTCGAGACGGCGCGCGGCGGACTCGTCCTGCGCGGCATGGGCTACGAGTCGAACGAGGTCGGCGTGGTCACAAATGTCAGCTCCGATCATCTCGACCTCCAGGGCATCCATACCCTGCCGGAGCTGGCCGAGGTCAAGTCGACGGTCGTTCGCGTAACGAAGCCGGACGGTTGGGCGGTCCTCAACGCCGACGATCCCTTCGTCGCGGCGATGGCCCGGCGGGTCTCGTGTCGGGTCGCCCTTTTCACGCTGGGCGACGGTGACAACGCCACTGTCCGGCGGGTCATCGGCGAATCTGGACGGGCTGGCCGGCGCGGGCGCGGATATGTCGTTCGCGACGGCTGGCTTGTCGAGGT